>Ga0065711_1048327_pt1 | contig 11868 bp, 12 predicted proteins | sample Hoacrofraction12_FD_59098 | JGI IMG/M metagenome (GOLD analysis project Ga0065711, IMG submission 59098) | Hoatzin crop microbial communities from Cojedes, Venezuela - Epithelial fraction 12 v2 (version 2) | ecosystem: Host-associated > Birds > Digestive system > Esophagus > Crop | place... | reverse complement strand
GATAACTGTCGCTTGAATAAATTACCTATTGTTTCAACTTTGCGAAACTGTTTCAGTGAAAGTCCTTGGAAGGGCTCTGGCAGGCTAGTTGAATATCAGACTCCCCTTATCCCCCCCCACTTTAACGCGACACTGACAATGCCAGAGGAAAGTGAAAATTAATAGAAACCGAAAATGGCTTAAAGAAATGTATGTTGCACCTAAGTTTCAATTTAACCAAGATGTATCAGTCAGCAGCTCAATATCCAAGTGGAAACCAATAATAAGTGGTGTCCCTCAAGGGTTCATACTGGGACCAATACTATTTAATAGCTTCATTAATAACATACAGGGGACTAAATGCACCCTCAGCAAGACTGTGGTGCAGTAGCTATGTTAGAGGGAAGGGACGCCATCCAGAGCAGACCTTGGCACGACTTGAGGAGTGGGCCCATGCAGACTTCATGAGGTTCAACAAGGCCAAGTGCAAGGTCCCGCATCCGGGTCAGGACAGTCAACAGTATCAATACAGGCTGGGAGATGAATGGATTGACAGCAGCTCTGCAGAGGAGGACATGGGGATACTAGTGGATGAAAAATGGGAAATGAGCTGGCCATGTGCACTTGCAGCCCAGAAAGCCAATCATACCCTGGGCTGCATGAAAAGAAACATGACCAGCAGGCTGAGTCAGGTGATTCTCCCCCTCTAGTCTGCTCTCATGAGACACCACCTGGAGTGCTGACTGCATCCAGCTCTGGGGCTCCCAACACGAGAAAGACATGGACCCTTCAGACTGGTTCCAGAGGAGGTTCACAAAAACAGTCAAGAGGGCTGGAGCATCTCTTGCATGAAGAAAGGCTGAGAGAGTTGGACTTGTTCAGCCTGGAGAAGAGAAAGCTCTGGGGAGAACATACTGTGGCTTTTCTGAATATAAAGGGGGCTTATAAAAAGGATGGAGAGATTTTTTAGCAGAGCCTGTAGTGGCAGGATAAAAGGCAATGTTTCTAAACTGAAAGAGGGTAGATTTAGATTGGATATAAGGAAGAAATGCTTTACTATAAGGGTGATGAGACATTGGAATAGGTTGCCCAGAGAAGCTGTGGATGCCCCAGACTCTGGAAGTGTTCGAAGTCAGACTGGAGGGGGTTTTGAGCAGCCTGACCTAGTTGAAGATGTCCCTGCCCCTGGAGGGGAATTTGGACTCGATAATCTTTAAAGATCCCTTCCAAATCAAACCATCCTATGATCCTATGATTCTACGGTAAGTTGCTGGAAAATTTAATTTCCCCTCCTCTCCCATACTTCCTGTCCCGTGGAATCAAATATACAAAATTAAGGCAAATCTTGACCAGACAAGTATGGATACCTGATTGATGACAAACATACATCTTGATATCTGCAATTTTTACTATATTTTGGGTAATTTATACTATATATAATACTTTAATTCAGGGAAAATGTGTTAATTAACAGTCATAGTATTGTGACTAGTATTACTACTTGTATTTCACAATGTGTAACATTTAAGAAACTTCTGGTGATCATCTTCTTGTATCTTGTAATAATTATGCAAATGTTATGCTTTTACTTATTCAGTCAGGTACATAAAACAATGCATGCATATGTATCCAGGATACATCAGTGAAGACTTACTAGAAAAATTCACAGAAGCAAGCTTTAAAGTTAAGTTCTTAAAGTTTGTCTGGAAAAACATTTTTCAACAGATAATTACTTTCATTTATTACCCCTATGTTTTAAAAGTCTGACAAACAGGGCTTTAATTGTAGCATTGCTGGTGACTATTGCTGTGTATGAAGAAGTTTTCATGATCTGATGAATGCCTTACATTATGTATATACATTTGTTTTAGATACAATATTTTTGTTCGTGTACAAAGATTTCATCATACACTAGCCAGCCCGTATCTGCTCCTGCCAAGATGTACTATCATATTTTGTCAACGGCCCCTTCAGTTTATTCTCTTGACTATCTCAGGTAGGACACTTATCTCTGCAGCACAAAATGCTTTGCACATATTATGACGCTGTGTAAGTAATGGCATACATAAATTGCATGCTTCCTGTCCAAATGAAGGAGCAGAGCAATCATTTTTAGCTTTGTCTAACTGATGCGGTTTTTTGACATAAACCCACATGCTATTAACAGAAGAAGCACTGTTAGTTGAGAAGGATAGACCAGTGTTCTGAGGCATCCTTGTTGTTTTCCTACAGTTTTTAACAGTTTCATTCCACTAACAGTTTTCTGGAGAGGATTGCAATAGCTAGACAAGAGACAGCACATTACTGGAAGAGAGATGGATGTCAGGATGTCACATTAGAAGCAAAGAGGCAGACTAGACAGATTAGGCAGTAGCAGGGGCATATTTTAGTTAAATTTACCGTCTCTCAGACCAAGGCCATGATTATGATCTGACTGTGACACTCATATCAATTAAATGTCAGTGAAAGGGGAATCAGGACCATTGAATTCAGTGAAGTTGCTCGTGGTCTACAACAATGCAATCCTAGAATGGAAGTTCTAAATTTGTATTAGAGATTTAAAAAAAAAATCCTCAATCCTCGTTGACACACTTTTCACATGGGGTTTCGTAATATAAATGGATTACACAGGGTGAGAAAGAAGTCCGATTCTCCCCCACTGAAAAGAGAGTTGCAGTGACTAGTTGAAAGCTATTACATAGGAGTGAAATCAACCTACTTTCAGAAATAAAGTTTTTATACATCTGTTGTACATCAAACTAAATTTTTGTCACTAAATAGTTTAGTCAAAGGTCTATGTCGCTTGAAAGAAAGGGACAGTGGTGTAGTACAGCTCCAGTATCCAAATTTCACCAGGATCTCCCACCTCTGATTAATTCCATGTTCTTGTCTATTTATTAGCTGCTACATAATCAGGAGACATATTTCATATATGTGTGTTAACCTGCAATATATGCTGCAAAATATCTTCACTTGGCAAGTATTTAAGTGTCTTGTTAATCAGCTGTGGCATATATACAGTATTACTGCTGTTAGAAATAGCTACAAAGCTGTTAACTGGAAACTAATAATTGATGCTTTGTTGTTAACTAGAAAAACATTAAGCATGTAAATTACAAATGATTCAAATTTAAAAAGTCTTAAGAAAAAAACATCTAAATAATAATTAGAATTTCAGCTTCATATTTCAAAATGAAAGTTTATAAGCAACCATCTTGGAAAAAAATGTGACATTTGTAAAATAACAGCTATATATTAGGTCCAATAAAACAATCAAAGTAGTCAACTATGTTAACAGAATGTGATACTTCTGTCAAACACTGCCAAACACCACACACCACTCAATTTCAAAACAGAGGAACCTAACATGAATTTCCAGAAATCCATCCAGAAGCATACATGTTGGATGAAGTTCCTAAAAATGCACCCATGTACCCAGCTTCAGTCACTGGACTTGTTTGGAAATGAGTCCTCAAATGTTCTATGTCCGAGTAGGCAGATATAAGAGAATGATGTTAGCAGATTTGCCAGCCATCCTAATCCAATTCATCTTATTAAGTTCAGAGGAACTCAACACTCTTGGCTTGTTGCCTCACAACACTTAATTAACTTGGCCCCTATTTGTGATTTTTGAGGGAAAAATGCCTAGCTTATTAACTAGCTCTACAAAATCATAAATACAGTACCTAAATACGGTGAAAGATTATTGAATTTTTTTCCCAGGCACTATTTTGACAATATAAATGAGATGAAAATAGGTCCTTTCCTGTTTTATAATGATTCATCCAGAAAGACGTAATAATAAGAAGCACAACAACAATAGAATTGACTTTCTGACCTTTTTTTTGGATCCTGTTATCCCTACCTGATAAACAGTTCTTAGGGGAGTGCAGCTATTTGGTATTGATTAGAGCTCATCATAGGTTACACTAAACTGGTTAGATAATCACAAAGCCAGAACCGATTCTGAGCACAAGGAATAATCCAGGCCTAACTAAAAATATGTGTGCAGCTAAAAGCAGGACAGATGAAGGAATTAACAGAACAATTATTTTGTGTGTCTTTTGGTGCAGCTCTACCAATTCCTCATACTTCATATCAGTATTGTTGCATTTTTTGGTCCTCACTGTCTGTTGTTGAAATAGTGAAATAACATTATTACATAAAAAAAAATCAAAACAGTTTATTATAAATATCAATTTTAAACCAAATATTTTTAATACTAAAATAATATTATTGTTATTTTTATAACCAGGAGCTGGCTAGAATGTGTTTTCTGCCTGATAAATGATACCCAGTATTACTTTGTTCTCTGGAACACAAGAAATCTGAAGCATGCAGTCTTTTTATGAAACTTGTCTTGCTTATAATCCGGCAGGGTATGAAGGTCTTGTAAATAAAGTAAATGCTAAACTTCATTACTCTTCTCATCCCAAGGACATCCAGTCCCACATTGCCTTTCTCTTTTCTTTCTAGTAACAACTTTGTCCGTTAGGTTATCTGTAGACTGGAGAGAAGGGCAGTAAAAAATCTTCATCTCTCTCACAGCTGTATCACTGAAGTAAAAAACAGGAGTCCTGTGATGAGATATCAAATAAGCATGTGCGTATATAACACTGTAACTCTGTAGTGTTTTTCTCAGTTATGCCTGAGCTCTGTAGCAACCTGGTGGGAATATGTCTTCATTTTTACTTTTTTTTTTTTTTAATTCAATGAAAAAGATGCATAAAATGAAGAAGGCGGAAATCCAACACGTTTCAGCTTAGCTTTCTTCCTAGGTATGTCAGAAATGTGTTCCTCTATTCATATCCCTTTTAGCTCCATAACTGTTGCATTCCCAGTTGCTTAGGGATAACAGAGAAAAATAAAACAACAATAAATTCAGGGGTTTGTGCTTTTTTACCTCATTACAGATCCCACAATTTCTGTTTAAGTCAGAATCCTGAACAGTCTTCTGCTTCACAAAACAGGTTGTCACCAGATTATCAAATCCACTCAATTCCCTTTATTTTCAATGTCAGGGTGGAAATATTTTCCTTTTACAACTCCCTTCTTTCATGTGCCCCATGCATGCTTGTCACATCTTCACTCCATCTACTATCAGTAGCATGAATAGACACAGAAGCTGAAGCTGACTTAGACACTTGATTGATGATACATGGCTGCATACACAGAAGTTCCTTGACAGAAATTACTTTAATGAGTGATTTGAATATGCCTGATGTTAGTACTCTACTTAAATGTGAGATACTTAAACTCTTGAATGAAGAAAAATTAAACTGAGTTGGTAGCTGAGGTAGACTAAGGAAAAACAGCTGCTATAACTTCAGTTGCAACATCTGCTTTTATTGTTTGTAGTTGTTCTGGTAATATTTACCCCACCTCCTCGGGTAACACAAATGCGAAGGTAGATAAAGAAGACAGGGTAGATATATGGGAAGGACTGAGAGGAAGAAAAGACTTACTTTCCTACCCTCAGGTTGTCTTTATTCATCATAGTCTTGCCTTTAGATCTCCTATTTTCTTTATCAAAATTCTTAAAGTCCCCCAACTGGTACAAAAAATAACAATAACAGTTCCAGAAGAAATTTAGCCTGTAAATAAGTTCCAATTAAAACCCCAATCCCCAAACTGGCAGCACGTTGTGAGCTAATGAGCCAACACAGAGCCCCACTGATATGAGACAGGATAACATTCAGGCCCAAGTTTTAAATAGGCAGCCTGTGGGCAAACTGTCATAACCATATGGAGCTCCACTCACATCACATAGCGTAAAGCTGAGACCCTGATCCTGCGCGGGGCTGTCACAGTACTGACAATTCCAACTGCAAAATCCAAGGTCCAGATTTGTCCCACCAAACTTTAGAGATCTGAGGCATTTAAATTTAAGAGTAAAGTGCCCTTAGGCTACAATGACCCTCCAGAGAACTGAGACCTGAGTTCTCCACTATGGGGAAAGACAACATCCTCACAGATCCTAAATCAAATGCATAAAATTAAACAAATTCAGACTTTGCTTTATGAACTTCTTCAGGGGAGCAACCATAATATGATTTGTTTCTGTGATGTGTTTGGTGAACTTTTGAATGGAATAAATGCATATGGATACAAATGACTGGGTTTCTAGAACATTTAGCATTTCCCCTCTGACTAAGGTTATTACCTATTACTACAAAAGCTTCTCCATACCTTGTTTCTGTAATCATGGCTATAAACAGTTCACTGATGCTGTTCAGTTCATCATAATAATTATTTTTTATAAATATAGAAAGTACTTCTTCATATAAAAATCTAAACATTGTTTCTGCAAGTTACTATGATAATTTCTTTCTTCTTTGTAAAACAGACTCAGAAATCAAAATTCATTTGGATCTAAATAGCCTGTGTGTTTCACCCAATCACTTGCAACATGAGAAAACTGTAAAACACCCCTAACCCCTTTCCTCTTTTTAACACTGCAAAAATAACGGCTGTGATGAGCAGATTTTCACAGATTTCTCAGAATTTCCTGTTTACAAAGTATCTTTTTTTTTAGCTCGAACTCTGCCACCAGCATTTATTTTCAAGGGGGTATTTTGTTTGTTTGTTTGTTTGAACATGAGATGGATAAACAAAAATTAATTAATATGCCTATAATGAAAATATAGTGTGGATCAAAGTAATGGGACCAAATAACCAACTAGATAAGGTGTACTTAAGAGCACTCTTCAGCCATCAAATAACAATAAATCTAAAAATTATTTTATATTGTTTTCCGAGCATACATGGAATTTCTCCCCTGTTGTGTTCCATATATCATGTGAAATAATCCTCCTGATTTAGTAAGATATTTCTTCCACATGAATGCATAACAGAGGATGGGAGGATCTCTCAAGAGGAGGGGATATATGCTAACCCCTAACATTCTTTCCATTGTTTCTTGCCACTGCATAGTTAACAATGAAAGAGGAAAAGTGGTGTTTTTAAAGAGAACATACACTGTTCACAATATGCTTTGTGCCCAGATTTTAAAGTAATAAGAAAAGATTCAAAATGTATTACTCTGTTAGCAGCCCCTGTTCTACACATTATAAACATAATCACTTCTTGTGGTAGTGTAGTTCTTAGAGTTAAACAGCCAGGAAAGACAGTGTTGCTGGATGAGGGCCAGCAGAGAGGAACACCTCCAGATGGAGAGACCAGACTTTTATCTGATTCCCAGATATCCTCTTGGGTGTCAGGGGATGCACAGGCTCCTTCAAAAGTCTTTCAGTCAAAACCGAACGAACACTCACTGACAAATTGAAATGGTAGTCAGAAACAACCCCACAGAGTGCATCAGACATAAGTAAACAAGTAACATGAGCCTTGTACCCCTAAACTTTGGTGAGAAGCAACTAAAAGCAAATAAGGAAAATATTTATTCTGAAATCTGTGATTTTTTTAATGTAATTTTATACTCTCTTCTGAAAACCAAACTCTTTCTGCACGTTATTGTTTGTAGTCCATACATTCTTAGTGTTACAGAGTTCCATAAGGATCTTTTGGTCTCAGTGTGGACAACTTTCAGTAAGTTACAAAGGTCAGTGCATTAGGTCAAATTCACAGTAGCAAAAAGGCTGCTTTACAACACTCTTGTTACTTTAAAAAAAGTCTAAGGGAAATTAATATAATTAACCCCCACTTGGATGGCCCTTCTGTACTGCCAAGGAGTTGCAAAATAGACAGGAAAATTAAATCCATAACTGAAATACTTCACCAAATCTGTAGACAGAGGAAGTCGAACGAAATCCAGACTTCAAAGAGAGATTTATGAGTGAGAAGTTTTAGACCAGTTAAAAGAAACACTTTTTCCTGTACTATTTGATATGTATGCATACTAAATTGATACAGTATTCAGGATTATAAATAGAACAGGATCCATGCTTTTTTTTTTACTCTTAATTGTGGTTTTCTTTCATTTAGGTTATCTATAACATATAATTTGAGATTGCTGCAAGGCAACAATTCATCTCACAAACACCTGACATTTCTAAATTTTCATGAGTTATGGTGTCCACTGAACCCCTTGAATGAATTACTGCCTTAAAACCACCTCATTTTTTAAAGCAGCAACCCTACAAATGCAGAAATCTTTATTCCTTGGCAAAATGGTGGCATTTAAAATGTCTTGTCTCTGGGCACTTTTAATGTTTCATGAGTTGTTAGAACAGGTGAGGTTTATGCTCTCTATTGATTGCCAAATACATTGTTGTGAGACATTATTTTTTTTCCCTCTAGTATATCACTTTTTTTTGTTTCTTTGTTTTCTGCCTCTGCCTCTGGAACATGTACAAGATGTCTGCTTTATTAGAGATGAATGATGTTATTGCTACATACGAATTTGCTTTTGGATATTTTATGTTTGTGTTTTTTCCATGTATTGCAATTTGATTTTTAACACTGTTTTTAGTTGTGTTATTAGCCAAGCTTGACTAAACGTAATTTGTTTTGACAGTAAAACTACAGGTAAAAATTTTGGAAATATAATTGCCATGTTAATATTCATAAAAGGTAGGTTGCTGCATTACAGTTAGTAATAAAAGTGTGTTGAAGAGTTGTGAAAACATCCCAAAGGCTCACTGCATCTTGATCTTCTTAACCTTTATTCCCAGATATAGGTGGTTCACGATACTACATCAGTCATACACACAGTAAATGAGGTGGTCTGACAAGGATGAACAACACTCTGGGCAGAAAAAACTGGATCTGCAGCAGTTTTTTTCTGTCCTTCAGCTCAGTTTCATTAACTATTGCAGAGACCAATCTCCTTTACCTGGCGCATTTCTAATCACACTTGTGCTAGATGAGAATTTCATTAGCACCTCTAAATGGCCCAGACAAAGCAATAAGACTTAGTTACTGCTACTTTCATATTAAGCAACTTAAAAAGCAGGCCCTAGACATCATTACAACATTCCTTTTAGTGTTAGGTATACTGAGAGAGACGTCTGGTACAAGGAAACAGTGGCTGTATCTTTGTAAAACTCAGGGGATTGTTCACAGGGACAGGAACATGTTTGATGAATTTAGCTTTCATTTTAATAAAGAATTACCTGTGAATAACTCTCTTTTTGAAATCTATGAATGACTTATACCGTTACAAAAATGTAATGAGTGTATATTTTAGTATGAGTAATCTTGAACCATTCAGTTTAGTTATGCCCATGACAATGTCGTATATAGTCTAGACTTGATGAATACAACTTTCATGGCCGTGGGGACAGAAGAAAGAGAAATTTCATTTATTTGGGTAAGTGCTTACTCTTGCACAGACACATTATTGTGAAATTTTCTTTTCTAATAAGCATTCTTATATAAATGCTTATACGCATAAGACATTCTTCAAATAATGCTCCTAAAAAATTCTGAATTCCAGTCCAAACAAACCTGTATGGCTTCCCACATATATCACAATATTTGTTCACTTCCCTAAATCTGAATATTTTTTAATGTATATGGTTCTGGATATACATACATACATCTGTATGCATCCGTACCTATACTGGGTAAGTGTCCTTCTTTCGCGTGGGATAGACCCAATTTTCCCCTCAGTTGTTGCTGTGTTTTAGATTTAATATAAGAAGAATGTTGATAACACTGATGTTTTAAGTTATTGTTATGAAATGAAGGACTTTTTCCAGTTTCTCATGTTCAGCTAATGAGAAGGTGTGCAGGAGCTGGGAGGGAGCACAGCCAGACAGCTAACCCAAGCCAGCCAAAGGAAATACTCCATACCATAAATGTCATGCTCAGTTTATGAATGGGGTTTGGCTGGGGGGCAGGAAGCTATCTCCTCTCTTGTTGCCAGGAGTTGGAATCCTCTCCTGTCCAAGAGTTTGAACTTTTCCAGAAGTTCGGGGTTTTTTCTGAGTTTTGTGAAATTCTCAAAAGTCCTTGAGTTCAGGTACCACAATCACTGCTCGGGAACTCACTGCAAATTGGTCATTGGGTGGTGAGATAAGTCATATTATACATATGTAATAAACCAAAAGCATATAAGATTTCTTCTCAAACCGGTTGGAAGGCGAAGGAGGCCCCCCTCCCCTTCCCTCTTACCTTGGTATTTGCTGTATTGTTAATGTGCAACCCTTGCATAACCACTTCCTTAATCATTGCCAAAAGAATAAAGCGGGGATTTCTATGTACTGGGTCAACATGACCAAATAAGGAAAGGAACTGATCCACAACACGAGGAAGACTACGGCCTTCATCCTCACGACCACCAGAGGGACCAGAGCGACCCCCTAGCAACAGCATGTGCAGCCACAGAAGGAGACCAGGATGTGCTACGTGGAACCGGAACTACTGAACTATAAAAAGGGACTCTGGGGGAGGGGGGGTGCGGATCGTTGGTGGAGCAAGAGACTCCCCGGCCACCCAGCGCTGTTTTGCCTGCTTCATTGCTTGCTTAAACAAATTCTATTGCTAATAAATTCACACTTGATTAATTAACAATTGGCTCATCAATTTGGATTCGTCACGGGAGGCGAGCATCTATAACACATAGCTTGTTTTGCATTTTCTTAATTATGATTATTAATATCATTGGTAGTAGTAGTATATTTCATTTGTTGCCTTATTAAACTGTCTTTAATTCAACCCACAAGTTTCCCCTTTGGTCCATTTCTCCTCCCCATCCTGCTGGAGGGGGGAGGAAGGGGAGGGGTGAGCAAGTGGCTGTCTAGTGCTTAGTTGCTGGCTGACAGGTTAAACTACAAAAGACTGGCTGACATGGAGTCAGTTTTCTTCTTAGCAGCTTGTACAGTGCTGTGTTTTACATTTGTGACCAAAGCGATGCTGATAAGAAGCTAAAGTTTTAACTAGGGTTAACTGGCCACAGTACGTTAGCCCAGAACTCATATGATTAGCATGATTTATTTATTTTTGGTAAGGATTTTTTTTCTGTGTTTGCTACACCTGATTATTCAACATTTTCAAATAATGTATTAAAAAATTGCCTTATTACTATTATTTGCAAAAGTCAATATGACTTTCGTAGTGGGAGAACAAAAGATTTACTGCTTTAGAACACTAAAAGAATATTATGTCCAAATCTTGTAACCATCTAATGCTATCTTTCTGTCATGGTTTAAAGCAGAGCATCAATAAACTGAGTGACAGATGCTCTCTATTAAACCCATCCTCCATCATAGGGAGGGAAAAGAGGAAAATGGAGAGAGACTTACAAATTGAATATGAAAAGTTTTATTAATAACACTATTAATACTAATAATATTAATAATAAGAGAAATAATGTAAAATGTACAAAACCCATACTGAGTTTCCTGGAGTTGGGTGCCAGGTGCTGGAGTCCTACCAGCAGCTGCCAGGTGGCACCAGGTAGTCCTGAACTGCCCTCGACAGTGGGCAGGAACTGGACTCAGGGATGCACAGATCATGATCTGGATGAGGATAGCAGGTAGAACAACAAGCAGGGTCCTCTTCAGCAGGCAGCCATGGAAGAAGAGAGCAAGACCCCAATGATCCCCCAGCTTTAAACTGAGTATGACGTGCATGCCATGGAATATATCATTGGTCAATACCAGGTCACCTGTCCTGTCCACCCCTCCCCGCAAGTGTGACCACTTCCATCTCCTCACTTGCGGGACCCAAGAGATCTGTTGCTGACCTTGACTGCTATAGTAGTATTTATACACAGGGTTCTTTTTCTGCGTTCCTTTCCTACCATTAGCTCAGTGTAACTATAAACATCATGTGTGTCCTGGGTTTGGCCAGGACACGGTTAATTTTCACCGGACTCAGAATCACAGAATCACAGAATCACAGAATAGTAGGGGTTGGAAGGGACCTCTGTGGGTCATCTAGTCCAACCCCCCCGCCGAAGCAGGGTCACCTACAGTAGGCTGC
>Ga0065711_1048318_pt1 | contig 11868 bp, 10 predicted proteins | sample Hoacrofraction12_FD_59098 | JGI IMG/M metagenome (GOLD analysis project Ga0065711, IMG submission 59098) | Hoatzin crop microbial communities from Cojedes, Venezuela - Epithelial fraction 12 v2 (version 2) | ecosystem: Host-associated > Birds > Digestive system > Esophagus > Crop | place... | reverse complement strand
TCCGTAGCGCCCGGCGAAGCCTGCGAAGGGGACCGCCGCGCCCGGCCCGGCCTCCCGAGCTGGTGCTGCCCGCCGTCCCCGCCGACCCGCCCGTCACCCCGGCGCCATCCCCGGGCAGGTCCCGGCCCGGAGCGGGTGCTCCAGCGACTGTGTTTCTGGTGCCAGACCGCAAAAGGCCAGGAACCGGGCGCCAGGTCGTCTGAAAACTGAGGGGGGAAACCGGGTGGCGTTTCTGTCAGAAATCAGTCATGCCTGTATTTTCTTTGCCTCCTGGTTTCCTGGTGCTGCGGTGCGTTTCCGTAGCCAGCAGCCGTGTGTGTTTCAAAGCGGAGTAACTCAGGTGGATGCGCAGGTCGAGGTGCAGGTGTGTGTCCCTGCTGTGACCACCGCACCAGAGCGGGTCACTCCACGCCGCTGACTCCATCGAAACCCGGGTAGCTGCTAACAGTTACCTTGTGTGGGTTTTAGTTGTCTGTGTAACCACTGGTCCCCTGCAGAGCATCACCTGTCCGGCACGAGCAACCCGCTTACGGCACTCGCTAAAATGTTCAGTTTGGTTTTGTCTCTTCCCTCTCCTCTTGCACTGCCTGTGCCTCTCATACCAGTAAAACACTTTGACTCCCAGCGTGACATCACTCCGGCCCCACAGGTCAAACGCTTAGACACGTGCTGGGCTTTGCTCCACAATCCCGTCTTCCCTTCACTTTCTCGTGGTCGGTAAGCAAGCCCTGCTCCCTCCCAGTAACATCCGCAGGACCGGAGTCTCGGAGTCGCAGGAGACCATTGCAGTGCAGGTGGGTGTTGCACAAGCTCCTGCTTGTAAGCTCGTCACTGGCAGATGCCGATTCCTGCTCGGGCTCACATCCTTCTAGCTGAGATCTGTAAGCGGCAAATGACACCACGCTTGGTGGACGACAGGTTGACCAAGAGCCAGCAGTGTGCCCTGTTTGCCAAGAAGGCCAATGGGATCCTGGGGTGAATTAAGAGGAGTGTGGCCATCAGGTCAAGGGAGGTTCTTCTCCCCCTCTACTCTGCCCTAGGGAGTCCCCATCTGGAGTGCTGTGTCCAGGTCTGGGCTCCCCAGTTCAAGAAAGATGACAAGCTACTGGAGAGAGTCCAGCGGAGGGCTATGAGGATGATGAGGGGGCTGGAGCATCTCTCCTATGAGGAGAGGCTGAGGGAGCTGGGCTTGTTTAACCTGAAGAAGAGAAGGCTGAGAGGGGACCTTACAAATGCCTATAAATATCTGAAGGGTGGGTGTCAGGAGGATGGGGCCAGACTCTTCTCAGTGATGCCCAGTGACAGGACAAGGAGCAATGGGCACAAACTGAAGCACAGGAAGTTTCGTCTGAACATGAGGAAGAACTTCCCTCTGAGGGTGATGGAGCACTGGAACAGGCTGCCCAGGGAGACTGTGGAGTCTCCTTCTCTGGAGATATTCAAGACCCGCCTGGATGCGGTCCTGTGCAGCCTGCTCTAGGTGACCCTGCTTCAACAGGGGGGTTGGACTGGATGACCCACAGAGGTCCCTTCCAACCCCAAATATTCTGTGATTCTGTGATTTTGTGAATCAGATGTTAAAGAAAAAGTTTCACATCGTCTCCCCGAATGCTACAAAGTTCCAACTTGAGAAGCTAATGTACTGCTCTTGATTAGCATCAATCTTATCAAGTTGCATCAGGGGAGGTTCAGATTGGATATTAGGAAAAATTCCTTTACTGAAAGAGCAGTCAGGCATTGGAACAGGCTGCCCAGGGAAGTGGTGGAGTCACCAAAAAATGTGTAGATATGGCACTTCAAGACACGGTTTAGCAGGCACGATGGTATTGGGTTGATGGTTGGACTTGGTGATCTTAGAGGTCTTTTCCAACCTTAATGATTCTATGATTCTAAGGAGTGGATTTTGGTTCACAGATTAAAGCAAAAGCCACTAATCAGCATCAAAAGGTCTTGCATTAACACAGCTTTTGCAGAACTGTCAGCATGTAGTATACAACAATCCATAATTTCATCCAGCGTCTCAGGGAAAGGGCAGTGCGTAGCTGCTTTTTGACAATACAGTCCCATGTCCTTTGTGAATGCCAAAGAAAAATAATCTGCCCCAGACCCCCATCAGCTCAGCTGAAATGGCTGATGCCCTGGGTAGTCGGACTATGTTCAGCCGAGCTGCTGTTGCTCTCCACATTCACTGTCCCCTGTGTGGTGGTGCAGGAACTGGACAAGGAAATACGTCAAACCTTGTTACTCTTCTGATCAGGCTTATGATGCCATCATCTTACGGAGAGGGCAATTTTTTCCCCAGGGCGGAAAAGCACACGCTAACTTCAGATATAAATGGGGTAATTACAGCCAGAGCAGAGCATCTATGCATGTTGGTGTTTGTCATTTCTGCTGTAACACCCATTTAGCAGCGACAAAATTAGATGGGGAATGCTCCTCTCGGAAAAGAGATTTGCGTGAATCTCGTCGCTGCGCTGTTGCACCGGCACGGGAAGGCACCCAGGCACCGTCTCGTCTCACTGGCACGGGCACACGCAGAAATGAAGCTTTGTCTCTTTATAGCAGAAAAGGTCAGACCCGCTGCAGTGCATTTGTTTGTACACATGATTAGCCATCCCAAATTATCACAATAACTGTCGTCATCATGCAGAATCCTCATATTTTTGAAATTTATTTTGGCTTGGCCCTTTTTAAGTTCCTTGAAGAACTTGACCTTGTTGTGTATCTTTCTATCTTCAGTTACAAGCCTCTTGCAAAAAGCATGAGCCAAACAGTCACACAGAGCCCTGGTATTTTTCCTACTTAAAGTAGAAACTGCATCTCCCATTAAAATAATGGTCCCTTCGAATCCATGCCTCTAACGCCACTGAAACCTTCTGGCTGCCACACTTGGCACAGCTGCTCTCTCTCTGCTATGCCAGTGCTGGCCACCAGCAGCTGCAGTTGCCAGAAGCCATCAGAGGAGTTGAGAACTCCGAGAGAAGGAGCAGAATGAGCTTGTGCTGCTGGTTGCACCACAGCCTGCTGATGCCGAGTACCAGAGCAGGGCCAGAGGTCCCTCGGGGATAAAAGGAGATCTACAGCCAGGAATGAATGGTAAAAAACAGAACACACACACAAAAAGTTTAAAAACAGCATATGTAGTCTAGAGCCTCACAGGAAAAAGTAGAAAGGATGTTTTGCCGGTTCCTTCCTAAAAGGAAATGCAAATGAAGGATACGGTCCAGTAAATGGTTGTAGCCGGTAGAAAGCGTGGCAGCAGCTTGGCTTTCTAAGCCTCTGGCAATGTTTGTGTAGAGGAAACAGAAAAGGGCGTGTTCTTGTCTGCAAAACCAAACAGAAGTGAAGATGTATGAGTTTACAGATGCTTACGCAGGCTTCAGCTGGCGCCTCTCTCAGAAAAGCTAATCTAATTTCCCAGTTGACGGTCAAATTTTACTTCCCCTGAACAAGAGTGGCGCTCTGAACTCCTCAAGCCCTGACGCAGCACAACACTTCGCAGTGTTGGATGTCAGCGCAGTCTTTCCTTTGTTGGATAGGTGATGCTGGCAGGATGCAGACCAATGCATCCTTTAGCTGATTAATGTATTTATTTTCTTTCTGGTGAATTGCATGAGCATATTTTATGATTTGTAATTGCACAGATGGAAATGGCTAATCTGTTTAGCCACGGAGTGATCTGTTTGTCTTAGAGGATCAGAAAAGTTCACAACTTCTTTACATAATAATGGGTTGTTAAATAGTATTTTACTATATAAAAATTGATATTTACTTACACTTTATTCCGCATGAGTAGCAGGATTCTGAGGACTGATATAATCACAGCTTTTTGTTGCCTGTATTAATTTTATATGCTTTGTTTTCCCAACAGAGCATCTGGGATATTGTATAAGCAATTCGCATCAACACTGGGTGCAATCCAAATATAACCTGCCAATGAGAATGAAAAAAAAAAGAAATATCCAAAAGAGCCAAAAAAGAATGGTGCTGCGAAGGCTATGCCTGTGTGTACAGGAGTGGGCAGATACAGCCCTGCTGTGGTGCCTCTCAGAGAGGGCTGGAGGTAAGCCAGCTGTGGTCTGGAAGCCATCCAGCACACTATGCCCTGCCTGTTGAGGAGAAATTCTAGTACTGGCACAGCGCCACGCTAATATGACTACACAGTTTCCAGACTTGTACTTTCATTGCATCGAGCTTGCCAGAAAGCCGCTGAAAATCACCAGTCGGTATCTTTAGGAAAAGAAACCGGTGGACAAGATCACTGCGCCAGCACAGCCTTTTCCCCAGCCGGAGCAGGATGGTACCTGCGTACTACAGGGCACTTAGGAAGAAAAGAACCTACAGCACGTGGAACATGGAGGGGAGGGCAGCAGAATTGCCTCCAGGCCTCCTGCATAAAGATAGGTATTGCTATGACTGCAGGAGACATTTAGGAATAACGGCATTGATTTGAGCCCTGTGAGTTGCCTATCAGTCTCCGGCGCCATTCAGAAAAATGAGATCAGGAGTGCTGACAGTATGCCACGCTAACTCTCCCCAGGGCTTTCCAGAAGGGTGGAGAGTAGCACCATCAAATCACCTCATGCCGTCTACGGAAAGGTCTGTTAAAAAAGCAGTTATAGCAGCAGTGGTGTCTACTGGGGTAGGATCTACTGGCGGGAGTCCTGGGCAGACCTGCTGCACGTGACCTGTTGCTGCAGGGACCAGCAGCCCCTTGCAGCTAGGACCGAGGTTCACTGGTTAGATACCCGGATCAGCTCTCATACCTTCAGCCACCTGCTCGCAAGAAAATGAACAAAAATGTACTGAGAACACAGAATTTAAAAAAAAAAAACACAACCAAGCTGTATTATCATAAATGGAATCTGTAAAACAATATATAGAACAACTTGCATTACAGAAGAACATCTATTTTGAGGAACTTGCCTTGAAAAATTTAATTCTGCTTTCAGCGGGAAATCATAGAATCATAGAATCATAGAGTAGTTTGGGTTGGAAGGGACCTGATAGATCATCTAGTTCCAAACCCCCTGCCAAGGGCAGGGACACCTTCCACTAGACCAGGTTGCTCAGAGCCCCGTCCAACCTGGCCTTGAGCACTGCCAGGGAGGGGGCAGCCACAGCTTCTCAGGGTGATGAGTGGGCAAGACGGGAGAGGTTCTCTTATTACTTTGCCCTTATATCTACTCTTCTTAAGTTGCCTGGACAGCTGAGTGGAACTGCAAGAAACAAGTGCTACGGAAACAATTGCTGAGGAGTAACCAGATTGAAACAGGCAGGTAGACTACTGATAGATTTAATTTCTCCATGCCTGCAGACTTGATCACTGCAAGGCAGTTATATGAAAAGGGAGGACTGAAGCATGTTTTAACAGAAACCAAGCTTCAGAACAGCTACAAATACCATGGTAAAATAGAAAGCAGACCACAACAGAGAGCTTACACTAAAGCAATTGTCTTACAGGTCATGTATAAGAAGATGAAGTGCGAAGGTATTCAAGCTGACAGGAACGAGGAGGCAGCAAATCAGTCCCATCTACCTCAATCGTTTCATTCTTCTCTGTTGCATTCATTCTGAGTTACCAGGTTAGGACTTCAGGTGGTACGGACAAAAGGATTGGGCTGCTTTAGCTTTATGTCATTACAAACTGTGCCTAAATAAAGAAGCTTAGGTTTGGGGCTTTGTTTATTTAACAAAACAAAACTCACTTCCAGAAAGAAGTAGAGAAAAATGTAATACTAACACTGCTTTGTTCTTACACTGACCATAAGATGATTTTTCATCCCATGAATGCCAGCTGCTTTCTTGATAGCAGTAGTAATGCTGACTGTCATAAAAGTCTTGAGAAAAGACCTGAGCAACAATTTCCTAAATGGAATAGAAGTGGCCTGTATATGTCCCTATTGTGCTTTAGTGGAAAGGGAAACCCCATATGCAAAAGAAAGACTTGACAATTTTCCCAAATGTCTGAAGAATGGAATGCGCTCTGTACTTCAAAATGAGCAGTGAGGTCCAAGAAAAGGGAGGCAGGGTGTAAATACAGCAGAACTCTTTCCCTTGGGTAATCTGCAGGAGGGAATTGACAGGTTATATTTAGCCAAGATGCAGAAAAAGTATTACCAGTATTTCAAGAATGGCTTTCATACAAACCTTTCTTTCCTAATCATCCCTCCGGCAGGATGTACCGATGTTAATTGCACTTGGAGGAGGCAGTTGTAAACTGGGTGGCTAGAAAGGTCATTTACTTGTTCTTCTGGCTTGCCTCTCAGCACAAAAAGAGCCTCTTTACGTGGCATACAAACATGCTATGCAGCTTTCGTTTTGCCTGTAAAGGGCTTAAAAAGAGATGTGCAGAGAGACGTTTCCATTTTGCAAAGGATTTTGACATTTCAGAATCTGGCTTCATTCTGAATTGGAGGAAAAAACCCAATAGCTTGAAGTTAGTGACAGTAAATTCCACTTTGTCCACTGTTAGCTCCCATAATCTAAGAAAATGTTTTGAATTCTTTAAGTGTGTCTGACTGTATATGTTACAGAATAATAGAAAAAACCTGAAATGTATATTCCCAAAAAAGAACTCTCCTTTGAACATTATTTTAATTCCCTAATCCCACAGTTTTCCTCCAAAAGGCTGGGGTTTTAAAAATGCATTTATTATTTCAAACTTGGTTTATATTTAAGTTTCACGAGGAAGAGAGCTGATTTCATTAAGTTTTTCCTGACACCTCCAGTTTACACTTTGCTAGTATCTGACCATGCAGAACACTACACTGTGGTTTTAGCTTTTATAAGGAAAAAGCTGTAAATGACTGTCTTCTAAGAAACAACAAAGTATTTCCTGACACATTTCTGTTATTTAAATTCCTGTCAAAAGACAAAATCCTGCTCAGGTTTCCCTTACCCAGAGCAATAAATAGTCATTTGCATCTCTAACTTAGCCCAGAGGAAAAACTCAAACTGACTTGAGTGCCCGAGGACCGGCCCTCACTAAGTAACCAGCTCTGTCAGTAATGATTGACCCGTAGGTAAAGTGAGGAAACCAACCCGTGAATCAGGCAGATTACCTCCACTCTCCCTATTGATTTTGATAGTAGAATTTGAGAAGACAGCTCTCTGGAGCCACGTTGCTGGCCGAGTGGAGAAAACCTGGTTCACAAAGGCATTGCCCCTGGAAGAAGGGTGTGTGGTAGGACAGGGGCAGGGAGCAGAGAGCTCCCAGAGGGCAGGAATGCCGAAGTGCACCTAGCGTAAATTAACAAGTACGCTACCCTTACCACTTCAGAGGTAATGTGTGTACCCTGCTGGTTTTTTATCACCCTTTCGAAGCGAGGCACTGACTGCAGTGTAAGGGTGAACAAACAGTCCTGTCGTTTCTAATGTTCATGGTGCAATGTGTGTTTTCAAAGCTCAGCGCTGGAAGGAGCCCCAAGGCCACACCTGGCACAGCGGCGTTTTCCCTGCCAAACCTTTGCGCTGCCAACAGTCTCCCCCCTCCTAGCACAGGGTAAAGTCCAAAGAGATCCAGGAGCATAGTGGGCCTTGGAAGTGCCTTTTGGCCATTCCTCCCTACAGAGAAGCTCTCTGGCTAAATTGAACGTGAGGACCTGCAAAGCAGGATTAAAGGAGGGCCAGGGCTGTCCCTTCTTACGGGAGGTACCTTATGGGGTCCGGTGCCCAGCAGCCTTTTGCTTTGCTGTGTCACTGTCTCGCTCTGTTTGTAAGCACCTCTGGCTCCGGAGGCTTCTCTGGAGCTCTCTCTCCTTATGGGGCTTCTGCTCAAAATACAAACCAGCTCGCAGCTACGGCAGCTTCTGCCCTCTCCTGCCAGGGTGATTGGCAGTTGGTGCCGACAGCTGCCAGCTGAGCCAGCAGTAAAAGCAGAACAGGTAGTTAGCACATCCACTAACCCTCTCAGGCCTTTTGCCAAATGAATTTTATATACAATATCAGCAGGACCTTAAGAATATTTGTGGTATTATGTTGGTCCTTTGCTGGAAAAGGAAAAAGAACAGGAAAACAAGGGTGATAGCAGCCCTGTTTGCAATAGTAATGTACTTCAAGCTTAACTCCAATCTGGTATTGAAACGCACCCAAACGTAACTGAAAGACTAGAAACTACAAAATATGTCCTCCTTGTCATTAATCATATGCATCTCTATAAGCTATAGTTCTCCTCACAAGGCAGTTTCCAGGTACAGAAAAATTTAAATGATGCCTCCCCCATCTAGGTCAAGCTGTGTGATCCTGCCATACAGAGATTTGCGCTACCTGCCCTTTCTCGGTTCAGAGCAGTTTAAATTTTACAGAGCAACAGTTCATTTCCTCAGGAAATAAACTCTCTGAGGAAATGAACTCTTCTTCCTTCAGACCCTGTCCTCCTTCAGGACTCTGAAACAATACATAGAGCAAGAGCGGTCAGTGATCATTAGGGGAGGTGGCTCTGATGGCTTGTCACTGCGCCCGGTTTGCATCACAGGGCTACATCAACTCTGAAGCCAAAAGACATACCCGGTTATTTTTGTCATTGAGTTTAGCAGGGAGTACCTCTATCTGCATCCCAAATGTGTTTTGCCTCACAACTCTGAGCCACAGTGTCTGCTTAGAATTAACATGCTACTTGCAGACTAAGTAACCAGTTTTATGATTAAGACATTACCTTGTTATAGATAAAGGAATTTAGCCAACCTTAAGTGAAAGAAGAAACTTAGGCATCGTCAAGAGTGAGAAAGGAGGATATAAGCAGACTATGCTTCAGATAATGTGCACTCATATCCAGTTCTGCAGGAGGTAAGCAATCGGAGCAGTAGTTTTCATACCCTGCAGTTACTTATTAACAGTACGGTCATTATGCAAATCAAGATTCCCTAGTTAAGTGCAGAGGAAGTGCAGGAAAAAGAAATAATCATACAAATTTGAGTTAATAAATGTATAGCTTCTTAATGCTCTGCTAGCTAACAAAATTTAATTTCACTGTTCTTAAATGTTTCAAATGGAAAGCACTCTCAAATTAGTAACTGGCTGTTAACTCGGAAGCCCAAACACTTCCTATGAGTTACACGATGGTATTTAGCAATAATTCTCTTCCTTTTTCATCTTTGCCTAACTGAAAACAAGAAGACACATATGCCACATAAGTGACACAGCTCAATACGTAAATACTATTTATTTATTATCTACATACTAGCTATTTAGATTCCTACTTATGAAAACTAAGACAGCTACCTGAATATATGGTGTATCTCGGTACAGAGATGACCCTTTTTTTCTTCTGGTTTGGGTGGTAAAGCTTTGACCTAGGGTATAAGGTGACCTCCACCACATTATCCAACCACTTACAACTCCTTTTGCTGCCTCAGAAGCGTCACCTCCTTTGCCCAGTGCTTGGTTAGCAAACTGCTTTCCTCCACACATATCCTCACATGTGTCCTCTTGTGAAACCTCGGCCACTAAATTACTGTGCAAAGAGTTAGCGAGGCAGTTTACCTGACTCCTGTGTCACCGCCAGGCCCTGAGTCCCACCACTGTCTTGCAAGCACTGTGCAGCCGCAGCTTTGCAGGGAAGTGAAGTGCTACTTGTGTTCAGCAAGACAACTCGTCCTCAACATCTGCAGCAGGTGGGCATGAGCCGTAATGCTGTCACCAACAACTTCCTTAGCCAAGGTAGATTTTAGGGCAACAGGTTGCCTAGAGAAGTTGTGGATGCCCCCTCCTTGGCAATGTTCAAGGCCAGGCTGGACGAGGCGCTGAGCAACCTGGTCTAGTGGAAGATGTCCCTGCTCATGGCAGAGGGGTTGGAACCAGATGATCTTTAAGGTCCCTTCCAAACCAAAACCATTCTATGATTCTATGATTGTGTGGTTTTCCTCTGTAAAGACTAACAAAGCGCTACCTTGCATTGAGGCAAACAAAATCATTTTAAAGAGTGATAGATTTTGAATACTGTAGCTCACATAAGAAACATTAAAAAAAAAGAGACACGAAATGCAAAACAGGTCTTTTCCATATGGGGTATTATTATTGCTTAATACGGACCGAGGATGGCTATGATATACTATCCTCTCTCCTGTTCCTTATGAGCTATTCCCTTCCACTCTTCTTGGCCTTTTGAGAAAGCAGAGCCCTTCTCTTTCCTCCCTGCATTGATGTAGCTGTAATCATATTAGTACAGGAGGCTCTTGACTGGCTGAGGTGACTGAACTTGTCATCAGAGTTATGTAGATCACTGCTGAGCCTGACAGAGTAGAGGGGTTTGGAGAAAGGTCAGGATACAGAGAATTTCGTACACATTAAGATCATTGAGAATTATAGTTACCGAAAGGAGAAGAAAAAATTTAGTGGAAGTAAGAGTGATTGTATGTGTGAAAGATGAAGATGGTTAAGTGATGTAAAAACCTGGCTGACTCATCGTTCTGCTGTCTCACTAGTAACTCTGCTGGAACTGCACAGGACTCCAGTTACCATAGCACTTCAGTGCAATTTAGAAAAAATAACGTGAGCAGTTAACTTGCGCTCCATTCTTTTACACAGAAACACAAGATTTTCTGGGCTGGACTACACAGTGATTTGATGACTTCCAGTGCCTGAGGTCCAGAAGTGTTCAGTGCCGGAGCATTTCCCCACCTCTGCCCTGACCCCCAAATCACCCACATGGACCATTGTGCTGCACTTTGTGTGGAAAGGAGTGGAATCTCCTCAGAATGCCCCAAAATGCGGAGCCTGGCCCCTAACAGCGACGCCGCTCAAGGAGCCCTCTCGCATGGGGCCTCTGTCTCCAGCTGCACTGTGGGCTGGCACGCCAGCTGCGGGCAGGAATCTCATGGGATTTCAGAGATGGGAGCTGGACACCCTCGGCCGCTTGGCTCCAGTTGAAGGAGTGTGCTAAATTTCCAGTGGGATTCACCCAGCTGTGCAGAGGGAATGCATCTGGTCTGCTGAGCGGCTGAATGAGGCTCGTCAGACTGAAAGTGTTCAGATATAAACCAAAAAGATAAGATCCATGGTCTGGAATTTCTGAACGTAATGGGGCACTGGTGGATGAAAAGCTGTACATGACCCAACAACATGTGCTCGCAGCCCAGAAGGCCAACTGTATCCTGGGCTGCATCAAGAGAAGCGTGGGCAGCAGGGCAAGGGAGGTGATTCTGCCCATTTACTCCGCTGTGGTGAGACCCCACCTGGAGTCCTGCATCCATCTCTGGAGCCCCCAGCACAAGAAGGACATGGACCTGTTGGGGTGGGTCCAGAGGAGGCCACAAAGATGATCCGAGGGCTGGAACACCTCTCCTCTGAGGAAAGACTGAGAGAGCTGGGGCTGTTCAGCCTGGAGAAGAGAACACTGCGGGGTGACCTTACTGCGGCCTTCCAGTACCTGAAGGGGGTCAATAGGAAAGATAGGGAAAGTATTTTCAGCAGGGCTTGTCACAACAGGACAAGGAGCAATGGCTTTAAACTAAGAGAGGGTAGATTTAGGGTGGATGTAAGGAAGGAATTTTTTACCATGAGGGTGGCGAAACACTGGAACGGGTTCCCCAGAGAGGCGGCAGATGGCCCATCCCTGGAAACATTCCAGGCCAGGTTGGACTGGGCTCTGAGCAACCTGGTCTGGTTGGAGATGTCCCTGCTCACTGCCGGGGGGTTTGGGCTAGATGGCCTCTGAAGGGCCCTCCCCACCCAAAGCATTCTGTGATTCTATGATTCTATCATCATTAAACAGGAAAAAAGAGAAAATTATCGTTTGCAGGCCAGACTGCAGGGAGCTCGCAGCAGACTGAGGGGTCTCGCGCCTCGCCTCGACCGGGCGGCGGCCGCGCGGCGAGGGGCGGGGCCTGCCGATGCTCTCAGCACCCGGGACAGCAGCGCCGGCCCCCC
>Ga0065711_1012564_pt1 | contig 11868 bp, 11 predicted proteins | sample Hoacrofraction12_FD_59098 | JGI IMG/M metagenome (GOLD analysis project Ga0065711, IMG submission 59098) | Hoatzin crop microbial communities from Cojedes, Venezuela - Epithelial fraction 12 v2 (version 2) | ecosystem: Host-associated > Birds > Digestive system > Esophagus > Crop | place... | reverse complement strand
ATACATGGTGTTTGAGATGTTTCCAGCTTCTCACCCACCTGAAGGTAACCGTGGTGTCATCAGCAGCCGGGTGCCCAGGTGGGGTTTGCCGAGCTCCGGCTGCGCAGGGTGTCACCCCTGGTGTGAGCCCAGCTGGGGCAGGGGCTGTTGGCATGGAGACAGGCTTGTTGGATGCCTTGGGTGGAGGAGCCCTGCACCCCTGACAGCACGGTTCCACATCCAGGGCCTCTGGTCCAAGCTCTCTGGTTTCCCACGTACCATCCTTGGCTCATGTGAGCTGTGGGGCCGGGGCAGGGCTCCTCCGAATCCCCGCGGCAGCTCCCCGCTGTGCCACCGGCCCACTGCAAGACCCCAGTGCTGGCCGGTGTCCCCGTGTCCTGCTGGGCTGTGACACCCTGCCGCAGCACGGCTCCTCGCAGCCGGGCGCTTCACCCCACGGCACGGACGCAAGCACAGCCGTCCCTTTCAGCCTGCAAGCGCGTTGCTATGAACAGCTCAATCCTTGTGTTACTCTAAGGATAAGAATTAGTCAGCTTTTAAAGCTTGAGATGGCATGAAATTAACTCTGCTCTCAGACAGCTTTTTTTTTTATGGAGTGGAAATGCGAAACTTCAGTCTTAGTAACAGTGTGAAATACAGTAATCTGAGAAAATTGTCTGGTTTTGTGACCACCAGCCAGTCACGGGTTTTTGTCTGTAAAAAGTGCACAATGTAAAATATTGGTTAAATACATGTTTCTTTTATTGTGCCACAGAGATAGGTGATGCTTTCAAGTATGCTTTTAAGAAACAAACAAAACATAAAACAAGGGAACTAGCTTCTTGGTGTAGCGATGCCATGGAGCTGTTGCACCTGGCCCCTGGGTGTGGAACCCCACAGCCATGACACACCACGGCAGGTGCCAAAGCAGCATTTTCTGGGGAAACTTTGCATTTTCAAAAACGTTGCTCCCTCCAGGCACCCCAAAAGGCTGTGGGGTCCGTGCCTCAGACCGCTGCCTTCCACTTGCAAAGCAATGTGTTATGTACCGCATGCATGCACACCGTCATTTTTTTGTGGCTGAAAAATGCCGTGTAACACGCCAGGTGCTGTGGATGGAAGGTGCAGCACAGTGCTCTGCAGTGTTTCCCCATGCAGTCTCGGGAGCAAGGCTGCTGCCATCCAGGCTCTGGCTTGGAGTTCCGGGCAAAGCTCAGCATGGTTTGCAGAAAGTAAGCACTCCCAGACTTGCATTTCAAAGCACGCACCGGACACAGACTTGCTGTCCTTCTGGTAGCAAGCAAACTGTTCTAATGGCTTGTCAGATCATTTCAGAAACAAATATTTGCAGTGGTTTTGCAGAAATATGCCGTACATGCACCAGAACTGAAAACTATGTCAAAGTAATTTCTCACTCTGGAAGTACTTTAGCTAAAATTCAAGCGCAAATTGCTGGAGGGAAATGTCTCTGGCAAAACCCACTGTGTTATGCTCGACAGACGAAGATGCTGAGAGCACTTCAGGTGTAGTTACTGCCTCAAGACACCCTAACTGGCAGTGATAAATCCCTGCTGCTGCGGTCTGGGGTCTGCGGCCGTGCCCAGCGCGGCTCTGCTGCGGCGAGGGCGTTGCGAGGCGGCTGCGCCTCGGCCGGCACAGCGCGGCGGCTGTTGCGTGTGGAGGACGGGCACCGAGCCCGGCCGTGCTGCCAGACCCCGGCCAAGGTGCGGGTATAGGCAGGCACAGCGTGGGGAAAACACTCGCCATGTCAGACTCGGCTGGCGTTAGTGTTTGCAAACGGGCAATAACAAAGAAAAAATAGTGCTGACTAATGAAAAAGTCACTCGGAATTAGAGCAAACATTTGAGAATGCTGTTTGAAGCAATCTATTGTCTCCACTATGGCATGAATAAATAGTTCATCTTTGGCACAGTGTGAAGCTGTAGTACTTCAAATAGAATGGTACAACTGAACCTGAACGGTTCATTGACGTTTGCTGTCAGGATCACTGTAATTCTCTTTTTAAAGGGGGGGAAAAAAAAAAAGGATCCTTGCTGCCGAGCTGTTTCCAGCACAAGTGAGCAAGCAGGCAAGGTCTGTAATGTTGTTGGGAGGAGTTCTGGGGGCTCGGACAGCAGCTGCGATCAACGGGGAGTCATTGTGGCGGGTCTCCTTCGAAGCGTGTGGCACGGTGCCGCAGCTGGGGTGGATGCCGTGCACGGGGAACCCTCCGACCCGGCTCGGCACCACGTGCCGTTCGCCTGCTTCGCGCGGTCTGATGCCCGTAAGCGCCTCGCCACGCGCCCGCCCGCTGCTTCGTCGTCTGCTGCGCGTTCGGCTCCTGCGTCTCCCAACGACTCCCTTCCCAGCCCCGGTGCCGTTAACAGGATTTAGCTAATTAGCTGCGAGCAGCGCTCTTCTCCCTCAGCAATGTAAAGGGTGTACTATTTTTATCTCGCTCTGGATGTTTTCGGTTCCTAGGGGATTAAGGTCACAGGGCACGTATTTATTCAGACGCTGGAATTCTGACATCATTTTTCCATGACTTGGTTGGGAAGGAGGAGCCTCAGCCTCCCAGCTCCCTCTGCTTCCCCTCCGGCTGCGCCCCGGGCGCCTGCTCGCCCTCCCTCCCTCCTCGGTGTGGGGAGACAGCTCCTCTGAAACGGGAATGCTTTTTACTTTCACTAGTGGTAGGGACATGCTAACCAAACATCTTATTTTTAAACACAAGTGGTGTCCAAGGGAGCGAAGGGGCCGTGCAGTTGCTTCACAGAGTGTACGGTTGTTTATCTGCAAGCAGGAGAGCTTATTCTAATGCATTTTTGGAGCTATTACTTCCATATGTTGCTTGAAAACAAGGATGCTGCCTTGCAGCACAATTTTATTTTCCTTCAGAAAAATTATTCACGGGTACAACCCTAAAAAACTTCCACAACCTGAGCTTACAGCTCAGTTATACTGACGGTATTTCAGTAATTCCAATACTTTGAGGTATAGCCTGAAAACATTACCAACACAAACGCACCTCTCGTTAACTGAACCATACTATACACAATGCCTTTAAGCTGGACTGCTGAAAAAGAAATAAGTTTTCATCCCTGGGTTTAAAAACAGGGGAATCAAAGCATCTTTTTAAGAGTTGCCACTATATGGCTGCTAATTTTTCAGGACTGATTCCCTGTTGGTGCTTAACTGCAGTTGGTGAGGGGATTAGCTGCTGTCATTTAGTTTGCTTTCTGGTGGGGAAAAAATACACGTTATGAAGCATTTTCTTCTTGTGTGCGATATTTTAACATCCATATGGAATACGATAACACCCAAGCAAGACTCTGCTTTAAAAATGCACCTCCTGCAGTAAGACAGTGAGATTTGTGACGAGCCTCAGATCCTGCAGGAATTTCTTCAAGAGTCTCAAGCTGGTCCTGGCAGTTACACCTTCTGCTCTTCCTTTAAAGCTTTACACGTATTAGCGTCTGTCTTGCCAGAGGAGCGTAGCTGCTGACCGTGATCGTCACCTCGTGCGCATTGACCTGCTGGCTGTGTGGGCTCTCGGCAGCGGGGGCCTTGCGACCAGGGTGGAGATCCTGAGCAGGGCTCCATAGCAGCCTCCCGAAGGCTGCGGAGCGTGCCAGATGGACGGGCCCTGCTCCTGCCGCCCCGTGAGACGTGCCCTAGGACACTTCTCCGGCCGACGCTGCCCACAGGCTGACGGCTCCGTGCTCGGGTCGTTGCACTGCTGCCGCGCAGGCGAGGCGCAGCCACGCATGTGTCCTGTGCCTGTTCCCCGGGGCGGCTCTCACGTGACCGATGGCTCCAAAAACGGGGCTTGCCCCAGTGCTGGCGATTCACCGACAGCGCATGTTAGTGTTCCGTTTGTCTTCTGTAACACAGCTTTGGCTGAGGATCTGAAACCCCACCAAGTTACGTCCTAGTCCTGGTTTTCTGTTCGTGCTAAGCTCATCCTCAGCAATGAAGTAATTTATAAATTATCACCCTTTTCCTCCCATCATCCCATGTAGTAAAGCACAGGTCAATGATCTTTAAAGCCAGTTCTGAGTCTTCTTTCTATCTTGTCCACACTGTAAAATATGCTACAACATAAAAATTATTGGGCAAAGAAGGCAGAGAAATATGGTACACATTTAACAATAAAATTTCTATATAGAATTCCATAGTGTATTGAACCTATTTAATGAGTTTTCTAGATTAAACTGAAGTCTAGGGAATTTTTATTATAATGCCCTATCCCATAAAAATATCTATGGTCCTGTGAGAACAGACACCATGTTAATCTACTTCTTTAAGGTGAGGCGATTAGGTAATAGACTTTTTGCAGCAATGATATTGACACTATTACTTCTTGTGTAATCCAGTTAAAAAAAGGTTCTGTTCCTCAGCAGTTTCTCTGTCCCAGCCCCAGGACATGGTACAAAAAAGGTGTAAAGGGGAGTGGCTGTGTAATCTACGGGGGCTACGCAGAATACAATCCCCATTTGGAACTACAGGAGGACAGATGACATTCGCATTTTTATACCAACCCGTGGGCAGATTGCGAAGGGATGGAGAAGACCGGCCTCACAAGGAATAGCTTGCACGCTGCCAACGCGCGTCTGTGACGGGCCTGGACTTCGTGGCTGTCTCCAGCTTTTGCTTTCTGCAGGAGCTGTGGGGAAGCACGTCCCAGGACGTGGCCTCCTTCGAGGTGGTTTCCAAACGTGAGGAGGATGCGCAGCCTGCTGCCATGTCCTTACCACCATGTCCCGCCGCTGTGCCTTGCCACCCAGTCTCTGAGGTTTGTGTAACAGGTGTGAGGAAAACCAGTTTTCTAGAAAAATCTGGGTGCAGAAAAAGGACAGGATTTGTTACGCTGGGGTACCTGATAGTTTGTCTCTGGCAGTGAAGGGTTAGGAGCGCTGTGGAGACAGCAGAACTGGCTGAATCACGCAGACACACACCCACATGACATCATATTCCTCACTTAAAAGAAATCAAATGCCGAGGAACATTAAGTGGCTTAAATTATAAATGAATCGCTTCCCCATGTGAGATCCGTGTATGGACTCTTTGCTTATGAATCCGGGAAGGCTGCAGTCGCCTCGCACACGGCCCGCTGTGAAAATACCTTGCGAAGGGGCTGAGGCAGCCCGCAGACCCCGTACGGACCAGCTTCTGCTGCCCGCAGCAGCCAAGCCGTGTCCCCAGTGCCCCTGCGCAGCGCCCGCAGCAGCAGGACCCCCGTGTTCCCGCCTGTGGCAGCCGGCCAGACCCTCCTGGGGCCGTGGGACCCCTCCTCTGCGGCACCGGGACCCCGGCAGCTCCCGCCCTGGTTGCTCTGGTTTGGTGCTTGGTGGCATCGCCCAGCGCGTCCCGCTTTCTGCACCGGCCGCTCAGCAGAAGGGTCAGCCACAGCAGAGAGCAGCTGCCCCCGCTCGCTCTGCGCCCCCAACACCGCCTGCTTCTGCTCTGGCTTTACCACCAAGGCAGAATTTATTAGAAAAAAAAAATAAAAATCCTGACAGTCCTCTGCAGTCATCAGGAAACAATTTAATAATTTAAAATGACCAGAGGATGGGTAATCCTTCTTATGATGAAAGTTGCTGGCCTTCTGGGATGAGGTTTTTAAAAATTTTTGTTATGAAATTGTTTAGCATAAGTCGTTAATTCTCTTAGTCTGCCACCACACAGCTCACAGCTACCCTGCGGCTGTGTTTTTTCCTTTGTTTTTAGGGAAATGTTTGTTCTACCAGGCATAAATTTGCAATATACTAAATACAACTTTTCAAAAACAATATATGCAACTGCATACATTGCAATACCTATTTTATGGGTATAGTCATGTTTAACAAGCTGTGCTTTCTTCTATTACTATTATTTTTTCCACACTAATCCTGTGATGCTGTGGTCTTTTGGAGGTTTTGTTACCATTTTATATGAAAACGAAGGACTGACACCACAGAGTAGAGCTGAGTTTCTTAATATCCCCCAAACCACTCTTTGTCTGCTCTTACAGTAGAATCAGCTGAGAGTACTCAACTTTTCTTTTTACTTGATACAAGGGCTGGAAGAAATGGTATCATTCATGAATTGTCTCAAAGATTGTTATTGTAGTCTGGGAGGTAGCTATGCAGAAGAGTAATCAGTGGTTAGCTATTTGTATCTTGCTTTCTCTAATCTGTTCCATGTATTTATAAAATGTTCTGTATCTCACCTTCACATGCATCTCTGAAACTTTGTGATAATGGAGACTAAACTTCACCAACGAGAAAACAAAGCCGGACCATCACCAGCAGGCAGCGACGTAAACCACAGCGTAACTAATTCTGAGTGATCTCAGCAGAGGGAATGAAAACGGGGTGTGAGGTTAGCAACAGTCGGAGAGCCAGAGAGCTGAGCTGCTGTACAGCCTCCGGGGTTCTGTCGGTGACAAGCAACGGGTGGGCAGCGGCAGACTCAGTCTGTGAGCAGCACGTCGAGGGCACATTTCATCGTCCCTGAACATCAGTGGCCTCGTTAGTTTTCTGGTGTCTGAGGAGGTGTGGACCTTGGATGTCTGAAGCAGACCCAGGGGAGTCAGGAGAGTGCTGCGTGCTCATTCACTGGCGTTCTCCGTGCTGAAGCAAAGCCCCGGTACGACCACGTCACGACACCGAGGGTGCCCGGTGACACCTCTCCGGCGTGGGTCTGCTGTAAGACCCCGGGCACANGCGGNTCTTCCCACGCTCCTGGCAGGAGAGCGCAGTTCGGAGCGNAGGATAACGGCAAANNAGTGAGGCAGCTGCAGCATTGATTGCCATATTGGAAGGAATCACCACTCAAGCTACATTGGAAGGAATCAAGCACTCGAGCCATATTTGAATTGAATAAATAGATGGCATTGCAGCTTTCCAACGCTACGGGCCCAACCTTTCCCAGTTCCTGTTGTTCAGAACGTGGCTTCCTGCCTCGGAGCGGGAACAATGCTGGGAATGGCAGGCGTGATCTGCCGGGGCACTGTCCTCCGACCCGACACCGCTGCCAGAGGGTCAAGACCATGTGACAGACAGTCGCTCTGCCCTTCTCCAGGAGCAGCTGCACATCATTGGGAGTTTAAATGCCTCGACACATAAAGTCTATGCGATATTTTAGGATTTCTCAAGGAGTGCTTGCAAGGTATGACTGTTTATGAGCCGTACAAAAGTAAATATTTGGATGGCCTTTAGCACTGGAATAGCAGACCAGATGGATCTATCCGCAGCTAAATCCTCTAAGGGAAAGAACTATGAGAAGAGAATAAATATGAGAAACGCAAAGAGGTGGAAGACTGTACAAAAAATCTTTTAGTCTGCAAAAAGGTTAAAAACAGAAGTTACAAACTCAGTGCAGGGAGAGGGCAGTTCTTTATTTTCTACAATAATACTTAGTTTGGCTTAAGTTTAAAAAAGACAAAATTCTCTGCTCTTCTTTACTTGGTGAATGACAAACACTAAAACAACAAACAAAAATTTCTAGGTTAGGTTACACCTTGATTATTATAGAACTTCAGTTAAGTTTCATTTGGAAATGTGTGTGGTGTAACGCTACAAAGTCAGTCCGCGGGTAAGAACCCACCGGTAACTGAAGACAGCACTAATACCATTGTAAGGACACCCGTGGAATGCCTGATAGGAAAAAATTGCAGTACAATGGCAGAACTAAGCTTTAATGAAAGACATTATTAGTCAGCAGTGCAAAAGGCCTTACTTTGGGCTCCAGGAAGTACAGTAGCAGACATGTCGCTGCCTGTGTCTCACCGTTTAGATCCAGACCACGCTGTGGGCTACCCATACAGCAGGTAACCCTCTGCGCCAGGAATCCTGGCGGTGCTGATCCAGCGGGTGCTTTGCTGGAAACACATTTTGAAAGATGAAGAAAAAAATGGCTTATTCACCCTATCCCCCTTTCTCTTATCAGGTAATTGCCAAGTCCACAGAGTATCCTTGTGCTATGGAGTGCCTCGGTCCAGTAACAGCAGTAATGTCACTGAAGGAAGCTAGACAGTAAGGGATGTATAGCGGTGATAACTAATGCAGCTACGTTCGGGAAGTTACGAATCGCATGGCACAATGAGCAAGTGAAATATCGACAACCCGTTCCCATTCAGTGTTGGGCGTTAACTTTTCTGGAACTGCCTCTGTAAATATCATAAACACCCAGGTATGAGAGGATGAGGTAGCGTACAACCGTACCTGCTTTATCCTGCACGTACTCGGGAGGGAAGAATGGAGGAGAGATGGCGTTAACTTTCTCTCTGTTGTATACCAGCTAAAGCTAATGTAGTTGCAGATGATCCTGTACGCATGATTGTCGTGACAGACCAACAATTGTGCACTTCTTGCTCAAGATGCTTTTGCCAAGAGGCTCTTTAAAGAGCTCTGCATTATTAGATGGAGTCATCCCGCTGGCGCTGATACAGCAATACCTCTCTGGTGGCGATTCGCGAGCTGTGCGTTTTGCTCTGTCTGCTACCTCAACATGTAGGCGTTTACTAGCTGTGAAGGCATGTTTTGTTCAACTCGTCCCTTTGCCGACAGCAGCAAACTGCAGTGAGCTGTCCTTGAGGATGTCACGAACTGGAACTGCCCCAAGCATGGAAGACAGCCCCGGTCCAGAGTTTTGATCAAAGTCCGAAGTCTGCATAGCACAGAGCCGCTGAGGAACCGCTCACAAACCACACACGTAGCACTGCTCACTGATTGCCAAAATGAAACTAAATCTGTGCTTGCCACATCGAGCTTCCCTTGCTTCCCCAAATCAGAGATTCTTAAAAAAGAAAAATTGGGGTCATCATTTCTGCTTCTGTCTCTTATAATGAACAAGAATGCATTTTTCTGCAATTGAAACATTTTCTATTTCCAGTGCCATTGAATAGGGGAGGTTCCTAGATGAATTTTTTTCTCATAAAAAATGTGCTTTTTCTGCAGATTGGTGTGAGAAAGGAAGAAAAGCTGTGTACAAGCTCCCTATCCCGAGATACAACTTTTATTGTACAGGCTTCCTACTGCCATCGTGCCAGTGGCATTGAACCTGGCCACGTCCACCACGGCGTTGTCAAGCCTGCTGGCTCACCCCACGCCTGGGGGTGGAAAGGGCTTTAACACACGCACTGTCACTGCTGGTTTATTTTCACTGGACCAGGCTTAAAACAGCGACACTTGGCAGAGCCTGGCACATGGTACGTGGCTCTTGAGGAGGCTGAAACTGTTAACCTAGTGTGATAAGCAGAAAGCAAATACTAAGAAATAAAATAGGCTCCAGAAGCACCTGCTATTATTTAATGAAATTTTTTCTTCCTTTTCGTTTTTGCAGTGTATAAACTTTGTTTACTAATAACCTTTTTTCTTATACAATGTTGGCATTCATATCTGAATCCCATATAAACAAATTGATGCTAACTTTCTTAGCCAAAAGATTTATTATTATTTTCTAAATATTCTCAAATAATTCTTTGAACCTGAAAGATGCTGGACAAAACCCAGTCGCTTGGTTAATGTCACTAGCTGCGCCAGAATGACATCCTGCTAGGGACAGAATTAACTCCCGTGTGCGGGAGCTCCCCAAACTGCTCAGTCTGCTGCACTGCTGGCATCCAAGAGCCTCACCTGTCAGTCTTGGGTGTGATTTGGGTGCCAAAAGTGGACGAAGAACAACGTCACGTAATTTGCGGGCCTCTCTGCAAGTTACATCATAACAAATAGTGCTATAGGGATAAAGGCGAAACAAAAAGTTGGAGTCTCTGGTTTATATGACCATTTTCCTGCGGTACATGTTCTGGTTCTCACAAGCATTAGAGTGTTCGGTGATATTTTATACAGGGTACTGGCACCTTAAATAAAGCATAGGTGTTGCAGAGAAAACAGTGCAGCTGTCTGTTGTTAAAGGAGTGGATTTCTGAGCCACTAAGTTTTATTTCTGTGCATGCTAGTCCTACTCTTTAAGATCCTTCTAACTGTGGACTTTGTAACTACACAGCAACAAATACAGGTATTGCTGCTCAGGGTAGCAGCAAAGGGGCAACCTTCACCGTTTGCGCTTCCACCAGCTGTCGTGCCATTGTCCGCAGCTGAACGAGCGCTTCTCCACCGGCCTTACCCTGCAAGAGGAGCAGCAGAGCGAGGGGGTTGGCTCAGCCGCAGGCAGCGAGGGACGACAGCAGCAGGGCAGGTGGGGAGGACTTGCCCCGCGGGGCAGCAGCCAGCCCCGTCGCTCTCGGGGAGGAGGAGGAGAGCCTCGGGCTGCACGCGAGCGTCTGGAACCGTGAGTTCCCCAACGCGCTCCCCTGAGCTGCTTTCCTTCCGGAGGGGACATAAAGCACAGGGAAAGTATAAAAGCAAGTGATTATAGAAGCCTACGAAAAGGAAATAGATTTTTAAGGATTTGGGCTGAAGGGTTGCTTTTAAGTGCTCTTTGAGGTTTTGGCTACTACCATGTTTCTCTGTTGGGAGCAACTGTGGGAGGCCAAATTTCATAGTGTAATTTTGGAGCGCCTGGGATAGGCATTCATCCTAAGACCAAATGTGCTAGCTTTCTGAAGGGCAAAACTCTAATGGTAACCAGCTGTGTTAAAGCAAACCCCTCTGCCTAACTTCTGCAAACTCTGAGCAGCTGAAAGAAGTAGCATCTCACTGAAGACACTAGTCTGTGATCTCCTTTCTGTTCTGATTTACTCCTGCTTCTGTATTCTTAGCATAAAATAAACCACGTCCTACTCGTTGCGTAAGTGGACACTGTCTTGTCTGTAAATCAGCCTTGCTATAAAACGGCAACATTAAACCAATTTCAGGCATGCTGGAAACTGTAACGGTGCACCTGGAAGTTTTTTGAATAACAAATTCAGTCATTGATTAATTGCTTTAGGGCTGTTTGCAGTGCGTAGCATTGACTGTCACTGGATTCGGTGCTTGTTGGGGTAAGGGCTGTCCGCTCTGGGAAATACAAAGAATCTTCTTCTCATCTGGGTCACAGATCAAGTGGCACCATAAGAGAATTTTAAATAAAAGCAACAGCATTTATAACCACTCTAGCAAACGGTCATAGTCGGTCAGAAGCTAGATTTGCCTGCTTCCATACCAGAAGTAAGACAGGTATTGAATATTTCCAATTGGTTCTGATTAACAGTAGGCAGAAGTAGTTGTTTTGAGGCCAAGCTGGAGGCCTGTACTAACGAGGATGCAAGCGTCCCGTCCTCCGGTCTCCGGACATAGCCGCGAGCGTACCCAGCACCGTGCTCCGACACCTGCAGGACTCGGTCGGCACGCTTTCACTGGACGTTAGCAACCTGTGGTCTGAAGCAGGGATTAGACACCCACGTACCCGATTTGGGGTTTTCCACCTCTGGTCCCCATGGCTGCAAGAACTCAGTACATTTAGGGAGCAGCCACTTGTGCCACCCTTCCTGACTTTCAAAGTGTGAGCTAGAAAAGGACAGTGAAAACTCTGAGACCATTTCATTCGAGCTGTATTTTGCAGTCTATGAAGTACAAAATGGCCCCTTTAATGAAATGCCGGGATAGGCTCACAAAGCCCACTGAGATCCATCTCTGAGAAGAACAGAGTCCATCCCTCAGCGTTATGAAAGAGCTTTCAGGCAGCAAATATTGCATTGCATTTAAGGGTTTTAATCCAATACAGTTTGGGTTTTTTTGTTGTTTTTCCTGCCAGTACAAAAAGCTCTTCATAAAGATCTTTCTAATAAAAGCATAAGCCAATTAGTAAAGCCATAAAGACAGTGATGAAAGTAAGTCAGATACAACGATGGAGGAATTGCACAAGTGGCATCGGCCTACGAGTGCTTCCTCGGCCGCCCCTTCGCGACGGACCGGGCGCCCGTGCCGCTGGGCTCCCCGCAGCGCCGCGCCCCAGCGGCTCCGGCAG
>Ga0065711_1048325_pt1 | contig 11869 bp, 9 predicted proteins | sample Hoacrofraction12_FD_59098 | JGI IMG/M metagenome (GOLD analysis project Ga0065711, IMG submission 59098) | Hoatzin crop microbial communities from Cojedes, Venezuela - Epithelial fraction 12 v2 (version 2) | ecosystem: Host-associated > Birds > Digestive system > Esophagus > Crop | place... | reverse complement strand
CAGGCGGGGCCGCGCTGCCGCGCAGCGCCCGCCCCCCCTGGGCCCCGGCCTACCCCCGCGCCGGGCGTCGGCGCCCTCCCATGAGCGCTTGAGCGCCCCGGCCTGAGTATGTCGGAGAGTTTCGACCGAGCTCCAGGAGCTGGCCGAGGCCGGGGCCGAGGAGGCGCCGCCGCTGCTCCCAGCGGCGCGGTTGTGTCGGAGAGCGGCGGCTTGGCCCGCCTCGGCGCCGGCGGTTACCTCAGCTCACGCTTGGCCGAGGAGCAGCAGCACCAAGCGGGCGGCCTCTTCCCGCAGCAGGAACCATTGCGGCCTCCGAAGACGGCGCCGCTGGGCAGCGGAATCGCAGGTACGGGCCGCCGCGCAGCGGCCCCCTCCCCGCCCCTCCGGCGGCCCCCGGTGCCGAAGGTGTTGGGGAGCAGCGCTCCGAAGCCTGCCGCGCTCCCTTCGTTTGCCCGGACCGCTCTGCTCCTGCTTCGCTTGTAGCTCTGATTCCTTCCCCACCCCCCGCCTTTCTTCGTCCCACTGAGGCTGGAGCCGTGAGGCTTCCCCCCCACCTCCATCTGGCTGGTCCACGGGAACGCGTCCTTTTTCCCACCCCCGCACCTAGGGGCAGAGAGATCATCGCGGCCTGAGGGCCGGCGCTCTGCGCGCCCGGGGCACCTGCCTGGCTCTTCTCGGCACCGCACGGAGGTGAGCCATGTAGGGGCACCTACACCTTTCCTCAGAAGAGCGGTCGTGTTTCTGGGCTGTGGGCCTGTGCCCAGGTAAAGGTGTGTTGTAGCTGCTCACAACACCTCTCTGCCCGTTCCCTCCTTCCTGTACCCTGGCATCTGCGTGTGCATTTTATCCGTCTGTTAATCTGACCGCAGATGGTCTCAGCCTTCCCCTTATTGAAGAACTCTAGGCTAAAGGTTTGCCGAAAAATGAGCACAACACTAACACAAAGCATTGTTTGTTGGTTAGCCTTTCCAGGTAGGTATCGGGTTCTGTTTTCAATAAACCTAGGAGCTAATCTATAAAGACACGTTTAGAAAGTGGAAAATATGGTTTGAAAAACACTATTTCATTGGATTTTTTGGCAAATGGTTGACAGGAACAACAATAGCTAAGTGTCTTTGAGGATTAGGTTAAAAATTAGTGTTGTCAAAAACTAGTGATGTCTTCCATTCATTGACCGTCAAAGTCTTGCATTTGTATCTGAAATCTGGGAAGAACACCCACAAGATGAGCAAGCATACCATAAGCAGGTTTACTAGTTTCTCAGGTTAGCTCTTTTGGAAAACATGTTTTCATGGAGAGGAGAGAGGGCTTTTTTCCCTTCCTCTCCCTTTTTGTTGGTCACCTTCACCTGAACATTGTGTTTACTTTGTATCACATAGAAGGACTTCTAGAGTTTGCTAAAGTGAAAACTTTATCCATATTCAAGAAAAACAATAAAAACAATATATTTGAAGTAAACTTGAAAGTTTTAAAAATTATGTATTCTGTGTCTACTCTCTGTGGGAATACATACTAGTTCAGCGATTTTTAACAAAAGCTGTTAAAAACTTTTCAGAACCCCTGCATCAGACAAGAATTCCATCTGGATCACAAGACAAAGTTTCAGTTTCTGATTTTGGACCAGAAATGGCCGAACCTCCAGTGACTGTGTCTCAAGTGGTGACATCAAAGTTGTCTGCTAAAGCACCTGAGTTTTACCCATCAGGGTACAACCAGAACATCAGTCAGAACTTTACAGTGAGTGTTTTTCTTCTGAGTATATGCCAATTTACTTACATTCAAATTAACAATGTTTTCTTGAGATCTTGTATATCAGATAGCTTGAATGCTGCGTTTGCTGAAGAGATTCAAAAAATGCTGATTTCTTCTCCAGAGTCACAGCCAGAATGTGAAGTGATAATCGGTGAATATCGTGGTGTGTGTGAGAACTTTTAGAGCGGAATATTTTGCTAAACCTTGCTGCAGATAACTGCGTTCCTTGTTGATTACACCAAGTATTGATTACACCCAACATCAGAGTAAGCTGTCTTTTTGGCAGCTGCCTCTGTTGTAGTTACATCTACCCTGCATTTTAAGTAAAGGCTTAGCTGCATGCTTATGCAATTTCCACAGGTTTTTGAAGCAAGTGTGGGAGAAGGCTTGAATTTTAGCTTTTCTGAGCACAGGCTTTACCATTCCTAGATTTACTGTCATGGGTATGATTGGGCATGACTACTTAGCTCAATGTACCATCATATGTCTTTTAATTCCTTCAGTGGTATTGTATCGCCAAAGGGCACAACAGTGGGGTTAGGCTCATTCCTAGCAGTTATCTACCCACATACCTAATAAGAAATACATTTGAAGCCAAACTAAGGGTGATCTCAGATCAATATTGTAGATCCATCATGGAACAGAAGTTGGTACTTCTTATTTTTGGCTCCATTGTCTGCCATGTTATTGCTTCAGTAATTCTGTTCCATGGAAGATCTGTGTAATATCTGGAATATCCTCTTGTTATGGAGGCAGCCAAACTCTGGTACTGTATATAGTGGGAACTATTACTTTTACAAATACAACCAGGCGATGAAAAACAATTATACTGAAACAAATAGATTTTGAATAACTTACAGAAAAGTACTTGATTTGAATGCTAAATATGGTAATTGGGTGTTTCAAAGTCTTTTCCTCACCAGTAAAATGGATGTTACGTTAATGTTACCAGCTTTGCCAGCTTACAGAATAGCATTACTGTCCCGGATAATACATGCCTATAGCCAATATACAACTGTTAACAGAATGCCAACACAGACATGCTTCAGTGAATGGATAATCCAGGGGAAAAATAACTACTTTGCCCCACTACACGTTACATGTTTTACTTAAACAAAGAATTCGAGTTTCAAGACGCCCTTTGAAATGGCGTACATATTTCATACTTCTAATTACAAAGTTTTGCGGCCAGCAGTGTTTCTTTTCAGCTGTTTTGCAAAAACACACGAGCATGTGGGAGTTCCTGGTTGCTATGTTGTAGGGATATGCTATGAATGTGACTCATCTATTAATAAAAATACCTCTTAAAATGCTAGCAAAACCTAGAACATATATTTGGAAGTAGGTTGCAGGGAGCTTAATCTAATCAGAATGTACTAGGCATAGAATAGTGGTGTTTCAGACTTCCGTCCTTCACTATTACAAAGTTTGGGGTTTTTTTTTTACTTTAATCACTGAATTAATTTCATAAGCTGGGCTCACTTGCAATAAAATTAAGAAATTTAGCACACTTCACTATTACACAGATTTGGACCATTAGTTTTAATGTTTGAATCAAAACAAAGTTTTGAGAAACTTCTGTTTTGCAGGCTTTAAATTAGTCCTTTTTAGCTTTCATTTATAATGTTCCCTGGAGTTTTTCGATCTGAAAACTCTCATTTCTCATATAAAATACGTAGTGGTTTTGCTGTTAAGCATTTATTGTTTTACAAATAAAGTGTTGATTTCTTGTTTGATTGTCAATACAGTAATTGCTATGTGTGTCCATATGAGATTTGATTATTAAATTAGTTAATCTCCAGTTAGTTCTGCCTGTCAGTTACCCGTGAAGATAGTTTAAGGGCTACAGCACACCAGGCATACTAGAAATTTCAGAAGAACTTTACCAGGACTTTGGGGAAGAACGACTTCTGTGGAATTCCCTGTTTGCATACACCGTCTGGGAGTTGTGGATGTCTGCAGTAGAATTGGTGGCTAGATTTAGGTTTGGATTGCCAATAGAAAGTGTCGGACTTGGTCTCTGGCATGCATGTATGATAATAATATGGCTGTCACTCCATCAGAAGGGCATAATGATGTTCTCAGTGAGATTTCTATGATCTTAGGTGGAATCCTTCCCCCACCGCACTTTTTTTTTTTCTCCCTTCAGTGAATTTCCAAAAGGAGGCTCAGCAACCTTAGTGTTGGTTTTACACATTTAGCCAAGCATGAGCGTGCCGCTTAAACCCCATATGGCATGGACAGGTGATTTTGTATATGCAGCAGTCTTTGTACTTCAGTTTGCAAGAACTTTATTGTAAACTTGTTGAGTGCATATAGTCTGAAGAGGAAAAAAGCTTTTCCAAAGAAGTCTGAAGAGAAATCAAATCCATGATAAATATTAGTGACTAAGTTAGTAAGTGGAAATGTTATGAATAGTTATCAGGTATAGGAAAGTGGTAATTAGCACATGTACAGAAACGGAGCCCAAGAGCACATTTGACTCTGTGGACTTTTTGGTTTTCATCTTTATGTAAATCAGAAGAGTTTTAGCACATATTTAGCCTTTTCCTCGTTATGTCTTTAAACTCATGAACTGACTCTTAGTAGAAGAGATGCTTCTGTTGTTGTGAATAATCCAGGATCCCATCCTACAGCTATCAAACAGAAAGGAGAAGGATTAGACAGTGTTGGCTTGGCTGAGAAATCATTGAAATTAATGGAAAATTTCTACTTGACTTTCATGGCTTTGGTTCATAAATTTATAATGAATGTGTCAATTTATAGCCTCCTGTTAGCCAACTGCTGTTTAAAAATAATCAAGAGAGATTTGCTTTGTTTTCCTTTAGCTGGTACAGTATGTGGTGCTGTCTTCTCTGTTAAATCTTAAATCTGCCAATGAGAAATGCAAGTGGTTTGTGTCTAGAAGTTACCGGGCTAAATTAGTTTTTAAAGTATCAAGTGTTATTAATTTAGCAATTTACAATTTTATTATAATGTTTGAGTTACTCATTTTTCTCTCCCATTTGTTCTGTTCCCTGGTATGATTACTAAAACCTGGACTACCTTTGGAGTTGCGTATGTAGTACAGGTAGATGAATGTGGTGCAGCCTCTGTGTTTAGCCTCTTCATTATGAACTGGGAAGAGGGGTATGAATACAGGGACACCAGTATACAAAATGGTACTCAGGCCCTTTGCAAAACAAGGATATTTTCTTCCAATTAAATTCTTATCAGGCGAGTATGAGGAAGATACCTTTCTCTCCACTGAATGAGGATCTTGTAACAACCTCATGGCTGTCAGAAAGAGCAGCTTCTTTTACTAGCTACAGCAGCTGCATTCCCTGCAACCTGGCTGGAGACTTTTCAGACAGGTTGTTCGGAGAGATGCTAGTTCAGCTGTATATGATTAGGCTGCAGTTGTTGGACAATAATGTCATAGTTCTGTGCAACAAAATAGTTTAGGTTTGTTGTACAGAACTTTCACTGGACTTTTTGAAATCGCTTAGTAAAAGTTGATTTCATTTAGAAAAATAGAATATTTAGCAAGTTACACGTAAGCCTGTTAGCCTTTATTGTTCAGCTTTGTAAGCTGCAAACTGTGAGAATCATAGAATACTTTAGGTTGTAAAGGACCTCTGAAGTTTCTCTGCTCCAATCCCCAAATCAAAGCAAAACCAGCTTAGATCAGGTTGTTGAAGGCTTTATCCCTGTGAGTAGTAACAAGTTGCCACTATTTCCATAAACCCATATTTTTTTTCCTATTTCTGATAAGCAACATTGAGTAACTTTGTCTTTAGTATTACTCACTGGGCAAATATTCTGCTTAATTAAACAACATAATAAATCTTTCTAGTTTTTCTTTTGTTACATTGATGTGTTCCCCCATTAGTTATATACCCTTAGGACATAGGTCTTGAAGAATTTTGGAAAACCTGCCTTTTTTCCCCACGCATTTATAACAGGTTGTGAAATTAATGTCAGTGCTTGATTTTCGGCAATGTGTATCTGTCTTTCTCTACTGTTCATATCCAGATAAAAGTCTTTGTGCACAGATTCATGTTACTTCACAGTAGAAGGAGAAACTGAGGCATTTTGAAAACAGAAAGTAAACTATATCCCCTTATTAAGGGAAGGGTGGTTGGGAGACAGAGAACAAAATTATAAATCTCATCAATGTATTTATGTCCACTAGGTAAAGAAAAAATATTTTCTTATTTTTAGCTCAATTTTTCATTGCAGTAGATACTGTTTAACAAGAAGGTGGTTTTAAAATGTGGATTAGTTGAGAATTCTCTATGTTACTCTTATGTCTTGAATCACTAATTAGAAGTCATATCTTTAGCAGTCCTTCAGGCTCCTGCTTGCACTTCTGAAATCTGTATGAGATGCTTTTCACACTCTTTTGTGTCATGTGACAAAGTGAATTAGTTGTACTGATATTACTAGTGACATCACAAAATATGCTGCTTCCTTTGCTGTTCCCCTCATATACTAGCATTAAAATCATCCAGAACAGTGTTGACTTTAGGTACTGTTACATACATTCATTTCTGAATGGACAAAATTAGCAGCCTCCTGTGCTATCAGCAGGAGCATAAACATCAATAAAATGGTATTGTGCTAGCTCATCCTTTCTTTGGGGAGCATGTGTTTACTGTCTGTTTTTTAACCTCAGTAGGTGCAAACTAATTCAATACTCTTTGAATAGTTTGATTTCATGCCTTGTAATCTTTCACCCATTGCCAAGAGATGCAAATTTGCTGACTTGAAAAGATCAGTTTTCCTGACTATACTTTCTACATGGGAACATGTCATGGTTTAACGCAGCAGCTGGCAACTAGGACTAGACAGCCGCTCATTCACCCCTCCCTTTCCCCCCCAGTTAGATCAGGAGGAGAATGGAAAAAACGTAAAACTTATGGGTTGAGAGAAAGACAGTTTAGTACGACAACGAAGGAAATACTACTACTACTAAAGATGCAAAACATACTTTACACAATATGATTTTCTCATGATCCAGTGACCGATTTGCAGCCAGTCCCTGAGCAGCGATCACTGAAACCACAACTCACGAATTTCAGAATGCTCCCCAAAAACACCGAACTCCTGGAAAAATTAAAACTCCCAGAAAAAAAAAAGGATTCACGGAAAAAAGGATTCCTGACCCCTGGCCAACCTCTGTTTATAAACTGAGCATGACATCCATGGCATGGAATATTTCCACTGGCAAGCTTGGGCCAGCTACCTGGCTGTGCTCCCTCCCAGCTCCTGCACACCTGGTCATTAGCAGAGAGAAACAAAAGAATCCTTGATTTCTTAGCAGCAACTAAAACTATCAGTGGTAGCAACATTCTTCGTGTACTAAATCCAAAACACAGCAGCTACTGGGAGGAATATTAGGATGGAAAACTACACTGTACTTATTGTATTTCTGTAATTTCTCCCTATTATACATATTTTGGAGCACTGTACACTATGTGAGTCCAAAATACTTTGTTTCAAATTTTCATTTATTTTTCCTTCTACAGTTCATGTATCTGCAGCACAGTTCGTGTGCGCATCAGGACTGGGTGTTGAGCCTCAGTTTGGTGGTTATATTCTTAACAGGTATACTTACTAGTTTGTTAGCTAATCTTGCACCCAACTTGGCAAATCGTTTGATTTCTTTTTAATCTGTCTTTTTATGTCTTTTGTTGGGAGACTCTGACTTCTATAAAAACATGTTACCCACTCCTTAAGATGATGGGACAGTTGGAGCCTTCTGATGCGTTGAGGTCTGCACTCTCTAAAAATATTGATGCAAACTGTGTAATAAAGGTCGCTATCAAGTGTGCTGAGACTCGCGTCTAAGGGCCATATGGTTACTTCTGGAGATGGTAAGAGTAACAACATTATTTTAGGTGCCTTTTAAATAACTGGTGTACTCTTTCATTACTTTAGGATTCCTCCTTTGAAGATAGATATGATGGGTATCTGACTTTGGCAGAATATGTACAAGACTTTCTAAATCACCTCACTGAGCAACCAGGTTGTTTTGAAACTGAAATAGAGCAGTTTGCTGAAGCACTGAATGGCTGGGTCACTGCAGATGAAGCTTTACAAGAACTTGTTGAACTCATCTATCAGCAGGTAGCCTGTGTATTCTCTCATGTAACATGGATATCATTCCTCTGTTAACTGGTGTCCAAGATACGCCTACCAGTATTATTTGTTATATAATTGTATCTATGTAGTATTTTGATGGTTTGAATTGTTCTTTTTAGCCTGAGAGATAAAGGGAAAGATTTTGCTCTATAAATTGAAATGGTAGCTCGAGTATGGGGTACCTGGATGGCTGATAATTTTCCCCAATTTACTGTGTTTCCTTTGTTGTGTATTTGGATGTCCTGGATACTAGAGTTGAAATTACAGCACTTAGTTAAAGGGAGTTATATTTGAATTGCTGTATTTATGTAATACAGATTGAAGAAACTCTTAAGCAATGTCACAGTTGTACATTTTTGTTCTGTCCTGCAAAAAAACTTCTGCATAATACTTAGATACATTTCTTTGGTATTAAAAAAAAAAATTATGCCTACAGTACACATCATCACCCTTTGGGAAATGCTCCTTTACTGACAGGCTTTCTTCTTCATTTGGAATATACCTATTTCAGAACAGCATAATTGGAGGAAAGGAAAGCTTGTCTGACAGTAGCTAGGTCCAGTCCCATTGATGGCCATGGAAATGAGGACAGAGACCTTAATCTGAACTCTGTACTAATTGGGGGAGCCATTGGAAAGAAGAGCTTAATATGTGTCATTTGGCAGTTGAGCTGCTCTTACTGTCTTTTGGGCTTGCTGCAGAGAATGAAGTCACACTTGTGCTTGCTGTTTATTACATTGAGTGTCTCTCACTTTTCTGGGTTGGTTGCTTTCAAATTCTACTTTGTAGAATGGAAACTCTTATTCACCTTTGAAGTGCAGATACTTGCAGAATGTTTTAATCTGGGGTATGTAGAAGCTGCATGACTGGTTGGTCATTGTACAGAACTGTACAATCTCAGGTTTCTTATTATCATACAGAATTGATGCACATTTAATTTTAATTCAATTCAGGACAGCTTATTTAGATGTAAAGACTGGCTGTGCTGTGTTTGGCAGCATGATTTTCCCATCCTTTATTGGAACATACGGAGGATAGTTTAAAAAAATTACCATATTCTATATAACTGTACTGGAAGAAAAAAAGAGGAATTTATCCTATTTTCAACTTCATATATGTTAAATACATTGGCTGTCATTTAGTGTAAGTCTTTAATGTTGCCTTTTCCTCTTTCCCCCTATTTAAAAACAAGTCCAGTGTTAGCGTTGGCTGTGGTTTCCTCCCCTGAGAAGCATTGAGTGTTACCAGTCTGAAATTATGTGAAAAATAAAACATAGCACACAAAAAAACTGTGCTGGTATCCAAAAGCATCCAGTTTTAGTTTTGTTGTGTGTCAGGATAGGATAGTGTTCAAGATAGTGTTCAAGCGTAAGTCAACTATGCTTATTATCATTCTGTCTTCAGCAGATGCTCAAGCATTTGTGTTTCCTGGCTTATCACAAAGCAGTTCAGGTTGCTGAAGTGTATTTATAAGCATCTGCTTCAGTGGTGTTATTTTAATCCAGCTGCGCAGATTTGCAGGGGCTAGGTTTGTGATGGAAACCCAAGTCCTGTACAGTCTTCCTTTCGTCTGTGTGTCAGGTATCTTAGCCTGTGTATAAGGATTAATTGTATACTTCCCGCTCTTCTTCCTAATCCATTTAAGTCTCTGGGTAGAGTGAAGTGCCAGTTCTCTTGTTTTCCAGACGTTGAACACTGTGACTTCATAGCTTAAGAATCTTGACTGTCGTGTAGTTAATACAGTGGATTGTTCCTGTTACAGCAACTAAAATTTCTTGAGATACATATGGGTAGATTAGCCTTCATGCTTAGATTGTGACTGAATTTTGAATCGAAGATAAACTGAGATTGCCAGCAACAATAATTCAGGGGATATAATATTGCACTGTGATGACTGGTTATTAGGAAGATACCAGGTGAGGGTTTTTTTGGTCCCTGTGTGCTATGCCAGGTCATAATACCTAAAATTTAATTGTTTCACTATGTGGTCCAACCACAAATATAGACCAACTAATTAGGAAAATAATGTTTAAAAAAATACAGCTAAGGTTTGAAGAATTTAAAAAGGGGGCACCTCTTCTAGTCCAAGCAGCTGATTGAACTAAAGCACCAAAAAGCTCGTTTGTTGTTTCACGGGCCTCTTACTGGAAACTGAGTTCTATTTTACTGTATTAGTTACTTTTTTTCCAGTGACTTTATGCACATAGTAAAATTACATTGAATGTAGACACTATTGAATTCCCATTTAATTTTCTCCACCACTTGAAATTTTGAAGTATCAGATTGTAAGCAAAATATTTTTCAGATGGTGTATGACTTACGTTGTGGAATTTCATTGCTACCACCTGTTTATAGATGACAAAAGTGTGAATGTTCAACAGTAACAGGACTTGTTTTAGAAAAAAGGACCCTTCAAGAGCAATTAACTGTAATGATACAATTTTAACCTCTGAATCAGGCGTTTGTTATTCTGCAGGTTGCTGGAGCATGTGCAGGAGAAAGTATTTATCTTTACTTGCCATGTTCTTGTACTCTTTCCCTGGGCGTTTGCGATTGTCAAAAATAGATTCTGGGATAAATAGCTCTTAGACTGAATGAAGGTGACTCTTTTATTTGTTTTCATGGATTCATTGCTTCTTGAGAGAGTGTGTATCCTTGAAAAAGTGTCTTAATGCCCACTGTTGATTTTTTTTTTTTTGTACAAACAGTTTGTAAGTGACTTTCAGACATTCTTTGCTTTTAGTTCACAGTGGAGAAGTAGAGTTGGGGACATGTGGCATAATGGTGCTTGTTTTCTTAAAGCCAAAAAATCACAGTGTAATGAACTTTTAAGTACTGAAATGCATATAGCAAAGTGTTGATAAGATACAAAAATTAACGTGACAAATAGTAATTATTAATCTTCTGCTCTTCAGTTGTCTAATCAACTGTTGTTAAACACAGTTTTCAAAAAAGCTTTCAAAGATACTTCCTGAGAGCTTAATTATGAATTTTATGAATAATTTCCTTTTCCACTTCTTTTTGGAAGGCCACATCTGTCCCAAATTTTTCCTACATGGGAGCACGGTTGTGTAACTATCTATCTCACCATCTAACCATTAGTCCACAAAGTGGGAACTTCCGACAGTTGTTACTTCAAAGGTCAGTATCAGCATGTCTTTCTAAGCCTGATACTTTCTCAGGTTACACATCTTCCTATTTTGTATGTAACACTTAGTGACATGTGCAAAGAGTTATATATTTAAAATAGAAGTTTAGATTGAGGATTATTAAAGCACAGGTACACACTGATATCAAATACATATATTTTAAAATATTTTAATATAGTTAAAATATAACTCCATTCGGAGTTCTGCAGGCTCTTTTGAACTGAGTATCTCAGACTGATCTCAAATTACAAGGTAAATTTGAAAGCTAGTCAACTTTTAAAGTATACTAAATTCATACATATGTACTGTCCTTGTCCTTTGACTCTTGCCAGGGCTTCCTTCATTGTGGTTTTTGAATTACTTTCCCAGCCGGAGTTGCTGTGTAAGGTTTATTCATTGATCAGTTAACTGACTTCATACCTGTGAAGCAGATGCATAAAATCTCTCCTACGAGGGGAGGCTGAGGGAGCTGGGCTTGTTCAGCCTGAAGAAGAGAAGAAGGCTGCGAGGGGACCTAATATATACTTACAAATATCTGAAGGGTGGGTGTCAGGAGCATGGGGCCAAGCTCTTTTCAGTAGTGCCTGGCGACAGGGCAAGGGGCAATGGGCACAAACTGAAGCACAGGAAGTTCTGTCTGAACGTGAGGAAGAATTTCTTCCCTCTGAGGGTGATGGAGCACTGGAACAGGCTGCCCAGGGAGGTTATGGAGTCTCCTTCTCTGGAGATATTCAAGACCCACCCGGACAAGGTCCTCTACAGCCTACTGTAGGTGACCCTGCTTCGGCAGGGGGGTTGGACTAGATGACCCACAGAGGTCCCTTCCAACCCCTACCGTTCTG
>Ga0065711_1048324_pt1 | contig 11869 bp, 4 predicted proteins | sample Hoacrofraction12_FD_59098 | JGI IMG/M metagenome (GOLD analysis project Ga0065711, IMG submission 59098) | Hoatzin crop microbial communities from Cojedes, Venezuela - Epithelial fraction 12 v2 (version 2) | ecosystem: Host-associated > Birds > Digestive system > Esophagus > Crop | place... | reverse complement strand
CCCCCCCCAATTAGGTGTGAAAGTGCAATCTTTAACATAGTTCCCTTCATGATAGGGAGAATGAATGCAAACAGTCAGATGCAGGGTGGTTTCTATAAAAGAAACAAGCAGTCCCAGTCCTGCTCCTTAAGAGGGGGTGTGTTTCCATGTCATAACTTGCATCCTTCAAATTCCACAGTAATAATAAGACCTTGGATTTTAAATGGTTATGGATAGGGCATAAAGCACCAGCGGTTGTGCTCTGGCAGCATGCTTATGGCTGCTCTTTCTCTTACCAGTTGCAAGCATGCCTGCTGCATTTTTAAGAGGTCTGTTGAACTTTTGTCAGCAGTTGGTTCAGCTACTTTTTTTCACTGCAATGCAGAAGCATAATGTGACAAGTTCTGCAAGCCGTGTTCAAAGTGATAAACTTATTCGGGCAGATCTTGCTGGTCTGTTTTATCTCCTGGTCACATGCTCAGTTTATTCCACGCTAATGAAAAGCTCACTGTCCCCTGTGTATCTGAATTAATTTGGTTAGGCATTTGCTAGGTCCTAAAGGGAAAACTCTCTGTGCTGCCTTCTAGCTCTTTGACTTCTCTGAGACTTCCAGAAGGTGAGCCAGCTGGGTTCTTCATGCACAATTTAAAGGAGATAGCAAACCACTTCATTTAACCCACCCATGCTTAATTGAAATTGCTTTGTCATCATCTATATCGGCAAGATTGAAACCAGTGACTCTTTTTGTGCTCAATGTGTGGTACATGCTTAGTAAACAAGATAAAACCCAGGAACTTTAACAGAGATGATAAAATTTGATGCAAGCTCAGAGGAGTAGAATGGCATATGGCTGACAATTTTCCATGACATGGAGGATGACGATTTTTGTATTTTGACACTTTCATTAGAGTGGTTTCTAGACGAATCAAATTTCAGGCCCTGCTTGAAGCAGTGTGAATATTGGGAAGTAGCCGTCCCCTTCTCTCCCTGCTGGTGCAAGAAGGACGGCTGCCTAGGTGCTAGATGTCATGCCCAGTGTTATAGGAGGATACCCTGGCAATGTTCAGGATTTGCCTGTTCATAGGAGACACGGATCTGGGCTTTGCCCACAAGACACTTCTTCCCCTTTTAAGTACCAGAGTTCCTGTACCGCTCTGGAGTAATTTATCTCTTTGTTTTGGAAAGACTGTGGAGACGTTAATAATTCACGGTTTTTAAAAAAATATCTTTTATTTGTGTATACTTAACGTACTTGCATGGTGTGGTTTCTTTGCACTGTGAGGTGAGCCATAAAGAAAATGCTACTCACCTGTGTTTCACTGGATCCAAACCTGTATCTTTTTCCAGAACATTGTTACTATGCTAGTTTCTCTGGAATTGCTGTGCTCTGGTAGTTTAGTGGCAGGTTTCAGAGTTATGTTGACTTGTATGGTTAGTAAACATACATTTTGGAAGCTCCCAGTTCCTTAAGAATTCTTCAGTTATAGTTCTCAGCTTCTTTGTGGGAAAGTGGTTCTAACTACCTGAAAGGAAACATTGTAATACAAGGATTTACAACAGTGAGTTCTGGTACTGCCCAAGTGTATTTAACTTACAGAAAAAATATGCAAGCAATTCAGTGCCTTATGCCTTAATCTGAGACACAGATAGTTTATCTGCTTGGTTTTACCCACCTTTTAAAGATGAGCTTGATGATATTGCAACTGTTTGCTTATTTCAAATTGTGTGTTTGCATTACAAGTCAGGGCTGACAATTTTTTTTTTTAATGGGCATCAAATTCTTAAGCTGTTTTTTAACAGAGCAAAACTTTTGTTCCTGAAGATAATTCTAACAATACTTGTCCACTGGTTTCAATTTTTATTGACTGCATTTTGTTCTGCTGCATTTATCTTTGCAGCTTTTAATTTCTCACAGGAGCAGGACTAAAAACATTTTGGATGGGGGGAGTAAAAAGGAGAGCTGCAAGATAGAGTTGGCAGTATAATTGGATCTGAAGCAGCTACAGCCTGGGACTGTTGCAACAGCTGATTTGATCCTTCTGAGTTTCAAGAGCTATTTATGGTAGATTAGCTGTATCAAAGCTCTACTGTTCCAACCATAAAAGGTTGGTCCTATGTGAAGTTGCCACACTGCATTTGGCTTAGTCCTCCGAGGTTGGAAAGCCTATAGCTTTTTATGTGGATAAATCCAGCGATGGGTGGAAATACTAAAGGCAGATCAAGGAATAAAGTTGTTGAGGACTTCAGATGGCAGCGAACTCTTAAAAGGAGATTTTTCACTAATAAATTTTTTACTCTGATGTTTGGAATCAGCACTTGGATATAGCTCCTGCATATTTACTGCATTTGGTGAACGCATGCTTTTAGGAAAGCGCTGTTCTAAATTTATCTGACTTATCTGAATCATCTTGACTGCACATGTACTTGCCAGCCTTGCATGTTGATATTTGGTAACTTTTGTGAAGTCACTTTTCTGTTTTCTTAACGGGTGAGTGTTAGGTCCTTTGGAAAAGAATCTTAGCTGAAGTGAGAAACTTCTCTAAAACAAGAATTATGAAATTGCTGGCTAAAGAGAGCTTCAGGCGTTATCAGTAACTATTTTGAGAAGACGTTGACCCTTTCTCCTGCATCTGTACCTTCTTTTTTGCCTCCTTTGTGTAAAGGCAGACAAGTGGATTTTGTGCAGGATTCTGAAGTAAGTAGCACCTCATTCGGAGAGCTTGCACGCAGTCGCTCAAGCCAGTTGTTTGAGAATATTTGCAGCTTTGTCAGGTTGAAATGTGAGTGGGTTTATTCCAGCCTGTGCATGCCAGTCATTCAGCCTTCCTTAAGGCATTTTGTGTTTTTATTCTCGTGGTTTTGCTTAGAGGATGAGTTCATTCTGCTATGAATGGAAAGTCCTGTTGCTGGTTGGTTTGAGTATGAGGTGCCTCTGTTTTCTTTCTCCGTTTTAATACATTAACCTTAGCCACAGTACTACACACAGCTATAAGAACACTTCTATAAAAATAAAATTTTTCAGTAGTATTTTTCTCTTGTGTTTAAGAAGTTCTATAAACACGTGTGAATACTGTTGCACTGGATAACTCTGATGTATTTTGAGACTTGAAGTGTTCTGGGGAAAGCTTCCTCCAACTTTCCATTCTCTTATTTTTAAACATTACCAGGACACCAGAGGTGAAAGTTACTGGCACTGTTTTACCTTCCTCTCCTGCAGCAGTATCAGCTGTTAAATGAGGGGAGCATAAGGGGCAGAGGGGCAGGAAGAGGAGGTTCCTTGCTTCAAGGAAGTTCCAGGTGTTGTATTTTAATCTCCAGAAACACAAGAATAGTGTCCTTGCGACAGAAATCAATTTTCTAATTTTCAGTTTCCCTTTCAGGAAATAGTGATTTAAGGCCATCTTCCATTTTCTTTGGATTACAAATCTGTATTTCTTTGTCAAATGGATCTAGAATTTTTACTCTGAATTATATAAACCTGTGTTTTAGCCTAGAGAATACCAGAAGACAGAACATGTCTAGAAAGTTACTGTTTAAAAATTACTTTATCAGTTTAGGGATAGGAATATTTTCTTGGAATAAACCCCCCATATATTTCATCTTTCTCACACAGACCTTGTTAGATATATATTTGAATACTCACCTCTATCTGCGTATTTTATAGGAGATTGAATCCTTCTACCTGCAGAGGCAGTGAGGGGTAGGAAGAAACTGCCTGATCAGTATCCTCCTTCAGATATCCTGTTAATTTCTGTCTTGGATTAACAGATGTGTACTTCAGTTGAATACCTGACTTTACCATGTTTTTACATTGCTTCAGTAACATTAGTATTTTTAGTAGGCATCCTTTTTTATTTGACCTGATTTTTTTTTCTTTGCTAGTTGCATTTTAAAAAGCAAGTTGCCATAAATTGCTCCACCATTTTAGCGTGCCTGGTTGTGCTCCTGTAAACCTGTTAGAAGATGTCAATGACTTAAAAGCCTTAAAACAGACCACAAAGTCATCAGATATGGAAGTTAGGTACCCCAGAGTTTGCAGAAGAGCAGGAAGACAGTGTTAGGGCTCTTAACTTGAATTTAAGGCTCAAATGTGCTAAAGATGTAATGCAGGAAACATTTTGATTAATGAGAAGTAGCAATATCAGCTGCTCTTTATGCAGCAGATGCTTAAACTTGTTGGAACAGGTCAACTTTCTTCCCTGCTATCTCTGTGGAACAGTTTGTCTATTTAAGCATTAGTTCTTCCAATGCTGTTTTGTCTTGGTTGCATTGCTAAATTATATTCTTGGCAAAAATTTGCTGTGGGAAGGAGGATTTCAGATTTCTAGGAGCTTTATTCAGAAGGGCTGTAGCTTCATACTTCGCATTTCTTTGCTAAATTCCTTGTATTTGATAGATTATATAGGATAAAGGTAGTAGGGACAGGCAAGCAGTTTTAATCTAGCTATGCCATTTTTACAGTTTATTTTTTACACTTTATACAGATGAGATACAGACACTGTATCTGTACACAAAGGTCCTCAAAACTAGGAAAAGTGAAATGGTAGTACGCATTTCTTCTTCACAGTGAGTCAAGATAGACTTGGAGATGGTAGAGTTGAGCCACTTGTGACCAAGACACTTCCAGACAGGCCGGAGGAGTCTTTTGCCAGTTTTCTGTATGGAAAGGATATGTACGGTATCCTGCATACATCGTAACACATCATAGGCTGAGGTTTCTCTGTTAGATTTATGTTGATGGAGTGGTTTCAAAGCTTTCTATAGTCTTAGTGCTTTTATTTATGCAAAACATTATTAAGAATGTGTAGAATTTGTGGGTTTGGGGTTTTGTGTTTTTTAAATGTAGCATTGTCATTTTCCTTGCTTTAAACATGTTCACAAAATGGGCTCTTGTGTATGAAGCCTTTCATATAATGAGCATAGGTGGAAATTGCACAAGGTTATTTAGTTTCAATTGCTATTGTGTGTGTTCATGTTTGTTCCCCAATGTGTTGGCTGTTGTGCATGGCAATTTCACTACAATTTTAAAAAGGCAAAAGCTCTGGAATAGTTTGCAGTGACAGGGCAGCTGAGATGATTCACTTTCCAGAGGCATCGCGATTTGCAGTGTGTTTTCTTGCTGAATGCATAGGCTTCTGTTTCTTCATGGAGAAGACTACATTTGGCATAATGGCAGGGAATAGTGAGCCCTCAAAGGAAGCAGCGTGCACAGGGGTCTCACCTTACTAATTTGCTGGTTTTACTACTTTCCCAACTAGGCACTTTAGAGTTAACAGACACATTGGAAGGTCATGATTTTTAGTGAGCAAAACATGTCCTAGTTGGAATCTGCCTTAAGCAGATAAGAATGCATTGGGTAACTGATGATAAAAATGCTTCTGATGTCACTTACTCACATGGTGGTGTGTTGAAAAGAGTCTTTCAGTAGAGAGGGTACAGCAATTATGCATTAAGTCTTTGCTGATTTATTTGGATTTAGTTGATGGGATGGTCTCTCTTTGCTCCAATGATGCCAAGCTGCAGAGTTAAAAAAACCCCCAGTCAGTAAAGTCAGATTTCAGAGACCCAGATTAAAATAATTCAGATTTCCAGGGTTGTCTCTCTTCAGGTATACAAAAAAGCATCATGATGAACTTGGCCATGAGGCATCATGTGTCGTAATAACTAAGGCCAGATATGTTTCTAAAACAACTGAAGGCTTCATCGGACCATTATGGAGGAAGTGTGTAATTTCCCCACAGAACTGAGCCGTTGACACTGAAAGCTGCCATGCTGTCACTAGTGGTCTGTTACAAAAGAACTGCATTCAGGTGTTAGGCAAGAGATTGCGTGCCAAAGTACTGTGAGAAGTTAATAATACTTCCAAGGAGCTGATGACTGCCAAATGTGCTCCTCATGGCTTATACCTGTAAAACTCTTGGCAGTCAGCAAAGACGTGCAGGATTTCATTCTTGCTTCATCGTATCAGCTTTAAATTTAGACAAAAATTCTGTTTATTCCCTAAAATAAAACAACACTAGCACTGTCTCCTGTTAGCTTACTGCAGAAGGAGGGAGGAGTGTCGATTAATGTTTCAAAACAATTACACTAAATGATCTAGGGAATATGCCAGTCGTGTGTGCTTCATGTGACTTTTTCAATCTTGCCCTTTCTGACAAGAAGCCCCGTTAAGCCTCAGGGATAGCTAGGATAACTCTTTAACGCTTAGAAAATAATTTGCCCAACTGTTTATAGTAGGATGAAAAAAGGACAGTATTTGAATGTTGTTTTCCATTAAGTGCTAACTGGCCTCACAGCCAAGGTGAGATCCTACTGGAAGCAGCGTTTCAGTCAGCTGTTTGTACTCCAGTGGTGACTAGGGATTGGTAATGCTAACCCTGTAGCCACAAGTTAGGTGCAAGCATTGAGACCTGGGTCACTTGGCTGTGGTGTCAGTCATCATAACACCTGCCTGCCTTCACTTTCCAATAAAAATAACTTGCCTGATTTGTTAACATAGGCAACTGGAGCTTAACAACTGGGGCAGTTGTTGCTCCAGCAGTGCAGGATTTCATGTTTTGTTCCTCTTCATTGTGAAGACAAGTAGATATTTTTTTGTAGTGAGTAAAGCCAACCTCAAATAATATATTTCTTATTGTAGTCAAACCATCCAGAGCACGTAACGCATTTGAAAGGAATGAACTCAAGGATTCAGTGTTTGGTAATTCTAAGCAACATGACAGACTCTTGAAGTTGAGGGAAATGAAGCTTACGTACCTGAACTAACCACATATTTTGGTACCGGTAAAGTAATCTAATTTTATGAAATGCTGTGTAAATCTATGCTTGACATCTCGTAAGGATTTTGGAGGAGTATGGTACAGGCAGTCTTAAGGGTACATACGTATGTGGTACCTGTGTCTGTAAGGGGCAAATAGACTTAAGCGAGTGTGTTGCCACTTTCAGCAGATGCAAGTCATGCGGTGAAGAGCCAGGCAGGCTAGCAGTGCTGGTGCCAGGAGGATTGGCATGGAGGAATCCACACTAAGTCTTCATCTAGCTACTGATTGCCATGTGTGTTTGAAGAGTGACCTGTCCAGCCAGAGATCTCACAGAGATGGAAATGGGATATTTAAGCAGTAGAAAACCCTATTAGGTTTGGTTCTTTGAAAGACTAGCAAAGAATTGGTTGTCTTCAGGTATTTCCAAGCTCAAAAGACCAGATTTGATGATCATATTCTCCCATGTAGCATATTGTGCCAGATAAGAGAGATAAGTGTTCAGCTCAGAGGAACTCTGTTAAGAGTTGTGAAGTTAAAAAACTCCCATACACACAAATCGTTGGCATTTCTCTTCTGACCACAGGCTGGAAGCCTTTGCTGATCAGTCATTAGATGAAGTCACAACCCTTTATGTGTAAGGGTTCTGTTTAGGTGCGCACAGGAAAAATGATCCATCCTGGCACTTAACTCAGAGCCATAAAGGCTTAGATTTTCCAGTGTTAATCATGTTTCTGGCTATTTGGAGTATGTATATTTGCTGGCTATAAGGATTTGTAATGGTTGAGTCAAAGGAGAAAACATAGCATCAACACACTTCATTCCAACATTTTGTTCTCTGAGCTAGTAATGCATGTCAGATGTATTAACTAGGGGGGTTTATAGCAATTACTAACAGCAGAAAAAACATAAAATCATCGATAAGACTTTGTGTTCTTAGTAGCTGCCTTGCTTTAAATAAGGGAGGTCAAGAGCAGCCTTGCAGTTTGCTGGCTTGTAGTCTGCTGTTTAGGGCTGTCTTGAAGTAGGTTCAGGTTTCAGGCTGGTGAGTTTCAAACTGAAGTATCTTCATTTCTTTTGGAAATACCTGGGCAATTTGGACACCATTTGGTAAGGCCAGTCACATTTTTTCCTATTACTGTCAGGAATGCTGGTTGCTGTCCACCTATGTTAGACACTCAAGCACAGCTACCGGATCGTGTTCCTGCAGACATTTAAGGCTAGGGATACTGAGTTCTTCTGACTGCTTTAGGCAGCTGATGGTTTGGATTGGCAGATGGGACTAGTGGAATTGGCAACCTTGCTTTAAAATACCAGTTTAGGAATCCCACTCCCTCGCCCTCCCATTCCCAGTTTGCTCCCTAACCACACTCTGTGTGCGTCAGTTGGCTACGTGGCCACATGGATCGGGGAAGTGCTCTGTATGAGATCTTTTTTACCTTCCTCTCTAGCCCCATGGATTCCCCAGTCCTACTTGCCATGGCTATGCCAGTGCGGGTGCTGATTTAGTGGGGGTGGGAGAAGTTGGGGTTAAAAAAGAGCTGCTCAATGTGGGAGTGAGAATGAAGGACAGATGAGTAGGGAACACTGTGTTGGCTCTGGTTAGGTGGCAGGAGAAGGGACAGGAACTGTGGGCCCTATGAGCTGTGAGGTACCTCAGCGCTTTGCCTTGCTTTCACCACATCAGATGGAATGTCAGCATTTAAATGTTTGCGGCTCAAGATCTGTCACACTGTCTTCACGACAGCCTCAGTTTGCTTGATTTAGAGGCTTAAACAAACCATGGTAAGGCAGGTAGGACAATGTGTTGTGCGAGTGTTGTGCTAATATTCTTATGCCAAAGAGAACTTCTCTCTTGTTTTAAGACACCATATTGATTCTTGGACCAAGCCTACTGCTGTTTCTTCTAGACCAGTATTAAAATTGTCCAGTTATCTACTTGCCTCTGTGCCATGCTTCTGAAAGACTGTCATGAGGACTTAAGTCTGAACAGTCTTCTACTTGAAATTAGCTAGTTCCGCACCTTTCATTTGGGATGTAAATAAACCTTTGTCTTGAATTACAAAGGCTTATATACTGCCTGTGCTGGGTTGTTAGAACTGAAGTAAAAATAGGTGTAAGTAAAGCTAGGAAGTAATTTTGAAGTGCAGCTACAAAAGGCTTATGTATGATATCACAGGAACTTTACAGTTGATTGAAACTAGCACAGAAGTAGCTAGTTTTTAGTGAAACATTAAACAGATGAGTACTTCTGAATTAAACCTAGGGCCAGTAATTGAGTAGACTTCTATGAGGGACTTGCAATTGCCTGTAGTGATGGGAGACTGAATGCAGACAATGAAATGTCATGACAACACAACTTTGTGGAAGTAATTGTCAGGGAAAAAAGTGACTCCATGCACATTCCTCTTGGCAAACAATTAAGATAAATCAAGAACTATTAGGCTTAGTCACCCTGGCTTGTCTTCCTGGCATCGCATGCAGCCTTCCACAGCAGGCAACTTGCTCCCTATGCAAGACTTCGGAGGGACAGATAGAGAGAGAGGACTGAGAGCAGGAGTTGAGAGATTGAGGATTAGGGACCAGGTTTTGGGACTGAAATCTTGAGCTGGTTTCAAGGAGAACCAAGGGAAGTACTTACAGAAGAGGAGGTCTCTCATGCTTTTGTTTTTACTTTCTTGATTGGATAAATGGGCTAGTTTAAACAGGATCTTCAGGTCACCTCTCTGCTGGGAACAAACAGGGTTGATATGCTGGGATAATAGTCTAAGATTTAACCTGAGTATGGCAGCATGGGATTACACCCTAGGAGGCATAAATCACTTGTTCTCAACATGATTTCACATACATGTTGTGTACCCTGACAGTGCCTCATTTGGTATCTCAGGATATTTTATTCCTTGTTCACATCTCTGATTCAGTGGCTGTGAAACGCACCCTGCTGCTTGACTGCAGAATGTAACCCATGGTTTGAGTTGAAAGCAACTCTGGATTGATTAACGCTAGTATATTGCTTCTCTCTTGCAGCATGTGACAATTAGTTGAATTATCAAGTAGTTTTCTGGTGTTTACATTGCTTCCACAAACCTGTATTTTTGTTCCCGCTGTCAGCAGGGGAGCAAAACTTAAGAGCGGCCGATCCATATTCCAAGACTGGTAGGCTGAAACCTAACCATGAAAGGCAATGCAGCTAAGATGCATCCTTCTGCCTGCAAAGTGATGTTTTACTGCAGCTCCTGCTGGGCAGACGTGTGTGAATCTTCCTGACACAGAGAAGTAATTTTGTCAGTTCACTGGGGATTAAGTCTATTCAGTAGAGTACAGTAAAAAATAATGTAGTTGGTGGTACTGTTCCCATGGCCATCAAGCTGTACTCCCTGTGGGTGGTCTAGCAAGGCAGACAAGCTCTGAACATTTGGAAATATTTAGGTGATTCAGGACCCTGACCCTGGCCAACATGGCTGTATATCCTACGAGAGTATTAGGTGCCAAAAAAAATTGGGCATTCAGCTTTACCCAGACTATCATGTTTTTTCTTGTAGCTAAAAGTCCTTCCTACAACCACCTGCCAAGTGTTGTAGCTGTTTAGCTTTAGGGGTTGACAGCTACCCAAACCTGGTTTTGTTGCAGTCTAGAGATTTAGCTTGCGAGTCACTAAAAATAAATAAAAGGGGGGGAGGGGTAGAGTTTTGCATGGCAGACTTTGTTTGGGTTTTTTTCCCCTCCTTTTGGATCTCTTAGAAAAGCAAGAATCTAGCTTTTAGCACAGTTCTTGAATTAAATTATTTTAACCTTCTGTTGTTCTTTAAAACAATAATAATAACAAAACCCCCATTCTACTTCTAAATGAGATCTCTTAGAAGTGAAAGGTCCCCTTTCCCCCTCCACCACAAAGGATCTATCCCTGTTAGGGCAAACAGGCAGCGTGTGACTTTGACAATAGTTCTTTGTGTTCTGAAGACACAGCATAAATTATTCACTCCCCAAAGTAGACTGGGAAAGAAAAAAACAAGGCCAAATAGCCTGGTTTCTCTGCAGAAGCAAACCAGAAATACTGTAATTCAGCCACAGGGATGCTGTGCTTGCTGTACCCTGACCAGTGTCCAGGGCTGCCTGTAGTACAAAGCTTTTCACCAGGTTTTGGTAAAAATCTACAGTTCTGTTCCCAAACACCAATCTCTGGCCGAAGCTGTGGCCTGGGAGCTAGAGGAAGCATTAAGTGAAAAATTGCAAGTGATGATGTCCTGTAAAGCCATTTTATTTATGGTACTTCAAACAATAGGCCATTGTATCAGTCACAATTTTAGCCTTTCCCTTTTCAAAACAGGATCATGATTACATCCTTCAGGACTTGTGACCTTTCTTCTTCACTGTCTGAGTTGCTGGTCTCTAATTTCCCCTCCCTCTCCTTTCAAGGATCATACCCCTTTTTATTGCATAAGTTATTATTTTTCTGCATTTCTCTCCCTGTTTTCTCCTGCTAACTTTGAATAGTCTGCAGGTTTTATTTGGAGACACCTTTAAATATTGCATTTGCCAAATGGTACTGTTGGAAATGACTCTTCCAAAATGAGAGCTTTTCTATGCTTTGTAAATATTCGGAGCAGAGCCACAAAGCAGAAACTTTGAATGCTAGTTTATGACAGATCAAACCTCTTATCGTGTTTGTTCTGAAGTGGTGGTGGCGAGGGGAAAATCACATAATTGCATCAATTGTTCTAAGGTAAATTTTGACGATCCCTTAGAAAGATCTATTTAAATTCATTTTGTTATGAAATGACAAAAGTAGTTCTGAGCTTTCTTGAGCTGCCTCTCTGCTGACAAAGGAGAAGCATTTGTCCTGGTGACAGAGGTTGCAGAGAAGGCAGAGCTACTGAATGCCTTCTTTGCTTCAGTCTTCAGTGCCAAGGCAGGCCCTCAGGAATCCCAGGCCCCGGAGGTAAGAGAGGAAGCCTACAAAGAGAACGACTTTCCCTTGGTCGAGGAGGACTGTGTGAGGGATCACTTAAGCGATCTAAACGCCCACAAATCCATGGGCCCCAATGGAATGCACCCACGAGTGCTGAGGGAGCTGGCGGATGTCATTGCTGAGCCACTCTCCATCATCTTTGAGAGGTCCTGGAGGACAGGAG
>Ga0065711_1048323_pt1 | contig 11869 bp, 10 predicted proteins | sample Hoacrofraction12_FD_59098 | JGI IMG/M metagenome (GOLD analysis project Ga0065711, IMG submission 59098) | Hoatzin crop microbial communities from Cojedes, Venezuela - Epithelial fraction 12 v2 (version 2) | ecosystem: Host-associated > Birds > Digestive system > Esophagus > Crop | place... | reverse complement strand
GGAAGGGAAGGGAAGGGAAGGGAAGGGAAGGGAAGGGAAGGGAAGGGAAGGGAAGGAGAAAGGGAAGTCAAAGCACCGATGAAGCGGCTTTTAGTCCTTTATCCAATGAAAAATGAATATTTGGAAGCAAATTAATCCCTCCTTGTTGGCTTTTATGTACAGCTGTAGTTACAGAATCAATATACCAGGTATACTAAATCTAGTTAGATTTTATGCAGGTAGGGTCAAAACAAGACAAGCAGGTGTTTTGGTCCCATATGAAAATGAGCACTTTATAACTCTAACTTGACAATGAAAATTAAACAAAAATTAAAAAAGTAAAGAAAAGAGAAAGGAAATGTGAGGTGAAATATAGATACACAAGGTTTTAATTAACTCATCCTCCAGGCGAGACCAGTGGGGCTTCTTGGTCATGTCCAGCCTATTGGACTGTCCTTACCAACAGTCTGTGTGAAGGTGACACAAGAACTTTTCCTCCCTCCCACCCTTCTTCCTCTCCCATGTCTCCAAATATTTAGATTAGTATGGACATGAAATCTGCCTTTTTTGACGGAGAAGTCAGTAAGCTGCTTCCTCTGAAGCCTGTCAAGAGACTGGGCAGGAGACCACTTTTGAGCACTGAGCCAACACTGTCAGTGAAGTCTCAGAACTTGATTTTCATAGCCGCAGGTCATCCCAGAAGCATGTGTATTCTGCCAGACATGGGAGCAACAGACCTGAGGCCATGCTTGAGCTGAGCACCCCTTCTCCACCAAAGCAGTGCTGTTTGCCAAGCTGCAGTGCCAACAGAAAGTCCTCTTTAGATGAACTGTAGTGTTATCTCTGTGAGCTGCCAATTCTCTGAATTCCTCATTATCTATGCATGAAATCCAATGGGTGTCTAATGCCAGCTTAAACTACAAATCAACACATTACGATCAACAGTGTAAATAGGTGTCTTGAATGTATACGAACATGGCATTATAGGCAGGCTCTGTTTATGCTAGTGTGCTGTTCTACTTTTAGTTACCTCTGCTACTTACAAAGAAATTTAAAAATTCAGAGAAAACTTTCTCCAAGTAGATATTGACAGCCTGCCTGCTGCTGCCCCTGCATAAGCATCACCGTTTGCACTATCTTTCTTCCAGACAGAAGCACCTTTCCCTAGTTTTTTAAATATTTTTTATACTTCATATTCACCAGGAGTTTTTGGAGTGCTGTGTTAACTGGAATAAATGTGAAGTGACCTCATTCTTTAACGTAACCTTGCAAGAGGACTTTCCATTGAAATAGGACTTGTTCTTGCTCCTGTACATAAAGTTCCAATGCACGTTACTCCCCTGGGTCTCTCTCCAAGCTGCGTTTCAGCTCTTATCTCTCACATAGCAGAGGAGTGGGGTAGAATTAGTCTCTAAGAAACATCTATATTTCTTCTGTTTTTATATTATTCACAGATGCTCCCATTAATTATATGTCTTAAAAATACACATCCCTAAGATTAACCTGCAGAAGTGTAGTTTACACACACACACAAGTCTTCCCTTTACCAATAAAATCAATAAAATCAATAAAATGCTGTATCTTGTGCCATGTTAGCAGTTAACTAATGGGCACTTCACTGACTAACTGCCTTGAGAGTGATTTTGCTTGTCTCTTCTTCTCTTGCTTCCCTCTTTTTTACCCGATTTAAATTTTACCTCTCTTTCTAAGCAGATTAAATGTAATCCTCTTCTATTATTTGCACCACTGTGTACACAGAGGCCCATAAACTGTTTTGTTCTGGTATTCCCAGTTTTCTCTCTCTCTTTTCTTTTACTGACAAGTCTGGGCTTCTTCTTAGGCTTCTAAATAATAGCATTGCAAATAAAGAAACCTGGGAATAATCTTTGCCAGAGATACCTAAGAGAGCAGAAAATTCATGACCTTTGTGACCTTATCCAACAAATACCTGTGCTTTTTAGGCCTTTTTCAATGCTAATTTCCAGGTTAGATACTGATGCCTCTTAGCTTCTCTCATGAGAGCAGCAAAAAGATGCCCTGGTAGGAATTAGTTATGAGGCAGTTAGAGCTAATAAAAGCCTCAGTAGTTCCATTTACAAAACTCATAATGCTGGTGGTAGCTGCCACACACACAAAACAAAACACAAACAAAAATGGATCGCCGTGTCACTTACATATTCTACAACTGAGAGCTGTGCAGATGACCTTTAACCTTTTTCCATGTTGTGCAGTGAGTGTAATAGCCATTGACAGACTCCAACATGGGACATCTAAGTAACTGGATGCCAAAAAATAAGAGAAATATGTCTTGTTTTCAAGATGAAATTTTAATCTGTGAGTGACAGGGTAGACCTGTGAGTGCTCGTCTTCATCTGAAAGCCACAATTTTTACATACTTGGGTGCTCAATAATCATCATATCAAAAATAAGCAATTGATGTCATTGTTTACTCAGTCAAAGTTTAGAAATTCATTTCTCATTGAGTAAATTCCCTATTCATGGGCTTGTATAGTATCCTACCTCTATTCTGTGTAAGAGAACAAGTTAAGTAAATGAACAAACTATGCAAATCTCAAGCTGGGATTTTGGAAGCTTTCATATCTGGATTGAAGAAAACATCTGGATTTCAGACTTAGCCATTCAGATTAGGTAAGTCTCATTAATTTGATTTGGAGTCAAAGGCATCTAAACAACCCGACCCTATTTCTGAGAGATGGCTGCGGATAACACAGCGTGAGTGCTGTTGCTACATCCACTCTCATCCTTTTCCTCATTAGTAATGATGCCCTCAAGAGCCTTGGCCCAGCTCTCTGTCTCTTTTTTCCAGGAAGAGATAGGACAATATTCCTTCCCAGTTCACTTTCTCTTAACCTACTCCCTACTCCAAGAGCCTTTCCAGGTCTTTTGCTCCCACAACCTCATCTTATCCCTGGACTCCAGGATGTCTCCCCTTCTCCCTTCCCCGTTCCCTCTCCTAGAATAAAAAATCACAAACCAGAATTTCATTGTAACTCCTGAGAAATCTTCAGCAATTTCAGCAACTGACAACATAATGCAATATTCCAATTTACAATAGTCCCCCAAAACAGTGGGAAAGTCTGCCCACAGTATGACCTCAATACTCATTGCATATCTCAGGAAAAAAAGGTAATATGTGGAGCTGTTAGAGGCATTTGATAATTTTTCGGTCATAGAAAGACAGGAATTTAACCCTGATGAAATTTATCCTCTTTTTATCTATTTTTTTAATGTGCGATACGATGGGTAAGCAACAGCGGAAAAAATGGCATCTTCACTCTACTGATTTTTTACAGAACCTGCACAATGTTCGGGTTTCCATACATCAGCTCCTGTGAGGGATCCTGTCTGGAATCCCTCATGTTTATAGCAATCATAGAAGTCTCTGTGGGTCTCCCTTGCTGAATAATTTCCATATCCCTTTTCATTTCAAGCTTGTTTATATACAGATTTAAATTAAGAAGAAATTAGCTGATTAGAATTCTAGATACTTTCCCTAGCTCTACTACAAATGGATTAATTTGGAAAAGTACATAAATAGCAGTTAAAGGCTACTCTATCTGTCTGATGGAAGAATTAACTTGGAACAGTCACGGCAACTAGATTTCAAACAAAGTGAACATCCCAAATATCCAGAGCTAATGGCCAAGTAAATACATGCATTTTTCTGAAAAACTTATAAACCCTCTTAAGAAATACCTCTAAAAGTGCAGGAAGAACCCAGTATGTTCAAGTAGTAAAGTTTGGGATATTATAACACATCCTTCAAAGAGGCTGAGCCCTAGTAATTAAAACACACCAACACACAAAACCCCCAAATCTTAAAAAAATCAAACTGTCAGACTCAATAGAAGCATGTAACTAAAGAACTAGTAATAAATCCTTCCTCAAACATATGAGGGAGAAAAAAAAAAAAAAGCTTGTATGACCTATAAATGACAAGGCTACAAAAAGTAGACTCAGAGAAGGTGCAAATATAACAAAGAATCCAAATGAAGTTTTTACACCACTGTTCACTAAGAAAAATACTACTGACTCCTACTACTGACTCCCATGCTGTAATCCTTTCACCCGGGAGACCTGACAGAGGATCAATATGAAAATGAAATCGTTGTATAAAATATCAAGACACAAATGGACAGAATCAACAGTAGGATCTCACCAGGACCAGATGGTGTTCACCCAGGAATTTCAAGGGAGCCTGAGGACGAAGCAGACGAATGGTGGGTTATAAATTCCTGTCTAAAACTGTACTGCTACCTGAAAACAAACAATGTGGTGTCATCAAATAATTAAATAAAATGAAGGCAGAAAAAAGATACCAAAGGAACAAGATGGAAGCCTGATACCTGCACAGGGACAGTTAGCAAAAGCCTTAATGGATAGGATGAACAGAAACTTGCACAAACATGATCTACTTGGAAAAGAACAATGCATCTTTTTAAAGGGGAAGCATGATCTTAAAAATCTATTGGGGTTCTCAGTGTTAGATTTCAATAGGAATCTAGATACTGATCATCAACTTGGTATAACACATGTGATCTTCCAAAATGTTTTCAATAAGTTCTTTCACTAAAAGATTTTGGAGAGCTAGAAGGCTGTATGCAAGGGAACAAATCCTGGCTAGATAACTGGCTTAACCACAGGATAAAAATGACATAATATGACCAGGTCTCGAGTAGTGAAAGAAAATCATCTGTGAAGTTTCACTGGCACCCCTGCTGTTCTATATGGTCATAAATATAACCTCCCAAAGGGGATGAAGAGTTGAGCTGACAAAGTTTGCTGGTGATACTGAGTTACTAAAGTAGGAAGGACAAGACTCATGAAAAATTGCAGAAGGATCTTATGAGACTAAGAGGCTGAGCAATAAAATGTCAGATGCTGTTCAATATAAGTAAAAGTGCAGTTAGTCAGATGGAAGAAAAATGATCTCAGCTCCATAATTAAAGCCATGGTTGCTGACCTGAGCGTTACAGCTTTGGAACGTGATCTTTGGTTTGCAATCGACAATTCCATGAAAATGTCTGTTCAGTGCTCAATAGTGGTCAAAAAATAAAAACCATATGTTAGAAACTATTTCAAAATGAAGAGAATAAACTGAAGAACTTCATTATACAGAAAAAAACAGCTGAAAATCACAGGTGTAGGACCGCTTTTGCGTGGGGCACAACTAAATTAACAATCTCTAGTGTGGAAAAGCTGTGATTGATGGAGGATATGAGAACATTTACAAAATCGTGACTGGTATGAAAAGAGAGGATAGGGAAGAACGGTTTAATTTCTCCTCTACAATATCAGAACTAGAGGGCATCAAATAAAAATACTAAGAGCCAGGCTCCACACAACCAAAAAAAGGAGTAAATTGTCTGTGCAGTATCTGGGACCCCCACGATGCTGTGGGATACAAAATTTGGGCTCAAGGGGAGACAGAACATAGAAGAGAAATCCAATGATGGCTACTAAACAGAAGACCAGACTCGGCATATAGAGTTCCCTGACCAAGAACAGTTCCCTTATTGAAACAACTCTGACTGAAAACAGTTGGTGACCAATAAAAATACTGCTGGGAAACATTCTATGTCCTTGCTCTGCTTTTACTCTTCGCTAAGCATTCATTTATAGACTCCTATAGAGTCAGAATATAGCATCAGATGGACCTTCGGTCTAACCCACTGTGATTGTCTTTATGTGTTTCTAGCTTTAGGATATAAGGCAAATGTCACCTGCAACATATAAATCTTTTCCCTATCGATTAAATATATTAAAACTGAAGAATGCGAAGGGGTTTTTTATAACTTCCTCTTACATTCTTGGTAAGGGGAACTGTTCCATATCCCATGCTAAACCAGGAGTACTGGGCTCATCTGCTGTGGTTGCTAAACTGCTATCTTTCTGTCACATGAAGCACAGAAACTTTAAAGACAGATCTTTTTAGTTTTTACTAGCAGCAGGAGAAATATAAGCTTGATCTGTTATTTTTGCATAGAGTACATCAGAACATTTAACTTTGTTTTTGTTATATAATGCAATGGCCATTCAGTACACTGCAAAGAAAGAGAATGCTAGAGATTGTGGCTGAACTAGTTTTCAAAAACAGTTGGACAAATAAAATATTTATATTGAATAGATTTCACATTGCAGAGCCTGGAATTTGGCAACAGACATTACAAATCATGAGCAATATAGAGGATACAGAATTTAATTAACAAGGCTAAAGATGGAAAAGAAAGCACTCTGATAGATGTAATACGGCTCTCAGCTTTAATATTCAGCAATAAAATAACAAGCCAATCCTTCCAAACCAATCTGAAATGAGTAGAAAACAGAAGCAACATAGTTGCATATTTCAAAATGTAGTTAGTGTCAGAATATTTCAGAACTACTAAAAGTAAATAAGTCACCAAGTTCAATACAAAGGGAAGCACACGTGACAAAGACATAATTTAGAGATGGAAACTTACCTTATTATTTTTATTATTTAAATCTAATCAGCATCACATTAATTTAGAGGAAATGAAATTAAGGTAAAATATTACATCTTCATATTGCCAAATAATTGATGTCACAGAAATTTTAATTTGCTGGAAAAAATCCCTTCTGTGCAATTACAGAGAAAAAAAAAGAACTATTATGTATGTAAAATAGCAGATTTCCCTGTAAAATATAGCTCTCCAAATATTAGCCATGGTTTAAGTGAATGGCCACATAACATGATTTTCTATGTTCTATCTTCATGAAACTAAAGACGACTCTGAAAAAAGAGCTATGTGAGTATAATCAACAAGAATAGTGAACTGTAATTTATTTGAAACTGTGCACTAATACACCTTCTGGACAAAGATAGTATTCTATTGTGTAAAATACAGAGAAGCACTTTCAAAAAACCGCATGTTCCAGTACAAATGTCAGGTGGATGCTCACTCTGAACAGGAATTCAAATATTTCCACAATGTTGCCGCAAAGCTGCAATGCTGAACATCATTGCCAACATGTCAGTTATACGACTGAGCAAGGAGTCCCACCTCCCTTTGGCTGTGATATGCAAAGTGGCCACACCACCAAGATTATGCAGACGTTTGAGTATGAAGAGAAAACACTGGCAATGGCACACATGACAATTTTCAGTGCTCCCAGACTAACTTCCACTACAGAAACTTCACAGGCACTTCAAAAAGCCTTTCAGGGATAGTGATGTTACTGGCAGTTTTCTCTTAACTGCTACAGGTTGAATACTCTGAAACAGAGATGGGCAAATGTTTGGATATTCTGTGGCTGGGTTGAGAGGAAAATATCTCTTGTCTAGAAACAAGTCTGGTGGTAGGAAGAGAGACCAAGTGAACTCCTTTCTTTCCAGTTAGCCAGGAAAAGTGTCAACCTTGCACTGTTTTTAGCTGTTTTGCTGCAACCAGGAACTACAGGCAAATGTTAATGTGTTAAAGTGAAAACAATAATACAAGCTTTGTATTGTTTTGCCCTTTCCAAGATCAGGCTCAACTTGACTTCTGTGCACAGTCAGACCAGTTGTTTTATCCAAACCAGTTCATCCATCCTTAATCAAGATGCTAGTAACCAGCTGTGTTGATCCTCTTGTATTCAGTGCACAGCTTTTCTGTGCTCTGCGGAAAAAAGGTCTCACTTTAGACTATGCTCAGTCAAGAGTGTCTTTCCATCAGGAATCCACAGGTGCAAACTCTCTGGCTTTAGCTTTGCTCCACATGAAAGCTAATTGCATACCCCTTGGATGACCATGTAGACCTGCGCTTCTTAACCTCTGCACCACTGAGAATAAGCACTGTATTCATCATTACAGCACAGAACAGAAGCAAACTCACCTAATTACCCCTCCACACTTTCTCCTATAAGGATGTTTTCGAGCGCACTGCTCCCTCCTTGGTGCTCAGCCTGTGGTCTGCCTACTAACTACTCCTTCCTACCTCCCCAGGGTAAAAGAGGTACCATTTTCCCGTCCAAAGGAGTCCTTGGACACTCCTCTCCTCAGGTTTCTCTCTTCCTTAACCCTCAGGTGGCTTTCTGGCATAATAGAGAGCTGGTTCCTGTCCCAATGCTTCAGTCATGTCATCTAAAGAAAAGGCATTAGCAGCTGGGAAGCAGGCGAGGACACAGTGCCACTAGCACTACACAGCCTTGTGTGAAGGGATTCAGCTAAATGGGACTTGGTACCTACAGCAGAGATGTGGAGCACGCCAGGGCTGGGTGGCAGCTTCACACCACACCATGTTCCAAGGTCCTGGTGATTTGCCATGCCGCTGAGGACCTGATCACAGCACGGTGTATGTGCCTACTATTCCGTCCGGATACCCGTATTTCTCTACTGCTAATCAGTATTCAAAAGCTGAATTCACAAAGACCCACAGTGATGAAAACGTCCCTCTCCTTTGCCCTTGACCAAGACTTAGCTGAGGAGTCTGGATTTAATGGGCTATCTGGTTAGACCTAGCAGTAGAAGTCCATTATGTACTGCAGGTCCCTTTGGTGGAGGTGTCAGCTTTCGCTTTGGTCTTGCGTGCAATCCTCTGCAGAAAAGGAAAAAACTAGTCTTTAAACTACTGCTAAACGGATTCTTTTCTGATTGGTGTCAGCACGTACGACAAAGTAAGGGTTGATTGTGCCCTCATCATGCTTTTCCACTACAAAAGCAGAGGAAAAAGTTCACTACCAGGCCTTTGCAGGGAACTATGCCACAAAAATTAAAAATTTTTTCTTTGCATAGTTACACTATTGTAAAATTTGCTGAGTGTACGCTTTCTTATCATCTACCTATTAAGAAAATATGACTAACCAACAAGATAGTAGCGAAAAAGAAGGAAATGAAGGACCTGACTGTAAGCATATATATGACATACTTACCATGACTTACATATATAATACAAGCGAGAGTGCCAAATAAGAGTGGGCTCAGTTCATCACTGTCTCCTTTTTTTTTTTTTTTTAAATTTTAAAAAGCCAGCGGATAGCCTTCTCCAGGGAATTTGCTCATGAAGGGTCTACTTACAGATATCCCAGTACAGTGATGGTGAGTTCTTTATGAAACCCTATGATAGCTCCAGCAAAAGGATGTGTTTTATTGATGTAATAAAGGTGGAAAGAATAAAAAAACAGATGACCACAAAGCTCTCTTGGGACTACAGACCCTCTGAAAGCAAAAGATTTTTTTTTTTCTACAGCAGACCCTAGGGTGGTCCTACAGTTGTGTTTGATTTACCTGAATGTCAAATCTCATGTAGATGCCACAAGCATCCACTGCCCTTGAATGAGGGCTGCATGACACACAGAACTGACAACTTCCAAGGGGGTGTCTGAAGCCTTTCTTGGAGCTCGGGCTCCTCCAGCAATTGCACCATGATAAGAAATGATATCTTGTAAACTTCAGCCCCAAGTAGCAGAGCATAGTCCATTTGTGACAGTGTTTGTTTTCCCCAGTGTAATTTTTCAGACAGTGTCATACTCTATTTACTCATATTGCTGTAGCTTTTGGAAGACTTAATTTTAATTGATGTTTTCCTGTTCTAAGGTAATTCTACACCGTTATTCAAGTAATATATGTGCAAATGGTTTTGTTGTAAATGTACAGTCAGACACATCTGTTATAATATTTACTCCTCTCAAAGTAAGTTTTAGGTATTTTTAACAGTAAGAATACCACTGGCATGTATTTATGGACAGAAAGGCATAATTCAGCCTCCACCCTCTGAAATAAACCATTACTCCTTAAAACCATTATTCCCCACACTTGCTGTTTAATTAATCACTCAACGCCTGTGCTCTGGGGATGCTTTTCTTTCCATTATCTTACTTAAGCAAACTCTGGTGTGTCAGTCAGTTTAACACAAGACCAGTAGGTGGAGTAATGGTTAAACAAATATCTGCTCCAGCTGTCTATATTTATAAATGGCCATTTTTAATATTTTTTGCCGAGATTTGCATAAAGCAGATGGATATATGTCAGAAGCACCTGTGCATATAAATATGTATTACTTACATGCACACACTTAAAAGCATATAGATTAAAAGAACATACTTAATACCTAAGCGATGATGCACTTAACTCTCTTAATTCTAACATTCTATGCAGCTTTCTTCTATTTCTATATATTGGATCACATGTATTGTGCAAATTGTGCTAGAAGTCTGAAACCCTACATTCCCATCCACTTAAAAAGAACTGATCAGTGCCTGAAGGGAGTAAGGACTCACTGGCAAGTTCCACTTTGGTATAGAGGTCAGTTGAGATTTGAGAGACAGCTTTGGTTAATAGTGTCATGCCCTTGCCAACCTGTAGTTGTGCAGCATGCCCGAAGCCGTCAGTACACTGGATAGAAGCAGCATTAGCAAGACCTTTGTCCTGTGTCAGGGTGGAGGATGGCTGTTGTGGGTGAATGCACATGTGTAAAGAAAAAGGTTCTATGAATGCAGCTGCTGTTCTTCCCCTTCTCTGTTGCACAAAATTCTCCTAGCTAGTCATGTGGACTTCAGGTAAACACTAGCAACTTCCAAGCATTCAGATAGGCAACCTTGTTAAGAGCCGTAACAAATGTACATCAGCCCGACATCACTGCAGCTTAGTCTCCTAAAGCAGCAACTTTAAGTTCAATTTTAAGTCACTCCTGTATGTGCTACAAAAATATAGAAACTTTAGAAAATGAAACAGATACGCACTGAAAGAAATCTCATTTGGACTGCAGGCTGTAGTCTCTGTTCAGGCAAAATTCCCACCAAAGTCAGCTGCAGGTTTTTCTCCTTTCTGATAAAAGAAACAGGCACAACCCCCCCAGTCAATATAAGAAGAAAAATGAACAGTTAGTATTAATGTATTTATTGAGTCACTGCATTCAGATAGGGAGGAGTGTAACACACTTCTGTATTGCTCTCAGATGGATGTCTGAACCATAATGGAGACAATACATTCCTGAATATCAGTGTTCATTTTATAAGTAAGATGGCTGAAACTGAGCTTTGGTTGTGCGCAAAAATTTAAACTTGGTCATGTTATCATCGTCACTCTTTAGCAAGAAAAAACATATGTGCAGGAGATTCAGTTTCCTCCTAGTGATCATATTAAATTGCAAATACCAACACAAAGGGAAAAAAAGAGGACAAGACTTCCTCTGTAAAAATAATATAGGTCTAAAGAACTGTAAATATCAGTCTCAATATATGCACTACTGATTACAGGTAAGGTTATTTTCCCTATCGCAATTTGTTCTATGCAGTTATGCGGAGATTATCAATGTTAAAAAAACCCATACTCCCCAACAAATACACAAGTTCAATAAAATATTTTGTCATATTCATTTTTAAATACTGAATCCGTCTGTACTATCTTCTTTAGGATTAATCAAGCTCATCATAATTTTACTATGATTTTGTTTGTATATTACTTCTGATCAATTTGGGAATTTTATTCTTTTTTATATTCAGTATTCAACAAACCAAAAATATCTATATCCTTTCCCTGCCAAAGCAAGCCTTGCAGTACCATCTTCTTCTTCTACCTCCCTATTTTCTCTTGGAGAAAGGGGAGGATGTGAAGAATAACAGATATTTCAAACTAACCGCCTATTTTCTGTCAGACAAAATATAGTCATATCCCTGAAAACAAACATAACCTCAACTTATACCGGAAAAAGCAAGTGAGCAAAAGATGAGTATGAAATGAGAAGAAGCCTACAAAGAGCACGACTTTCCCTTGGTCAAGGAGGACTGCGTGAGGGATCGCTTAAGCGATCTGGATGTGCACAAATCCATGGGCCCCGATGGAATGCACCCACGAGTGCTGAGGGAGCTGGCGGATGTCATTGCTGAGCCACTCTCCATCATCTTTGAGAGATCCTGGAGGACAGGAGAGGTG
>Ga0065711_1048321_pt1 | contig 11869 bp, 7 predicted proteins | sample Hoacrofraction12_FD_59098 | JGI IMG/M metagenome (GOLD analysis project Ga0065711, IMG submission 59098) | Hoatzin crop microbial communities from Cojedes, Venezuela - Epithelial fraction 12 v2 (version 2) | ecosystem: Host-associated > Birds > Digestive system > Esophagus > Crop | place... | reverse complement strand
GGACTGTTTTACAGCTGCTATAAATGTAATTGAGAAATCGATGGTGTGTTGAAGAGCTGAGAGGAACATTAACAGCAAATGTCCATTTAGTGGGAGTTCAGAATATCACTTTGTGGTGTTGCTCTGCATGCCTGAGGAGAGCCTTACCTTAAGAATTCTGCTAAAATAATTAAAATAGATTTGTAAATTCATTTAATTAGTTTTTTTTTTTCTGTGGATCATATTATTCAGGTATTGCAGGCAAATAAGACTCATTTATTAAGGAAAAGGCTTCCAAATCCAAAAGGGATGATAAATTTCCAAACAGACTCTTATGAGTTTCCATCAAAGATGTGTTTATCCAAATTTTTTAGGCCAACTGCACTTTGTAAAAATATTTGTGTAGTCAGTGTTATATTACAGAGAAAAAATGTTTGCTTGATCAATTTAAGATCTGTCTGAAGCAAGCGGTCTTACTCCTAAACTACTGTATTTACATTTACAGTGTTTTTAACAGTTGGGAAAAATTTGAATATATTGACATTGTAATGGGAAGAAAGCTGAATTTGTCATTTTATTGGAATCGAGAGTTTGATCAAGTTTTGATTTTGTATTTTTATGGGTATTCTTGATGCATAACTTCAAGCCTTACATTTGCAAATACGGTTTATACTTTTACTGATAGTGTGAAAAGTCCAGTGAACAGAGACTTGGGGTTTCGCAATGCCTTTGTAAGACCTATTCTATGCTTTATGTAGGCACATCAGCCAAGACTGCACAAAAATATCCCTTCAGTGAATTCCAGACTGAAAGTTGTTAAACATCTGATAAGGTTTGTTAACTGTTTGTTTAATTTGGAGCACTTACTGTAACTCTCATCTAGTCGTAGGACTTCACTAATAAACTGTTTTGCCTGTAGAATACAGCCACTGAAACTACCTTACGGGTTGCCAACGGAAGAGGAAATGTCGGACACCTTTCTTACAAGCAAGGGAGAGCTTGTCATTAAACGGCGTCTGAAACCTGTGGAGCAGAAAGAAATTAGTTCCTAAGGTGTGCTGGTTGGATCTCTGTTCTGTCAAATAAATAATTTAACTCCCGAGTTAAGAGTTTGTGTATGAAATGTAAGCTTAATTCTTACCCTGTCTGGTATGAGTGGTGGAGGTGACACCGATGCTTACAGATGGGTTACATGTGTACAGATATGAAATTCAGTGTTGGCAATGTTTGCCTGAAGTATTAAATAAGTCATAGGCTTTCTACCCTGTTTTAACTTTGTGGCAAGATTACTGCAGTTTATGGCTAGCTATTAGAGAACTTCAAAGTCAAATAAGCAAAGAATGGAGTAGATTTAACTAATGATGGTGAGGACATTTCCCAGTTAACAGTAAAAGCTTACGGTGATGGTGCATGACTTCACCGTTACTGTGTGAAGGAAGGGACTGGAATTGAAAAGCCCTCTGTTTACCGGCTACGTGAGAATCGACTGGATATCCACAGAGAGAGTCATTTGATTGAGGCAGGCATTTGGGTGTCTTGCCTTGGTCGTCCGGATCTCACACTTGCTCCTTAGCAAACAGTCTGTCGTCTGGCCTCCTCTGTAGCTTAAAGAGTACCCGAACTCCCCATTTGGGAGTAACAGGGGTGATTCACATCTTGGTAGGCTGTATAATTTGTCATTCAGGAAACACACTATCTCACTTCGTATGTCATATTTCTTGATCTTAATGTTTAATAATACTAGCTTAAGAGCTGCAGTCTGTGTCAAAGCTGATGCTTTTCCTGTTCTAAAATTGCAAACTTTAGAAATCTGGGGACCCTGAAGTGTGCCTCTGATGCAAATTAGTAAGTTTATAAAATAACACCTTTCATTGAAGGATCTTGTATACTACTGTGGATATTTTTATTTACAGTTTGAAGAATTGCGGCCAAAGCTAGAAAGCTGCTGCTGTATCAAAAGATAAAGTAGTTTTCGTTCCCGTCAGCGTAAATTCCATCGTTTACCACACTGAGCCTCTCCCACACTAGACGTGCTGTAGAGGAGTTTATCTTAATGACTGTATGTTGTGAGAAGATCAGAGGGATACGGTCGCCAAGAATGACTGTCTGTCCTTTCTGCATCCTTGCAGAACAGAGTAAACACCAGTGGGAGTTGAGAGGAATAGATATACCAGTAGAGAGATGTGCAAGCTGCACACACTGTGTGAGGGAGAAAGAAGGACAGGCTGTCGTAGCAGCGCTGGAGACTGTAATGCCTCCTACGAACAGGCCCAAGGCAGAAACGCAAAACTGAGCTGAAAAACCTCGATTTCTCAACAAGATGCAGGCTATAGTCAGAAGGACACAGAAAACACTAATGGCAGTCTGAAGTATATGGAATAGCAAGGAAAAAGTGAAGAAGATAAATGAATGCTGCTTTGCTTCCCTCCCTCCTCCCTTCCAGTATCTTTGTAGCATCTTGTGCTGCACTGCGGTACAGCTGCAGGCTCTGTGTGGGGTTGAGTGTGTTCCCACAGGGAGGTCCTTAACCAAGCTGAAGTTTCAGCCCTCTGAGGGACGTCTGTAGTGCATCCAAGCTACAGGGCACACTTAAAAAAGCTGGCACAAGTTCGAGGGCCCGGAAAATTAGGCAAATGCGTCTTGTTGCTGAGGGACAGCCAACATAAGCCTTGTACCAGGAGTGGTGGCCCAGAGCACCAAAGCCGGGATCGCTCAGCCTTGCCAAGCGCGTTCAGGATTGGCGTTCGCGGCGCTGCAGGCTGGTGGATCTCCAGCAGAGGGAGAGCTGCCAGTTGTGTCCTACGCGGCAGGTGTGTGGATCGGGACCTTCTGCTCATTGCACTGCACAGGCGCCGCAGCCTTCGCAAGTACCGCCATGTCAGCTGGGAAGAATGTGTTGATGCACAAGCTTGCTTGGTACTGTGCGCAACTGAAAATGTGTGCGATAAACTAAGTTAGAACAGAGCCAATAACTGCCTCCCAAGTGCAGAAAAGGGAAAATGCCTTAGATAGTACCTGTTATCTTTGGGGTAAGGCTTAGATGCAAGAGGTGTTTGCAGCTGTCTTTAATTGACAGGCTGGCAGTTTTCATGACAAAGGAAATTGTGTTTTCTTAAAATTTTTAATATATGTGTAGGTTTGGGTGTTTCTGAAATGGTGTTTCCTCCAAGGTCACAACTGTCATGCAGTCAATCTGCTATCCCAAACCACCTCCTGTATAAGCACGTGAAGATTTTCTCTCGGGTCTAAAACCTGAGCCGACAAGGATGCACCAACGCAGTGTGTGTCCACATTCTTTCATTAATGGAGCATTGTACATGCGTCATGTAAATCTTCATGTAAGTCTTTCTGTGCAGGGAACAATCAGGCTGACTTAAGATGACAGCAAAATTTCAGTTGGATGGTACCTCACGGGTGTCGAGCTTGGCCTCCCGCTCAACGCAGGGCCAGCACTGAGGTCAGACCAGGTTGCTCAGGACTTTGTCCAGCCTGGTCTTGAAAAGCTCTGAGGACAGGGACAGCTCAGCCTCTCTGGGCAGCCTGCTCGGCTGCCTCGCCGTCCTCACAGGGAAAAGTTGTGTGCAGAATGCAGTCTTGTGTCCAGTCTGAACTTCTCTTCTTTCAGCTTATCCCTGTTGTTGCTCCTCTTCCCACCTTGCACTACCAGGAGGAGCCAGCCTGGCTCTGTCTCTGTTTGGGCACGCAGCTGGCTCGCGCTGAGCATGCTGCTAGGGTAGGACCATTTGCTGTGTCTACCTGCTGTAGCATTTAAAGTTTATTCAAGCAAATCTTTGGTGCGATATGCGGTAGCAGTGTAGAAACGCACTGTTCTAAGAATAAATTTCTGTGTCTGTGCTATTGCTTTGTTGCAGATTCACTTCCTGTTTCAGGTTTGGTAATTCATACGGCAGTGTGAGCAGATCAACACAATTTTAATAATAGCATCAGGATATTTTTAATCTCAGTTACAAAATATTAGCTATATGTACCATGTTTAAAACAAGGAAACAACTCCCCCGTGCTCTTTGTTATTTCTCCTTTAGCCACTAGTGATACCCTTGAGGGTTCTTTTTAACTGCTCTAAATGACCGTTTAAAATGATTTGTTTATCCTGCATGAACTTGCATCAGATTTTATAAACTACCTGCCATTTTAAAAACATGATGGAATGTGCATATTCTTACTCTAGACCCTGCATTGAAGCTAATATATAGCAGCTTGAGTTTTACAGATTGTTTGCAACTGTAAAGGCTAAACTGAAGTAGTACCAAGGGCAAAAAAGAAAGGGTAGCGTAGTATTTTCCCTCTTGTCACAGGAAACAGCCACTTTGGGGTCACAGCACCAAAGTTGAGAGCAAATATTCTGAAAGGATATGATACACTTTGATATACAATATTTATTGCAAATATTCAATTCCAAACTTGCAGATTGTTAACAACAAGTTAACGAGTAAATTGTTTTTACTGCTGTTAGACACATGTATTGACAGACAAAATCTAAGGCAGATAAAATCTTGTTAAGCAGTGTTATATCTTTCCTGTAGCATTCATCTGCTGCTTCAGAAACTGCAGGCACAGATGAAAACTCTGGCTGAATATTATACAAAGTGAGATAAAAAATAAATGGCACAAGATAGGTTACGGTTTGGATTATTAGCAGTGTTATCGTTACAGTTATTTTTTTAGCCTTAGCTGAAAAAAAAAAAAAATCATTGAAAGCCTGCACTTGTTTCTGACTTCATTGCCCTCCCCATTCTTACTGTTTCTGGGGGAGAAATCCAGGATTTTTTTAATTAGAAGCAACTTACGCAATCCGTGACTCAAATCTAATAATGACTCAGATATCTCAGTACCCATTTCTCTTATAAAACTTGGCTCTTGCGACCACATCATTGGCGTAGTCGTTGTGTGATGTGCCAACATCCATTTCATTATAGGTCTGAACGTTGCCAGCTCCCGCATTATAGGCTGAAATCGCTCCTGAAATGAGAGTGAAAGAAACGCATAAACAGAGGTAATACTTTGTCAGTAAATAAGGAAACAAACAAAAATCACAACTTAAAGGTGTTGCTTTGGTTTGCAGCTCTCTTTTCAGCAGTATTGTGTTACCATTACTCCTTGCAACTGAGAAATGTCATGATATTTTCCAAGTTTTCCATAAGCCTGCTAGAAAGCTAACCACATCTTATTCCTCTATTCCTGCTAGTGAGTGTCAAGGGATATTGTTCCACACTTCAGTAAAATGAACAGGGGGACTGGGATATGTTCAAGGTTCTAAAGCACTCGGTTTTACAGCGTCACCATGCTTGACCTTTCTGTGTGTGAAGGGTTTCAAAGCTGGCAAAACTCTACCTTTGAGCTGCTGTTCCTTTGTCCATGTTGGGAATTTCTTCTGGATTTGCGTTAGCATCCCACATAAAATCTCTGTGCCTTGTGCTATGTGCTCTCCACTGTCCCATGACCCAACAGTCTTGTGGTACCGTTTGTCAACCTGAAAGTGAGACAGCAATATCAGCACACCAGAAACCCCACTGTTTATCCAGAGCTCTGCATTGCTTGCAGGCTGCTTGTATTAATTTTGATCGTTAACCTCACGGTTTAACTCTTTTGCAGTTGTATAGAGAGGAAGCAAACTTAGCTCAAGGTGCAGGCAAAGCCAGCAGATGCATGAAGAGCAGACAGTCGGGGCGCTGAAGAGGAATGCCCGCCCCGTCTCCTTGTCTGTCAGAGCCTTAAAAACCCAACACAGCTGCTGCTGTAAAGGTGACAGGGCGCGGAAAGCAGCCTTACTGCTGCTTAAACTTTCCCAGCTACAAGGTGGCTGCTCCTCTCCTCAGCTGCATCAAGAGCAGGGAAACCCTCTTTCCTCTGCGGATCTCCCCTGGATCTCTGCTCCAGTTCTGCTATTCTTCTTCTTCCTCTTCTTCTTCCTCTTTGCTTTTTATCCATGGGGTAGAAAAGCACAAGTCTGAGGGGGGCTGGAGCTTTTACAGAAGTGGATCCCAGTGCATGCACCAAATGCCTGGGGATTGTACAGGTAGGTGTACAACTTGGCAAACGAGTGAGGCGTGAATGTAGGCAAGACTAGTGAAGCAAGGTCCTCCACTAGCCAGGTCCCTGTGGTGCATGAAGGGTAATTAACATGACTGTTTGTACATGCAGCCTACAGGCCTCCACACTTAATGAAAAAAAAATGCTTTTTGAAACAAGATTTATTATCTAAAGTATGACATAGGAACAATTAATCTCTTCACTCCCAAGAGAGCACTGGGAAGCAAGCAGCGGTTTCACAGTGCAAAAACAACATCCTCATGCCCTGACACTCACTGGTGCCCTTCCCTGGTGCCGGGAGCTGACAGCCGGGTCGGCGTCGGCTTTATTCTGGCCCAAGAGTTGGCTGAAAAAGTCTAGGGGGTTGCCTTTTGAGGAGACCCCTGCTGCTCTTCTGGCTCTCTGCTTCAGAAGAAGGGTGAGCTTTGTGCTGTTGAGAAGGTCAACCATACCTGCATTAACCCAAATGCATTGCCGTTGTCACCCCAGCCGTTCTGCAGCACTGTCCCAGCGTGCGACTCTCGAGAGATAATACCAGCAATCACAGCTGGATCAACACACTTGCTGTTGCCAACTCTTGTAATCATGTCTTTGTATTTCACCATGTTCTTCAAATCTCTTTCTGCAATCTTCTCCGAGGCAGCAACTCCTACAACACAATGTGCATGAATTTTCCTTTCGTTTTTAAAGTGAGAAACAAGTTGTTCTAACAGTCATTATGACTCAGCTGACATTTTGTATCCTTATGAATCCATTGTGAAAGAAGCAATGATAGAATTGACCAATTTTGCTGAAGGGTAAGTGCCCTAGAAATCCATACACAGATGATAGAAAAGACCGTTTTTCAAATACAGAGGGCAGTTCTCTAACATGCAGACTAAGAGATGGGTCTTCTTGTTTTAAATCTAAGCCTTTGGGTGGATTAGTCCCAGAGTTAGTTCCTTTTAATTTAGGACTAGAATGAGGGAATGTTCAGAAACTTGGGTCTGATGGAAACCCTCTTAAGGCAGAGAGAAAAGCAGGCTTGATGGCAGGGGTTGGATGCACCCAGCAGACCTTGCGTTGTCTCTGTGACGATCTTGAATTTCCCTTAGAACATCTCTAAGGCAACTCTATTCCCAACATAAACTTATGTGTCCAGTTAAGATCTTTGTTGGTGGTAGAAAAATCTGCTCGTGTGGCAATGACTGGCAGCCAGGGACCAGGATCCGCAACAGGCACGAGCTTGTGCGTGGATGTACGGGGAGACGAACAACTGAGGTGGTGCCTACCTGCATAGCTCAGACCTTCCGGTCTCGCAGTTGCCTGCGAAGCTCCAGTGGTGTCAACATTCAGTATATTCCCATACTGCGTCCAACAGCCTAAGAGCAGGATTTACAAGCAGATGTCAAGCCAACGCACTCTGTGACGCATGCCATCAGAGTGTTTTTGAATCCATGACTGAAACCCATGGCATCATTTCAATCCTACTACAGGCATTTGTGCTAGCAGATGCCATCACGATATCATACGCTCTGGAAAGGATTACCTCTCGATCATGCTAGCATAAAGCCACCATGCAGCTTGTGAGGTGAAGTGGTGCTTTGTGCATGATTTATCTCCCCTAATTTTAGCTTGCCTAAAACTTAGCTGGCTAGCCTAAGCTTGTGACTTGGGCTGCCCGCAAAGCCAATGGAGAAAGGGACCTCCAACAGGCGGGTTTTCTATTCCAAATTAAAAATAAATCTGAGCATCAAAATAAATCCTGCACTACTTGTTGTCTCCAGCTCGCTTTTCTATAGCTACCGTCAACCAGAAAAATCAAAGAGCAAAATCCTTCAGTTATATCCATTACAATTTCTCTGACTTGCAGTTTGTTTGACTTGCAGTTTATCTGCATTTGTCTGTAGCCCGAACAGGCCATTGCAGAAAGGAAAACACGCAAACATCAACTGAGAGGAACAACGCTAACCCAAGCCCAGCACTTAATGGAAAACAGACAGTGAATTATCTACAAGAATATCAGACAAAAATCCCAGACCTGACATGTTTGCTGCAGGATGCCTCTCCACCTTCTCGCTGCGCCTCCTGGAGACAAATGGGCTCTTTATCTGCTGGCGGCGGTTTGGAACAGCTGATTCAGTGCATTTCCCGCAATCGGCAGCTGTTACGGGAAACAGAAACTCCTAGAAACTTCTTGTGTGTCCGCCCAAACACAGCACAGTTTCTGCTCCACAGGATGAACACTACTAGGATTTTAAAAATGAAATACCTTTTACTTTAGTCTAAAAGACCGTTGCTAACAGTTTGGAACTAGGGGGAGCCTCGTCTGAAAACGACTGTCCCCCCCTTCCGTTGTTGGGAGCAAGAATCTGCTGAGAATGAGGAAACAGGAACCCGCGCTTTTCGCTGTAATAAAGTTTCTGCAAACAGCCAGCAACAAGAACATGACAGAGAGCTGCAATCAGCAGTGAATCAGTAACCCTTCCTGAGCCAGAATGTGGAAGCTGGGTAACCTGGCTGGGAAATGTTTAAACAAGACGTGAAGGTAGTTGTGATTTATGCTACTTTTAGCTCTTGCGTATCTTCAGTAACTAGTAGTAAGGACCTCTTCCCTTAAAACAAGTCTCTTTTCCATTCTGGTAAGGCGGCCGTTGAGAGTTATGGCATACATTTAATAGAAGTCCTCTCCGTAAAGGAACGAGACCCAAGGAGGTCAAACGGGACCTGTCTGATACAAAACAATGTTTAAGGCAGCATAAAGCAAATTAAGAACCTGCTTTCAGGCACTTCCTGCATTTCATAAAGAATCGCACAAGCCCAGCTGCAATAAAAAATTTGAGTGGATTATTCTTCACATATTTTACTGCTGCAGACTTGTTTTAGAAGCATCCATGGCTTCTTGGTGTTGGGTGTGGGATTAAATTGGCTTGGATCAAGTGGCACTTCTTTTTTTTCCCCTGTAATTTTTAGGTAGTGTAGTCCCATCGGTAAAGGGTACCATTCGTGGTACATGATTCTTAGATACTGCTTTGGTAATTTTTTTTCTATTCTATAACAGTTCATATTTGAGAAATTAACTTCAGACACCAGTGTAGCAAAGCTCAGTGTTCTAGTTAGCATCTAAGCAATCAAAAAGATGTTAAACCTGACAGTGCAGATCCAACTGAATACCAAAAGAAGGAAAGCAGTGCCTGTGCCTGTTACAGAGAACAAGTTGCACCACACGTATCAAAACTCTGCTGGTTTTATTTAATGGTTAGGTTACAAAAGTCCGTCCACATGGAGGGATGTCTGCAGCAAGCTTCTGCTGTGAGGCTTGCAGCCATCTCCTTGTATACGTAAGGAGGACCTCACAAAGATATGTATTGAGCCAATTATCTTTGCTGAGGCAAATTACAAAGCTTTGGAGTTTTTTTTTCTGAATAAGAAACCAAAAGGCAGGATGTTTTTGACATCTATTTCCTAGATGACTACTGGAAAACTCTGCTACCTCCACTGCCAGGAGGTAGAAAATACCGAGGTGCTCATGCTTAGCTGTATTTAAATGCACAAGGGCCCTTACCTCACCTGACGCTGGCTGTATGAGGTCAAGAGGAGTTAGTACGGAGATTGCTAGTGCTCAGACCTTGCCTTCAGATGTACTATGAGCAGTCTGGTACAGGATGAGACAAGAGAAAGGAACTTCAAAAGGTGTGTGTTGAACACAAGTAATTTCATAGAAGCCCTAGCTGAAGCGCCAGCAAGGTACCTCCTAATGGGGCCCGTGGGTGGGTGAGCCCTGGACAGGGACATCCCTCCATGCTGCCCTGGGAACTGGTGGCATGAGGCACCTGCAGGAGCGATTGATCAGAATCAGTCTGCAGGACTAATGGGTCGATCTAAGAGTTGTGCAGGGATGAGCATTTGTTACCTCTGGGTGATCAGTGCAGCAGCATTTAAACAAATCAGGTGAATCACCTGGGCTTCCAGGCAGGTGCTGTCAGGCAGCCTCTTCTCCAGGGTGGCGACGAGGCAGACATCTCCCAGCCTACCTTCCTGTGCCAACTGCTCACAGCACCATCTGGGCTGTGCTGATGGCAAGCAAGGTCTTTGCAAGTTGAGGTGACCTGCTAGCACAAATCCATGGTTACAAGACAGCATCAACAGCAAGCCAGGAAGGAAAGTCAGTCAGGCAAAATCAGGGTCAGTAGGTACAAAGCCAGGCGCCAGCTGACATCCAGCGCAGCTCAGGTGAGGACCCAGGGCAAGGCTGTGAGTTTAAAAGCAGCCCCTGAGCCAGCAGGCAGAAGGTGCATGGGAGGGGAGAAGAGATGAGACTCATTAGAGTGTGGTATCAGAGCTGACCTTCAATGCAGGCACACAGACCCCTGGGAGAGAGGGGGAGGAGGCTGCAGAGCCTGTCAGTGCAGTCAGGTCCCAGACACCATGGTCACCCCAAAGCTGATTCTTCTGCAGGCTGGGCAGTCCCAACTCACTCAACCTTTCCTTGTGTGTCCTGTGCTCCAGCCCTTGGCCAGCGTGGTGGCCTCTGCTGGACTCACTCCAGTGTGTCAGCTTCCCTCTCGTGTTGGGGAGCCCAGACTGGATGCAGTGCTCCATGTGTGGCCACACAAGCATGAAAGAGAGGGAAATGATCTCTCCCCTCACTGCTGGCTTGAATTTTGCTAATGCAGCTCAGCCTGCTCTTAGTCTATATCTCCATGAGGGCCCCTGGTGTCCACCAGGACCCCTGGGTCCCTTTTGGCACAGGCCACTTTCTAGATAGTTGCCTCCCAGCCCATACTGGTGCATGGGGTTATTCTGTCCCAGCTGTAGGGCTTTGCCTTTGTCTTAATTGATCATCATGGGGTTACCATCAGCCCATTTCTCCAGCCCCTCCAGGACTTGCCATTTGGTATCATCTGTGAACTTGCTGGGAGTGCTCTCTGTCCCTAGCACTTGATCTCACTGTCTACAACACCTTCACACAGGCCCACCTCTCAAGCTTGTCCAGGTCCCTCTGGATGGCATCCCATCCTTCTGGTGTGTCAACTGTACCACTCAGCTTGGTGTCATCTGCAAACTTGCTGAGGGTGCACTCGATCTCACTGTCTATGTCATTGATGAAGTTATTAAACAGCACCAGTCCCAGTACAGACCCCTGAGGGACACCACATGTCACTGGTGTCCATCTGGACATTAAGCCGTTGACCACTACCCTCTGGCTGCGACCTTCCAACCAATTCCTTATCCACTTAACAGTCCACCCATCAAATACATATCTGTTCAATTTAGAGAGACGCATGTGTGTGGGACTGTGTAGAAGTCTTTACAGAAGTCCAGATAGATGACATCTGTTGCTTTTCCCTTGTCCACTGATGTAGTCACACCGTCACAGAAAGCCACTAGGTTGGTGAGGCAGGACTTGTCCTTGGTGAAGCCATGCTGGCTGTCTCGAATCACCTCCCTGTCCTCCATGTGACTTAGCGTATCTTCTAGGAGGATTTGCTCCATGATCTTCCCAGGCTGACAGGTCGATAACTCCCAGGGTCCTCCTTCCTACCCGATTTAAAAATGGGCACAATGTTTCCTTTCTTCCAGGCACCAGGGATCTCACCTGACTGCCATTACCTTTCAAATATTATGTAGAGTGGCTTGGCAATGACATCAGCCAAATCCCTCAGGACTGTGGGATGCATCTCATCAGGTCCCACAGACTTTTCTACGCTCAGATTCCTCTGGTGGTCACGAATGTGATCTTCCCTAGTAATAGTAGATATCTCTTTACACAGAACAGTGTCTTCCATGGCTCATTCAGGTGTCGGCTACGCTAACGGAGAAGCCACTACCCGAGCATTCCCACACCATTCCAGGAGTC
>Ga0065711_1012065_pt1 | contig 11870 bp, 6 predicted proteins | sample Hoacrofraction12_FD_59098 | JGI IMG/M metagenome (GOLD analysis project Ga0065711, IMG submission 59098) | Hoatzin crop microbial communities from Cojedes, Venezuela - Epithelial fraction 12 v2 (version 2) | ecosystem: Host-associated > Birds > Digestive system > Esophagus > Crop | place... | reverse complement strand
TTTCTCCTTATCTGTATCGTTGTTGTTCCTGTTTCCCTCTGTTTGCTGTTCTGTTAAACTGCCCTTATCCCGACCCACCAGTTTCTGCCTCTTTCTTTTCATTCTCCTCCGCACTCCGGCGGGGGGAGGGGCGGCCGTGTGGCGCTTTTGTTGCCGGCGGCAGCCGAAACCAAAAACAAGTGTTAATTCTTTAACAAAGATTACTGATCATAAAAAATAAACATTTTTATGAAGAGAGATTCTGGAGCAATAAATTACTAAAGTGATTGAGTAGAGGTTCAAGTATGAAGGTTTCTTGAATTTTGTTTTAATGAGGATTTCAAAAAAAGAAAAATAAAGCTCTATCTAAAGCACTATATGTATAATAAAAAAGATAAATATTACACATCATTTCTAAATAACTTAGCAGACACTTGCCGATGGCTTTTGGAGACAGTACAAGACTCCATGAGCTATTTTGTTTTCTTGTAAAGTGGAGCATTTATGAAATTTATCTCTTTGTTATGCTAAGATCATATGGGATCCTAATATATTTGTTAATAAAAATTGTCTTCATGACAAATGTTTATCAGTGGCTATCTTTATTAAAAAAAAATATGGACCTAGGAGGATTTATAAAAATTTTGGAATGCTCTCAAAATATATAGACAATATATGTATTACCCTATGTACTATGACTTCAGAGTCAGGAGCAAAGTTTCACCAGAGCTTGTAAACTAGCACAGTTTACTTTTGAAAAAGAGGACTCAAAATCAGTAGGTCAGACCAAATACTATGGTTAGTTTATACATGTCTCTCCAGGCTGCTAGGGGGTGAGAAGGGTCTTTCTGCCAGAAATTGGAATGGAGGGCTTGCAAAAGACAAATGCATTCATTTGAAATGGAAATGAAATTTATAAATTGTGAGTTACAAAATCAAAACTCTAATGAAGTAGGGCAGGTTTAGTCAGTTGCTTTATTCATTAGCGTTATTATCTACCAGAATTTTCTGGTTAAAAATTCATATATTTAAAGGTCAATTTTTTTAAGCTTAGCAAATTTTAAATGTTTTAAATAAATGTTAGTAATCTCCCTATCTGTGTGTTTGTGAGGAGTTTGCTTTTAGCCCAGAGAATTTGACATTTGCATGGTTTAAAACATATGGAAAGTTCCTGAATACTAGAAAGTCTACCTGTATTTCTGAGCCTTCCCAGCTTCCTGTGAGTAAGTGTTCACTGTACGCTTAGGCTGACATACATTTCATGATTTCGGGATCAGAACTGGGGTCCATTGGTCAAAGTAATAATCTTGATTTATCAGTGTGGTGCTGGAACCTGAATTTTTCTTTTTACTGTTTTTTTCAGAAGTAAAGGAGTGTGAACACAAGCTATTTTGTTACTTTTCTACTGTTGGATGGTAAATTTTATTATTATTTGGATAGTAGTACTGTACGTTACCCCTATTAAATAATTATTTTTCTTCCTCTGAAAGAGGCTGTTGGCCTATGACAGCAGAAGGCTTGCTCATTGCAGCAGAAGGCTTACCGTATGCTGAAGAAGTGGCACAGTGATATTTTGCACTTCCTAATACTACAGCGTTGCTGTAAACTTGTGTCAAGAGAAGAAATCATTCTGAAGAGCAGCTTCCTTTACGTTTGCCTATATATTTTGAGTACTTTCTACTTCTGTGCTTTTCAGTTGTAAAGAATGTGTCATACTAAACCAGAAATAATTAGATTTTTTTAATCCTCTGCTTTTAAATAAGAGTGGAGGCACAGTGAAATTTACTCATAAATTATCAAGCTTTGAGGTAGAAAGACTATATAAATGTGGAATTCTACACCAGTATCCATTCCTGAGTGTGGTGAGCTACAAAGCAAGGAGACACTTTGATCACAGAAACACCAACGTATGAAATTATGCACAAGTACCTCTCACTCCAAATTCTAACTCAAAGTTAGTTCCAAATTTAGACACTGTAAAGAGCACAGTAGTTGCCAAAGGTACTTTTCGAGTTTTACTATCACGTTTAACGCTGTGCATAGCTATGAAGGTCTGACAGCTGTTTCCTGGCAGCTGATATGTTTGTGTGCAATTTTAACTAGTCATTTTGATAGGGTAGTTGTGTGGCTTTTAACAGACAAAAACCTGATATTGTTTCCTTGCCTGTTTCTTCTTGAGGAATCCCTCGGGCTGAAATGCAAATACACTAATCTGCCTGGGTGAGATAGAAGAAGATATTGGGGGCAAGAGAAGGTGAAATAACATATTACAGGTCTGATTAACTGTGTATTTATGAATATCAATTAAATTATTTAAAGCCTGCTTGGCAGGACTGCAGGCACTACGGAAAGGCTGAAGGCAAGCTATGCATATCTATACATGTTTAGGAAAAGCACAAACTGTGATTTATGTGTGGTTTTTTTCAGAATATGGAAAAAAAACCCCAAAACAACAGAAGAGTTTGTGTGTGAGGTTTATGTTTTGCCTCGTCAGGACTTTGTGATTTTCATATGAAAAAGGATGATAATCGATGTGGGCGTCGGGATGCGTGAAGGAGGTGGCACACCTGAGCGCAGGATGAGGAAAGGGCAGAGACAAGGTGGGGGTTTCTGCAGTGTGAGGTGTCTGAGCCTCTACGACAGGAGGGATTTAGGCAATTGCTATGGCAGCCCAGCCGTGGCGGGAGGGAGGACGGCTGTAGGAGAGCGACTGGGAGGAGGTACTGCTCTGTCTAGTAACTGTCCTATCTGGAGCCCAAGGTCATGGATGGCTCGCGCACCGAACTGCTACATGGATGTCCCCAGGCGCGCACGCTGCTATTTCTTTGTGCGTTTTGAAATCCTGTAGTCTTGCCATGCTTCTGTTCTTTGCTTTCTCACCACTAGATCACAGGGCCTTGTCTTGTCTATGAAAAAAAGTCACTGTTTTTTGGATCAGATCAGGTCTAGCTAAAATAGGGCAAGGTTAACTGAGCTAGAACTATTGCATGCTATTACGGTGGGAAGGGACAAAAAAAAGGAGTATATAAACTCTGACCCTGGCTGCTTTATTTCTTCTTGTAGTTTGTGCTGTAGAGCTCTGTTGTGTGAGTGGCTCATCCAGTACTTGGAAAAGCCACCTTTTACACTTAGCTAGAGAGGAGTTTCTTCAGGCTGTTGTGTATACAGGATTTACTGAGGAGTCTGTTTTCTACAGTTTATAGTAATGCACAGTGGGAAGTAGGAAAAGAGGAAAAGTTTACCTATTTGTGGTGTGAAATACAAAAACAGGGAGAAGCTGTCACTTTTGTACTGGCTGGTACATCTAAAGCTACGGTTTCTATTTCATCCTGGAGTCTTTTTTTTTTCCTTTTTTATCCTCCTGTTTTTTCATGAATGTAATTTCTAGGAATTGCCAGTCTAACTATTGCATTTTTACTCCCAGGAAGAACTGTAATTTTTCTACTGCTAACCAGTTTCCCCTGAGGTGGGCTGGAGACCACTTAGGATGAGAAAAGTTTTGGAGTCATAAACAATGCCTTTCTATCATGACTACGGAGTCAGGAAGAAAATATAGAAATGGTGTGTTAATCTGTGTTTTGATCTGCAAAATGAAAGAGGTGGCAAGATGCTGGATTACAGTCTGGTGATTCAGTTCTGCTGAAGAAAGCTGCTTTTTCTTGGCAACTCTACGGGCACTAGACCCAAAGTTTTTGTGACAGTTTGTGTAAGGCATGTGTTTTAAAGGCTGACAAACTGTTTTTAATTTTGCCTTTGTAAAAGTCCTCATTTCTTCTAATCAGAACAATTTAAAGTTTCTCTCACGTATTTTCCAATTGCATGTCTCCCTTGGAGATTCACATGAACATTGTGTTTCTTTATAGAAATGGGAGTGGTAGATGTATCACTCCCTGGTGATGAGAGTCCAGGTACTGGTACGAATTCCATACCTGGGCTGAAAGCCACTATTATACCTTGGGAGATAGTAAAAGAGAAATACAAGCAACGATTAAAAGGGCCAGTGCTTCAGTTCCTCCCTGAAATCCACATCTCTTTTTGTCTCTGTAGTAAAGATTATTCAAGACTCAGCATAGTAGTACACAGCAAATGTCTGGAAAGCTGTTCATTTCCGTATGACATGCAGTAAACCTAATCATCACGCTTGTTTGTCTTGAGGTCAGGTGATTTCAAGGTGCAGCTTGAAATTGGCTCCTGCTCTGACTTCACTTGAGCTCATCTCAATTTACAGTTTCTAGGATTGCTATTGCCAATTGGATTGCATTGGTCATTCCATTTTGTGCCAATACAAATATGATCTATACGCTGCTAATGTGTGGGGAAGACAGGATCGTGCTCACACACATGCATGAAAATCTCACTTGTCCAAAGTCCCTATGAAATATATCTTTTATTCAAATTACAAACCAGAAGTCTGGTCCAGAAGCTGGGTTAAAGCATTCAAAGGCATAGGAATAGAAAAATCTCCGTGTTTTTGTTGAGGTTCTGCTTCAGTACTTGCAGTTCAGAACTGCTTACTGCTCAGTCGCAAGACACTAATAAAAGCCCTGTACAAGGGGAGCATTATGTGTTCATTAGTATGGCTCGTAGGGTTAAGCTTTATATTGCTGCAAAGGCCAATCCTTTGAGAAACTTGTATGCTCAGTGTCACACAAAATTTTTTTCTGGGAGTTTTGTATGTCAGTGGCCTAAATATATGACATTGTGTAAGACTTTGGCAAGCTAATTGCTTATTACAGAGGAATTTAAAATGAGTGTTTAATGAATGAACACTGCCTGCTTAGATATCAGCTTATGGCATTGTAAATCAAGGTTACTGTGGTTAGGTCATGCAAGATTAGGAACTATAAAAGTGACCCTCTGTCTCAGTGAAATAATAATTTTAACTTTAAACGGTTTTAATTGAAATGTGGGTTATGGACTGAAAGAATTAAGGGCTTTTATTTCAAACCTGTATTTTCGACTGCTTGCCTTCAGGCCTCATAGCCATTGTGGTGGAAGGGGAAGTTATGACAGCATATGGATAAACTCCTGAGCAGTTTGGTAACCCCACAGCTGACTTTGTTTTGAGCAGGAGGTTGGGCAAGGGACTTCATGAGGTCCTTTCCAGCCTGAATTATTCAATCTTTCTGTAATTCTATAATATCAAATAAACTCCTGAAACAATACTCAAATGAAAGCTGAAATCTTACAGTGATATTCTTTCAATATAAACTTTTAATTTACCTGGAAACATAGTTTTTATCTGTAACATTTTTTCGCGGTCCTGGTAGTAATGTATATATCCTTGTAGATAATATTTATGTCTTCTGACTTGATGACAAAGCATTTAGAGACAGGAAAACCCGTAATAATTCCAAAAAAAGATGCCTCCCAGGAACACATTACATCATTAAGCTCATGGCTGATACCCCAAATCCATCTTTAAAAATTATGTTTAAAATCTAAGCTGCACAGAATCTTGCATCTTCTTGGAAGTTTCTTTTTCAGATGAAGTTAATTTATTTTTTTCCTGGTTTATATTACACTAAAGTTAAAAATAAGTAAACAAATGAAAAAGAGAAGAAGACATGTTTGGGGACTTAAAATTGTTTTGCTATTTCTTGCCATGCTATACTTGTTCTGGTGATGACAAAGGAAAATAAGGAGATTCTGTGCTGCTCACATGTAGGATTACTACGCACTTTACACAGGTCCAAAATTAATCTTAAAACTGAATAAATACAGCAAGTAAAAGAAATAATAAAAGGGAAATCCTATGCTGCAGTATTTCTTCCAGTTCTTGATCTTCACAAATAAACACATTCAGCTTTTAATTTGAGTGTTGCATCTGTTTAGACAAATAATATTTAGCTTAATAAGCAGAAACAGAAAGATAGTCACCAGTGTGTGTGGAGGGGGTGTCCAGCTCTTCCTGCAGATTTTGGCAAAAGCAAACTGTTGTGCTTGTCCCTTTACAGATACATTCCTAGATAGATGGTTCACAGTAGTATTCTGCCAGATAGACCATGTACATGAATACTTTAGTAGAAATTACAGTCAAACTAGAGATAGACAAACTTGAGCTGATACTGATCTAGATAAAAGTGGATTACAACACCGGCAGAGCAACTAGTTGTCAGTAACCCCATGCCTGGGTAAAGACAGTATGGGGGCCCAGTCCTGCATCTCCAGTGCCGAGTTACCACACAGAGTTATAGTATCTCCTACCAATAGTTAACTTACTTCAGAGATTCCATTGTGGTGACTAGGGTAGAAAGAAAAGGGTAGTGTTTTAGAGGCAAAGTCAGTATTTGCATCACTTTTTGCTTGGTGTGATGTAACTTTATAACAATAGCTGGCATGTCAGTACCATCATATTAGTGATCTGATTGTTTTTTAAAACTCTTCAATGAAGTCAAGGCGAGTTTCAAAGCTATCCCTTGCATATTGTGATTATAGAAGTTTTCTGAGATAATCAGAATCAGTTTAAAGGGGAAATATCTGTGGAAAAGGAAAAAATACGTATGAGTACTTTTTTCCCCCCCTTTGACTTCTGATTTGAACGGTATTTCAAACATAGGGAGAACTCCTTGGAGAGTAATGTAATTTACACTGTTTTAAAGATTTATCTGGTTCATGTTCTGTAACCATATTTCAAATATCATGCAGCTATAGACACCTCCACTAAGTTTTGTTTTTCAAGGATGACTTGTCAACAATAAAGGAAAGGTACTTCCTTCCTCTGTCTCCGTATCTTTTTAAAAACCAAAACAACCGAAACCTAAAATATCCTCCTTCCAATCCAAAGTCAAGTAAATCCAATAGATCTTGCAGAGCTGACTAAATTCCATCTAGGCCTGAATTTCGAAGATATCTTTTACTGTAATATACAAAACAGGTATCCCTAAGGGAGAGAGGAGTTTTGAAATTAATCCGACAGTGGATCTCAGTTTCCTTTGCTAGTTCTTTCTAGATTGCAAGTCTGTGTGAAGGCATAGGCATTAAAAATAGTCTCCAGATTCTTGAACCAAAAAGAAAAGAGAGCAAGCACAAAACAGTATACTGATAAACAATATGAGGGTTGTCTGTCCTGTACCATTTTCATCACTCCTTGCACCCTAGCTCCCTGGCTCAGTGAACCAAAAAAGCATGTATGAAGTATGTTTGAGACTGCAGGTTATTGCCAGTTACAGGGTAAAGAAGGAAAATAGCAGGTAACAAGAGAGAGCAGGATGACATGATTCAAAAAATAATTAATCACAAGTAGAAGTGTTCAAGAGAGTATGGAAATTAGCTGCAGCAAGTGTTACCAAATGCCAAATGCTGCATTCAAAAAGCACACACACCAAAAAAAAACCTCAATGCACTGCGTGTTCAATGGTTATTAGCCAATATGTTTTTACCCACTAGTGGTTCCAGATTAATTTTTAGCAGAACTAAAATTGAACATGTTCATGATTTTGGTATCATTATTCCAACTGGTTTTACTGATGATAGGTAGAGCTACATTAACTGATAAATTAGATGCTCCATTTATTAGACCATTTACAATGACTTTAAATTGAAGAAAGTGAGAGCTAGAACATTTTGTGAGCTGAGTGGAAAACTTGTCACGGAGATCAAAAGTGGCATAGAAGAATGGGCTCCGGGAAAAAAAAATCCATAAGTAAGGTAAATCTGAGAAAGAAAACACGACCAAAAGAAAATTAGACTTTACAGTGAAATGAAGTAACTGACAGTTAAAAGTATCAACCATATAGCACCATAGCTAAAGAATCATTATGTCCTCTGTAGGTGAAGAAAGACTGTGGTAAAATTAGGGAACTTACTTTTTTCTGCTTTTCAAGCAAAGACAAATCAGTGCTCCTGACAACATCTTACTTTCTAGCTGCTTTCACTAGACTTTACAGCAAAGGGCTAATTTCAGACAGTGGCTTGTTACATGTCTTCCAAGTGACAGAGTTCCTGATCAGTATATCTGAACATTCAAAATCCAAAAATATAGTCTTTATTAAAACAAAAGAGAGCAAGAAAAATAGAAAATGTATCTTTTAATGGTGGGGGAGAATAGACACTTCTATAGAACTTAACAGAATTCTGAGATACTGTGTGGGGTGACAATATAAAGCGTTACAAAAATTTCATATATTGACATAAGATGCAGGTTAAATACACCACATTGTAATGATTGCTTTGAAAACACATGGAAAGATACTAAGGTTTACATTATGGCAACATTAACATCAATGAAAGCCCTTTCTTAGACATAATTTAATTGCGCTCGGCTCCTTTTTTTATGTAATCCTGCCCATTCCAGTATTATTTATTTGTGTACTTTACAGAGGGTGAGAAAGTATTGTTAGTTTTTGCAAGCAGTTTTTCATAAAGCTTTCATCTTTACTTCAGCTGCACAGCAGTCCTTTGTCATTCATTAGCACAGGTTTCTGTAAGCAGTAAATTCCATGGCATATTTTTCCAAGCATCATTCAAGAGCTTCCTTGAGACAGAAGGAAGGAATTGAAGGTGGGTAAATTTTGCAGTCTAGCATAGTAAATGAAGATTGGCACAAAAATGTTATAGAAATAACAATCTACCAGTGATCTAGAGAATGGCAATAAAATATTTAAAAATGACAGGATGGTGACCAGCTCTTATCTGAAGATAAGTAGAGTATGGGAAACTGAGTCATCAATCTTTTTTGTGTTTATAACTGTACTGCCAACTTGACAAGCCAATTTGAGAAAGTCATTCTGTCTCTGAGCTGTCTTCAGATGCAAGGAGTGAGTCACTCAGATGCCTTAGTTCTAGCACAAGCACAACATTGTTACGCACTGCAAGCCAAACCTGATTTTTTTCATGTAGTCTGGCAATGTTAGGCTTCATAAGCTATTTCAGACAAAATGTTTTGTGTCTGTTATCTTTCAGATTTTTCATTAATTGTATACTGAGCTAGAAAAGAAGTTCTTATTTCTCCCAGGAAGGAAGAACGGCTATTCTTGTTAAGAAACTGGTCTTGAACTTGAGATCTGGATCCTGTTTCCAGTTTTGGTATGTTGTAATGTGTGTTTTTATCCCTAGAATTTGTGGTGGGGTACTGCGAAGTGTTTATTAGTGTTGGGAAAAGAGCATGTGAAAAGCAGGTGTTCTTGTATCAGTCTTGCCTAAATATCAGTAGGGGATTTGGTGGTCCACTGCTCAATTCTAGCCTAATTTTCTTGTGTTTCTGTATTCAGTTAAGCAAGTTACTTTGACCAAAGTCTTCAGAAATACTCAGCTGTTAATGATAGGATTCAGCTCCAGATTAACTCTTAAATTTTACTGTTTTACATGTAGGTGTCAACTTCTGAACTTAGTGTCCAGGACCGTAGTATAGTCAATGGTGATGTAGTCGATACTGTCAGTAGACTATAGAAAGCCATTCAGGTGAACCAAGGTAGGTGGCTACTTTAAGATGAATGAATAGCTCTTGGCACTCTTGCCTCTATTGACTAAACTGCATACAGACAATGGCGTTCATCTGTCTGAATGTGGAGCTAATCCCACCCTAAAAGCAGCAAGAAGAAATGAAGCAGCTTCTCTGTGTTAGTTAATGGAAATAAACTAGTATTCTCAGACACAGTGTCCTGGCCCTGCCCCCAAATGCCACTTAGTCCCTTAAAAGGATGATTGACACTTTACTGACTCTTTCTTTTTACTACATACTGACCATTAAAGAATAACGTACTTGGATAAGGTATCTAGCTTGAGTTAAGTATTTTACATCTGGGTGCCAGTGGATAATTTTGCTTCTGTATCTAGAGGTTTCTTCTAAATTAAAGTACTCCCACAGAATGCTGCCCCAAGCTGGACAACCAGGTTTCTTTACAAATTAGTTTCCTGCACTACTTTTTCACCACATTTGCATGTGTAAAATGGGAACGATAGCACAGCCTTATTTCAACGGTTTGAATTGTCAGTTTATATAATACGACATTTGTCCTAAAACTGTCTTTTAGAGTGTGAAAGTAAAGAGTCTGTCACCTGAGGTCTCTAATTCCTGATAGGGCTTTGCAAATTTTATAAAGTACAAGGAATAACTAGCTGCAGTTTACATATTATATGTAAGGAAATTGTTCTGGCAAGAAAAATTGACTACAGTCTGCAGTAGCTCCCAAGTGTCAACTGATTGCAGTCATGCACAGGAAGTCTCAGATGGACCTGGATATTCAGAATATAGCAAGGTCTAGAATCTTGGCTGCTTAGAAATTATGAGGAGTTATCATACAGGTATGAGATATTTTTGAGAGATTAATTTAAGTTTTTGCTTTGCCACAGGGATTCCTGTGTGAACTAGGGGAAGTCTGCTAATGCAAGGTCTATGCAAAGCATTCTGGCAGCAGCTGGGCAGCAAAATGACCCTTTTTGTACTTACGTTCTTCAGACCCAGGCTCAGCTGCTGCTTAGCCTTGGAGGAACTGAGCCACCACCCAACATGCTGAGCTTTTCTCAGTGACTCTACTGTAGACAGTGGTCAATTTCTGGGATTTGAAGACTGAACTGGTGTTCGGACCAAGCAGTAAGAATTATTTAAATCAGAGAACAGTAATTATCTGTTTATTGCTGTGAACTCATCTAAATAATGAAAAGATCAGTAGAGGGCCAGGAAAAAAAAAAGATCTCTGAGAAATTATACAGAGCTAGTATAAACGTGCGAGGAAGGTGCAAACCTGATGCACAGCGTAAAAATTGAGAGAAAATTACTAGAAAGGGAAGGAGATATCATAGGAAAAAATTTTCTATGGCAACATGCAAATCTTCCCCTGCAAAATGCAAAGTGGAAGAGACATGTCAATAAGATCACCTTGAAGATGTATGAAAAGCAAATCAGGTACAGGAACAATAAATATGTAATATAGCTTCTTTAAATATGCTGCAGTAAACAACCCTTCCCTTGTCCACCTTTAACTTACCCTATATTTATGTGTAGTGATTTTTATTATTTTGTGTTCCTCAAACAATTCTAATGCGCATTACTGAAAATGCATAGAAAAACTAAAAAATAAAGCTAAATTTCGTAGTACCAAAATATCTGACTTGAAGTCTAAAAAGGTTTAATTGGAGAAAGCACGATCAAAGTGTTACTTTAGCAGAGTCCAGAACGTGATGCTTGTCTAACTATTCATTGTCATTCTGAAATTTCTGCCCATAAAGGAACGATCCTTTCCGTATGAGCTAGATCAGGAGGGAATGATTTCTTTCATCTATCTGGATGGAGAATCTCAGACAAGAAGGTGAGATGTTGGTTCTCATTTTCTTTATAGCTTGGAAAAGAAATTATGATGTTAAATGCTTATAAACACTTTCATCAAAGCTTTTTACAGAAGAGATCCAAGTTGTTTCTTTCATTCCCTTTCTGTAAAAACAAAACATGGAAAGCCTAAGAGACTTACTTTTCAGAAACACTTTGAAGCCTGGGCTTAGAGAGGGAGCCAAGCCAGCTGAATACTCTTGTCAGCTGGCCAGCATTGCCTCCCTGACGTGTTGAGTACCAAAGGTGTACTAATGGTCTTCAACTTAATGACATGAGACGTACTGGATTGAAGGCAGCGTATTTGAAAGGTTAGATATGTTTGTTGTGAATTTCTGTAAATTGAAGTACCACTGCAAAATCTTCCTTTTCCACTTTTTACTGAGCTGTGCTTTCGCTGCAAATACACTACGTAAATGTATTCTCTTATTTTCCTTTGTATCGAGACTATTATAAATTGCTTTTACCTGGGTGTCCTAGTGGACGACAGGTTGACCATGAGCCAGCAGTGTGCCCTGGCTGCCAAGAAGGCCAATGGCATTCTGGGGTGCATTAGGAAGAGTGTGGCCAGCAGGTCGAGGGAGGTTCTCCTTCCCCTCTACACTGCCCTAGTGAGGCCTCATCT
>Ga0065711_1011945_pt1 | contig 11870 bp, 7 predicted proteins | sample Hoacrofraction12_FD_59098 | JGI IMG/M metagenome (GOLD analysis project Ga0065711, IMG submission 59098) | Hoatzin crop microbial communities from Cojedes, Venezuela - Epithelial fraction 12 v2 (version 2) | ecosystem: Host-associated > Birds > Digestive system > Esophagus > Crop | place... | reverse complement strand
CCCTAGTTCCTGTCGCTGGGCACCACTGAAAAGAGTCTGGCCCTGTCCTCCTGACACCCACCCTGCAGATATTTAGAGGCATTTCTAAGGTCCCCTCTCAGCCTTCTCTTCTCCAGGCTAAACAAGGCCAGCTCCCTCAGCCTCTCCTCGTAGGAGAGATGCTCCAGTCCCCTCATCATCCTCGTAGCCCTCCACTGGACTCTCTCCAGTAGCTCCTCGTCTTTCTTGAACTGGGGAGCCCAGAACTGGACACAGTCCTGATCAAGCTTCCCAAGCACAGTGCATTCCTCTAGATTGATGGAGCGGGGGGAGCTGCTCATCCACCTGTTCTTAACCCATCGTGAAGCCAAAGCAAACCCAAAGTGCTTGGCACATTGCCCCAGCCAAGCATGTCCACCCCTGTGAGGAGGTGCACAGCCATGTTGCCATTCCTGCTGGACCAGCAAAAGAGATGCCAGAATGTAACTTGATGACTCTACATTTTCTTCTAGTTTAGAAATGCTTTTTCCATTTTCCACATTTTCTGTGTTTGCCCGATTACCACCTTACAATTTCTCTTTTTGTTAAACTTCCTTCCCTGACAGACCTCCCTTGGAGGTTGTGCACGCTTCTAGTCCAGCTTGCAAGCCATGCTGTGGGCGTGCTCCTGAAACACCTTCTGGGGATCATAGAATCATAGAATCATTAAGGTTGGAAAAGATCTCTAAGATCATCAAGTCCAACCATCAACCCAACACCACCATCCCTGCTAAACCATGTCCCGAAGTGCCATACCTACATGTATTTTAGCACCTCCAGGGATGGAACTCCCAGCCAGGAAACTGAAATACCAAAGAAAACTTGAACTGCAGGAGTGCGGTGAGATTTTTCAGCTTGTTGTCTGAAACTTACCATTTTATATGGTTCTTTAAAATGAAGAATTGTCCTGACCACTGAGTAGGAGGGTCCGATTTGGATTCACACTCTCAAGCCTGAACTTACAGAAGCTCAGTGACAAGTCCTTCCCATCACATCCACGCAGCAGCATCTCTGTAACACTTGAATGGGGACAGACTGGAACAAAACCAGCATTGGATGCTGCTAACAGAGAGGAAATTATTGGGTTCTTTTCTCTCTTGCATCACGCACAAAAACCTGGAGCAAAGGAGCATTTGCCTTGTCGCAGAGTACTCTGCACATGATGCTCCTCTGCAACCAGCTGCTCCCTCGCCGTCACCACCCTCAGAAGGAAAGCTCCTAGGGAAGTATGACAAAAAACTGTGGCTTCAAAAGAAAATGCAAGTCTCACAAGAAAACTCTCAGAGCCCACAGCCATGTCCTGGATTTCACGGTATTTCTGCGAGTGGAAAGAAGATGGAGCCTGTGGCAAAAAACTTTCGGGAAAGTGAGGGCTAATAATGTGAACTTAAACTAAAAGAGGTGGATTCAGACTAGATATAAGGAAGACATTTTTTATGATGAGGGTAGTGAAACACCTGGACAAGTTGTCCAGAGAGGTGGGAGATGCCCCATCCCTGGAAACATTCAAGGTCAGGTTGGCCAGGGCTCTGAGCAACCTGGCCTAGTGGTAGATGTCCCTGCTCACTGCAGGCGGGTTGGGCTAGATGACCGTTAAAGGTCCTTTCCAGCCCAAACTATTCTATGATTCTATGATTGATCGACTAGATCAGGTTGCTCAGAAACCCATCCAATGTGGCGTTGAATGTTTCCAGGGATGGGGCCTCTACCACCTCTCTGGGGAGCTTGTCCCAGTGTTTCACTACCCTCATCGTAAAAAATGTCTTCCTTGTACTTAGCCTGAATCTCCCCTCTTTTAATTGAAAACTATTATCCCTTGTCCTATCACCACAGGCCGTGCTGAACAGCCTGTCTGCATCTTTCTGCTAAGCCCCCTTTAAGTACTGGCAGGCTGCTCTAAGGTCTCCCAGCAGCCTTCTCTTCTCCAGGCTGAGCAGCCCCAGCTCTCCCAGCCTTTCCTCTCAGCAGAGGGGTTCCAGCCCTCGGATCAGTGCTGGGGCCTCCTCTGGTCCCACTCCAGCAGCTGCAGGTCTGTCCTGTGCTGAGGGCTCCAGAAAGGCGTCAGGATGAAGGGTTTTAAATCACCTTGGATGAAAACAGCACAGCTAGAACAAACACTTATGTTTTAAAACCCAAACATTTCAAGGTCAGGAGGTGCCGAGACACTCACCACCACCGAGTAACACCACAACCAGGAGCCTGAGATGCTTAAAAATTCAGATGCCTATGTGGGTGACCACCAAAGTCTAGTCTCATGGAGAAAGCACAAAATGTGTCACCTATGCCTCCAGTGTGAGGCTTACATGGCTTGGAGCTGCATTTCTGCTCCTCCATGCCAGGATCCATGGTGGAACTGTAAACACCTGCATGGGTTTGCGTCTAGGCCGGAGGGTGAGCATGGTGGGGTTGCAGCATGGGAGAGCAGCCCCAGCAAAGCCAGCTTCCCACACATGCCCAAATCCTTCAGGGCAAGTAAAGCACGAGGATAAAGCTAAACTTGTGCTGCCCTGAAGAAGGGGGGATTTGCTGAAGGGCTTTCTGCAATATCGCAGTGACACTGCAAAAGGAGTCAAAAGCATCTGTGTTTTGAAGACCATCAGGGAGATGCGGCTTGTGCTGAGCCTCGGTGCTGGAGGAGGGTGAGCATCGCACACGGCAGAGCAGACCCGGGGCTTGCTCAAGGAAGCTGGCACCATCGCTGGGAGAAGACGTGGGACCCTGTGCTGTAAAAGCTGGCTAGGGGCTGGCGAGGTGCTTCTGCATTAACGGGAGGGCACGGCTGACAATAGAAGTGCTGGAATTTAAAGTTTGGCTGTAAATCGGTGGAACAAACAGACCTGCTTTGTTGGGTTTGTCTGTGAGGGGTGCGAGGCGAAATCCCGCTCGTCAAACCAACGGTGGAGGAATAAACCTGTTAGAAAGAATTAATGTACTTCACACCAAGGCTGTGCCGTTCAGAGCTCCATCTTGCACCGCCAGAATTGATTACCAGAGAAGTAAGCATTACCAATAGTGTAAATCTCAGATTAGACTGTTCGATCCAGCTGAATTATGTCTGCATAACCCCCTCTAAGCACTCCGAAAAAAAATATAGCTCTGGGATAGATCCTACTGCTAATTTTAAGATGCTTTAAGGAATCCATGCCTTACAACTCCTTCTGATTAGCCTTGGCCATGCAAGACTTGTCTGATCAATTGGAGACAGTTGTATATGGATTTTCAGATTTATTTCTGTGATGAAAGCAAGCCTTATACAAAGCAAACCACTCTGCTGAGAAGGTGACTCTTGAATAACATCGCGCGCTCTGGCTTGCCAAGGCGACCTGCCACGGTCCCCTCCCGTTCGGCAGCAGACGCCGTTCGTCTGCCGGGCTCGGCACTTTCACGCTGGTGCAGCGGTCAAGGGAGGGGAGCGACCGTTTCTGCTTCACGCCGTGGCATCTTGCCCTGGAAAAAAGCAGCGCCTGGGTCCCTGGGGTGACAGGGTTAAGGAGGTGAGCAGGGCAGCAGAGGACATAGGGCCATGTGGGGTCTTCCAAACCGTATCGAAGTGCAGGTCCATCAAGAACGATAAAATACTCACGTGCAGTCTGGTTTTTCTCCTCCTGTTGACTGAGCCAAGACAACATTGGAGTAGGAAGGAGAATAAATATATCACGGAATCACAGAATCACAGAGTGGTAGGGGTTGGAAGGGGCCTCTGTGGGTCACCCAGTCCAAACCCCCTGCCGAAGCAGGGTCACCCACAGCAGGCTGCACAGGACCACGTCCAGTCGGGTCTTGAATATCTCCAGAGAAGGAGACTCCACAGCCCCTCTGGGCAGCCTGGGCCAGGGCTCCGTCACCCTCAGAGTGAAGAAGTTCTTCCTCATGTTCGGACGGAACTAGTCTTTTCACAAAGTTATTTAATTCACCAGAAGGGACACTTAAATACACAGCAGCACCTTATTTACATTGAACTACTCTTTATGCACCCTGTAAACATCAGAAGCAATTTCTAATAAATTACAACCCAGGGAGCAGCAAATCGACAATATCACCTGAGCTGCTTAAACGAGTTCATTACAAAATATATTGCCTTTTTTTCCTGTGACTTTCATCAGATTTCATTTGAAAGCATTATTCTTCTGAGTTTTCTTTTCAGGATACATATGCGCAAAAATATCTCCAAGCAAGAAGAGGTTTTAGTTTAAACTTTATTGCCCTTGACCACAGATCCTTTTTAGTCTTTTGTGCTACAGCCTTTCTGGTGTCACCATCGCTGGTGACATCTAACAACAAACAGCCCAAACAGCAGGCACCGGCTAATTCAAATTGAGATCACAGATTCAGCTATTTAAGAGTTTGAAAAAGAAAATCTTGAAAATTTCTATAACCTCTGGGCTTCTCTTTACCAGAAAGGATGTTCTCTGTGAAGTAATAGGAAAATGTAATATTGTTTGCCAGTTTAATTGGATGTGCTCCTACCTGCTTATGAAAGAGATTGTCTCTTGCTGACCACATATTAAACATAGGACGAGAGCTGATGCTGCTTGTTCGAAGCAAAAAAAAAGCAGCAGTGATTTAAGATGATGTGACGGTGATTGGGACACCTTGGCCTCCATTTCAAGGGCAGAAAGGGACTTCAAAAGAAGTTCTGCGAGGTGGACGTCAGCTTGGTGGAGGAAAACTCCCTCGCACCCAAATCTCTGCCTCATCAAAAATGAGGTCCATACTGTCAACCCCAGTACCACAGCTCCTCGTGTTTGAGGTCAGTGGCGATCATGTCCTGCGTTCCGCTCCTGCTGGCAACAAAAAAATCCATCACAGAGAGGGACATGGATTTTGGGGGTACAACGGAGAGCAGAGCAAGAGGCCCCGGGGGCCTGTTCTGCTCACCCTTCACAAACCTGACCACTATTTATTACAAAGCCAGTAGCTGGAAGAGCAGAAAAGGGAATTTGGGCAGAGGTGATAAAGAAGCGCGTTCATCCACGGCTGAAAAGCCTTGCCCCAGCGGTCCCGCAAAGCTCTTGTAGGCTACGAATCCCCGGGTGGAGTGGTTCGAGTAGCTGCCGTCTGCCCTGCTTTCTCTCCCTTCATTTACGGAAAGCCACGAGAAATATTTCATCCTCTTTGTTGAGGCAGCTTCCTTGCACTCAGGAAGGCATGACAAGTGCATTTATGCTCTCGCTCCAGGACTTGCTGATGGCCGTGAGAGGCAGCCGGGGACCAGGACTGGGCTTGTTACAGCTTCAGAAATTCAGCGAAGTGCCTTCATGTTGGGTGAGAACGAGGAGAGCTCTCTCGCCAAACAGAAGCTTCCTGGCTGACCTGAACTCCCCTCTAGAGCAGCCACGGCCACAGAAGAAGGCTTTTTGCCACGGCGGGGTGGTCACCGGTTACTTGGCAAGGTCAGCCGTCCCTCTGGATGTGGAGCTGCAGGTGGGTAAAGTCCAGGGAGGCCCTGGACATGGGGGAAAGTGGAAGGAGGTATCTTGGGGGTACCGTGGGGGTTGCAAGGTCCTGGCTTTGGTGGCCACCTTGGAGGTGTCCTTCCAGCAAAGCACAAGGAGCTGAAACAGAGTAAAGTACGAAGCTGAGCTGCTGACACAGCACAGGCTGATGAGCCAAAAATGCCCCATCCTTGACCCGAAAAAGCTGGACCGGTCTGCTTCCCACCTCTCATTCACCCTGGCCAGGACGACAGCAGATACGCAGACCCTTTGTGAGAAGTTCTAGAATTTAGCTATGCTTTTAATAATAAAGAAACCTGTGCCGGAGCCTCTTTCCTTGGCCATGAGGCCATGTCTTTGGGGTGGGGAAGCTGTGACTGTGGGGTGCGTGTGCAGTCTCAGCCTTTCCTCGGTGTCCCCAAATTGCTGCTGGCCTCAGAGACACCTCGGAGCAAGCCTTGGCACTGGGCAAGAGAATCGCTGAAGGATGGAGAGGTGAATCCCACCCCACCTCGAGCAGAGAGACTTGGGTGACGTCTAAGCCTTGCTCTTCCCCTCTGTCAAAGAGTCTAAGCACATTTTATTATTTTTTGATACACAAAGTCATGCAGAAGGGTCTAGCTAGGGATTTGTCTGCTCTCTGGTGTGATGCTGTCAGCAAGCCTAGCCCATGCTCCACAGGGCTGGTGTAAATTCAGAGCTGATCCACCAGTTTCAGTAGGGTCCTTCCTGGTTTCTTCACCCATAAAATGCCTGCTTTAGTCTCAAAAAGGTGAAAAACCACGCAATCCGGTGCATCTCTGCAGCCAGCTGTTCACTGAGACAAGAAGGAAGACTTTTCCTTAGATATAATTCTTTCCTTGGCCAGACCTCCCATGATAGCCCGGTGCTCTGCTCATCTCTCTGGCCCCTGCACCAACCGCGCGTGTTGGCACGTCTCCTGAACTTTGGGAAAGGTGCCGTTTGTTCCCCCAATCTATAATATTTGCTATGAACGGTTGTGTCTCGTTAACAAACTAGATAGGATCGACAATGGTTTGATTAAGGAGAAGACCAGACAGCACGCGGTCACAGGGGAGGGCTCAGACCATGAAGATGGGCCTCCGTTCTCGGTGGGCTCCCTGGGCCACCCTCATTAGGGTGCTTCTCCTCCCCACGCCTCCATTCTGCATATGCAAAACAGAGCTAATTCTCTGTACTTTACTCAGCATGAGAGCCTTAATTAGCGTTTTTGAAGAAGCCCTGGGAAGACCTAGGACGGGGAGTGGTTTTAGCCATATCTGAGCAGGCATCCTTCCAGGCCTGGACCGGCAGCGGCAGCTGGCCGCCGTCCAACCTCCCTCCGCTCCCCGCGCTCCGGGTTTGTTAACATCCCAATCAATAACGCCGCGACATAAAATCCAGCGTCAACTTTTCTCTACGGGTTCAGCTGCAGCGCAGGGTTTGGTGTGTTTCTTCCCCCCCAGCTCACACCCTAAATCCTGTTTTTCCAGCTCCCATGAGCCCCGCTGGGAGGCATTAAGGTGTTATTACCGTTCCCCGTTGCTGCGGGGATCGGGGCGCATGCTAACGAGGGAGACGCGTGCCCCGTCCTCTCCTGTAAATCAGTTCACCTTTTCATATCCCACCTCCGTGAGCTTTTAAAGACAACAAATCACAGTTTATTCATCCTTTCTTTGGGAGGATGTCCTTTAGGGTTCGCGACGCAGAGGTCTGATGGATAAAGAGAGATTTCTTTCCCAGGAGGGGGGGAAAAAAAAGCAAAGGAAAGCTGAAATCCTCACATGATCATGTGGCGTTAGGAATTGGACCTTTAGGGCAAAAAAAAACCCTGGCTGTTGAGGAACTTAATAAATTGAAGAGCTGGGAAGCCCCCGCTGCCGGACCGCGCGTTGATCNGGAGCGGGTTGGTTCTCGCTGCGCGCCGGCGCAGAAGCCAGCAGGGTGAGGGATGNGGTCTAAGGCAGGCTGGGGCAAATATTACCCTAGTAATAATCAATAACTGCTAGCAGGGCAAGATGATTCAGGCCAGATTGGTCTACAATTGCTATTATTGTTATTCCGGTATAAAACCAGTTCCTCTTCGCTACGGCCACGAGTGATCCGCAGCAATGTATTCTGAATTTCTTCGCAGGCGCAGCGCAGTCCGTCGCACGGCGTTACACCGGCTGGAACCAAACGTCAGCGCCGAGCGGCGAAACGTTTTTGTTATTTAAGTTGCTGTGTGCTAAGTTTGTGTTGATTGCTCCGAGTATCATCTCCGAAAGTTAACTAGCGTTAAAGTGTTGATAATGTCCCACTTTCGCAATCATATTTGCATCGCGCACAACAGAGTTGAGCGGCAAAAAAATTAGCTGAAGTGCTGTTTGTCATCAGCCCTGTCAGCCTCGTACTGTTTGCTTCGTCTCGGTGCGCGGGGCACTCGGTGACAAACGGTTGTGACATTTTTCATCGAGGCATTATGTTACTGTAGAATCGCTGTTTTCCGTCTCGTGGCCTCGTCCTCGCCACGCGGCAAGAGAGGGAGAGGGGAGGAAAACGAGGGCGGGAGAGAAAGAATTGGGAATTTAAAAGAAAAATAAATTATTATTTTTATTCTCAAATAAAACCCATAAATGAATAATGTAAATAAAAACAGTATTTCCGACCTCTCTCCCATCCCCTTGCCCGCAGGCAGCATCGCCACAAGTATTCCCGCGGGCAAACGGAATGCGTCCTGCTCCCATTGAAGTCGGCGGCGAACCGCTCGATACACAGGACCCGTACACAAACGGGGGCAACCTCTCTTTGTTCGGGGCATGGCGCGGCGGAGCCAGGACCACTGTTACCAGAGGCCTTCTCCTCCCTCCCGGCAGCAGCGCGGCCCCGCTGAAGTCGTGTGTCCCCCCCCTGTCTGATTTAACCCTGCCTAAACGATGGAGAAGCTGGCTTTAGCTTTTTACGGCGGCGATATTTTTAAAAGGTAATCGAAACATTTCCCCGGCGCTACCAGCTCGGGGATAAAACCCCCAGAGTTCAAGAATAAAGCAGGAGCGAGAGATCTCTGTAGCAATTTGGGTTTGGTTTCGTGTTTTTCACAGCCCTCCCCCCCCGCCCAGTCCCCGTTACTTTCCACCCTGGTTTTGTAACTGAATTTAGGAGAGCGATTTATTCCGAACCTGGATCAGCCAGAAGTTTTAACCTGCGTTTTGCAGGGTATTACGGCGGCAATTTCTCATTTCAGGCTCCGGCTCCTGTTGTGCATGACGAGCTTTCCACTCCTGTGGGTAAATACAGGGATAATAAAGCTTCCCGTTATTATGGAGCGTGGTTTCAGCCCGAGAACCCCCTCCATACATTAAGTAATTCATCCTTATTGCCATTAGGAATTCAGATGCTATTTGACGGAGGGGGAAGGGAGGGATGTGCACCGAGCACAGCTTATATTTTGCAGATTATTTTGTTTTGCTGTGCGTGTTGCTGATTTACGCCGAGAAACCTCCTGGAGAAAGGTTTGAAGGTGGCTTTATGGGGAAAAAAATGGATTTTCAGCACCGTTCGGGCTTCTCCCTGCTAATGTGCAGCTCTTACTGCCTGCCTCGCTCTCTGGCTGTGCAGTGCAGTATAGGAGACGTTCGCCTTTGCATTAATAATAGTCTAATAAAAGCAGACAATATTCTTGCTTAAATGCATTGAGTTATGTAGACCCTAATTCTAGCACATCAGCAATGAAAGAAAAGCAGATATTCTGCCCTCGCGAAAACAAATTCTGTGATACAAATGCAAGCCGACATATGGCAAAAAATTGCCTGCAGCCCTGCTGATTTACAGAACTGTTTTCGCTCACAGATAATTCATTAAAAATCATTTCGTACTGGCTGTATATACATAAAAAATATTTACTTATGTAAATATCAGTCGGGAAGGTATGGCGTATTTTTTTTCCTGCTTTCCCTTTTTTTTTTTTTTTTCTGACAGCTGATGGGGGAGAAAAAAAATGCAGAGATGTATGGTCCACGTAGGGAAAGCAAAGCTACGCCTGGCGTTCATCCTGCGGTGTAGGTCAGGGCCGGGGCTTGGCTAGGACAGCTTTTAAATCCGCCACCTGAACCGTCTGCTCTTCCGCGCCGTGAATCTGCGCGTGGGAAACGCGAGGCAGGCGAGGCAGACGTTTACATCGTGGCGTACGGCACGAAAAGGACCAGGAAAGTGCTTTTAGCTGCTGCGGGGCTCTCCGGCTGACCTATAGAGCAACGATAATGTACACGCCGGGAGACGTCACCGTAAAGCCAGAGCTGCAGGCTTTCAAGGCCGGTGCTGCTGCAGCAGAGCAGCTTGGAAAATAAAGAGCAAATTCCAGCGAGGCGAGGCGAGTTTTGGGTTTTAATCTGCTTTTGCAAAGGCTCAGAAAGTGATGGAGGCACAAAACACGCAGGGGACAAACGACGCGGCGGGGTCTGCGGCTCCCGAACGCGAACAGCCCAGGTGTGCTCCTGAGACCAGCCCTGAAATCCTTTCACTGCCCCCCACATTCTGTTCCCTAAAATATGTGTCGCATTACTCCAAAAGCTGAGGAACCCTCCAGCCCGGCGCTATGCCTTTCCTTTTTTCTCTGTGCTTACGCCAATATAATTTGCTTAAATACAATGCGCTATTCTAAACCCCGAGCTTCGAGACCTTTAGATGATTTTTTCCCCACCTCGAGGAAAATTCGGAAAGAAGAGAGATTTAGGGTTGGTGTTTTTTCCCTCTACATATGAAATAGTAGTGAAATAATATTCTGAAAACTGTATAAGGGAATACATACATGGCGTAGGGACCTACTCCACCAGCTTTCATCCTCCACAAAAACCCGGTGGTAAACACAGCAATAATATTTTGGGGCCTTGCAGAGGGCTGCTCTGGGGGGAGCTGGGGGGGTTAATTAAGATGAAATGGCTCCACGGGGAAGGGGGGGGACCGCCAGGCTCGCATCCCACACCTGTGCCGGGCACAGCATCCAAGGGAGAAAGCTTGGACCCTGTTTCCTACGGAAATCAGTGCCACGTCGCGTGTCGCAGAGCGGGAGCCGCCGCCTCGACGGGAGAGTTTTGCGTTGAGCTGTACCTGAGAAGGAGAATAAGAGCAACTCTCCCTTCCCCACAGGAGTGTCTACACCGAGCAAGCTTCTCCCGCTCTATTTATACGCGGGGTAAATCAGTCTCCAGACTGTTTCCATAGATAACAGAGTTTTTCTTCTGCTGTTGCCTCTAACAGCTTCTTCCCCCCCTCCCAAGCTATATTTTGTGCGATCCCTACCTATCGCCTCGGTGAGTAATTCGCCTGGTTTGAAGCAAATTACAACTTGGGGTTTTTTCAGGCAGAGAGAGATTTTTCATCCCCCTCTCGCTGAATGCTGCTCCCGATTCTCTGCGCAACCCCGAGGAACGCTGGGGAGCTGTAGGTGACTGCAGCTGATCCCAACACAGATTTAACCTCCTCGCCGTCTCCTGGTATTAACTGCTTGGGAGGCGAGCAGCCGATGCAGGCGTCGCACCGGAATAAGACGCTCGGGCTGGCTCGCAGCGATGCCGATGCTTTCCGCAGAAACCGTCGTTAATTCTCGGTACGGAGCTGCTGCAGGATGCGTTGCCACGGGCTGGGATTTTTAGCTGAAATACATAACTAAATAAATGCGGCGGGTCTGTTTTGGGGGTCAGTGGACGAGGAGTTTTCCCTCCCTGGGATGGGGAGTTAATGGGATTTGTTGCTCCTGGCTGGGGGGCGAAGGGGGGTTAATCCCTTCCTTCGTGTATATCCCCACTAAGCTGGTTTAGGTCATGTCTAGAGTTCAAGTTTTTCAGCACGGGCTCTGCCTGCCCGTCCGTCTCTGCAGCACCAGGCACACGGGGCTGAACCCCGCGAGGTGCTGGCCGGCTCTGACCCCGTCGCACCTCCCAGCACCCAGAAATTCAGGTGAGCTCCAGGAAAGAAGAAAAAGACACAAAAAAGGGAGGTTTAAATTTCACCGAAGCTGTGAAAATGCTTGTAAAGGCTTTTAGAAACCCCGCCGTCGTCGCTCAGGAAAGCTCCCAGCGAGGCCCGGAGCCCATTGTCTGCCGCGATGTGATTTATCATGGAGCGGGTAGAGCAGAAAAGGGACCTCATCCCCCCGGCCGGGTGCTCAGCACCGACCCGTAAGGCCCCACTTCCCCAGAGCCACCTAAGCCACCAGCTCCAGCGGCCGTGGGGATGTCGCTTTGGGGTTTGGGGTTGTTTTCCTAAACCCAACGCCTTTTAGGAGCCGTCCTGCAAAGCGTTGAATAGCCTCACCTGACCTCCTCCAGCAACGCATCCTTATTTAGGGGCATACATCACCTCTACAGCTTTTCCTCCGGCACTGGAGGTGGAGCAGAGAAGTGAAATGTCGTGGAAAATTAAAAAAAAAAAAAAAAAAGG
>Ga0065711_1048320_pt1 | contig 11872 bp, 3 predicted proteins | sample Hoacrofraction12_FD_59098 | JGI IMG/M metagenome (GOLD analysis project Ga0065711, IMG submission 59098) | Hoatzin crop microbial communities from Cojedes, Venezuela - Epithelial fraction 12 v2 (version 2) | ecosystem: Host-associated > Birds > Digestive system > Esophagus > Crop | place... | reverse complement strand
AAAAAAAAAAAAAAAAAAAAAAAAAGCTTAACTAGGCTCCCTGCATAGTCAAGGGCAGAAAACCGGCGCGTATCCAGAGGGCAATTAACGCTGTCCAATAGCAGCTTGGATGAGTAGCTCTGGAGGTGGGCTTGTGTTGCCATGCTGATGACAAAGGAAGCTTAGTCAACACGGTCCTTCTTGTATGACCAGCTTTTTAATGGGAAAACCGGTACTTGAATCCCACCTGCACTGACAGTTTTAAAAGCCCGTTTTACAGAACTGTCTTTCCATCTGATATTTAAGTGGAATTCTCAGAATTTTCAGACAGGCATCTGGAAGCGTTTTACCGTACTCAGCTACAGGTAACACGAGTCTAAGAATGCCAAATAGTTCAAGTAAGAGTTAATGCAGTGCTTCTAAATCACTTTTGGGGCAAGAAGGTTTTAAAAAAATATGATTTTTGTCTTTAATGTTTTGGTTGTTTATGAATTATAATTTTTTGTCTTTTTCAAGAAGAGTCATGATTATATCCCTGCATTTGAATTAGTGTTCTATTTCCTTTTATTTTTAAGGAACTCCCACCGTATCTCCGCAAGTTGGATGTCACATTTCAGAAAGGTAGGTTTTGGTCTTTTGCTATTTCAATTTGCAGTACTAGTAACTAATTTTCCATTATTGTAGTGTGGTAATTTCTTATTTTGGCAAAGGGAGTAGAAAAGTGGATTTGCTTCTATCAGCACCTTGATAAGAGAAGTTTTAAAAGGAAAATATAATCCTAGCTTTAGAAACCAAAATATATTTTTTCATACCTGTTAGCAGTGACAAAATTTAAGATGTAAGACAACTTTTTCCAAGTAAACATTTCAATTGTGTGCTTGTCTACTGCTTGCAACTGCTTTCCAGCTCCCCTGTGAGGTCTTCAGAGGGTGCTGACTGAATATTTGTTGTTCCGAAAAACAAAGAGAAGGCAGAAGAGAGTTTCTTTACAACTCAAATACCTCAGTACTAATATTGCTGCATAAGAGGAAAACCTGGAAAAAGATGAAGTTGTTTTCTTGTGAAAACTGTGGTAAAGCTTACAGGCTAAAATTGAGAGCGCTTCCACCTAGAAAAGGCTACCAGAGATTATATCAGATGTGTGTGTTTGCTTGAGGGGCTTTGTGACTATCTTCTGTAGCTTTGCCGTATTTGAATTGCCCAGCAAGCAAATTTTTTGTGAAATATTTGTGTTCAAAATTGCAAAATACTTAAAATGCACCAAGATGAGATCCATGACATGTTATTTTCACACATATGTATCTTTTGTTTATGTACAGTAATACAAAGAAATTGTATTACTGAGAGCCTTCAGTTAATTCCCTAGAGCTACAAGCAGTTTCAGACAATAAAATCTAGGGGGTTTGCCTTCTGTTCCCTTCACTCATTATGCTTCTCCAGTAAATTTTCCTAGCAGGAAATTTTTTTTTCTCATTTGGTCTTGTTTCATGTCAGTCTCGTTGCATTTGGTATGTGGTAACTGAGCTTTGCTATTTCAGTGTTTTAACGATCCCTGCACTCCTACTGTTGCTAAATAATGACTGAATTTAATGAAGTTCAAACCTAAATGTGCAATATGCTCAGGGCATTTTTATTATGGGAGTGAGCTTGTCGTAATTAATTACAGCTATCGGAGTGAAGTAAACTTCTTTTTCAGTTCAAAAGTGTGTTAATTCTAGGAACTGGGGTTTTTTGATTTTGATTTTTTCTCCAATTTTAAGGTAACAAATGCTCTTACATCTCAGCTTTTATCTGTGGTGTATTAAAAATGGTCACAGCAGTGACAACTTTCTTGTTTCCCCAGAATGTCACTGCGAGGGGAAAGACAACCGTATTCCACTCCTGAAAGAGGTGTTTGAAGCATTTCCACAAACTCCTGTCAACATTGACATCAAAGTGAACAACAATGTGTTGATCAAAAAGGTACCTGAAAATCTACGCTGAACTGAGACTGAATGTCATGTAATCATGTCGAAATTCCAAAAGAAAAGTTTCTTGGGAGTTGCTAGCAGTCTGTGATACTAAAATCCGTGTTCTTGGCCTGCTTCGTCCTTCACGTGTTAGATCTTGCTCCATGTATGAGGTAATACAGAAGACAGAGAAGTGATCTTCTGCAAGATATTCAGCAGACAGCTCTGTACTGACCCTTTATCTTGACATGAAACTGATGCTACACTGCTAGACACGTATTTGGTTTGTACTTCATATGAAGGGTTGTCTTTCTTACAGACTGTTGCTTACTAAAGCATCATAAAAACATGGTCAGTGTAAAGATAAGTGTGCATTACAGAAAAGGAAATCTGCTTTCCATCAGATACTATTTTGCCATCATGTTTTTTTAACTTCTGTAGGGTTTTTTGTAAGTATGATGGTCTTTCATTTGATCTGTTGACCTGAACACCAGTTTCTTTCCAGTCAAAGCAGCACAATCATCTTAAGATAGGAGAGACTGTAGAAGAACTGTCTTTTCTGTAATGGCTCATGTAGTTCAGAAGCAACAAGTAGAGTTTCAGTTAAATAATTCTGCACATGATTTTCAATGAATACCTGTTAGGGTTCTGCTTTTTTATATTGCAGGTTTCAGAGCTGGTGAGTCAGTATAAGCGAGAGCATTTGACGGTGTGGGGGAATGTCAGTTATGAGGTGGTATCAAAGTGTCTTAAGGAGGTAAGAATGGGTCCAGCTGAGCTTGGTTCTTGCCTGCTTGGTACTGTGTGGTGACAAAATGGACAGAAAAGTACCCTGTAAATCAAGGTCTAGCCAGCTATGCCAGACTTCCAGATGTGATGGGAAATTTTGCGCTTAGATTGTATTCTGCTCACTACACTGTTACAAAAAAATCAAGCACAGTTAACACCCATATACTCTGCAATAAAATACTTTAGGAGTTAAGCTTAATCATGTTTTATTCTTGTTCTATAAAGTATAGGGTGTTATGGTTTTATGCCAGGAACTCTTTGCGCCTGTTTTGCGCGTCATTCATCTGGTACAAAAGCAATTTTTCTAAGGATTGCTTATTCTGTGTTTCTTTTTATGAAAATAATGGATGTGGCCGCTAGTTGACACCCAGTTACATTGGTATAAAGCTGTTTTACAGCTGTAGATTCTGTTCCTTTTTGTGCTGAGGAATTCTACAATTTAGAGTTAAATTACAGTTGTGCTTAGTCCCAGGGAGTTATGCACCGGAGTGAAACTGATCTAGTTGAGAGTACAGATGTTGTTCTGATTTATCTGTGCAGGACAGCACACCATTTCCTACCTGAACAGCAGTTATATTTGTTTATTTTCATAGCATCAGTGCTCAAATATTTTGGTTCATAAACAAACATTTTTGAAAATGTGTTGTAAAGTGAGTTGATGTGATACCTGCACAGCTTGTATTTTGCGGTGATACTAGTCTAAGACAAAATGCTGCGTAGTGTCATGCGGTCTGGAAAAATGATGAAGGCTGGTCACAAAAGTGACGAGTGAAACTTTACCTTTTTCAGATCCCAGTGCCCCTTCAAATTCAGCTTTTGCTTGGATTGCAAGCTGCCACAAAGTAATTTAAACTCAGTGGCAGGCATATCACAAACAGTTGGCAGCCTAATCTTTAGGTGCAACTGCTGAACTTTAAGCATGCATTGATGAGTAAATTTAATTGCAACATACTCAGCCATCTCCCAAGATAATTTAGAATCTTTCTTCCATGGGTCCTGCAGAATGCTGACATTCCCATCATCTTCTGTTTGCAACGCGTCCTCCTGCTTCTTGGCCTGTTCTACACTGGTCTGCTGCCATTCATTCCTTTCAAGGAAGAATTTTTGGAAATTCCCATGCCTTCAATCATCCTCAAGTGAGTTGGAGTCTGTCGGTGCGTGCTGCACTGAAATGACAGTGAAACAAGCGAACAACAATGCCAGCTTGAGCATCGGTTTAGTTGGTATCCTTGGGCTGAGGATACTGTTTTGTTAGCTTAGGCACTTTTGTATATTTCTAAGAGAAAGCTATGGAAATCTTCTACTCCTCTGTATTTAACCTGTCTCTAGCCAGCTCCGAGTTACTCAGTTGTTAGTACGGGGTGCCTGTGTACATCAGTGTTTCCTGATTACAGCATCTCCTGTATGGACTGCCTTCATGCAGCTGCTGTTACAACTGAGCTTGTGCTGATGCCGTCTAGATAGCAATAGGTAGCAGTGCTGTACAAATAACTAATTCTTGCAGTTTTCTCGCTCTTTCTTGAGAACAAAGTAGTCTGAATAAGGCCAAAAGGCAAGTCAGTAGTAGGGTAGATATGAGATCTCACATGCTCTTTGTTTCTCATACTTTACTCCAAATGCTGTTGAATACCCATCTCTGCTGCTTCTCTTACATATAGCACGTTTCTCTTGTGTAACTCGATTCGAAGTCACTGTCTTAGTGAAATTACTGCTCTAATTTGAGCAACTGCAAGATTAATTCTTCATGTTCCTTTTGTAGGAACATCTGAAATATTTTAATCCGTGCTTTGGTAATATTTTTTTTTTTCCCCTCTTTCTCAACAGGCTGAAAGAACCAGAGAAGATGACAAGAAGCCAGAAATTTATTATCTGGCTAGCTGACACGTAAGATTATATTCTTATGAAATTTTTATTTGTATTTTGCCTATATATTAACTGTTGGCTTAAGCAAGTAAGACTAGCTATTGCTATAGGTACTTGTTATGTTGTAATTTTTTTCAGTTTCTTCTGGCTTTATTGGCAGTCCAGCATAAATCAAATTCAAATCTTACATAGGTGTTCCTGTACGCTTTTGTTTTTCATGCACTGAAACATACTGAGGTGCAGTAACAGCAGGCGTTATTCCAGTTTTGTCTGTTTAGTTTCTGTCATTAAGTGTGTTCGGTTAATTGGCATGCAAGTAGATTCAGAGCGCAGCTTTCACATTTCACGGGATTGTGACTGTTCCGTGATGTTGTCAGAAGAGAAGCTGTTTGGCTTACATGGAACACTTTGCATTTTAAGAATATCTGTACTTAAGAGGAAACTTAGTCATAATGCTTTCTGAGGTTGAACGTGATTGCAGTAAGTGTCTTCTGACTCTTGCTCCTGTGTCTGACATCTATTAGTTTGATTTCCTGAGTGGCCAGTAGAGTTTTCACGTCTTCTGGTGTGAAGGATAAAATGTCTTTTAAAAGCAAAGGGATTGATTCATCAAGTATGGTACAGGGTACATGTACGATGATGGAAGAATCTGGTGGATTAGATCTTCAGAAGAGCTGATACAAATATCCATAGCTAATGCAAATTTCTGGGTATCTGTGTTAACCAGTCGTGAGTTGCGTGAACTAAAAATATTGAGTCTAAATGCTCTATGGAAAACTTATTACAGAACATCAACAGACGTTGAAAATTTCATCTATGCTTCAAGTTCTTAAATAATATCTTTCTCCTTTCTGCAGACTGCTAATGCGGAAAGCACTTTTTGACCACCTCACTGCTCGGGGCATTCAGGTACAATGTGGCAAAGCTAAAGGAAATGTGCTTTTGACCTAGTGAGAATTAGAACCAGCCAGATATGGCCTTAAGACAGGTTCAGGTTCTCCCCAATGTGTTCCGTTGTGTTGCTAGGATTTTAAGTTGCTTTTTGGTTCCTGAGCAATAGCTTATGCTGTTATATTTGCAGTTCTGTAGTTTCAAATGAAGAATAGTGTACCTGGGAAAAGCTCTTTAATTTAAATCTCTACAAAACTGGCTAAACTGTTTACCTATTTGCGGCTTTTACCAAAATTATATTCTGACTTCTACAAATCCCTGAAGTCTCCGGTAACAAAATGAAGTGGGAGTCACCACTAGAAAATGCCCCCTTCTAGAGGGCAAGGAGGAAGAAGTTGGATATGTTTGTGTGCCTGTCTTTGGCATCACAGCATAATCATTTATCATATTAAATGCATGCGAAATCATCTCTCTCATATGAAACAATTTAGGTCAAAAGTCACCTTTTTTTAAAAAATTTGAGTATTTCCTGTAGTAACCTCTCTCTCTGTCCCATCTCATAGGTGTATATTTGGGTACTGAACGAAGAACAAGAGTACAAGAGGGCGTTTGATCTGGGAGCAACTGGAGTGATGACAGACTATCCAACAAAACTTAAGGAGTTTTTACACAATTATCCAGTGTAAACGAAGAAAACCAAGGAAGTTCTTGCAGAATAGATTGTGAGCCAAGGATTTTCTTCATAAAAAAAACAAAAGAGCAGCATACACAGATGATTTTTTGAAAGATGTAATTGGATGATCTATTACCTTGTTCTCAAGTTGCTACCTAATGTAAAGGTTGTCTATTTATTTTACAACTTTAATTACATAGTTTACATTTGTAAATAGCTCGTTTAGCAACAGCGCACTTCACACACGCTGGTGACTAGGAAGAAAGTTGCTGGATAGCATACCTGTAGATAATAAGCGTTATTTTACCTGTCACAAGTGTTCTAAGCAGATGTCAAGACATGTCAGTTATTCCAGTTATATTCTAGTGGGCAGAAATGAAAGAATTTCTGGAAGTGTACCCTGCGTGTATGCATTTCTTGTGTTGCTTTTAGTTTTCGGATAACTTGTACGACAAGAAAAGAAAGACAACGCACAGGAGAAACAGAAAGCAGAAGCTGTGGCTAGCCTGATAGTTTAGCCTGTGAAGTGTAGTCAGTAAAGGTGGTTGATTTTTTTACCAAAATTAACTCACTTGGTCAGTATAGAGCTACGTAATTATTCTTACTGACAAGAATGTTGAGCTTGAGTTGCAACTGTATTTAGACCCCTTTCTGACGTGGTGGTAATACTGTGAGTTATTCGCCAAGGTGTAAATTCGGCATTTAAGCCAGGTTCTGGGTTTGGCACCGAGTTCCACTGCTGGGCTTTAGTTTTGCCTGGTGCTGACCTGCCTGTCAGGCTACCATGGCATGGCAGTAGCTAGCTTTCCAGGAAGGAAAATTGCACTTATTGTAGATTGCACTTACTTTGAAATAGTTTTTTCACACAGGAAGCCAATGTTTTAGAAGTCTTTTGCACATTTGTAGTTCTAACATCTGTTGGCTTGATGAATGGGAAGTTGTTTTTAGGGTGAGGGACCAAAGAAGACTGAAGTCTGGTTAAGAGTTTCAGGAACAAATTAAAATGTTCTTATTAAATGAGAGTTCACCCAAATCAGATTTATATGCACACTTATAAAAGGAGCAAGTGACAGTCTGGGATGAGTGTAAATTTTAGTCTTTTCTCTCCACAAAAGTACATTAAATGTTCTTAAGTTTGTGCATAGACGTGGAAGTAACTTTGTTGGCAAAAGCCAGGAAACCCCAAGTCTGCTGGAATGGGGTTAGATAGGAAGGTGTTTCTGGAAGCCTACGTGCTGTTACGTCATTGGGAATGGGTGTTACACGTGTGTCAAACAGATTTGAGCCTGCAATGCCTGCGTGCTTTGGTGTTGTCATGTTAGTGGTAGGGCTTTTCAGGAGGAATTTGATTGCAGTAGCCTGATTATACACAGTGACATGTGTAAAGCTCAGTCATCTAATCATCAGACACTGCTGGAACAAAACTACTGTTTAGCGATAGCGTCTGCTTCTTTAAGGAACTTCATGTGAAAATCATCTTAATAATAAATATAGTAGCCAGATGCAAGAGTGTATTTACTGCAAAGTATACTCGCTGTTATAAAAGCTTCTAAAGTAATTTTTTTCACTTGCTAGCTCAGATTTGGAAGGGCTTTTGTGTCACTGCACTGGCTGCTGTGCCATACTGGTAATCGCGGACCACTTTTGCTATTTCATTATGTCTGTTAGTAGGCTGTCAGTGTTACAATGTCAAGTCCATCTGGAGGGTTAATATTTGTTTCTGCATTATAATTCCTTTCTGAGGAATATTTCTAAGTGGATGAAGGGGAAGAAAGTGCTGCATTTACAGTTTAAGAGAACATCTGACAATGGTGGCACATCAGTTAATGGTGTCCTTCTGCCTGGTTGAGATGGCTGTAGATTCAATTTCCTCTTAATCAGGCTTGTTGAATGGAAGAGAGGAAAATGTAACTTCCTAACTGTTCGTAGGAAAAAGGATGAAATTATTAATTATGTGCTAAGCTTCTTGTTTCCCTTTCAGACCAGTTATGTCTGGTCAGATCAGTGCTAATAATCAGTCTAGTTATAGTTCTGTCTGTTTTCTGTTAGTCACAGAAGAGTTATAGAATAGGCTCGATATACAGCTCAGTAGGTAATAAAAAACTTCCACCCTTTCTGTCTTAGTTTGATTTACTAGCCACTGTGTAGCTCCAGACAGTTTTTATGCAGTGTGGGTTTCTTCAACTCAATTTTATTGCTGTTGAATTTCCAACACAGACACCTACATTAAAATACAAATATAATTCTGGTTTTAGGCAATACTACCAAATAGCACTTACACATTAAAACTTTTTTTTTTTTTTAGGCTAGGAGAAGCTATGTTTTAAAATACTAGTCTTGATTTCTGGACTTGATCTTTCAAAGGACGGGCGATGACTTAGTTTCTCTCAAGTTTCCCTCATCACTGCAGAAGTAAACTATTTTGCTTTATTCTATATTGAATGACAAAACACAGTCATTGAAATGACAAACTTAATATTTCAGTTTCATTTTAATCTCTTTCCCCTTTCTCTCTAGCAGTGGAGTTGGAAACTTCTGCCTTCAAAGATACTCAGCATATTTTTCAACCACTAGTGTTCCTACATCTGATGTAGCTTTTGACTGTGCTGTTTATACGTGACCTCTGTTTGATAAGTCTGCTGCTTAATATCTGAAATTTGAATGAGTCAAGTTACACGGGAGGGAGGGGTTCAGTACTGCAACAGCTGCTGAATTTAGTCAGTCAAATGTTTGGGCTTTTGTACAAAAGCTAAAGTTTGATCGCTTGAGACAGATAATGTTCCATGGATGAGGCCATGAATCTGAGCACCAACGCACAGGGCTTAGGCCATGATAACTGTTTGTAACAAAATAACATGGAACTGAGGTAACCGTAGAATGTTTATTCTACCAGATCATTGTTTCCAATAGTCCAGAACTTCTTGCTGTGTGATTTTTAAACCACTTGTACAGAAGAGCATTTGTTGAGAACTTGCATAGCTGTCCAGGAGGATGTTCAGTTAGTCTCTCTCTCCAAGGAGAGATTATTTTCAGGTACTTTTAACTCTAAATATTGTTTAACACTTACTATGTTCTCAATCCTATTGCAAAATTTTTTATGTATGAAGGATGATGCGTGTATTCCATGCACTTTTAATTTGCAGAAAGTGTTGTGGACCTCTCTAGCTCCAAATCTGTGAAATAATTTTTTGCTTTTCTTGTAAAGAAAGATTCATGCTCTTGAAATGTGACACATTAAAACATCTTTGCTCATAAAAGGTCTAAAACTAAATACTTATTAGTTGTGACTTCTTTGTCTAAAAGTATAATTTCTGAGACTATGGTATTGTGTTTATAGTGTAGTAAATATTGAACTTTCAATGGTGATCTCTTTATGTGGGTAGGGTTGCTAAAAAGGAGGGGGTATCTTACATACTCTGAACTTCAAAGAAATTTTTGGCAATGACATTGGTTTTCTCAACAGTAATCGTAGTATCTGCAACTGTGTGCAGCTAAAAGAAGCCTGTAGAGGACTTAAGCCTGCCTTCTCCATGTCCAAATGAACTTCAAAGTAAAACTTAAGTCAATTCCAATTTGATTTTCTATAATTTATTTTCAGACAGAAACAGCAGTAAACTTGATCAACAGTAGTAGATAAATGCAATCAGAATTGGTCTCCATATGCGATGCTAGAAAACAGTGTAGAGAATTCTGTTGGTTCAACAGTGCAGTCCGTGCTGTTGCTTCATTGCTTCCAAACGAAGGTCTGTCTGCAGAACAGGCATCGCACGCCTCCAAGCAAATAATCAGAATTTAAGGTGGGAGAAGAGTGGGAAGGTGTACAAATTGGATACTAAACTCTTGGAATATTACTGTATGTTACTCAGTTGGAAGTAGATGGGTCCTGTGTGGTAATGGTAGAGGGAGAAACAAGGATGAAGATCCCAAGTGTCTTAACTGTCACCACATGCCAGGAGAACCAGTTCTGCATCTATGTGTTTGCCATCAGCATCTTCCAGTGTAAAGAACTGGCAAATTCTGTCCACTTGTCAGTGGTTGTAGCACCTTTAATTGGAGATGGGGTCTGTAGTTCTGTATGGATGAAAACAGCAAGGTGTAGTGAGCCAAGAAATGTTTCTGATGTTAATAATGCTTGGAGAAGTATTACATATGCTAGTGTTTTGGATAGCCATGCTCAAAAGTCATTGTGCAAGTTTGAGAGCATCAGCCTTTGCTTTGCAATTCAGTGTAAAAATGGTTGTCTGCATCAGAGCTGCTTTCTAATTACTTATTTCTAGAAATCATGATCCTTAATTCCTAAGCACAGTAATGCATGCCTAAATAAATAGCAGGTTTTTTGGTTAGGGGACATGTCTGCTTTTTTAACATCTATTGTTTGGTGTTCATCCAGTGTCATGATTGGTGGCCCGATTCTGGCAGGGTTGTAAGATTGTGCACGTTCATTACAATATAGGTCAGGTTTTGAAAACACTGACAAAATCATCTTATGTAGCCTGGTACTAGACGTCAGCTCTGACCTATAATCAGGCTCATTAGTTTAATTACAGGATGTAGCAGTTCACAGATGTGGAGGATGTTGTATCCTATGTGTGTACGTGTATCATATCCGAATTGAATGGGGGAAATGAAGCCGTGCAGTTACCTGTGCGTGTGAGGAACTGTGGGAGAGGAACTGGCCTGAGCGTGCAATGGGACCCTTCATTGCGAAAGGGCTTTATCTGCTTTTTTCACTTGATTAATAATCATAATTTCCTATTTGGTCTCTGTTGAAATGGTAAATATCTGATAATTTAGACTTAATTTTAAAAAAATATCTTACTGTGGCCTTTAAATTATCCTGAAATACCTTTCTGTGATGTCTTAAGGACACTTTTGTTCTATCTCCCACGCAGAGGCAGTCTTCTGCCTGCTCACTTTTGTAGAGGACTTACGCAAAAGATTGTGGATGATCCATGAAAGATGAGTGGATTATGGAGTATAAAAAGCCTTGGACAGTCGACAGGTATCTGCTTCCCAGCTGAGGACAGCAATCGAGCTGTGTTTTGAATATGCTGATATTAACGGGTGTTCCGCTTGGTGCGGGTTTCCGTGGGGTGTTGCGTTGTCCTGTGTGGGGTGGTGGTTTGCTGGGAATACAGTGCTTGCTTTTGCTGATGATCAGCAGGTTAACGCTGCTTCTAGTCCTAGAGGTAAACTTCCAGCTTTCCTACTGGATTTCCATTAAATTACATTAAATACTAGGTTTTAAGGTCAAGTGTAGTTGTAGAGCCTCGAGGCCTCGTATTAGGTCAGAGGGGTGAAGTGAGGTTTTTGTATGTAACTATTTAATAACTTTTAAAGGATTTTGGCAGGCTGATGAGAGGATTTCCCAGGTTGCTCTGGGCAGTATTTTATTACTTACCACACATTCTAAATGGCTAGCAAACCAGAACGGGGAATTGTATTCAGGAGTATTTATGTGGCTTCTAACGTGCCAGGTGATCGCTTCGGCTTGCGTAACAGCCCGTCAACCTGCGGCACCAAGGCCCGGTGCTCCAGGAGAAGAGTCCGGAGCACTTCGCGCTCTTCAGCCAAAGCAGGACGGCTCCATCTGTGTTCGGAGATGCTGTTCTGCATTGGAAGCCGCCCAAAGACCCCCTGTTCCGGGGCCGGTGGGTGCCTGCCCTCCCCGCTCCCGCCGCCAGGGGCCGCCCGCACCCCGCCGAGCCCGCCGGGGGCCGGGGAGGCT
>Ga0065711_1011407_pt1 | contig 11872 bp, 5 predicted proteins | sample Hoacrofraction12_FD_59098 | JGI IMG/M metagenome (GOLD analysis project Ga0065711, IMG submission 59098) | Hoatzin crop microbial communities from Cojedes, Venezuela - Epithelial fraction 12 v2 (version 2) | ecosystem: Host-associated > Birds > Digestive system > Esophagus > Crop | place... | reverse complement strand
CCCGGCCCGGCGAGGGGAGAGCCCCGGCGGGGGGCATTGCCCCGGCTGCCGGCGGAGGGGCTGGGGTGATGGGGGTCCCAGCCCGAGACCCCGAGGGGTGCACTCGGGGCCGGGGGGGCCGGGGGGAGCTGAGCGGGGTGCCCAGGGTCTGGCCGGGCCCCCCGGGCCCGCAGCCCCGACACCGAGCGCCCAGGGAGGGGGGCGATGGCTGCCGTCGGGGCGGAGGGGTGCCCAGCTGCGCCGCATCTGACGGCGAGGGGCGAGCGCCGACCCGGCTGCTCTATAAAGAGGGCAGAGCAGCGGTGGGAGCCGGGTCCTGGCTCTGCTCCTGGTTGCCGCTGCTTTCCCCCCACCCCAGCCCACCTCGGGAGGACGGCGAGCCCCGGCCTCGCACCCCGGGACGGCTCAGGGCGCTGCCGAGCCCAGCGCGGCCCCGCGATGCTGGGGTAAGTCTGCTGCTTCCCCCCCGGGCCCGGGGGGCTGCTCCGACCGAGCGCCGGTGACCTGCCGCTGGCTGGAGGGTCTGGCAGACCAGGGTCGTGTGGGGCCCCTTGCAAGCTGGGGGAGGGCTTTGGGGCTTGAAAAATTGGGGTGTTGCCTGTGGAGAAGTCGCTTGTGAGTCCGTCTGTCACGTATTGCAGGCAGAACCTTGGAGCTTTAAGCTCTGAGTTCACAAACAGGTAGGAAGGCTCTTTCCTGGGCGGTCAGCTGGGTGGCCTGGCTGCTACCAGGGTGATTCATCCGGGGCCAGGCTTTGGCTTTTGTGCCCTGCAACAGAGCCAGCCCAGGACACACACTGCTCTGGAGCTGGCCGCAGTCTCCCCGAAAGCCCTGGTCTCCAGCAGATGACAGTGGGTGGCTGTAAGGATGAGAATGCCCCAGGCATGTGTCACCGTGGGGCTGGCGCTTGCTTAGTGCCCAGGTGGCAGGGTCAGGCCAAGGGTTGCTTTGCCAGGGAAGAAATGGAGTTGGGCAGGGGCTGGGGCTGTGGAAGCTGAGCCTGCTGTAGAGGGAGAGGCTGGCGGGGGAGACGGCCGAGGAGGCAGGCGGGGAATGGGTTGGCCTAAAGGATGATTAGAGAAAGATTTGGAGAAGGACAAAGAGATAGAAAAGGTCTAAAGGCTGGAACAAGTGGTGGTGAACTGCCCGCGTGTAACTAACCCCGAGCGGAGCGGGAGACGCTAGCCTTGAGGCAGATAAAAGCTCTGTTGTGTGCACAGCCTTATCTTGGGCCCTGCTTCAGCCTCGCATTCTTGGAATTGCTGCAGTGCTTGTCTGGATGGGACCACTGCCACAGCACCTTAGGTGCTCAGCCACGCAACCTTTCATCTCCCCTGGGCGCTGCGGGCAGGGAGGACACCTTTCCACAAACACGCGTGCCCAGCTCCGTGCCCAGCTCTGTGCCGGCGCAGGATGCGTGCAGCCGTCGCACAAGCGGAGCAGAAGAGGCGAGGCAGGCGTTGCAGCCAGGCACAGATGATGGGTGCAGTGACCCCGGCCGCTGTTTTCCCCAGAGTCGAGAGCTTCGTTAGAGCTGTGTGGCTGTTTTCAATGTGGAATTTCTTAGACCTCCAGCTCCCGGTCTGTGTCCCGGGTGGGAGCATCCCCCTGTGCCCAGGCTGTCCCTGTAGCGCTGCCTTCACCAGGCGCCAGCAGAAGCGAGACCAGGAAAGAGCAGACACAGATGGCTTTAGAACGAAGACCGGTGTATTTCTACAGGACTATCTGGTACAGAGGGTGCCTGTAGGATGGTCAGTCTCAACAGCAGATACAAATATACTTTGTGTAGACAAAACTTCTCACAAAGGATAGATAGACACACTCTGGTATTACTGTGCAAAACCTGAAGTGCAACGCACAGGCAGTCCCATCCCTATCTTCCCACCCTTTTTTCCCCCACTTTGTGTATTTAAAAACAGGAAGATACCGGCCAGTTTAAACACCAGAACCTGCAAGGCGGCCCAGCAATAACCAAGTGCAAACAGAGCAAAGTGAGATCACCAAAGGGGTTTTATTTTGCGGTCACTCCATGTCCCGAGTTCTGACAGAGAAAGGCTCTCCCTTCAGAGGAACTGGCAGGACTGCTACTTTAGATTTTACAGGAGGAAAAAAAAAGTAACAGAGCAAGCATTTAGAGAGCAATGAAGAGATTAATTCCAAATTCCCCTTTAAGAATGACAAGAAACTGGCCACAACTGAGACAATATGGAAAGGTTTTTTTCTCTCACTTTGGTGCAAGTTTATTTATTTTGTATGCTATCCATCCATATACCTGTGATACAAATTCTATGAACCTGCCACAAAGCATTAAAGCACAACATACCTATTCATACCTATTACTCTGCAGACAGCTGCATTTTTAACCACTGTCCAGCCTACGTGGATCAGCAGTGATTCAGCACAGGAACTCGCAGTTCTGTAAAAACGCAGATGTCTGATAACCGTACATACGTAAGGGAGGGGAGAGCAGAAATGTTCACTCTTAGGGAACAGGGCTCAAATCTTCGATTAAAAAAAAAATTACATCCCTGGAAGAGCTGGCTGCGTAGGGATTTCTGTAAAGGATCGTGTAAACCCATTTTATACAGTAAAATCTAAGCCTGCAGACTTTTTGTTTTGTGGAGGTCAGTCGTGAGGAGAGACGAGGACTTGCCTGCGTTTATTCTATCCTGCAGCATAGCGCCTTGAGCCGCCCGCAGATCGCTGAGCTGACCGGAGTACCGGGAGTGCTGGGCACGGGTGAAGGGAATGCTCTGCACCCTCAGCTGTGTTTGTAACAGGGCTTTTCCAGCTAGGAAGTTTTCCAACCAGCACAATTAGTGACTGAAACCAGCTACACTTCTGAACCACGAATGTGTCTTAATTAAAAAGACCGATCAGTAAATGCAGTCACAACAGGAAGTTTATGCGGCAGGAAACACAAAACACAAAGACAACATTATTTGTTCCACAGTTCTCTCTGAGGCTAGAAAACCTGTTAACTTTGAAAGCCCTAGAAAAACGCTGCACTGGTTTAGAAACCATCTACTTGGCATAGGACCACATTTGTATTTTGCACACAAACATTTCATAAATCTCCTTATTTCCATATTAAGCATTCTGCATTTCTTTGCCGATCTTGTAGCTGAGGATTTTGTTCCAGTCGATCTTGGTGCGGGTGACGGGTAGCTGCCGGCGCAAGGCTTTGAAAGTGGTGTCTGACATAGTCTGGTAGTTCTCGCTGATCGCTGTCTGCAATGGCAAGTAGATTCAGTTACGGCAGTAATACGATATTCTGAGAAAGCGTGACGCAGTGTTAAAGCCACAAAGCCCTTTCTACAGGGCGAAGGCAGACAATTCACTAATAATGCAGTCACCAGGGTGTGTGCAAGTAAAGCGTTTTCTGCTAAATGGCCCTGTAAATGTAGCAGTGTATCCTTAGGTGTTTCACCGACTTCTCTGTACCGAGTCTCCTCGCACACAGGCTGGGACAACGTAAAAAGCTGTCACACAAATTTCCTCTTCAGTATTTTTAACTGTCACAGAGGAAAACATTTAGACTCACCCACTTCCCTTCCACGCTTGCTCCAGGCATCATTTGTAACCCTTCAAAATAACTACACAGCAAACTTGATTATTAATTACATGTAGCTTTACAACTATATTCTTTAAACAAATACTACTGCCCTTTTCTAAGTAATTCTTAGTCAATACCAGATTCAGCCAGAAATTTTCCATGCTTCCATTAACTGTAAATGAGGACTGATATGATTCCATCGTATTTATTTAACAACTGCTGATCTTACCTGGTACTCATTTTCTGCATTTTCTATTATCTTAATAAATTCCTTAGCTGTCTGGACATCACTCTATAAAGGGGAAAAATACATTTTTATATGTTTAAGAGCAACTTAAAACAGCTACATGACTGATTTCTTCTCAAATGACAGGCTGAGCACAGATGAAGTAGATAACAGCAGCAGCTTGAGTCCTGTGTGTGTAGCTGAGCTCCTCTCACTACGGATGTCTGCGTGAGGTTAAGACAGAGGGATGTACTGGCCAGAGCGCGTGCTCCAGACTGAAAGAGGACTGCACCCTAGCGAGCAACAGGCAAGTAGACCTTCCTGGTACAGCTTAGAGACGCTGTGACTGTTGCTCCCTCTACTGTACTACAGAACTTCTTATTTTCCCTTAGTATACCGCTCTCACTGTTAGTTTCCCTTGCATGTAGACAGAAGAGCATATTCTGCCCTCTTTAACTGAAACTCGTGAGATAAGCTTTCCAATAGAGACTGCACTTTCTAATACAGCCTAACTTTAAGCAACTGAGGATCTGGGTTTCACATGTAACTCTGACCACTACACCGACACTGACTAGTCACCCTAAAATGACGTTAAAGTCACGACAATGTCGTCACAGAAGTGTATGCTTCATGACATGTTTAGGAAATAAAATAGTTGCTTTATCACAAAAAAATCTTTTAGCATACTTACTGAAACCTGCACAGAGTCCTGAATATCTTTATGACTAACCAGCTGAACATTGCCATCTTCGTAATAATGAACCTGTGCCAAGAGACAGAACGCAGGTTATCATTAACACTCATTTTCTAATCCCTAGAGCCCCCAAATGCTACCAGAATGGCACAACAGCATTGTTGTGCCAGTCTTCTCGGCTTACGTGGAGACTAAAAGCAGGATGGATTTTCTAAAAGGTTTCATTCTTTGTCAAGACTGTTCAAGATTATGTTAATGCAGTAAACGCCTAGAGTTGAAATAAGAGCAATTATAAAAGAATTCATGGTATAGGTTTTAGCCCTACAAAGTGAAGCAGACTTGGAGGCACACAGGGTAAAGCTATATAATAAACCACAGGCCAGACTGCAGACGATGTCCGAAACACTAGTTTTAAGAATTTCTTGAATTGTTTAATAGCATCTTAACTGGAGAAGGACATCTTGGCTGTATTTCAGCATCTCATTCCGAGTCGAATGCTTTGGTGTAAGAGAAGCACAATGCAGCTTCTCCCGTTATTGCCAGAAAAAGTAACTCACCTGGATCTTCAGCACTGCAGCCACCTGAGCTGTTGGTGGTGTGATGGTAAACTTCCATTCTGATCTCCAACGACCATTCCTAAAAACAATCAAAGCATGAAAACTGTTTCCAAAAAGCTCTAACAGCAAAAAGAACCAAATTAACAAGATCAAGTTGTTTTTGCTGCCATCTTATGACCCATGTTACAGTGCCTTACATGGCTCTGAATTAAATTTCTGAAGTATGGAGTAGCTCCAGTGTGCTTGTGGTCTGGAATATGCAAAGGGGGATCTATCTAGCTCTGCTAATGCCCTTCGCTCTCTGGAGAGGTCACTGAACCACACTGAAGGCTTCAGGGAAGTGCTAAGGGGGCTGCAAGGAAAACAGCCTACAGAGTGAGAAGCAGAACTTCTTGGGAAGCCCAAGACTAATTGCCCTTCAGACTGTGTCAGAAGACAGAGGATGGGCTGGTTTGGGGACTAGTAAAGGAATGAAATATTCTATGTTGAAACAGTCTTACCAGAAGTTTTTGGGCTGGAACTGGTGGCTCTCAATACAGGCAATAATTGTCTGCTGCCCATCTATAGATTTACCATAAACCTGCATGTAGAAAAAGAGTTAAAAAGGCCCAACAGCTGAGCAAAGCCATTCTTAATTTCTGGTCTTGGCAGCACTGTGGAGGCTTGCTGTGGTGGTATCTCGCTGGGAACATCTACCACCAATTACATTGTCCAGCGCCTCCATTTGCACATATGTGCACACAATGCCTCCTTTTTATTAACCGCAGGTGTTAAGGTGCTGGGCAGTCAGCACTACAAAAAATAAGGCTAATGCATCTTTACCACTGTGTGCACACCAAGATATTTGCTCCCTCTTTGGAACTTGTCACTCCCAAGCTAGCGAAAACGCTAGTGAGGATGGAGAATTCAAACAGCACTGCCCAGCACCAGGTCCACTCAGGTACTGACTGACAAGGAGCAAGGAACGTTCAGTGAAACAAGACGGATACTCAACAGTGCAGAAGCCATTGGGGTAATGATCTTTCACGTAAGCTCTCAATGCACTGTCACAGGCATCTCTCCACTGTTTTAAAGCTGATTCTGTGTCCTCAGGCTGGGGGTCGCTTGCTTCTTTCCTTAAATGATCAAACTTAAAAGAAAGTTTGTTTCTTGGGTCTAAAAATCTGCCATTGCCCAGATCACCATGTTCTGTGATTAACACCTGTAAAAGAAGTTGAAATTAAGATACACTTATGCTGCTGAAAATGTGCTGGTTTGCATTTTTCCCTGACCATTTGGACAGATATCAATGTTTCAACAGATTCTTTCACTGAGCTATAATATCACATGAAGAAACACGGCTTTTCAGTAATAAGTTCAACTGAGAGTAGTTTGTAGTGAGGCTGTAGGTAAACTCTCTGCTCTTCACAGTAATATCGCACTTAGTCTTCTGTCCCAGAAATGGCTGTTATTATAATACTGTATATACTTAGCTTAAAGTTGGGCATTCTTACAATATAAACAGGTGGTTTTGCTTTTAAAGTTATTTTTGTTGTTTTCTTTTGTCATTTCTAAAGGAAAAGGATTTCTAAGTGAGCTTTAAATAAACAGTCATCTGTAATCATTCATACTCTAAGTAGAATTCCAGTGACTTCAGCATGGAACTCTACTTAAGGAACAATGAATTAGAGTTACTAGGTAGTATCAGGCAACACTTTAAGAGACCATTTCACCTACGCTTCTTCTATAAGAACAGAAGTTTGGCAATATACTGATGTAGGGGGGAAGGAGGAGAGGTGATAACTTGTGAGTATAAGGAAACTAGTCAAAATCTTGATGAAACAACATATTTAGTGTTTTTGCACAGTGCAATAATACAAACAAGTGTAAAAAGTTTTCTCTTACCTGGTCATCATACCCTTCTATCTTCACCGGAGTGAACTGATCCATGTTATACTGTGCAAATGCACTGTTAAGAATGAAAAGAACATGAACTTTAGCTGTACATGCACATTTATTTTGACTCGAGAATAAGTACGTAGTGTGATTTATATTACAGAAAATTTCAACTTAATTTGGCAAATAATACACAAGAGCACTCTTAAAGGATTTTTCAATACTTTTTATTGACAATAGCTATAAAACTCCAGGTCTAAAGCCAAGTTTATTTAGTGGTGACCAGGAAAGTACAGAGTTCAAAAGTAGAACAGCAGGCAGCCGGAGGGAATATGAGCAAGCCAAGGCAAAACAGGAACACCCCAGCTACAATTTAGCAGCAAGGTAAACAAACGAGTAGACTAATATTTACAACAATTTTCTTATGTAAAGACCTGCTGACTGACATGTCACCTAGCTTGAAGTAGTCTTGGCATCAAAAAGCTTGTATGCATAACCTTTAAGCACCTTCTGATGAGACTGTGCAAGTACACAATATATTTTCAAAGCTTTTTTTTTTGAGGGCAGTTCTTTTTCTAAACTTTGGCTAAGGATTACTCGGTATTTCAGGCTTCACTTGCTTTACAAATCATGCTTCAACAAGATCAGTCACTCCCGTTGCTGCAGAGTTAAACTTTCTGGCAGAGTGCCTTCCTGTCAGTTTTATATGGCCTCTACAGCACAATTTCCAATTTAGGGCTTTTAAAAAGAATCGTCCATGCCTTTCATTATGTATTTTGTTGAGGGGATAAGGAATTACACAGATTGCTCTCAGTACAACAAACGGCTTGCTTTGTCGCAGAATGATGGATGTAAGAAAACATACGCATCGCTGATGGTAACTGGACTTGTGTTTGAAATGTTAGTACTTACTGTGCTGCTCCTTCCCTGAGAAGATTGTCATTGTTCAGCAATAACCGGACATCTGGAGAAGAGAGAGTTCAGGTAGGTTATTGGATTTTTTGATCAAATGTTTCTCTTTATGCATTTCAACTGCACAAATGTGATATTGTACTACAGTTCAGTTGTACAACCGTACAAACATTAAAATGATGAAAATCATTTCATTAAGCATATGCAGTCCCAGAATGACAGCATGCCTTTCCCTCACCACTCCTTAACCTGAAAAGCAGTATATTGTGACACAGTCTTAGACTCTGAGAACAGATGAAATGTGAAGAAAACACCACCGATCATTTTCCCTTATTTACTTACCATTGAATACTTCATTAAATTCTCCAGGGGGTGCATGAGTGATGAATTTTGCAGCTATACGCACCTACAACGAAGCAGAAAAGTAATTTAAATAAAGACAAAAGGTAATTTACTGAGTTCATACATACTGCAACCTATAGTGAAGCAATTCACCAACAAAACCAACTCTGACAGCGATAGGCAGTGCCAGATTTAGAGAGAAATCTAGGCGTGCATTGTCAAAATGGAAATAGTCTCATAAGACCAGATTTTTTTCAGTGTAACCGAGCAGAAGAATTCTAAATGTACCCAGGAAGAAGTGCAAACTTCACCTGGGCACCTGTAAAAACGTGAACTCTTCACCCTGCATAGTACTAACCTAATCAAAGAATATGAATGCTGGCTAGCCACTCTTCTTGGTGGTGTTCCTGATCAATGTTTTTTCCTGATCCTTGCTAGTAATCAGAAACCTACGTGCCCGGGTATACAAAGAACAAGAAACCCCTGCAGTAGAAGTGACACTGCAACTCGATGGTAACGTCCAGCACAGCCACATGGCTAAGGAGCGTCTGGCGCGCCTTGCAAGATGCTGCGGTTCCCCGCGATGCAACTCGTTTGTGGCTGACGACGGCCGAAGGAGACGCCGCTGCCTGACAGCAAACAGCGTGTGAAGGGTGGGAGGCTGACCCCTCTAGAAACCAGCAGCCAGGCAATTACACCAGCTGCCAGGGGACTACTTCCAAAGGTAATTATGCCTCACAGACTTCGAAAAGCTGCTGATGTGCTCAGAGTGCAGAAGGTGGTACGGGGATACAGTAAATAGCTGAAAAAGCCAACTGTGAGGAAAATACCTGAATGTCTGCGAACTTTGAAGCCGGAAAAGAAAAATCCGTTCACTTCTAAAAAGCAAAAAAACTGCACTGTGTTCTGAAATCCAATATACATGTCTTGCATTGTTAGAATTTAGGTGATCTAGGTACCAATTCTGTCGAAACTCTTAAGAGTTTTATTGTTTTCATAATCAAATCTTTTAGGGTTTTTACTGGACCAAAGGGAATGGAATTATCTTGGAAGATCTGAAACAGGAAATGTCACAAAATTGAACCTCTCCCTTAGAATGATAAAACTGTCACATTTCTCTCAATAAGCACGGCTAACAAAGCTGTGCNATAAGCCTTTCTCGCTCAANGAGACACTTATTGAAGATGACTGCAGAACAGTGCTCATTACGACTCTGATAGCTTTCTCTNCTTTTCATTTTGAGCAGTAAAACAAAGGAGTTCAGCTGAATTACTGCCAGAGCTGGAAATAACTTGCTTCTCTCAACAGTCTTCCTCATTTTAACTAGAAATCGTTTGTATTTTTTGTTGCATAACAATTTAAAGCAAGCCATGAAAGGAAATAAATGCCTTTCCAAACAAAGGGTATATCGCCTTATTCCAACAGTATCAAACAATAACTCTGCCTTAACTGGACTGAGCTTCAGATAAAATAGATAATCTTCCAAATCAGCATTTATTTCAAAAAGTACCTATGCATTCTTTATGCCTTAAGCAATTATGCAATATAAATGAAAACCTAAAAAGTCAGTAACTTGTGTAGCTGATACAAAACGTCAAACCATTTTCTCCTAATTTTCTGCTTTTAGATAAGGTTGGTAAGTATACAGCAATCCTAAAAAGGTAGCTCTTACTGTTTGAAAATTTCCACTACTTGAAGAACTGTAATTAGGACACTTTGCTGCCATAATCTTGTCAGATTTCACTATCAGAAATGTGGATGGTGCTGAAGATAACCTAGCAGTAATTAAGAAGGACACTGCTGCTTTATATCCTCTGTGGACTTTGCTGAGAGCCAGCCCTAAATGGCTGAAAGACTTCTGAAATGACACCGTGTGCTTTTCTGAGAAAGCGCAAGTGTAAGCACCAGGGCAGGCGTATCAGACTGCGCTACAGCGCTTACAAATACGTCCCACTTCACGCCGTGATGCCTTTCAGCGGGACGACTGCACCAGAATACAGCCTGCGAATCAACTCCCCGGATGGACAGATTCCCCGCTATAATACCAGGCTGACTTTTAGGTCGGTGGGCTCTCGTAACAGACCCTTGTGAAAAAAGCAAATGTTACAGAAGAGATTTTTACAGTCTTCCACAAATTCTTCCACTTGGAAGGATGAACAAAATTAAATTAACACAAAGGATTCTGCATTTCAATCAAATGTTATCACAAAACCAGCCACAAACAAAGCAAACTCTGCAAGTGAGCAGCGTTCACTTCCATAGAGCACCCCGAGCCCAGCCCTGCCTCTCTTGTGGAGCAATCAAACACAAAGCATTTAAGTCAAACTACTGACAGCAGGAGTGGCGTGCAGGAAACAGGCTGCGGAGTAATTAATTCTGCATGTCAAGCATTTGAATCGCTGTTGGTTTTTAGAGCTGATTTGCTTCAAAGCGGTGTCAGCACAGTGGCAGGATGTTCATTTGCAGAAGCACGAAAATAAGACTTTCTGCAAACTGACCTACTTCCTGGCCATCACTGCCATTTCAGGTAGCTCGCAGCCCGCCAGCAGAAGCAACTTCCCATTTCTAAAATGGGGAAAGTGTCTGAGAGGGAAGCTGCTCAACTGTTAGCTCAAGCTGGCAGAACGGCAGCAGAATGAACTTCAGCAGACAACAGGGTGCATTGCAGTAGACCTTAAAGTAAAATGAATCCCCGAGCTCACCGAAAATATGCCTATAGAGAATAAAGAAGTGAGGCTTGGCGGGGGTCAAACAAGTTAATTTTGTTGCTCTATTGATTTTTTTGTTTCTTTGCTTTATTTTAAAGCACTGGTAAACTCAGACTTAAAAAAAGGAAAACGTATGTAAGTTCTAGACCTCTCTGGATGGCTGTAATATGGGTACTGTACTGAATCTTTGCTGCATGTTTCTTTTTCAGACCTCGCTTACGATTATCCTCTTCTACCTGTGCTAGGCATGGAGTTAAACTGAATCTAGGTTGCCTGAGCCAGGCCATGCAGTAGAACTTAGGCTCCAATTTCAAGCAAAATGCCATCTACTACGCCAAACACAGTACTGGGGCATGCGCAGCTCTGAAGGGCCTCTTCTTGAGGGACAAGTCTTCCCTGCAAGGGCTTTGAAAGAACTGCACATTTCAGGTGAATGCAGTGGGAAGAGGAAAGAAAATCGCTTGGTGACCCCAGGTTCTTACAACACTGACTCTCGTTCCCAGACTAAATGGCTAGCCTGGACGCAGGCTTATGAACGGGGCCCCTAGTTCCACTCCCAGCTCTTTACGGACCTGCTGGATTACTAAGGGCAATTTACTTCACCTCCTTCACTCACAAACCTGTACCACCATAACCCCCAACGTGCTAAAGCTTCAGTTTTATTTTAATTTTAACATCAAATGCAATGATGACTTTGATTTTGGCTGTTCAAATGAAATTCAGCCAAATGATGTCGGTTAAAATATTTTATACAGCACTGGATAGACTTCAGTTACATGCTAAAGACCGTATGAGTTCTGTTCTCAAATAGTTATTTCAAACAACGCTCATGTCATTTAAAATAATAACTGAAGGATGAATCACAGAATGTTTGGGGTTGGAAGGGAACTCTGTGGGTCACCCAGACCAACCCCCTGCCCAAGCAGGGTCACCCAGAGCAGGGGGCACAGCACCGCGGCCAGGCGGGGCTGGAATATCTCCAGAGAAGGAGACTCCACAGCC
>Ga0065711_1048319_pt1 | contig 11873 bp, 4 predicted proteins | sample Hoacrofraction12_FD_59098 | JGI IMG/M metagenome (GOLD analysis project Ga0065711, IMG submission 59098) | Hoatzin crop microbial communities from Cojedes, Venezuela - Epithelial fraction 12 v2 (version 2) | ecosystem: Host-associated > Birds > Digestive system > Esophagus > Crop | place... | reverse complement strand
ACAGGACCTTGTCCAGGCGGGTTTTGAATATCTCCAGAGAAGGAGACTCCACAACCTCCCTGGGCAGCCTGTTCCAGGGCTCCGTCACCCTCAGAGGGAAGAAGTTCTTCCTCATGTTCAGACGGAACTTTCTATGCTTCCGTTTGTGCCTGTTGCCTTTTGTCCTGTCACTGGGCACCACTGAAAAGAGTCTGGCCCCATCCTCCTGACACCTACCCTGAAGATATTTATGGGCATTTATAAGGTCCCCTCTCAACCTTCTTGCACGTTGTCATACTTCTGTGCTGACTAGAACAAGGTTGAGCATAGAAAAAGCATTTCTCAGGATAAAGAAGAGCTAAATGGTAAGAAACTAATGCTATGAAGATGAGGAACTACTAGGTTTGTTTCTTCACTACCTTTACTCCTTTGCAAAGATCAGGCTCTAGGATTGTTAGTCAGAAATTATATTGAAAATCTGTTGAAGTTACTCAATTCCTGTAAAAAATGTTGTCTTTTAAGTAACTGAAAGATGTTTCTGTATGTTTTTTGATTTGGCTTTTTAAAAAATTCATAGGTCACTTTCTGATGCCTTACCATCTGACAGATGGAAATAAACTAGTTGTTTTAGTTGTGCAATATTTTTGAGGCTAGAAAGAAAAAGTATTTATAATGCCTGTCACAAACTAATAGATTATATGTGAAGTGCATTTGAAGGTGGAGTTGTTTAAGAATTAAAAGTTGAGATTGTATTGAACAGAAAGGTATTCTTCAGTTAACAGAAATTCATCTTACACGTCAGAAACTGATATGATTGTTTTGGGAGGGTTTTTTTTTCCCCCTTCTGTTAAGGAAGTAACTGAATTTTGACATTGGAAGCAGATTAATAGTTGCATCATTCTGAGGTAAGTTTGGCTTTTATGCCTTTAATATTATAGGAGATTTTCTGACAAACGTCAGCTGGCAGTAGTTGCTGGTTGTGACTTAAAAATACGATCACGAAGTGTGTTTTGCTATAACTGCTACTTTTCTTGCAATTGAGTAGTGTTTGCAATTCAGTTGTATTTGATGCTGTAGTTTTTGTCTGTTTTCTAAAGGATTGAGTGACTCTGCAGGTTTTTCATGCATCGTGATCTGTACGGTCACAGACTATATACATATATAATCAAAAAAGTGTCTGCATACAGTCAGGCGTGCTGGCTAGAAACCTTCTGCACATGATGTTACAGCCTCACTGAAGGTTGTGGGGTAAAAAAGAAAAAAAATACTAAAAAAAAAGCATGGGTTACTTTTGAAAGATTTGTGCAAATGACTTCAGTCCAACTTCAGTTGGAATTATTGTATGTTTCTTATTGTTGCATGTTGTATTAGCAGAATGCAAATAAAACAGTAAATTATGAAATCATATTTTTCAATCTAGATAGATTTGGTGAAGCTTCTGCTGGCTTTGTCTACAGGAAAGTTTAAATAGAGCCAAGGTAAAAGCATAGCTCTATTTCTTAACTCTTGAAGGTCATCAAAGACTAAATATGACAGGTCTATTAACAGTAAGTCACAAAAACACTAGGTCATTAAAAAATTGAATCACTGTAAACGCTTTCTAATATCCTGTCTACCAGCGTAAAACTCTGAAGTAGTCATCCTATGAATTTTTATCATTAAGTTGCCTAGATAGTGTTTTTATCTCCTGCGTACAGCAAGGACTAGGATGAATTTCTTCTCTTTCGTGGGAGTTTGAGCATCTGGTTTTTTTGGGAACTCCCATTTGTTGATCTTTGCAGAGGTCAGCTGTTTCTGAGCTTGGCATTAATGATCTGTGTGTTCTGAATGTTGAACAGGTGACGCAATGCAAGTTGATAACTATGAGTAGACTAGAATAGCTAAGAAGTTCTCCTTTGGATTTATTTTTTTATTACCCAGGACTCTCTTATCTTCTCTTCTAGTTGTACAAAGACTTACGTTAACTACTGGACTGAAATGAAAGCCAGATGTAATTGGTACTTTGGAGAAATTGTAGTGGTCTGTAGTTTAGTGTGTGTGCATAAACAAGCTGAAATATCATAAAAGATAACAAGTCTATCTGCTGCTTGGTGAGCTGGATATTGGCAGAGACTGAAAGGGGAAAAAAAAAGCATAAGATGCAATAGCAACTACTGATTTTTTTGTTCTGATGCATTCTGTATCAAATGTACAAAAATACATTCGAGAACACACCCAAAAAGAGCATCTTAAAAAGTCCTTTTGAGGATTTGGGGGCAGGGCTGAATTGTTTGTTTTCGTTCTTTCTGCTAGCTGGAACTATCATCTTACTTGTTTTTCTTTTTAAAGTTATAGTACAAATCCTACTTCTCTGAGCACTAGGTCAGAGAAGTTCTAAACTGCTTCATCTGAAGGACTGAAATCCCAATTATCAGATCATTTTATGAGTACTTCTGTAACTCTGCCACAAAGTTCATGTGCTGATCCCATGAAACAAATTTTTTTGTTTATTTTGGGTTCTTTTTGGTTTGGGTTTTTTGTCTGACAGTTTACCTTTGAGCTGACAGATCTATAAAATACTTCCAAATCAAGTATATTATTACTATTCTATCGTACTGTATACTGCAGGTATAGTTCTAAAACGTTGCAACTGATAATTTGGAGGTGCACAGTTAAATATTTACTGAAAGGAAAAATACTCTTTTGTGGAACAACACTATTCTGAACTTTACATTGAAAATTTGATTGAGAAAACATACAGCAGAGATCTTCATAGATCAAGAAGGTGATGGCTTTTGTGCTTAGCGTATCTGTAGACTGCATAGACACTGAATGAGAACTCCAGCTGTAAAGAAAATATGAGTGTCCTAGCAAATTCAGACGTATCTTAAGTACATGAAACCCCAGAGGTAGGATAAATCCTTTTGTTGTCATAGCTTATCATAAGAACTCAAAAGTCTCCTGTGTCTGGAGCTCATTTTCTAGGATTTGGGCAATTAATCTAGCAAAAAAACAGTGTTGAGAAGGCTTCTTCCTTTACCTTGTGCTGACTTGACAATCCAGACCTTGAGTGCAATTGTATAATTCTATTAGTTCAATTAAATATACTATTGAAGGGAAAAATCCAGTACCACAACATCTAGTATACATCATCCCAAAGTGGTGTTCATATCTTTGAAGTGTTTGATATAGCTAACAAATTAAAATTCATCTCAATCCTCTCTTAGTGCCAGAGCTTTCTTTTTAAATAGAAAGTAACTAATGAAGAGCTTTGATTATAAGTAAATCAAGCCGAAGTACTTATTTAATGCTGTGTCTTTTGCATGCATATGTAATATCTCTTAAACAGTGGGAGGGTTGTCTGCTTCAGCGCTGAGAGATATGCATTGAGAATACGCGCTGAAATACTTTCAGGCGTGGATGAAAGACTATCATAATGTGATCTCGGGTTGGAAGCAGAAATGAATAATTCTAACATTTATTAAGTGTGTTGTACTCTGAAGTTAATTCTGCTGATGCAATTTATGTAACAAAAAAATAATTATTACTACCTATGTTTCCTCATCTCCTATTACTTATTTGTATATGTGTCCTGTATACCTGTATTCCCTAATGCAAAATTTGCTGATAATTTTGTTAAGCTCTTTGTACATTGTGGATAGCTTGTTTTTTTTCTTTACTAATAGGTCCTTCTCTTACGAAAGAAAAAAGACGACATCGATCTCACAAGTTTCTGCGTCTCAGGGTTGGAAAACCCATGAGAAAAACATTTGTTTCACAAGCAAGTGCATCAATGCAACAGTATGCACAGAGGGATAAAAAACACGAGTACTGGTTTGCTGTTCCACAAGAAAGGTAAGAAGAAGGTAGAGTGTTTAAAAAAAAAAAAAAAAAATCAACACTTTCCAATAGATCTTTGAGCTTTTCTTTTTTTCTACACCATTCAAAATTTTTCAGTGACTGTGTCTATGAAGCAGCACAAAAAAGGGTCAATAACTGAGGATGTTGATGATTGGCTTAAGACTGGAATATCTCATTGCCACCCTGAAGTTTTACTGACTTACTTGGGTTACTTGCAGGTTCAGCCAGTAGTTTCTCATGGTATTTAGGCTTGTGTTTGTATGAAGTGAATAGTGAAAGAAAGATTTAAGTGGTGTCTGGTGAAGGAAGTGAGTTCTGTAACAAAGCTTTTATTGTCGTTATCTGTGCTTCTCATGATTTGGAAACTTTCTAAAAATTCTCTCTCCTTCTTAAAGCTCTGAGTTCAGAAGAGCTAGCAGAGGTTCTTTTGTCTTATCTCTATATGTGGAACACAAAACTTTTCCAGGAAGCAACTTAAACATATCTACAGGAAAAATATCTAAATTTGTTGCAGTGATTCAAGGGCATCAGATGTCTGTGCTCACTCGCTGGTAAAGTCTTGAATCCTTAAATGATCTGCTAAGAAACTGTGACTTATTTTCAAGTTGAATGTGATTTTTAGGAGTATTTGAGATTATATCTTTGTCAGAAGAGGGGGGGGGTAAAAAGAAAGAAACAACAACAAAAAACTATCAGCTCTCATCTTGTATAAATACCTTCACTCAATGATCAAGTCACTTTTCCATCTTTTCTTTTGAGCTGAATGGCATAGAATGTCCAGTTGGGGCACTGCAGTTGAGAACAGATATGGATGAATTGGAGAGAGTCCAGAGGAAAGCAGCAAGACTAATTAATGCCTAGAAAGTGTAACATATAAAGAAAATTAGAAGTAAGTGGGGTTCTTTAATCTAAAGGAGGATTACAAAGTCATTTCATACTAAAGTTGGCTGCAACAAGAAAGGCAATAGGCTATTTTTTTTTGCGTTTGTGTCCACTGTGAAAGGAGATGTGTAATGGACTGAAATGACAACAAAGTATTTGAGTTTTCCAACAGGGAAGATAGCACCTATGCTAGCACATCACTAACCTACTTTTAAACATCACCCCCGCAACCCCTGAGTCATGGAGATTATGCAATTTCTTGAGAAGAATGTCAGTTACACTGGTTCTGGTATAGCCAATCCTGTCTGGGCCAGGTGACCTCCTGTAGTCAACTCAAATTTTCTTGTTCTATTCATATCATATTTGATTTGAAAACAGATGAATGTTTCACATATGGCAATGATGTCTAGGTCAGCTGATTAAAGGGATTATTGTCTCTTTGGTTTATTTTCTAATGTAGCAGAGCAAGTACTTAATTTCTGCTTTATGCTGAAGTTATCACCTTATTTCAGAAGAAATAGTTCTTGATTTACAGTCTGTATCTGATCTCCTTGGAAATCATTCCACCTGCGAAGGGTTCTCTCTCCAACTGCATGGAGAATTAGTAATCTGTTCTTTATCCATCCAATGTGTTTCCAATGTTTTTGTACACAAAGTCACATGTGGTGGTAGTGGGGTGCTTATTTTCTTAATTCAGTGTTAACCTTGCTGAGTGCTACTCTGCATAGGTCAAAATATTTAATGTCAACCCAGTTGTCTTTGTCACCTAGTGGTAAGAAAGAGGAAAAAAAGGAGGTATCTGACAAACCTGCATTATTTCAGCATTCTGAATCTCAGATGAGCCAGTCTGGGAAGGGGTGTCTTAGAGTTCCTTAAACATCAAGTTTTATTTACTTTAGGTGCTGTAATTATACACAAGTTCAAGTTCTTAAAAAATTAAAATCAGAATTTTAAAAACATAAAACATTTTCCTACTTTTAAGACTCCTTAAAATTGATACCTCATTCAGTGCGCGAGGAGTCTTCAGCTTCTTGTTCTGACTTTGTCATTGAACTTACCTAGCCTTACGCATCTGATATGTTTCATTCTCTCATCCTGTCAGAGAAAGATTTGTCTTTTTTTTTTTTTTCTTTGCTTTCATCAATGTTATCCAGGAACCTTATTTTTAACAAGAGTGAGTTTGAATAACTGACCCTGTCCAGAGACTGTTATTACGTACCTGCGTGCTGCATCCTTTCAGACATAGAGGCACATCAAAACTATAGCTGCTGTTTTGAGACAATTTGCTGCTCTGTATCTCTTGCTGTTCTTCCAGTATTCAGTCTGGCAGGGATTTGGGAGGGGGGGGGCAGGAATCCAAATGTTGTTCGTCGTGCTAATCCAGTGTGCAGATTCACTCTAGCAAGTGGGGTCTGAAGAGGGACATAGGGAATACTCAAACTCTTGGTAACCAGAGCCGTAAAGCCTTAGCTCTGGAGCTGTCTTATCCATGATGAAGAGATACTAGTGGATTTGTTGCATGTCCTTTTTCTAAATGCTGTATCTGTGCAACTACTGGTAAAACAGTATAGACTGACATCAGTATGGGGCTGTAAATAATTTCCTTCTGGGAATTTGGGCATTTTGTTCTTCCAAACTGGAGAACCCTGCCATTTGTGTCAGAAAACTTAAAAGGAGGTAACTTTGGATCTTGGTACTTACTGCAGTTAGACTAGTCTGTAGCTTATGATCTAGCAGCATATATGCACACTTTCAGCTGTATTTCCTCATATATGTAGCAGTTCTCAAAGTCTGTATAATTTTGGTTACATGTTTTGGGAGTGTTGAGCTCTTCATCAGGGGTAAGGAAAACAGGCATGCACACGTTTTTAAATTCCAATTTTCTTCCTGTTTTTGTGTAACACTAAATAAAAAAATCTTAGTGTTTTATTCTGGAAGTTATTTCAGTTGTAAACAGAGGCTTCCGATGGGACAGAAGTGGTGGAAGGACTGTATTTGTATATGAAAATACAGCTAGTCGACTGCCAACTTGTTTCCTGTTTTTCCTCTAGTATCAGGGTCAAATAATTAAAAAGGCTAAAAAAGTACAAACCATTTTTTTTGAATGTGTCTAATATCTAGTGAAACCTGAAATAGTAAGTATTTTCATTTTAACCTTAAATATGTCATAATTATTAGACGTGGCCCAAAAGATCACAAACTTATATTTCTTTTGTGTATCATTACTTCACTTCTCTAGGACAGATCACTTGTATGTCTTCTTTATCCAGTGGAGTCCAGAGATATATGCAGAAGATACTGGGGAATCTCTTCGGGAACCTGGATTTATAGTGGTAAAAAAGAAGGAAGAGCCTGAAACTAGTGAAGAATCTACTACTGAAAATGCTGCTAAAGAGTGGGAGGTAAGGAAGAACAGTGTCAAAGACTTTTTTTAATACTTTCATAGGAGTAGAGTTAAAATAGTGTTAAATACTTTCCAATAAGAAAACCAGAGCAACCTGCTTTATTAGTCTGCTTACTATGATCATGACTGTTTAATTTATGCCATCCTAATGCTTTGCTCTAACATTAGTCCAGAGCAACATTTCACAATTACAAGTCATTTTTGTGTGGAGCAAATTGTAACTTAAAACTCGGAGTTGAAAGGAATGTGAGTACAACAAGGAAGTTGCAACTTTGATGAAGCAGACTTAGTTTTCAGGGAAGTAAACTGACAGTTGTCTGATATTTATTATTCCTGTATCTAGAATGTTGAATACTTATTGGTAAGTCTCAAAACGGGGATGAGACAAAAAAAAGGAAAATTAATCTATTACTTGTTTTTCCAATAATCCAGTAATTCTCAGTTATAACTTCTTCATACATTAAGATGCTGTTTCATGGATTTTGACAATATATTGTAACTGGAACTATCTCATTATATTTTTATAAAAACACATTCCTCCCATGTGAATCTGTGTCCGCTGTGTTTCTATGGACACATCTTTACATGTCTACATGGTTTTGTTTTGTAGTGTACATCTAGCTAAAGCACTTGTAGTCTTGTGTGTTCAAGTGTCAGTCAAAAGTTTGATGATTCTTGTCATATATATTGTAGAAGTATCCCATCAGCACTGTTTAACTTGAGTCTCAGGACAGCAATTGCTGTCTCCAACTGTAAGACTATTGCGGTTTTGATCGGGGTTTTTTTTCCCTTCCCCCTCCGCCTGTCCCACCCCACAATGGAGCTCACTGAAATTAAGGAAGTCTGTACTTGTGTCTTATGTAGAGTGTAAAAGAAATTTTTAAAAACTGCAATAGTCTTAATTACAGGTAATGCTTTTTTCTTGGCTCCAAAGCTTAGAATCATAGTGGAACTCTGACTTCAAACTTCTCACTTAGCTGAAATATTAGGCTGTGATTACAAAACACTGTCTCATACGCCTGGAGCATTTTTGCTTTGAGACATTGAAATTACTTTCATAAAAGCATGTGCTTTGGATCTTCATATTTTCAGTATATAGATTTCTGAAGTATATCTTACTGGTGATGTATTTAGGTGTTGACTGTTGCTCAAAGCCTTTATCAGAATTTGATGTTTTAAAACTTGGCCTTTTGGAACACAGGGATCAGTGGCAGGTGATCAGTATTATGGTTTAAGGCACTGTATGTCTCTCTAATGAACTTTTCAGTAACTTTGCACCTTAATATAATTACAGAATAATTTCCATAGACAATAGTGCAAACTTTTCTTCAGGATTAAATGTTACCACTTCTTAGGTTATTTCTGAAGATAGTAGAGGCAGTCATTTTCTTACATGTATTAAATAAAACCTGTGAGTGAGTTACTACAGACTGAGGTCATGCCTTGAGCCTTTATTTAGGTCTCCTCTGGAAACAATTGTGGAAGACCTAATTCAAAAATACTACTTCCATATGTGTTATGTGAAAAATTGTCAAGTTTGCTTCTAAGATTATCAAATAATAGTTTTCTGGATTTAGAAGTTGATGTGATTAGTGGGAAGGATAACACTTTTAGAAAAGATATTATGCAAGTACAAGAAATACACTAATATGCTTTTCTGTGCATTTTAGCTTGAGTAATGTGACTTCTTATGACTGACTTCTAGCACAAATCTGAAAGCTGTTAAAAAGTTTTTAATCAGAAATGTTTGACAGTACCAGATGGTTCAACCTGTCATTACATACAACTGCATTTTAGTGGCTTTTAATGTATGTGCTATAAAGTATCAGTACATAGAGGGAATTGCAGCTGTGTTGTCATACCCATTATTCCCGTTGAACTTCAGTCACTACTTTCAATCAATATACTTTCTTCCTTTAACCCAACAAGCTTTTTATGTCAGCTCTTGATGCAGGTTTAATCTAAGATAGCGTGTGAGCAGCATCATTGAAACCTTTTTGTGGGTATTGGGTTGAAAAATAGACTGCCTTCTTCAGAATACAGTGATGGGAAAACTCAGGCTGGAAGGGAAATGGAAAGCAAAATCTTGATGTACAAATGCGTCACAAAGTACTGTTGATCTGCCTAAAGAGGAAGATAGTGGAGTAGCTTTCTCTTCCAAAAAGTGTTCTCTCTGATATCGTTGTACAGTATCTTAAAACTGGAGAAAAAGGGAAGAGGATTAAATAGGTAACCGAGGTGTGGTGCTCTGAGACAGCATCTGCTTCTTTGAGGGTCCTATGCTAACACATTCAGCTGCAGCTTTTTATGAAGAGACTTGAAGGAAATACTGTGCTGTTTTGTTTTTTTTAGTGGAAGAATTATTATGGGAAGAAGGAACAAGCAAAAGCAAAGATCAGTAACATCTGAAACAAGTAGTAGGGGTTGTTTATGACTTTATTAAATGGATCAGTGAATAAGACTGCACTCTTACTCTGAACTTACTCCAGTTTTTCACCAGCTTATGCTTTCTTCCTCTACATATATGCAGAGTAGTCTGTTTCCTATCAGCCTTTTCCCTGATGTAACGTCAGCTGCTCTAGTGGCAAAGACATCAAGACTCCTGCTGTCATATTAAATGCGAGTTTGATCAAATACACTGCATGAAGTGTTTGGAAAAAAAAAAAGTCCAGGGAGTCATTTAGCCAGTTCTTTTTGTATTATATGCTACACACTTAACAGATAACTGAATTAGTAGTAGATTCATGGTTATTTCTAATATCTAACATATTACTGTCAGCAAAGGTGACTAATTCATAGTCATCAGTTACTTAAAACCAACTCTGTGGGGTACCTCGTAGCTCCTGTTGCTGACATTCTTCCTCAGTATCTGCCTTCCTGAGAGGCCTCTGCCTGTCCCGTTAGGAAAGCTCTCTAAAAGAATGCTTTCTCACAAGATCAGTCCGTGCTAAAGACTTGTCTCTGGTGTCCAGTAGAAAAGAGTAGACAAGAATATTGGTTTATATGTCATGTAAGAAATGAAACTCTGCTGCTAGTTTCTTGGTGGTGTTAATCCCCATCCATTTTCCTCAGAGATCTCTCTTACCTTCTTGTACTTAAGTGAATAGGCAAACACCAAGGAAGAGGCTGTTTTGGGTTGTGGGTGGGTGGGGATTTTGTGTTCCTGGGGTTTTTTTACTCTCTGTACTGAGCCTTGGGGGGGGGTAAACATATATTTATCATGGTGGTATTTTTTTTACTTAATATGTAAATGTTCAAGTGCTAATGGCTTGCTTTATCTGTTAGCACAAATTATTAATGCTGTTTAGAAACCTATGTGTTTATAACCAATACTTCTCCAAAGCACATTCTGTACTTGCACCTAAACATGGCAAGCTTTGACAGCAAGCTGACTGTTTTTGTTGTGCAGTGCCTCGGAAACAACTTCTGTTGGTACTTTATGGTCTAATTTGTTTCCTTTTTAAGTTCAAGTTGGGTATATAATAATGTGTATATATATTAATGATGTAGTATTAAGGTGCTTGCTGTCAGATAGCTGCTGGTGAATTAACATCTTGATGTCAGTTAGTGTCATAGATTGAAAGCATTAAGGAGTTTGGTAAAGGCATGGTACCACAGTATTTGAATGCAGGTATGGGTCCTCAAGCACTGCTGGTAGAGTTGGTCTTATGCTTTAAGAAGTTTAAGATGATGGAAAAGGGAAAAACTGCTTGAATTCTCCTATGGTCTCCAAATCCTGGTTGAGAAATGAGTTTTCAAGTAAGACAATTATTTCCTATTTCTATTAAAAAAAAAAGAGGAGGCGGCGTGGGAAGCGATATCTCTGTTTCTCATCAATTCCAGTTATTCAGTTACTCTACTGTCATTTTCCTAAAACATATTGTGAAACTTTGGGCTTGTTTCCACTGCTGTTGGTGTATGAAGTGGCACATGACACTTTGAAGTTGACCACTGGAGGAAAAAGACATGGAAAGCAAGTACTCATGTAAAAAGTCATTAACTGTATCGGGGAACTAGTATAGAGTTAAATGAGGTAAATCAACTTTCCACTGAACTTGTGTGTACATAGTGTGCTGATAAGCTCAAATATTTTTCTACAGCAGTTAGCATACACGTGTAAATAATGCATTAAAATTTTTAGAGAATCAGTTTACCATATCTGGGAGGGGGGATAACTGAAACTAATTTTTTCCAAGTAAGATTTTTACAGTTTCAGTAATGCTAGATACAAAGGAAATAGCTGTGCTCTTAATAATTCATTGCAGGGAGGAGGGCATTAAAGGGAAAACAATAAAAATTACGACTTGCCTAAGAAACATTAGTGCGTAAAGGAGAAAGGACACAATTTGTGCTTTCCTGTGTGAGTTTTATCGTAGAATTTTTGCACCTTCTGTTTGTGTGTAACTAAAGCACTTAGCTGGTCTCTTTGGGGGCGGTGGGGGGGGGACGGGAAGAAAGAAAATAAATTAGAGATCAGAATACCTTCATTTTCTTGTTGAGTGCTTCATCTGTGAAGCTAATTCTCAAAGTTCCTGACGTTCGCTGAACAATAAAGGGACTTGGTCTGTTATATTCTTTAAGTAGCTGGCTTGTTTTGATAGGAGCTGGAGAACTGGGATGCACCATTATGTTGACTGTGTGTGTATAAATGCACTTTTTATTTCACAGAATCACAGAATCACAGAATAGTAGGGGTTGGAAGGGACCTCTGTGGGTCATCTAGTCCAACCCCCCCGCCGAAGCAGGGTCACCTACAGCAGGCTGCACA
>Ga0065711_1008962_pt1 | contig 11873 bp, 5 predicted proteins | sample Hoacrofraction12_FD_59098 | JGI IMG/M metagenome (GOLD analysis project Ga0065711, IMG submission 59098) | Hoatzin crop microbial communities from Cojedes, Venezuela - Epithelial fraction 12 v2 (version 2) | ecosystem: Host-associated > Birds > Digestive system > Esophagus > Crop | place... | reverse complement strand
TTATCCCCTTTTCTCTTCATAGCAAAGACCAAATCCACTATGAGAGGGACGCAGTTTTTATTTGACTTCATAGTGAATGAGACAGATCTGATCCTACAGCCTCGTCGGTCTTCAAGGCATAGCACTTCATTCTTCCTGCACCAAAACACCAAGTATGATCCTCAAACAGCTCAGGACATGAGAATATTGACCAGCAAGGTGACATGCTCACACAGGTTTTCGAATTTCATTCAAAGTTTCATTTCACAGTTTATGAAAGGATTATTAAAAAAAAATTAGAGCATGGTTAGGGTAGGTTGCTGTACTAAATTAGCCAACACAATACTGAAAAGTTTGCGTTTGCAGACTTAACAATAGACAAGTACAGAGGAACGGGACAACAGTATTAGTACTCATGGAATATCTTTATATCATCTGCACTGACATTCACCCCGAAGGCCAGCAGCAAACTGGCTTTACCTACCAAGTCCTTCATCTGTAATCTGTTTGAGTGCACAAAGAGAGAGCTTGCGCTATCTGCTTCTCCTTCTCCATTAACATTTCAAATGCTGCTTGTTCGCTAAGAAAAGAAATGTCAAAACCCAGAGAGCTCTCCAATCCAAAGTCACGGCAACGACACTAGCCAAGTTCAGAAAAGATCAAGAGGTGTCAATAGCTCCAGAAGGGCATAATTATGAGAGAAAATGGGGTATTGCTGTTTCCGTGCCAAAACACTACACACTACTTGCTCACGTCTGCGCCAACGCATGTAGAAACTCAGTTCTTCCAAAAAAACCATGCCAGTACTCCCTCGGAGAAGTGAAAAAGCGAAAGAAGTTTCAGGATGGGGAAAAGCTTTCACTTTTTGGGATATCCATCCTGTCTGGGCTATTTCTTGTACACCCAGAGGGCAATTCAAACAACTAGGAAAGAAATGCCATAGCAGACTCTGTGCCTTTCTTTGCTGGATATTCTCTTTCACATCTTTTCTTGCCTTTGGGCCTCCTTTTCTCCTCATTCTTTCCCATGTTCATTCTCATCTGACTTAAAATTTAAAATGTAGAGGCTGGGGAAATTTTTCAGCTTGCTGAAGTGAAAAGCCTGAATCTTGACAGCAAGATCCTCAGATGATGTAAAAGTACTAGAGCTGTAAATCAGGAACCTCCGATGATGTTCCACGGGCAGCCTCCACGCTCCCACCGCCTTCCGTTTGCCTACGCTGCGTTTGGGGTTGGTCGGCTGCTTTGGGTTTGGGTTTTTTTGGGGGGTGGGAAGTGGGCTGGCAGGTTTGGGGTTGCTTTTTTTGGAAACCTGTGCTGTTCTAATGCAGCTAATTACTGAAGCAGTTACAGCAGATGAAGTATATATGGTAAGAGATGCTTACGGATAGACAAGTGCTATCACGTTATCTCGCTTTTTAAAAATCTGCTCACAGGATACAGACCTGTGGCAAAACAATTATCAGAGTATCTCAGTATTTAATAATACATTCAATTCAAGATGTATGTTGCCTCCGGAATACATACGTATGTGTAAGCAAATAGTAGCACTTTTTCCCTTTCTGTTTACAAATATTTAAGCTAGAGAGCTAATATCCTAAGGGTATGGTTGGCAAGTGTCTATCCAAGGCAGTACGGCAGGAGCTTCTGATTTGGGAAAGAGCTGTAAATAAGAACAAAAGACTTCTGTTCTGCTGGAATTCTTGGGTCTGTCGGTCTTCACTCAAAGTCTATGAAACACCCCACACTTTCTGTAGCTGCCATGATAGTCTAGCCAGACCCAAGAACAGAAAAGCAGCAATGAGCACCGTGAATTAGTGTATGACAAGTAACACCTGACCTTCAGACCAGAGATTTCACTACCTACAAGTCACAGCACAGCAAGAAAAACCTTGCTCTTCACGACTCACATGATGACATCATCTTCAGCAACCACCTGCAATTAATTTTTCTTCTCAAAGGAATATTTTTATTTGTCATCGACTACTTTCTTCCAGTTATTCATTTTCTTTTAACTTCAGAAGACATTTCTACTAATCATAGTCACTCACTCCAAGAGAAAATAAATTCAGTTACAACATTTGTTCCTATTTCTCATTACGCCAAGTTTTATAATTGCCACAGTGCTCTCCCTGCTCACCATCAATTATTCTACCACACTATTTTTTCCTCAGTGCTTAACATCTCCAGTCAATAAATTTAAACAGTTGTAGATGGCCTCTAATTCCCCAGTCCACGCCTGGCTTTCCTTTGCCAGCGTCAGTGTGTTCTGTCTAAACCTCCCTGCTCCTCCTCCTGTTGCCTTTAGGCAAGAGAAGCCGTGGGTGCCAGAAAGACCCTGTTGCCCAGTTGCTCTTTACAGCCAGCCTGCTCCGGCAGGCATCACATCCTTCCTAAACTCTGCTCCCAGTCCTTTAGGGAAGGTTCTCCCTCCCAGGTGTGCGGTTACAGCTGTTTCACTCGGTCCCCTCCCATGCAGCGCAGGAGCCCTTGCTGTCGGTAGCTGTGTCCTACAGACCAGCGTCACTGGCTGCTAAGGTCCTTATCTTCCACCTAAAACACGTGCTTTGCCACTGGAGTTCCACGTGATGACACCCAGCACATTCTCATCATTTTCTACCACCAGTTGATTACAAATCCCCAGCCAAATATCTTAAAAACACAACACGCTAAAGGTCATGGTTACTCACGTTTGGTCAGGTTTAATTAGCGAGACCTATTTGTACCACCCTGAGTGCTTTCTCTGCTTGTCACCCTTCTCTGCAACAGGTTCTTTGCACTTCAGCGACAGCTTGGGTTCTCCTGACACGCCTGAGGATCTGAGCAGTAAGCTTTCATAACGTGTTGCTGGATATATAAATTACATCCTTGATTTCTGTTTCTCTAGAAGACCACTTTTGGTTTATACATGAATGCTTCAGAAACAATTTGATTTCTACTTTGCATNCACCATCAGGTTAATTATTACCCAAACACTTACATCCTTTGTGTTGCTCTAGAGAACAGGAATGAATACACCATCTCTNCTCACTTCGAATCACACACAGGCCACTTTGGAGAGCATTACGTTACACGACCTCTGATTCAGCGTTCTTCTCCCGTGGAGGCAGATTCGGTGGGGGAAACGGAAGGCAGGACTGAAATGCAGACCCACAGGCGCGTGGAAAGGGCTCGCGGGGCTCGCAGACCACGCGGGCGTTCAGAGCACCGATGTACCTATGAACATGGGTGCGATAAGGGACTTGTAGACTCTTGGAGTCTCTAAAAAAAAAAGTAGAATGGAATATTTCTTTGGGGTGGGCAGTCAGAAATAAAACTACCCCACAGCTTTACTAGCAGGTGCTGCTGTGAGCTCTTTCTGCAGCCCAGAAATGCCACTTTTTCCCCCAGAACAACCCACTGTAACTGCCTGTTCATTGTAGCTGGAAGAAAATTTTGAGCACATCTCTGCAGCTGCGTGATCAAGTTCCAGGTTCTGTTACATGCTCTCGCTTTCAACTGTCCTTAACTGTTTCTGGCAGATTTCTTTCTGGCTGAATATTGCATGTTTTTGTTTTGTTTAGAGGTGAGTCTTATGCCAAAATTCAGCAGAGCCACTGCAGCCATACATGAGTCCCGCAAAGCCATTTCCCCATCGGGTTGCTCCTAGAAATTGTGTACGAGAGAAACTGAGGCAAGGCGAGTTTGGCGTCAACATGAGTTGAAGCTGAAGTCCTATCTCAACAATGTCAAGTCCTGATCTTTGAGTTCAAGAAAATATATCATTACTTTGCTAATTATTTCTCTTTCTCGCCTTCTGTATTTAAACTTTCAAATAACAGCGCTACATTTGGCTCGGGAGTAGACGATGGTAGGTTGAAACCACAAGGAATTTTCAAATCAAAGAAAGCAAGAAGTTTAGATTCTCACAAAAGGAGAATCTCTCTGGGCTACAAAGATGCCCTCGCAAAGGATTGCAGGAAAGCTTGGAGTCTTTGTCCAGAATATTTTAAGGGACTGTATCAGCAGAGCTTAAACTGGCATTACTAATATTGTGTATGTATTTACATGTGTTACAGCGCTGACTTTGCTTCCACACTCCTAGCACACCCTTCCCTTTCACCCTCAGACAGATACGACTTGGAACAGAGCTGTGTGTTGTCTTCTTGTGCTTCCCAGTTCCCACAGAAAATCCCCAAGGTGAAGGATGGGGTTTTTTTAAGCTTCTCTGGGACCATACGGTGCGGGAAGCCTTCTCAGTCACTTAATGAGGGTGTTATTTAATTAGAGTTTATCACTTCTTGCTACCAGGACACCGAGAGACTTCTTAAGGAGAAAAAAACCCCACAAAACCAAGGGAGTGGCGATGGATTGTTCTGAACATTCCATGTCCCAGATGTACCCACTGAAACGGCCAGCTTCTCCAGAGCACGCCTGAAGACTGTGAGGACGGGCGGTAACAGGTTCTCACTATCCAGGGAATGGGGAAAAGAAATCTCACCAGCAGAAAAACCTCTCTTCAAGTACAAATGGCCCAATTTGTTCCTCCCCAGTAGCTGCAGCAACTTGGTGGAGCTTTGCAAATGTATGTCATTGCTGCTACGAATTGGTTACTCTAAATGGATCCTCACTTTTCTTAGCACGAGGCACGGCAAATTGCCCGTGAGTAATTCTGGGTCAGGTATGCCAATTTTTGGTTTAAAGTTGCAATTATTTTTCCCAGTTTCCACTTACTCTGACACAGCCTCTGCTCAGTCTAAAGGGAGTCAGCGTACAGAATAATTCGCATTGGAAGGAATGCGATACAGCACTCAGAGGATAAACACTTTGGATGAGGTTCCTTACGGTTTGATTCTCTGCTAATACTTTTACTGCGGTTCTCCGGACCCTCTGCTTCTGCATTTTGCAGAACCTGGGCAGCCTTTCAATCATCTGACCTTTCAGTAAGCCATGTTTTCTCCAGATGCTAAAATTGAATATAATTTCACTTTATTCAGTATTAATAAACTGTAAACAACATCATTGCCTCCTCTTGGCAAAGTGCCTGAATTAAATAGGTCTCTTAATGTATCTTCTATCTGTATCACAGAGCTATTTAAAAGCAATATGCCAAGGCTACTGATGATAAAAAGACCCTTTTCCATTCATTTGTTTGTTTTTAAGCTCCATATATTCCCAGTGAATATTTTCCTCAGCATAAGCAGCTTCCAATACGAGTCTTTATTTACAATGCCTAAATTACTATCTAGCTTTACAAAGAAACTACTATTTTTCCAAGCAAGATTGTCAACTCTTTCTTTAGATGCTAAAAATCCAGGATAAATATTTATGAAGGCAGTGCTTATCTCCACATTCTAGCGAAAAATACCCAGTGGACAACAGATGCAACACATGTTTTGCTCCATACTGCTTCTACAGGTCTGATCACTTTTGGAAGGGATCAATTATTATTTATATAGCTGCCCCAGGAGAATGTTTGGTTGTCGTTTTTTAACTGAACAGATGTTGGCTAGAAAACTTCGAAGAAATTTGTATCAAGCCTTTTTATTAAGTTAACGTTCACCGTAAAAACAGACAGCGGTAGTCAGTAACTACTCTTATTATTTTACAGACAGACCACCTCTAATCAATGATTAAGTTCATGTATTACAGCTCTGTGACCAGCAGATAGATTGGAATACAGTCAAACCCTGAATCTAACATCTTGTGGATATTTTAACCTCAACTCTGAGCTTTCCATTGCCAGCATCTCCTGTCTGAACTAAGTAGCCACCACTACCTCTATATAAAAATGTCATTAAATTTACACTAAGAACAAAAATTCTCAGAATTTAAAAAATAAGTCCCAAAGAATCCTACTCGGCTATACTGAAAGTATTACGCTATATCATAATTATTTAAAACCATTATGGCTACATGTATTTATGCAGAGTCTAAACCAAAGGATCTCCAAGTCACTAAGAATCCGTACCAAGATACCATGTCATGGGTCGGTGCTTGGGGACCTATTCGCTTTTCCTGCTATGCTGAAGTTTGCCACTGCTATGTCAAAGGATGAGCTGGAATAACAAACCAGAGAGATTCAGTTCTGAAGCACAGACAAGTCTCTTCTCCCACTCAACAGAATTATCTCAGGAGTGAATTTTCTGTTATATATTTAAGAGATACTGTGAGGAAAATTGCCAAGCTTGTATCTTGTTGCATCAGGGACGAAGTACAAACCACAAAAACCAAGACTTAGTACCAATAACCAGAAAATATTTTGTCTAAAGAATATAACAGGCATCTCCTTCACCATTCTAAATGGCTCTACCAAAAAACCCAACCACACACCTATCTGGAGTCCAACAACGCAAACCCTGGAGAACAAAAGCAGCTTTTCAGCTCTCCTGTGTCAGCAGAGGGGAAGCCTTTCTGAAACTCTGGGAGCACTGCACTGCTCGAAAGCTGAGCTTCAGCGGCTGCTGTGAGCTTTGGGCTTCCAGACGCTGACTTGGGAGGACGCGCGGCTGGCCGTACGGCACGTGGAGTACGCTGAAGATCGCCGGGGTTCTTCTCGCAGTGCGCTCACGTTGTCGCGTAATGAAATACTTATTTGCATCTTCCCCCAATAAAATTCCATATAAATATAGGTGCTGATACCACAGCATTATTTACGGGTAACAGCTGTCATCTTTCCCAGCTGTTTCCTTGTTGCCTGCTATAGCATATGTTAATTTAAACTTTCACCAAATGTCATGGATTGTTTGCAGTGCTCCAGCTGCAGCTTGGCAAATTCCTGCTGTAGGTTTGGGTTGGCTCTGGAAGCGATTGCACAGACAGCCCATAACAACATAAACAAGCCTTGTGCGGCTGCTGAGCTGCTCCTTAACTCGGCCAAGTGAACGTTTGCTGCAAGAAGCAAAAAATGGATAAGTAGCAGCTCACTTTTCTTCATTTTTCTGAGGTATTTTTGGATGTTGCTAGCAGAGAAACTGCAGGGGACACTGGAGTCAAAGAAATGTTTAAGGAAAAAACGCATCACACGGAACATGCATTTTGTTATTTCCTCGATGATCATATATCAAAGTTAGAGCTACGTTCCTAGGTAGATCATATTCCAAACAGGATCTCAGGTGAGGTCCTCACTTTGCAAAGGCAACCACAACAATCCTAATTGACTCACCATAGCAGCACTGGGGCGACAAGCTTTACAATCGATAAGAGGTTGCCATGCAAGATGAAGAGAAAAAACAGTACAAACCGAGTATCATAGTCTGTGCACAACTGTCAATGCACTCCGTGGCACAGCAGGAAAAAAGTACCCAGCAATGAATAGCCTAAATTAGAAAACTGAAGGTGGAGAAGAAAAACAGCGAGTAGGATTGACAGGACTCGCCAGGCACGGTGGGTTTGTTTCTCATGGGAAACTTTCGATCGGAATAAATACCACGGATGCGCCGAAGACAAGGGCTGAGACGCAGGGGAGGCTCCGATTCCTCCCGCGGCAGCTCGTGCCATCTCCGCTCCGCTGCCGCTTCCGCAGTGGGACACCGGCATTTCTTTGAAACCCGCCAACAGGGAAAAACACCTCCTGCTTTCTTTTTCCCCCCCTACGTGGCCAACAGTTTTCAGAGATGATATTTAAATTAAGCTAAAGGTCAGCCCTGGCAGACAGCACCGCTTCTACCTGCTTTTCAGAGCAGAGCAAGGATCAATAGACGGAAATGGAACTTGCACTCGTGTAAGCGTACAAACGGTAAGATGATGCCAGCAAGCACAATACAAGTATTGATCAATTTAAATATGTAAGGAAACGGGAAAGGAGAGAACATCATCTGTGGCGACAAACTGACAAAGAGGCTGGAAGCAAATAAAATGGATGGAGAGATGGGAAATCAGTCTTTTTTTTCTTATTTATTTTTCCCTAAATTCACTTTATGTTACCTCTCCGCCTTTTCATCCTGCTTTCAAATCACGTTCGAAACTTAATCGCAGAAAAATTTCTCAATACAGTGGAATGTAACATTTTAGCAAATAATTTAATGTTTTAGATTATGATGTAGAGGCTCCAAGGAAGTACAGGATAGCAGAGAAACAAAATTCCTATATTCCTAATTATACTTGCATCAAGCGACTTTCTGCAACAGATGAGAAATTTGAAGATCAAGTTTGTTTTCCGTTGGTATAAATTATGTGCCACCTTGTACGGAAACGTGCTGTGCTACAATTTGCCACAGCCTGGCATTACCCATTTAACCAACACCTGTAGAAAACAAACAAACAAAAAAAGACAAGACAGCTGCTATAGGCATAAGAGGCTTCCATTTCAATTTCGGCAAAATGATGCCCTTCCATAGGCCACAGGCCTCCAAGTGTCCCCTGTGTAGGTGGCTTTGTATCAGGATGGAGCGACAGAAATCCGCCTGTGGGACCAGCTGTGAGAAGCAGCATGGGCCTGTGTGATGCCCACAGACCAAGCGTTCCCAGCTCCCTCACTCCAGCTGAGGACGTTCCTCCACTCACTAGAATATTCTATGGCATTTTATCTTATATTCAGTAAGGATGCTCACCCCGAATAATTCAACGTTGACCAACCAAGAGCTGGTCAGCATCTTTCCATGGGGTTATAGACCTCTCCAACCAGAGCAGCTCCACAAAGGCTGCTGAGCCGCGGTAAAGCGAACCCCTTCCCTTCGGCACCGTGCGCAGAGACCGGAGCGCTTAATCCTCCCGTTTCAGTGGCACTCCTCTGCCAAAAGCTGCTGACTTGCAGAAGGCGTCTCGCTTGTTGATATTCTGCCAACTGACACAAAAATTAAATTTCACCCAGTTGAATCAGCCTCGTTTAGTCAAGGGCTATTTAACAATTTTTTTTTGAAAAAGTTCGATTTCACCACCGCAGTTAAACGCAACAACTTATCTCTGATAGAGTTACCATACCCTCAATATTGACTTAATCCCCGAGCACAAAGATTAAGGAATGGATATTACTGAACAGCAATTCCACAAAACGATGGTGCAGGAAACTCGCTACCAAATTCCTTTTTTTGTTGTTTTGAAACCTTCCATCCTGAAGGCTAAGTCGGCTCTAATGTCATCTTAACCTTCCCTGAGGAGCTTTAGATCTCAGATGATCTGTTTCTTTCAAAAACAAGCAGTTTTGCACTGTGGTGCACGCAGAATCTTGTGATTTTGCATGCTCAGATTCCTTTCTGCAAGCACAACCCACAATTTGCTTGAAAACCTGAAGAGTTTTTCTGGAAGCTGGCTCTCAGACTACAGGTAGTGGTGTAAGTAGAAAGAACCCAAAAGACTGGATCAAGCACAGAAGGTACCCAGCTTCACTGTGGCGAAAGGGGATCAAAAATCTGATAGTTGTTCTGAATTTGTCTTCAACACCGGTTTTCAATAGCACAGTGTTGCACGGATTGACGGGAAGTTGCTGCCTATGTGAAGTGATGCTGCCTGGGTGAAGTGATGACGTGTTCCTTAATCGCCTTTTCCATAGAATCACGAACTGCACTTTGAAGTAGAGAGTAAACCTCTGAATTCCCTCCACCTTACCCACTTTCAGGCTGTAACATCTGATTTTTCTACTAGTGAAAGCAGCTGGGGACAAAATTCTAGCAAACTCCTTGTAGCATCTGAAGCCTCCTCTCTTCTAGATATTGAGACTTTCAAGCCAAATATCAAAACCAAGGAGACACACTGCCTCCCATTGCATGTGCATTTGTTTCTGATGCAATATCGAACTTGATAACAATTTCTGTATTCATATACACAATGTGTATATGAATATAGCATAACTGTATTTTAATAGTAGTTAATCATAGCATCACTGAAAATGAGGTGCAGCATTTGACCTCACTCAAAACTGACTCCTCCCTGTAGATACAGTCAATTTAAACCAAGTCCAAGATGACACCTTACTTGCTCCCACAGAAGCATCCCTTAAGGTGTAAAGGCTTCTTTCCAGATCACGCAGGCCCAGTGTTACAGTACCCTTCACCATCTGTGACGAGCACCCAATACAACATATAATAAATAAGCCTGAACTAGCCTTTTCATCCTAGGAACCAAGAAGCTGAGTCAGTGCTTTCTTGACCAAGATAGTCTCATTTCTAGTTTCAAAACTACTGTCAAATGCTCTCACCTCTTTGGAGCCATGGCGTCTACAGAAGGAGATGGAGCTCTGGGCAACGCCTCTTCCCAAGCCTCAGCAGCCGACAGCAGTTCTGCTCTGCCGGCAATCCTGCCTGGGTTCAAGGTTTTTTCCCCACTCCTGACAACCTGCCGCACTGGTGTCTCCGGCCAGTTTGGCCAGTCAGCCCTTTTGGCCAGTGGCAGCTAGTCAACCCCACACAAAAGCTTTCACATGTTTTCTTCCGTTTCTAGGGAAGAGACAAGATGGGGCTTTGATGATGCACAAAAAACCGAAAGCAAGGTAAATCCTCACACTGAATACATATTTCCAATCACATGCTCAAATTCTGCAAAGCCCTGCCATTTCCTTGGTAGGCAACAAAAAAATTAACAACCAAACATCCATAAAGGTAAGAAAGAACAGAGACAAACTTTAAAAATGCGTATAGATTTCATAACAAGACCACTCACGTATATTATGCAAAATAATTTGAAAAAAAACATTAAAATAGTCATGCTGGCTCAGATCTAAGGATGCTTTCTTTTAAATAAGGGGTACCTAGGAAAGAGTCAAACAAAAGATACTTCCCCTCTTCTAGTATCTGGAGATACTTAACGTGGGCACTTCTGAGCCAAGAGCAGTGGCCTCGCATTGAAGAACCACGTCCACCCCCACCCGACCCCTCGACAGAGGGATGCTTTTCAGGGCCACCACGCCACGTGCCAGAGCGCCCCATTGACACGGCCAACCCCACGCTGAAGAACAGCCTCCTGACTTTGGCTAAACAAGAACGAGCACCAGTAACCTCACATGGCCAAACAGAGATTCTCATCCGAGTCCATGAATAACGACAAAAGAGGGAATACAACGTTGTTTAGCAAACATGAGAAAACAAATGTAAAATAAAATGTATCAGGATAACAATCAGCTACCTGAGATAGGCTCATACTAATGCAACCCAAAAGACGTATTTTCTCTCAAAAAATAGATTGAATTAGTAATAAAACACGTGCTAGACAGCCTGCGCTATGCAGCCAACAAGAATTTGGCACAGAACATCTGAGCTGTTCTGTGGCTTTCTGCAGGAAGTATAACTACACCCTCGTAGGGTCCAAGTTGCAATACATTTATTTTTCAGCCTTCCTTATAGGAGCATCTTCTCTACAAGTGAGAAATACTGTCACCTCCAAAAACTCCCTTTACAACTCACCAAAAACAAGGGAAGTTTCAGGACTAATACCTCAGCCCACTTTTCCAGAACACACTTGTGCTGAGTGTATCACTCAACAAGCTCGACAGCTCCTGGAAGCAGCTTCGATTTTTCTTTTTCCTTCCTAAGCGATTTGAGTTCAAATGGCTTCAGCATTTGTGAATCTCATCTAGGAGCCATTAACAATAAACAAGTACCTGTTCTCCAGCCATCCCAATAAAAACCCCTAACCCCACACAAACACAACGGTGACGCACAGGCAGAGTATAAATGCAAAACCACACTGAAAGCGTGCTCTGCTCTCCCTGACGGCCCCAGCTCCTCGAGCCCGCGGTAAGGTGCACCTTACAAAAACGTATGGGCCGACAGAATCACAGAATAGTAGGGGTTGGAAGGGACATCTGTGGGTCACCCAGTCCAACCCTCCTGCCCAAGCAGGGTCACCTACAGCAGGCTGCACAGGACCTTGTCCAGGCAGCTCTTGAATAGCTCCAGAGAAGGAGACTCCACTACCTCCCTGGGCAGCCTGTTCCAGTGCTCCATCACCCTCAGAGGGAAGAAGTTCTTCCTCATGTTCAGA
>Ga0065711_1048317_pt1 | contig 11875 bp, 6 predicted proteins | sample Hoacrofraction12_FD_59098 | JGI IMG/M metagenome (GOLD analysis project Ga0065711, IMG submission 59098) | Hoatzin crop microbial communities from Cojedes, Venezuela - Epithelial fraction 12 v2 (version 2) | ecosystem: Host-associated > Birds > Digestive system > Esophagus > Crop | place... | reverse complement strand
ATCATAGAATCATAGAATCATAGAATCATAGAATCATAGAATCATAGAAAGTTTTGGGTTGGAAGGGACCCCTAGAGGTCATCTAGTCCAACCCCCCTGCAGCGAGCAGGGACACCACTAACTAGATCATAGTGCTTATTTTTGAAAATTCACTTTTCTTTTTGTTCAGGGGTTCATCTGAGAAAATTCAGACCATATAGAAATCTTAGACATGAAAGACAAACACCACTTTCTTTTTTGCATCTATTACCTAGAATATACTCTCTCCTAATCTTCTCTGCTCAGGGTCAGAAATGAAAAGAAATTGTCAAAATCTTCCCTCCCAACAAAGAAGTTAAATTTCAGAAGTGATTTATGGTCTGCTTTTGCATATGTAGATGTAGAATGAGATTTCAGTGGCTATTCAGCTTTTCAATCTAGGAAAAAGAACATCACAAATATAATGCTTAAAATGTACACTGGAAAATTTACTCAGGTTAACAATAATGTGCCAACATTTAAAAAGTGGGAATGATCACACAACCAGAATAATTTACCAAGGAATGTAAAGAATTCTACTACTTCAAGTCTTGAGAGTAATTAAATATCTTTTGAAAGAACGTGCTCAGTTTCTACAGGGAATATAAACTTTGTTCATTTCTTCTTCAGCTGGAATTTCTGGTCACATTATGCAATAGGTTAAATCAACTTATCCTAAAAGTATGGTTTATTTATAATCCTGGGATAGATGCCACAAATAAAATGATTCTACCTATAAACTCCTACATTCCCTAAGAACATATATTCCAGTAAATTTTGTGCATGTAATGTAACTACACTACTCACGCACAAAACCCACTTGTAGATGAGCTCTGTCCTTTGCAAGGATAGTAACAGCAGCATCCTAACAACACATTCTTGGATCCATTCTGTATTTTTCATTTTTTTAGCAAGTTATAATATTAAATATTCACATTCTTCATTGTCTTTGACTCGTCTATTAGAGAAAAAAATCCTGCTACCATCTAGAAGAGTGTTTCTACGTGGAACAAAACTGATGTAATACAGGCAAAATACTTCTGTTCAGCTGTCTGAAGTGTTACTATTTTGATTATCTATGAATCCTGAACTCCTTTTTCTTTGCTACTTTGCCTGTAGTTTTCAGCTGCTGATTTCTTGGAAAATTTGCAAGACACTTTCATTCTGCTCCACTTCTCCTGAGCACAAAGGGACTAAAAAAGAAAACAAAACAATTTAGATATGCAACCTTTGAAACTGCTTGTCTGTGTGAAGGGGAGAAATCTGAAGAAAATTTCACTGATCACTTCTGTGAATTATGTTCATGAGCAATTCATGGAGCAATTAATTAGTCAAAAAGAACTGAAGTTACTGAATTTGATGAGTATCTGTGACCGATATTCACATACCTTGACCACACCATTTTTGTCCAGTGTGTAAAAAGATGTATAAACTTGCTGCATTCCTCCAAGTGCATATAGAAGCTGATGCGAAAACACAAGATAATTTAAAGAGTATAGACCTAAGGAAAAAAGGGGGTTGCTTTCATGTTTTAGTAAATGAACATAACTTTGCTCTTGGTGGAGAGGCAATATTCTTACTAGGCAAAATTCAGCTACTCTTGAACTCAATGTCTATTTGTAATTTCTGTGCTTCATTTACACACGCAACCTGTCTTTTAAAGAGTAATAAATAAGCTCTTCCATTAATATAAATCTTCACAGTTTCAGTGGCATACGTGAAAGAATATGAGCAATGTCATGGGAATTTCGGTGTTTAGTATAGTCTTTAATACTGAGAAGGTGTTGCTCATTTCATGGAGAAATAGTATCCAAAGAGCAGGAATTTATGAAGGATTTCATTCTAAGTCCAAGCAAATTTTCTGACACTAAGCTATTCTCACAAGACTACCAAAAACCCCTAAGAGTATCGAATGTGTCATTTTTTTCAGAAATAAAATATTGATTTTATTAAAATGAAATATTTCTAGCTAATTATTTTGTACTCCATTCTTATAGTGCATTTTTGGTGTTTGTTTTATATTTTTTGTCTGTTTTTCATCTATAAAGATATTTTCATGCCCTGTATCAATAATATGCTCAGTAATATGACTAGAATATAGGTGAAACTAAAAATAAGACGAATGGTTTTAAAGAATTTGAAATTATTGTAGCTGAACTAGGCATGTAGGAGGTATTAGAGATTGCATAACCTTTGGTAGTCAATAGGGACAAACTCCAATTCCAGTGTCAAACTTGGTATATGTGGGTTTCATTTTAGGAGTAATTATATAATACTATTCTATTTATTACACTACTTACTGTGTAAAAGAGGAAAAATGTTCTTCATAAGAATTTAGGGACTATTTATAAGAAACATTGAAATTCTGAATTATATCGCAGTTCCCATTCACCTTTAAAATCTATAATATATTCTGTGTTCCCTGGCAGGTTTTTTTTTACTGTAAGTGTAAATTTTATAGCTTTCTCAATTATCTGTGTATAAAAGCTCCTGCTAAGTCATGACATTTGAGGAAATAACTACTTAGAGATCTGTAAATAGCTCAGAATGGTTTTGTGCAGGGTATAATATACTTTAGATTTTTCTTATAAAAAATCCAAATTATTAGTCTTTACCTTTCAGCTCATATATATATTAAAAGATAACCACATCCAAAGATATGTATATATCTATGTGTGCATTTGAAATCTATGTTGGAAGAACTGTATATCACTCAGAAAATACACACATATTGAAAGTTTTCCTCCCTGTACAGACACTGCAAAGCAAAAGAGAAACTTCATTCAATTTTATCCTCAGGGACTGTTATCTATTTAAGGCTACCTAATGTGGAGAAAGTCCTGAGTAAGCATGGCAAAATACACTGGTTTTAATCTCCAAGACACCTTTAAAGCTACATAAAAGGATTATTGCTTTTATGAGCTTCTTTTAATACTGTATCAATATTGATCTTATCATGTAATTATAGATGATTCCCCAAAGCTTTTTTCCTGGGGACGGGATAGAACTGCTTCAGAATTATATATAAGTAGTTTAAAAGTCATTTCACCAGGACTGAGTATGCCATAACGAATAGTGTGTTCAGATTTTTTTCAGCTCAGAGCTTTTCATGTTGTCCAAATATAGTCACAAAGAAAATCTAATTTATTTTCTGTAGGTATAAAGTAAGGGCCAGAGTCAATAAACCTGCTTCCTAACATAGCCACAAACACAGGATAAAAACTGTCAAAAGGATTTCAATGATTATATTTGCATTTAATTAACATTTGGCAGCCTTCTCTGATGGCTAGTACGTGGATAATGCCAGGTCTTCTTTTCCAGGATGGGAAAATGGTTCGGTTGAAGGTGATTTTCTATCTTTAAGAAAAACGTCCAAAGCAATGGCATACTGTTGAACTGCATTCAAATCTGCATCATCATTCTGCAACCTGCCCTCCTGTTCTGGTCCATCCTCAGAAATTTTTATCCTGCTCCTGCTGCTGGATTGTGACATTTTAGAATATTACCCCACACAACCATGGGCTGGAGTGTACATCCTAGGCGAATAAGAAAAAAAAAGTGTCTGGTACTGATAACAGTGAAAAAGTGGAAGAAGAGTACTAAAAGTAGGATAGTTTTTGTTTTGTGATGATTCCTGTTTTCCAGGACTTTGCTGGAAGACTCAACAAGCTCAGAAATATCAGCCTGTGAAAGACAAATGGAAGGAAATAAATCCAAAGAAGAAACATGCCTTCAAAATTTGAGCCTTTTGGGAGCATACTTTTCAGTGCTGCAGGACAATACAGAGCGCTTTGTGGGCATCCCTCACAGCTCTAGCATCAGAAAGCTCTCTGTGTGCATAACACCTCCATACACACACAAACACACAGAGCTCAGCAAGCATTTAACGAAAATAACCATTACATTCTAATGTCAGATAATGTTTGTATGTCCAACTAAAATCATGGAATACTTTCTAAGTAAGTATTAAATAATATCATAATAATATAGTTCTATATAAATAAATGAGATGTTCACGTTGATCTTTTCAAGTTGGTAAAACATGATTTTATACTCTCATGTGCTCGTTTTAAGTGAAGTACGAAATCAAAAGTAATCACACAGCTTTCTTGTTCAGAAATGAATTCAGTTTATTTACTTTTTATCAAAAAAGTCAGACTTACTTTTTCTTATTTCTGTCAAGTACTCACGAAAATTTAGGCAAGTTTCATTTTACAATAAATCTATACAGAACTTTTACAATACACTTTATGCTCTTCTGTTATCCTACATGAATGGATCAGAAACCAAATATACAGCAATTGCAATCATTAAAACATCAGACTTCTCAGTTACATTTTCATTACTGTCATAGCAAAAGAAGAGTGTTTTCCCCTTGCAAATACTAGTTTCCTTATACTTTCCAGCACAAGCACATTTCACATATTTTACTCAGAATAATTTTGGCCCGTTCTCTGTTTGTCTTTGACACATACTATTGATTACTATAATAAGTGATGAAATGCTCCATCATTCTACTAAATTTTCAAGTATGTGTTATACACTTATACTTTAAGGTGATTTTTAACTCATGTTATCAAGTCAATGTCCTGGTCCTATAATAATATATATCTTCCGTTGGACTAATTTCAAGACAAAGCTGTCATTTCATTCTTCAGTGTAAATGGTCAGATTTTTAAACTCACTGAGAGAAACTGTGCCTCCAAAAAGCTGGTGGCATTTCAGTGAAACCCTTTGTTAAATACCAAAACTTATGAAGAACTTGAAGACTGCTAAGTAAAAGCATTCAAGCTAGGAAATTATTAAAGTACAGTTATTTGTGCAACTTAATACACATAGATCCTTTGTGCATATATATTTACAGATAAAATATGATTACACACTCTGTTAATTACATTGACCTTTTTTTTTTTCTTTTGGCTCTATGTACAGTAACACTTCTGGGATTTGCTAGGAGCTAGGAGCTCATAAGGTTATGAGAAATTGACTGAGTAATTGAAATTAACAGAGACATAAAACCAGATTTAATGCAAGTACTTGAACTGACAAAAAATCACGTTAAACTTAGGCTGTATCCCTTAACTATCACTCTAATTATCCATGAAAAATTGAAAATGTCATATGTGAAGTAAACAAATGAGGTAAAGCTACCTGAAAAGTCAATAAAAATATATAGGTTTACCAACTAAACAACGCTTGGATTCCTGAAGTTCCAGTTACAAGATTCACTGTAAGTGAGTAATAACAAAGCATAGAAAAGTTAAAATAAAAATGAATGCATTAACTTATTTATTAAAAAGCAATTCAGTGTTTTGGGCAAGTGAAAAAATTATTCAGAATCAGACTGTGTTTCATGTCTTTCTACCTTCTTCAGATTTCTAAAGTGTGAAAAAAATGGACCTAACATCAGACTCAACCAAGACACATTTGTGAAAAGAAGTTTGCAAGTGAAGGTGAAGCAGGAACATGTTCTAGGAAAGGACTGCACTTTGCTATTCTTTATCATTACTCAGGAAATAGGCAGTTTATTTTGTTAGGGAGCCTGTCAGGGGACATTTTCAATTGTCCTGAACAAACCTGCATGAAACCAAACTACAGAAACTTATTTGCTGTGCTGAAGTACAGAAGAAAGGTATAAGTCAGTATAGTTCATTCTCTGAGCCCCAAGTTTGAGCAGACCAGATACTGAAGCCGGAGTAGGCAGAGGTCTATTGGAAATTTTAATCTCAGAAACTGTTGTACTCAATCTAATGAAAATTTTTTTAAAAATTTATAAAAATCCACATTTATTATTCTTCCACTGCTCATTGTTTCATTGCAAGACTGTTATAATATTCCTTTGTTCCCCCTCTGTCTTGCTCTCTGTTATTAGCATTAAACATCTTCTACAAGTTGCGTGCACATATTTCCCTGCAAGATATTTTGCCTGTGATAATAGAATCAAGGACTGTGAATCAAGCATCAAGGAGCATTAGAAATGAATTCTTAGGAAAGTTGTCTGTTTAGGAGTAGAAGAGGAGCTCTTTCTGTCATATGCAGACATCTCAAAAGTTGAGGGCAACTGATAAAGGTAAGTCTTCTTACAGTCTCCAAATCTCAGCCTTCTTGTATATTTATGGCAGGTTAGGATCAAGGAAAAGGAGTTTGAACAGCAGAATTTGCCCGGCGTAATTTATCTGGGATTTTTTTGGGTCAATGATAGAAATGCATGTGTGTGTGTGTATAAAAGCATACTGGAACTATCTACGAATTATTATCTTACTACTAAGCCTTCAAAGAATACTTCTCATATATTGAACTTCCATTTCTTTGACTGCGCAGTAAATGTAATTTTAAAACTTAAAGTCTCAGAATCTTTAAAATAGAAAAGAGTGGATCCAAGATTTTCCTTCCAAACTGTTTTAAAGGAAGGTGACGTAAACTGTCATGTACTGTCCTTTTATATAAGGACAACATCTGAAGACCTTGTTCCTTTAAATTTTTTCAGTATGAATTGTTGTTCATTCATTAACCACTGATCTATAGAGACAAGAATTAAGGCATGGGCAGTCCACTGTTAAGCAACCATTGCTCAAACCTGAGACCTTAAAAAATGTGGATTTCTCATCTGACTAACCCACCTAGTCTGCTTACACGGACAGTTTATATCACAGCCATCACTGAGATGTAAAAATCGCCAGCATGTATTAAACTTCAGTTCCAGCACCTAGAACTACTTTGTTGCATTTAAAGAAGCGCTGTCTAGCTCTGCACTTCAAGTTGACAAGTAGTAGAACTAATGAACCCTTCTTTTCTCTAGTTCTGTAGTGTGCTACTAACAGTCTTTTGCAATAAACCACTAACTGGAGTTTTGGTAGAGAAGATTCTCCATGAAAACATCATCTTAGTATTCAGTGGGGAACAAAAAAAAGCAAAAATGTTATAAATTAGCAGAAAAGGAATAAAGAAGAAAATAAATACATAATTACATCACACTGTCAATCCATGGTTTACCCACATCTTAAATATAGTGTGCAGTTCTTGTCTCTTTATTTCAAAAAGGCTAAAGTAGCACTTGAAAAGGCCCATCAACGAAAATGATGAAAGGTGTGAAATAGCTCCTACACAAGGAACAAGGAAGTAGGCTAGGATTCTTCAGACTAACAAAGACAAAACACCAGAAATACCTTCTAACCTAAATTATTCTATCATTCTGCAATATTTCAAAGAGTAAAACCCAGTAGGAGCAATAGCTTCAACTTTTCTTCTTTCCTCAAGATAACCAGTTTTCCTGGAATGTGTAGAAACTTCATAGCTTTGAAGTATCTTGACTTCGTTAGCCCTACTTTTCTACACTTGATTGAAATTTGGGTTGAAATTTGCTACAAGTATAATTGACACAACTCTCAGACGGACAGATGCATGGGAGTGTTTAAACCTGAATTTCTTAACAAACCAGGCCATGCTGTACTGTGGAACCCTACTCCTTTTGCTACCTATTATAAATTCCCAAATACATACCTTTATATCTCTGAATTTTTCATTTTTCTATTGGTTGCTATAAGAAGTATTCACAAGATCACTGGGACAATAAAAGCATTTAAAACTTCAAATGAAATCTACTCTTGAAAGTATAATACTACTGAAAAGACAATATCATTCTGGTGAGCCTGGGGAAGGAAGTTTAGAAATTTACTACTTCCACATCTGGAACAGTACTGTAGATTATCATGTTTTTATAATGAGTAAATATTTTTAAACTCTCTGCATGTATTTCTTTTCTTACATTTTTAAAAGTAAGCATTTCAGTTTATGTAAAAACAGTGAAAGGATTAAGTTACGTCCAGAATGAATTCCTACTGGTTAATTTAATTTAATTCATTTCAGAAAGCATGTTCTAAGTACTGATTTTCTTGCCTGATCCCATGGCTGAGAAAGAATGTGAACTCAATGACTTCAAGACACAACCATGTAAAAATAGCTTTAATCTCAACTCAGCATCAACTACTCTATTTTCAGTCCTTTTTATGTAAAGTCTCTTGACTCTGGTACTTTTGCCTTGAGGCAATGTGGTAAAGTCTCTTTGTCTTGGAAACATTTATTCTCTGCAAAAACTGAAGGAAGAAAAGTCTAATGTTTTTCTTTCCAAAATATTTCTTTCACGTTCTTCTGTTATCCAAAGTTTTCATACCTCTTGTATTCCAGCTATTTAAGCTTCTTCACTCACCGTGTGAGTCTGGTTACCTGACTTGTAACTCTTGAAAAAATGTACTGGAAAAGAATAAACATTCTCAAGAACTCTAACATTTTAAAAATATCCAGACTCTAGGGGAAAAATGTCATAACTTATTTTTGGAAAACATCGATGTAGCCTTTCTGATATCAATACCTACTATCAGTGAATAAATTACAACAACACGATTATTTTCTACATTACTGTAACAAGTAGAAACTTAAAATTTTACTGTTATTTTTCTACAGTGTTTTTAAAATCAAATTTTGCTACTTAAGCTTTAGAAAATAAACTTGGTCACAAAGGAAAAATCCCACACGATCCAGCTCAGACATCACAAATGAACGTGAGTTTAGTATCCGCTGCAGAAGGTGCCAGTTGAAAACACTCATGCAAATTCATAATACCTAACAGAACACTGCAGTGTTCAATAAGTTGCCAAAGATATTTCAAATTACAAACATGTAAAATCAGGAAAACTTAAGCTACACAAAAATATTAAACATTATTCTTCTTATTATTTGCTGTGTGCACTTTTTCACTTGCAAGACGATAGAGTTCATCATCATTGGTTAACCGTTCTCTGTCAAGATTTTTTTTCCATTTCTTGCAGACATATACAAGTAGAGAATTATTTGCCTTCTTTTAAGCACGCTCAAGAGACAGCTATGATGATCAGCAAGTGTACTATGAAGTGATGTTCAGAAGCGGGTTTTTTTAAGATATTTCACAAGACTGCAGAAAGTGTTTCTAATGGAAGTGTGAATTTATGTTGACCTCTAGAAGAAAGGAAGAAGGTGAAGAAGAAAAAGGAGAAAAAGTACAAGCGTAGAATATACAGAAGTGAAGACTCTCCAAACAATTTTAATTCTACATGTGTTTGTGGTTTTACGTATTTTCATCATTTTTGATTCAAGACTGAGACACTTTTCTCAAGTCTATCTTGCTGATCTGATAAACTTGATTCATAAACGTAAAAACACACACACAAAATAAAGCTACCATAAAGTTTCGTCTCTGTTGAAACAACCTGTGACAAGGTACTTTGTGCTCTCGTTGGTGTTGACCTAAGTATTCACTCCAGTCACTGATTCAAAGCAAATTTTTATTTTTCACGCTACAGAGAAATTTCATTTATGAGTCTATGATTAAGAAATCACTACTTCACTACTAGGTTGTTGACATTTTTTATTAATTTTATCTTTTTTTTGCTGAAATTTACACACTAGATCAAAACATACAAGAACTACGAGCAGATTGTTTGAATGTCAAAGCATATATGTCCTCATCATGTTTCCTGTTAAAGCCTACTGTGATAGATTGATTGATTGATTGATTAAGATGAACTGGAAACAGTGCAAAGGCCTGAATAAATATGCTAGGATGTTTAAATTTTTGTGTACCAGAGATGATCAAAATTAAGATAGTCATGAAAGCTCTATCTGTAGTCAATGGAGAGGTATAAGCAGCATCTTAGCAATCACAGATATCTCTGTTAATCAGTTGTAATTGTCTAAAAGCTCTGTATTTGTTGGTCTGTATCTCTGTTTTCTACAGCAGGAGCCAATATAGTTAACTTAAATAAGATAGCTAATTTTAAAACAGCTAGATTTAATGAAGCCCACTCAATACTATTAAGATGTTTAAAGCTATCATCAGACTGTGGCTTAAAAGTTTATTTCAGGATAAAAAAAAATACTTAGAATAAACTCAATTTGTTCTTTCAAAATATGTCTAGGTCTTGTTGTCATAATTAGTCTTTGTGCTTATTTTTATCATTCATCAAGTTACAGTGACAATATGAAGTGTAATTTTTCGACCCCACTGTTTGAGGCATTGTAGTCATGACAAGAAGACAAATTTTACTCTTTGACTGGGATTCACCAAAATTAAACAATCTACAAATTCAAATAATCCCCAGAAGGAAATCAATTGGTAATGTGAGTTTGAAAAGTGAGGAAATCTTCTGTTGCATTTACTTCAAAGTTCATAACTAGTTTTTCAAAATACACCATAGTCTGACAAGATTAAGACTTGAACTAGTATTCAGTTTTACATAAAAAGTACCTCTAGAGGGAGAACTAAACCTGCAATTCTTCCTATCTAGGGTTAAATCATTAGTCAGCTAACTCCCTCCTAGGGACATGCTAGAAACTTACCTACATACACAAAAACATACATAGGATTTACTAATCTTTCAGCACTTTAAACTTGAAATTCCTATTCAATGTGAAGCATAGTATGGTAAAATCAGCTTGCACAGTCTTATGTTTTGGGGGAAGGGGAGGTCTGACTTTGCGTGGTCTCAGGATTATTTAACACCCATGAAATAAAGTTGGAATAAGTAACTGGGAATACAAACTATGTATTCCCAATTTGCAGGTTGCCACTCTTTGATTGGGTGAGTAATAGCTTCTAAGTGTTAATAAATTGAAAAGGAGAATTTATTCCTTAGTGACTAATGGAAACAACTATTGCCTGGGACATTAAATGAAAGGCCGTACCAGATCGTTTGATTTATCATTCATTGAAGAAACATGCTTCTTTGTTATTCTTCTGACACAAACTTCTGAGAAGTTATTTAAATTAGTCTGGGTTAGAATCTTCAAAGTGCAATTCAGCCTGCATGTAAGAGGTAATGAAATGGTTCATTTATAAAACTTATATCTGGCTACTTAATCATTTGGGTAGCGTGAGCCCATTCAGACAAAGCATAACTAACAAAACTGATTTTCTCCCCCAGTTTTCAAAAATAAATAAATATAATTTCCTCCCCTGCAGACTTGTTGTGAGGGAAATGTGAATAATCTGTACCTCAGTGCGCATAAGACATCAGTGAAACAGCTGGTAAGGCATTCAATGCACTACACGTCACTCAGCTGAACAAATATTTTCCTCCTTATTTGAGTAACAGATTCATTAGTAAAGAAAAAAGTCATGGAAGGAAGAAAAATACTTCAAACATGAATTTATTTTTAGGGCCCTGAGCAGACCATCAGACTCTGCAGCCTTTGCCCTCCTGGGGTATGGTTGCCTGTGCTCAAGGCCAGCTCTGCTATGGTTCAGCAGAGTCACCATGAATCAAGTTGCTGGGAGAAGATCTGTGTGAGAAAGCTGAGCTGAGGACCGCTGTCCTATGCCTTGGGGCTTGCTCAGGCACTTTCCCTCAGCCCTGGCCTGAGCTGTGTTGTAGATATGACTGTGCTCATCCTGATACCTGGCCTGGCCTGTCTGAATTCTTCGCCATGAGGGTGGTGAAACACTGGAACAGGTTGCCCAGAGAAGCTGCGGATGCCCCCTCCCTCGATGTGTTCAAGACCAAGTTGGATGGAACTGTGAGCAACCTGGTCTAGTAGAAGATGTCCCTGCTCATGGCAGAGGGGGTGGAACCAGATGACCTTTAAGGTCACAGAATCACACAGAATCACAGAATAGTAGGGGTTGGAAGGGACCTCTGTGGGTCATCTAGTCCAACCCTCCTGCCGAAGCAGGGTCATCTACAGCAGGCTGCACAAGGAACTTGTCCAGGCGGCTCTTGAATATCTCCAGAGAAGGAGACTCCACAACCTCCCTGGGCAGCCTGTTCCAGTGCTCCGCCACCCTCAGAGGGAAGAAGTTCTTCCTCATGTTCAGACGGAACTTCCT
>Ga0065711_1048316_pt1 | contig 11876 bp, 7 predicted proteins | sample Hoacrofraction12_FD_59098 | JGI IMG/M metagenome (GOLD analysis project Ga0065711, IMG submission 59098) | Hoatzin crop microbial communities from Cojedes, Venezuela - Epithelial fraction 12 v2 (version 2) | ecosystem: Host-associated > Birds > Digestive system > Esophagus > Crop | place... | reverse complement strand
GTAATCCAGTAGACTGGTACAAAAAGGTCTGAAGAGCCACTCCTGGACTGCACAGACAACTCCACGGGAGCAGTTTAAAACTACATTCATTTAGATTCTTTGTCCCACCTTTTCATCTGATGCCAATGCAAGCTACCTCATCCACAGAAGGTTCCTTACGAGAGAGGTCTGACCTCCCCCGGAGGTGGCTTATCAGCTGGCTGTGAACATGCTTTGTCTTATTTGCAGTCTCATCACTTCACTGTGTCAGTTCTAGGTAACCTCTTCTGAGGCCATGGGCTCAGAGGCTTCAGCTCCATCAGTGCAGCTCCCGACTTGCAGCGGCCTGGTCGATGATCCCCAAAGAAGTTTTAGTTTGCCACTGCTGCCAGCAAGTTCAGCCTAGTCCAGCCTCTGAGTGTACATACCATCAGTGTCTTCACACCAGCGTATAATACAGTTATTTCTTGACTTCTTATTATTTCCTTCTTTTCAGCTTCTCTTTTGCTTGCACTTCCTGCAGTTTTTATAGAAAGGTATTTTAAAAAGGTGGGTGAACTGGTTCCTTGTTAATTGCTTGCTCTGTATAATGATTGGTATTTCGAGCAGAATCCATCCTTTTAATCCAATTTTTTGCCACATATACACTGAGGGAAACGAAATGCCTTTAAGACATCATATGTTTGTAAAGAACATTAGTAATGCAGTGAGGTAGATCAGCTTCATACATTCATTGAAAGATTAGGGTCAAAATTTAGATTTGTTCCCCAATGAGAAGGGATTTGTGGCCTCAGTTTCAATAGCTGTTTCAATCCAAAACTACCACAGGGTTTATTGCGATGAGAAGACTTTGATTTGGAGCCTGGAACTGAATGATGTATTAGAAGCTAGACTTCCAGCCTGTAGTGGAAATGCGTGGCAGAAATTTTTTGCATGCAGGACTTCGGTCTCTGTCGAGCCCTTCTGTGAGCTCTCAGTTTCACCAAAGTCCCCTTGATTTGTGGCATGCTGCTCCTAAGGCCGAGCTGTCGCTGGATAATGTAATAACATACCATTTGCATCCTTCATAGGTTCGTGATGCTGAAAGCATAGGCGTGGTGTCGCAGCCTCTTAACTTGCTATCACTGTAACATTGCCTGCTGTGATGGTCTGTAATGTGAAAGCTGTAACTCTGGGTGAGAGATTTTTGGGGCTAGAAGTGTTGCTGATGGAAGATTTACCATCAGCCCAGCAGTACAATGGCAACATGTCCCAGAGCTGATGTGATTGCCACTGTAGAAGATCTGTTGTACTATCTTTAACACTCAAAGTTGCGAATCATTTAAAAATGTATGGGGCAGACTTGCTAAGTAACTCTTGTGTAGCTTATGAACAGGTCTTACGCAGCATGCAAAGTATAAGGGTAAATACTTGAAGGCATTCTGTCTTTCTATATGTAGTGTAATAGTCTCTGCCCCTTGTATATATGTGCAGCCTCAATCAGGAAAAATGGTAATGAGTTTACATACCGAGGAGATATTAAATCCCGTTTCCCCTTCAGTGATGTATAACGTCAACAGAAACCTTTGATGAATGCAGCTTCTTAATTAGATACTGGAGCAAGAGATTATTAATCCATTTATCTCAAATTCTAATTATACCGTGAATTTCTTACTCTTTTATGCCTAAATTTATGATCATAGTTATCTTCCCAGAACCTTTAAATGAGTGTATTTCTGGAAACTTGAATTGTTGTATTCTTATTTGTGTTACTTTCCCCAATGTGTGTGTGTGTAAATATTCTGAAAGCCTCACTCTATCAGCCAGCGATATCCTGCAACATAACAATTCAGCGATTGCAGCTATATGCCATTTCCGTTGTAGTGACAACTGACCTTTGAAAAAATGGATTTTGGCACCAGTAAGGGGAACCGGCTGATTATCATGGCAAAGGCTGGTCGTTCTGTGCCAGAATGACTGAGCGGGCAGGATTTGGGTACCTGCCAGCTTTCTAATGCACATTAAAATCATAAGCTTAGGTTGTGATACTAATGTATCATTACTAATGATCCTATAGATCTAAAAGTCAGTCCTAGGAGATTCAGGGCAAGCCAAGGCATTTGCTAAAAGAGCATGTGGATGCCCGGATGACACACATTTGCCTGGATACAGACAAGGCTTCTTTTGAGAATATCCTCATAGCAGGCAGAAGCTTTTTTTCCTTTGAACAAACCGAATTGGCCTAGTTGGCAATTCATGGTGTATACTGCAATGGCTCCATCTGCTGAAACAACACATAAATCACTGGAAGCTTCAGAAAGTTGCAGCAAATGGGATTCTTTCTCCTATCGTCTGTGCTATTAATGCCTTCTATGTTTCTATGTCTAGGTTGGGCTACTTAAGAATAGATTAAGAACATACTGCAGTTTCTTTCTGTGTATGTGTGCCCACAAAACAGAGGGATGAGATTGACAGGCACGTGGCTGATACTCAGTTAAGTGAAATAATAAATGATAGCGAACAAAGTCGCTTTCTCAGTGTCCCTGTTTTTATGTGCGCTGTTGTGTAGGGCTTTCTGTGTGCAAGCAAAGATGTAATGGCACCCTCTAAATTTTACAGTGATATCTGGTAAGAGAGAAAGGTGTTATAGTGGGGGGGGGTTCTGCTGTGTTCTATGATTTTAACTGTCTATAATGGCTGCTATTAAAAAACATAAACAAACCCTCCCACAGTTACTTCCTATTCTAAATACAGGGGCAGACAATAGCTCTTCTGGCACCTATGGGCTCACGTGTTGCCAAATGATTGCTTTTCAGTGGTGTTGCTGATGTCCTAGCTGACAACGTCCCAGTTGTCCTTTCCAGTGCAGAGCATGTTTCTCATTAAGGTCCCTGTGTCTCACTGCTGAACGAATTCAGATAGGGATGAGGCTGACTGCTCCCATCCTTTCAGTTCTAGGAGGACCCTTCATGGCAGACGCTGTATCTACATGGACATGCAACTGGGCTGAGTTTAGTTCCAAGTACGTGTAAAATAAAATTACACCTGCACAGCTGAGTGTCATTGCATCTCAGTTTAGACAAGAGAATAATTTGTAGCTGTCTATTTTGGCTGCATCTGTCAGGCTGTATAAACAGAGATATCTGCTATCTGATTAGCAAACATAGAGGAGTTTCCTGCACTGTCTGTGTTTGGGCTGTTGAGGGCTGTTGACCTTGTTTGTGTATCTCATCATTACCCTGAAACTGTTCTCCTGCTACTGGGTTAATCGATGGCATAGGGAGAGGAGCACCAAGTCTATCAGAGGAACTGCCAGGACACAAAGTCAGCAGATCCCAGAACTGTTCTGTCAGTGTGACTGGCGGCAAACATTAAAAATTATGATCTGTTTATGCATGGGCTGCACTCAGAACTGGGATTTCTGTATGCTACAGTTTTCTGAACCCCTCCTGGTTCTGCCAAGGATGTACGTTGTGACTCGGAGAAAGTCCATTCTCTCTTTTTTGGTTTCCCTATCAGTAGAGAGAGCCTTTGGGGCATGTAGACATCTCTTGCCTCACCAAGACTGGAAGGATTAATGAACTTGCACATTTCAAGGCATATGCACGGCCAGAACCTGTGTCAGTGCATCAAAGCAAGGGTTTATGATTGACTTGGAGGGGAGGAGGACTGTGGTCCGAGTGCCTACCACTGGACAAACCCCACAGTGATGGAGCAAGTTAATTCATAAATTCCTTCCCCTCTCTCCTCCAAACCTCTCTGTTTGCTTTTCTTATTAACTTAATAATATTCCTGCTCAGCCTCCAGGCTCAATTTTCGCCTTAGCATTGTTTGTTCCCGCTGTTCTTTCTGGCAGAGCAATTCTGCTTGAAAAAGGCACTTTGATTCATTCTGTGCCCTTGTCATGGAAGTAATAGGACTCATCCAATCTGGTGAGTCAGAGTAAGCTCCTCTGCATCTCTGTCTTGTGGACTGAGAGAAGCAGGGTCTCTGCAGAAGACAGACATGGGATCATATAAGTAAAGATAGGGTAAAGTGTATGCACAATGTGCCTGATTCAAGCTAGATAACTAATTCAGTGTGAAAACATGCTTTTTTTGCCATGAAGGCATAGCCTTAATGGGGAATAGTGGCTAAAATTATTTCAGTTCCTCTCTGCCTTTGACAAATTTGAAAGCAGTGTTAAGCTGATGCTGAGCTTTTTTTGAATACCACACTGCATGCTTCTTTTCAGTCAGTCTTATTCATTCTGCTTTTTAACCTCTCTCCTCTCTTCTTAGAGCATATGAATCTTTTTTAATGTAGTACACAATCTTGCAAGAAAATGCTGCTTTTTGGTTATACTACTAGTATTTTTGTATTTATTTACTACATGATCTGAAAGGAGAGATTTTTCATGACAGGATCGCCTTTTAAATTAGCCCAAGAATAACAGTGTTGGATCCAGGCTTCCCATGTTGTCTGCATGTGGCACTGAAAAAGTCATTCATGCCAGAATCCAAAGAGGTACCTAAGTGCCTAACTCTCAGCTGGAGCCTTAGAGGCAAGAGGAAGCGATGCTGGGGAGGAGCTCATAGCCAAATGCCAAATCACAATTAAACACAATTAAGAATTTGTGTAGCAGTCTGACTGTCCCTCTGTGCCCCATTTGTAAGAAGAGGACAGCAGCGTTGTCCTAATTCCCAGGTGGGTTAAGAAGGTACACCAGTTAGAGACCGTGGGTGCTCAGAGTCGGGGGTGGTGGAAGGACCCACTAATCCCAGAAGACAGAGGCAAGGGATCCCGGACCCAGACTGCCCAGGGATCAAAGTTAAAGCGGAGGGGGATAAAGTATTCATGCTGATACCATCACCTCGGCTTCTTGAGAAGCTGACTGGTGCAGTATCAGCCATTCCTGGTTACGTAATGTCATTGGTGGCCTCGGATTCACCTGATCCCTATGATCCCTTTTATGCTTTTTGTTCGCAGCAGAACATTCCAGCCATCACTCCAGGAAGGATGAAAGAGGACAGTCAGAGCCCATCACTTGCCCAGTGAACCTGAAAATAAAAGGTAACTAACTATTCATCCTTTTACCGTGGTCACCTTTTCTCTGTCAACAGAGTAGGATTTTTATACCAAATGCTACATCAAGTTGCTAAGATAGGCCAGCAAATGAGTAGTTTCTGCTTCCACAAAAGGGACAACTATTGCTTTCATAAGCTCCTAGATGTGAAATTACTCCTTCAAAATCAACCCTTTGTTGGACATTACTGTTTTCAGAAGTGACCTAAGATAGCCATCTTCAAGCTTGATGTATATTGGACAGCATTTCAGGTATAAGAAGTACTACTGTTTCCTCCTGTCTGGTCTTTTTTGTGTTATGTGTCTTTCACTAGGCAATGAATAGAAAAAAATTTTCAAAAGGAAAGCATTTTTATAAAATCACAAGTGTTGTTGGCTACTGAGTAGTCCAGAGCACATGAAGTTCCTGGAAACATTTTCAAACAGGTGTTTGTATCATCCCTTTTTAGTGGCTGTTAAAATTAGTTTGTATTTTTGAAAAATCCCTTCACTTGGACTCCTTGGGTGTTGTGGAGTTTTTTGTGTTCTGAAAGTAAAGATGTTAGTTTAGGTTCCTAAATGATAGTCTAACATTAGATATTCGTTTATTAAAAATCCCCAAACTCTTCATCAAGAGTTTCACATGTGATACGTGTCTCACAGTCCTGCAAGTCAGCCAGCAAGCCAGTCTGTTTTGTAGAGGCCTTGTAATAGTGCAGCTGTGCAAGAATGCTCTTTGATCTACCGGTGCACAGATAAGACCCTGCAAAGAGGATGTGTTTGCTGTAGAAGCTCTCTGATGGGTTCCCAGTTCCCCTCTGATTTATGAGAGTTGAGCTCTGTGTCTGCTAAATTCCACTGAACAAACACCGTATCAGCTTTTTAGCATGAGACTTTGGGGCACTATGCCCTTACACGTTGCAAAATGTTTTGTACTAAACATGACAAGGCAGCAGTCAGGCCGTCAGATTTACAAATGCAGTGATTTTTTTCTGCCATGCAGTGCAATTTGGGCTTAAGAGGCTCTTTCAGCTTTATTCTTAGATGAAGGTTATAAATTTGACGAGTGCATGGGCACCTAGGATATGCAAAAATAGAGAACAAATTCTTCACTGCCCCATCCTTTGATATCAAGAACATTCTCATTGACTTCAATAAGCCAGCAATCATCCTATGTCAATAGAGCGTAGATACTATTTTCTCTATCCGTGTAATTTAGTGTCACCCCATCGGTGTTGCGGTCCTGCACTTGGCATCATCTGCATCTCATTCTGTTTACTACCACGTTATTAGCTATGAAGGGAGGCTTAAAGTCCCTGTTCTTTTTACATGTTCTTTTCACACTACATGCCACTGGCAGGGATTCAGTGCTGTGCTGGTCATGGTTCTGTGCAGTCACAAGAGGATGTACATGCCCCACGGTCTTCATAAAGTCTGTGGCTCTGCTTAGGATTGGTATATCTACACAGGTTTCAACAACACAGTGATTCCCATCTGTTTCCCAGCTACAGCTAGTGAAACTGTGACAAGGTATGCACTGATACAGCTCCCAGAACTCCACAGAACAAGCAGGGGTCTGAATGTTAGAGCAGATTGGTTTTTCACTAGACTTTACGCAAGAAAGTGATGTGGTATTTCTGTTCTTTCCTCCCAGACTTGTACTACTTTCTGCTATCCCCCACACTTCACTACCACCTAAATTTCCCAAGAAATTCACACTGCAGACACAGCGATATCATTAAGAGATTCCTGGAAGTGGTAAGAAAATGGCCCTGCACTTACACCCGTCAACTTCCAAGACTCCCCTCGGGTAGTAACACTTCTTGTATTGAGCTGTGAGCTTTGTACCAAGGCTGACACTGCTCCCTTGGATGCTGACAGTACAATTGTATGTCAGATGTTGCCTTATCACACAGGCGTATTTCTCCTGATGTTTGACAAAAAGCGAGAAGCCATTTCTGATATTACAAAACTATTTTCTTAACTCTTCGGGCCCCTGGAGGAGCCAACAAATGTCCTACAGACTGTATATGCGCTCTGCTAAAAATGCAGCAATCACCAGAGTCGTCTGCGCTTGCTTTCCTTGTGTCCAAGTCCAGTGGTGATGCAATTACACTATGAAATAATGAACATTTCGGACTTCACACAGTGACATTTTGCTAATCATGGGGATTTCACACAGTCCTTTCTAATCTCTCTCCCCTTTTTTAAGGAGATTTGAATGAAAGCTACTGTTTGATCATCATAGATTAACTTTTAAGGAGTCTTGAAGGATCTGGCAATTTCATAGAGGTGATATGAAGTGTGTGGGACTCTTTCACCTCCTGCCAATGAACGAGACCACATTAACCCCCCTGGTCTAGCAGCTCATCACGGATCCATTGGCCCTGCCAGGCAGGGCTGAGTGTGGTCCATTGTCAGTGCAGGCAATGTGCAACGTGAATGCTCTGAAACACTGACTGTGAGAAGAGTCCTTGCACTAAGATGTTGACATCTTGTGTTAGAGTGAGTAATGTGCTGGGATGCGTGCCAGTCTCCGAGACCTTCACAGGATGGCTGCAGCATAAGCAATTTCAGTGTCAGTTAATTACACTTGAAGACTCTGTGGTGGTTGTGGTATCTAAACGCGAAATAGATGGAGATACAGAGTGATGCCTCAGGACTTGGTGACTTTTGTGTGAAGGAATCAGTGAAGGGCTTTGAAGTCTTTCCATGTTTTCTTTGCAGATATTCCTCTTTCATCTTATGCTGATGCCATTTCAACAGGTATTGGTATTTTGTTTAATGTTAAAACGCAAGGATCTAGTTGTCACATGTAACAAGGACTGCTGGGGTGCAGTTTTTAGCATCTAACATTATAGGAAAATTATAGCTGACCTGCACCACTTTATTCTCCTAAGCACCTCTGCAACTACCTTGATGCTTATGTGCCGCAAAAAATGGCTCACTTCATCGTGTCTGTACTTATCCTCATCTCCTTAAACACAGCAGCTAACTCACAGATCATGATTCCAGTGCCTACTCAGTGCAAAGAAAGGAAAGGGAAGACACTGGGATCAGGGGCGCTGCCTGTCTCTTTTCATGGCCTGCTAGATGCATCTAGCTAGATGCTTTGCATCTCTGGTCTAACTTTTCTCTTCTCTGTGAAAGGCTGCAGCTTTTTAAGGTACTTTGGGATCTGCAGAAGAAAAGCTTTGTAGCCACGTTAATACAAATAATTCTTTCCTGCGCCTTCCATGGCAGTCTCCCAGCAGTTGTCACCTGGCTTGTCCAGGATCGCCTGCAGAATTTCTCCAGAACCCGTTCTGCCAGCAGCGTGGGCAGCTGAGAACAGTAAATAAATAGTTGTTCAAAGATTTTGTGGGGCATAAAGTATATTTTTCATGCCAGTATGAGATAATTTTCATAACGCACTCACTGTAATAAAGCACTTAGAATGGCTATCCCTGCAAGCTGTTCACCTGAGCTGGCAGCCTTTTTCACACAAGAGGATGTGCTGTGGATGCTCTTCTCTGTTCATACATCCCAACAGAACATTTTGGTGCCTTTCTGTCCCAGGCAGAGAAGGCTGGAGGACTTTGTCCTGCTGCCGTTGGCCTGTCCTGCTTGCACAAGGGCGCTGCAATGGTGAAGGCTTCACAGCCATCCTTGGTGCTAAGGGAACGAGGCACCCATGGGTTATCGTCTGCCAACTGTTTGCCAGTGCCAGTGTCTCATCAGTCTGTATGGGCTCATATGTGGCAGAGGCTGCAGCTGTGTTTTCTCACCATAGCAGAGACAAAATGATGAGTCACTTTACAGGGCCGTCCAATCAAAACTGTATGTACCTTAATTGCTCTCTAGTTTTTCTTCCAGTGGATTTTACCAAATATAGATGAATCAGCGAAGCTTATAAATGTAAGCAAACAATGTCAGTTTCTTTTCTTTAAGCATATTCTACTTCATACCATTGCTAGAATGTTCTAGTCTCTTTATTTCTACAGGAAATAGTCTGCCTTGCTTACAGAATGCATCCTGAAATTAGCAGTAAAGTCAATCTACATGCTTTTTGTTGAACAGCTAGTCTGACGGATGTTGGTTAGAGAGTTATCTTGCAACATAAAACAAAGGACATCAGGCAATGCGAGCATGTTAGTTCTGTTCCCTTCTAAATACTGTCAAATGCCAGTCATTGCCCTTCATGGTAGCACTACTGAAATGCCTTCATACAAAATACCAATATCAAAACCAGTGGATTTCATGGAGTCCATACTTGGTGTCTCTTGTGAGAACCATTACTTTGGGTAGGGTGTTTCACCAGTTTTGACGGAGGGGAAAGGAGGCAGTTTGTGAATAAAAAGAGCTTGAAGTACTTTGCATTAGAAAGGCTTTTTCAGAGAAGAGTTTTTTGCAGTATTTCTTAAAATCTGCACTGGAATGTACTTCCCTAGCTGGAGAATATTTCATTTCCAGCTCTTTCCTGGCTTCTTTCTGGGCTGTTGTCTCCTGGAAGTGTAACTCTCTGGTGGTTTGGGGATCAAAATGCGCTGATACAACAGCATTGTGTGCATCATGATAATCCCAAGAACGAGACTTTAAACTACCTTGTGTAAGCTGGGCAGTGACAGGCTGTACTGGCTGGAGCACATGCCCCACAGTCACAGCCAGCTTCATGCAGTGACTTGTGGTGACATGGCCAGGAAGAGAGAAACACACAGAATCTGGGCTGAAAAGAAGAAACCGCTTTTCATAGAGCTGGAGAGAAAATTCCAGCACTGTATAGCAGCCATGTCGCTTCTCCAAACACTAGTGCAGGAAGAACCATCCCATCCCTGAGGGAACGGTGTTGTTTTCTTCTTATCTGTTTTTAGTCTACCCACTTCAGTCACGTCATTCTCCCCATGCAAAGCCTCTCAGCAGTTCCCCAGGTGCTGGCACCATTCTTCGTGAGTCTGCAACCATTACATGGAAATTTATGAACAAAGCTGCTGCTCAGGAGGAGTAAGGGATCTTCTGCTGCTGCACCTCTAAGCCCTAGTGACCTTTATGGTGGTTGATTGCCCTCCAAATCGTTTGTATTATTTTAAGTGGAGTTAGGCCCAGACTCAACAACCAACTTGATCTCTGAACTTCCTACTGAAATTAATGGGCTGCAACATTCATATTGACTTTAGTGGGATTATCTCTTGTGATTCATTCATTGCTCTTTTCTGGATCTGAACGTTTTCCATTCTACCTAATGTCTGTAGGGAATGAGCACAGCTTTGCCATCTCTCCTCATTGCACAGTGCTCTTTGCGCACCATGCAGATTGTTAAATTCCATCATATTTGTGAAGGAGTGTTAATAGCTAGGATTCTGCTCAGGGCCTAGCTTTGAAGGCATGTAGGATGGCATTCAGACTGCATGCTCTGTGGGGCTGCCAGACACTGACTTCTTATGTGGCAGCTTCCCTGAATAAGCCTCCGTCACCTGCTATCTCCATCGCAATGTAAAACACCAGTCACTGGGAGGACTAATTTATAGGTGGCCTGGATAGAGCCCGTACATGTTTCTCCTGACTCTTCAGGTATTTCCAGCTTTTACACCCAGATGCGAAGATAGAAATAACTGGCACTGAAGGTTTGCAGTTTGCCTTGGAGGTTCGTAGATCTTCAGTGAACAAGTCTTGTTAATCCTGGGAAAGCAGCGGCCACTGTTGGCTTGTATGTTTTTACCCCACTACCTTGTACACCACTGTCAAGACATGAGAATTGATTTGTGTTTGTGTGCCCTCATGTGCAGATGGGATTCAAAGGAGCTGAGATGCTCATTATACTTACGTTTTCACAGCTAGGTTTCATCTGATCTCCTTTGCTGCTGCCTGCCTTTCAGGCTGTGTGTGTACAGTGAATCATAAGGCCAACAAAATCCAGACCTTTCATTGTATGCGAGCTGAGCCAGGTGCTGCTGGCTGCTGTATCTGTCAGTGGGTTTTCTGAGAGCACAGTCAGCGACAACGTCAGGCAAAAGAAGTGAGAGGACTTTCTTTGACATCAGTGTTTCTCTTACAGCATCCACCCAAGTGTCTGTTTACTGTAACAGTGCAAAGTGCATCTTGACATTGCACCCTGGTGTGGTTAGGTTTCTTTCCTTGCCCCGACACAATGCTTCAGCATGCTCCAGCGTAGATTGTGATAGGGAAGATATCTAATGCTCTCTTTTCTGAGGGCTGTGAGGAGCATCTTTTACCGTTTGTTGCTTTCTTGAACTATTAGTCTTACAGTGAGGGTCTGGTAGATATTTTCTGTCTGCGATTTACCCAGCTTTTCCCTTAGCTGTAGCTCAGTTTCTTCCTTAGCTCTGCCTGAGACATGCAGCAGAGGACCAGCCCCTCAAAGGGCAACACCCTTCCCAGCTGCAGTTTGATTTTGTTGGCATTTTCCCATTGTCTGAAGGATTTTCCTGCTCCCATGTTTCTGCTGAAAAACTAGGTGGTGTTTATCATTCTTCTAACTGTGGTAAGTTTACAGTATCTCTCCTTGTTTGCTTCCTTGCAGTTTCCCAGCGTTTAACCTTTTAATTACATCTTTCACGTTTTTTGTTTGTGCCAGGATATCACAGGATCTAACGATGACTGCTAAAGTCATTTTCCAAATTGGTAGTTTGTCATGGCATTAGCTTCTTGTGCCTTAGGACATGTGCCTTGTGTTAAAAGCTCCCTTTCTGTCCCTCTGCTTTTTTTTTCTTTTTTTTTCCAATGCCAAGATCTTTCCCTGTTTAGCCTAGCAGCAGAAAAATGCAGGGTATTCTTAGGAGATATCAGGCCTATCAACACAGTGAGGTGCAGACAGCGACATGCCTGCCCCAGCCATGCCTGAAGCCTGCCAGACATGCACCAGTTCCAGTTAATCCTGC
>Ga0065711_1048315_pt1 | contig 11876 bp, 3 predicted proteins | sample Hoacrofraction12_FD_59098 | JGI IMG/M metagenome (GOLD analysis project Ga0065711, IMG submission 59098) | Hoatzin crop microbial communities from Cojedes, Venezuela - Epithelial fraction 12 v2 (version 2) | ecosystem: Host-associated > Birds > Digestive system > Esophagus > Crop | place... | reverse complement strand
CTTCCTGTGCCTCAGTTTGTGCCCATTGCCCCTTGTCCTGTCACTGGGCACCACTGAAAAGAGCTTGGCCCCATCCTCCTGACACCCACCCTTCAGATATTTGTAGGCATTTATAAGGTCCCCTCGCAGTAATTGTTATTTAGAAATTTACATTATCATATACTTTCATCAAGCTACGTGTCCACTTTCTTGGTATCAAAGAATTTCACCACTGGCAAGGAGATACGAGATTTTCATTTCTAAGGCCTCTATATATTGCACATCAAATACAAAGCAAAAGCCATAGTTCATAATACACACAATTTTGGTGTAACTGGAAGAACAAAAATACTCCATGGAACGTCATAATTCAGCCTCAGTGTTTTTTGCCATACAATTTAAATGCATAAGTGTGAATATCCTTTTAATGGTTATCTGCAATTCTATCACAAACCAACAGTGGCTTCAAAAGTACTCTCATTCAAGCTTGTAAGTGTTTTAAAACCTGTTGAAGGTACATTCTCTCACTATCGGTATATAGTTAAACTGACAGACATCAAAAGAAAGCTTCATCTGAAGGGCAGCAAGCGTTTTTTAGGTTTCCCGAAAGCACAGCAGGCATGAACCACTAGAACCACTACACCAACCAGAATTTTCTAGCGCCTGTCTGGTCTGAAGTCTCATTTGCCAGTATAAACTGAGCAGTGTCTTCAAGACCATTGCCATACAAGACATACTCTTGTATGAGCATACTGCCATTAAAGTACTGAGCAAGCTCCTCATAAAAAATGTCTTAATTCATTTTTCATCACGGAAAAGTTCTGAGCCCATGCTTGATCAGCTTAAGTTTCTGTCATTAAGTGGTCCCACCTATTGTTGAGGTCCCAGATTTTGTAGCGATCTTGTTACCCAATCGATACATGCATGCTCATGTGCTCCTTTTCAGTTGTTACACTACTCTAAAGGATAAGCTTTTGCACGTCCATTTTCTCTGTCCCTTAAGCAAGCTTTGCAATTTCTGCTATTGCCTTCTAGCAATAAAATGAACAAAGTTATGAAACAGAAAATCAACACAAACTCCTCAAAACTGATTTCCCTTCTGAAAAGCAGATCTTGGTCCTAATAATTACAAAGGCAAAGATTCATACCTGCAGCATGCGACTTCAACGAAGTGACAACTGCTGATTTGAAGGGTTTCCTTCTATGATGATAAGCATGAGCAGGTAAATTAAATCCAGCTCTTACAAATGTAAGAATAAAATGATACGGTGTGAACTTCCGTATGCAGATCAGACACCTGCATTTCTTGTCATCACCACAGAAAGTGACAATTGAGTCTTGTATCTTGCTAGCATTGGCAATGTGGTCATGGAGTAGACATGGTCATGTTGACAAGCATGTGATTGCTTGTCATGCACTTAGCATGCCGTGAGGAAAAAGCTATAGAAGTCAATCCTCTCCCTGTTGCCTCCAGCAGAGAGGAGATTGGGAGATAATTTCCTTCCCATCCTTCACACATTTTTCTTCACAGCAGAAAGAAAGAGATGAAAGAGCTAAGGAGCTAATTAATCATTGACTGAAGAAATGCAACATCACCAACACAAAAGGCAAGACACAATGTCAGGATGTTATCACAACTATTTAGCGATTCCTGTTTAATGCCATTTGATAATGAACTCGCTTAGGACCACTGGAGTTGATAGTTGCAGTACTTGATAGCATAAGTTTCTATTAGCACTCGTTTCCAATCTTCTGTGCTGTGGTGGTGGAGGGCACTATGCTTACTATTACATCTTTACATGACAGAGAACAATATTTTCTCAAAAATCTCAGCACTGTTCCTTATTTAACGAGGAAGAACAAAATTCTGAAATAAGAAGGCTCATGTGTCCTCTCTCTTCTCTAACTTTGAAAAGCACTAGCAAACATCAATCAAATATTACAGAAAAGCAATGATAACAAAGATGTTACGGTTTTACAGAACTAATAAAAATGGGCAATCAGGTAGAAGACAGACATCTGATCAACGCCCTTCTCATAAAGAAGTTTCTCAGCTATCTTAACTCCTATTTAGACCTATAAAGGTATATAAGGTTTTGTAAGGTAAAAATAGGCTAATAAATGCTACCACTGTGGAAAATGGTGCTTTTCCTTTATCAAATTACAGCAGATCAAAGAAGGAGAAAAATGCTAGGAAACTTAGTCTTATTTGTTCTGCTGACAACAGAACAGCCTCTCTTTTTCCTCCTATCTTTCCCTTTTGCTTTCAAACTAAAACTCTAAAATGCTGGAACTGTAATACATCCTGTTACAAAATTCTTCCTTCGGGAGTCTCCCACAGGAATTGTGGGGCTATCCTCACCAGAGCTGTATAAATAGTGCTAAAACCTTTCTTTGTTTTTCTTTCTAAATTGTGACATGAAGTAGTGAAATAATGCAACCAAGTTTTGTGCCTTCCTACAATGTAGGCCATGTATGGCAAGGGTCATACAAGCTATTACAGCATGTTACAGCATGTAAAAAACTCCCTTTTTATTTGCTATTTTTTTGTTTTATTTTTTAATTAACACTTCAACATCCTACAGAGTTCTTGCACAGCATATTGCTGCCCAGTAGCGCTAAACAGGCTGTCTATCTTCTTGCTGACAGAGTTGGATGCGTGGCAAATCAGCCTAACACAAAAATGGGCTGGAGGGAGGGAGTTGCAAGGTGCTCAACAAGGTAATGGGCATTCTTTCTGTCTTCCAACATATAATGACATTCTCATGTTGTAATGTTATTTTTTTTCCTGCTATTGTTCTTTGAGTGTCCACTGCTTTCTACTGCACACACAAATGCACACACACAAACAGGCCAGAGCAGCAGCCAGGGAAATGGAAAGCACTCCCCTTCTGCAAGGGGTACTGGGGCAGGTGGAGACACGCTGTCCATCCCTTTGGTTAGTGTAACATTGTTAGCTTTGTTTAGTCAGAATTAATCTTCAGCACATTTGTGAGATACATGTGTGGGCAGCGTAAAAGGTAGTTATTTTAGGGAAATTTGGAAGGCAAAATGTATTAGTTTGGTCTGAAGAAACGTAACTAGTGAAATCTGTACTGAGATGTTTGTTACTTTTTGTCCATTGTTGTCTGTCTTATTTTAATAATGTGTGGGCTTTTTAGGGTTGGGCTGCCTACACAATTTTTTTGGCTGCTTTGTACAGAGCCTCACACATTAAGGACAATTTTTCACAACCTTTTTGCCTATAGTCAACTGCATCAACCAAGAGAAAAAGGTATTACTCAAAAAGTGAAGTTGATTTGTAATACTCTTTTCAAAATGTACTTTACAGCTGAATTGAAATGAAATCCAAGGAAAAAATAAGAAATAGAATCTCATCTGAAAATACACCACACTTTGTTCCTGCGATCTTGAAGCTTTGTTTTCAATAGACAGTAAGCAACAATAGTCATATGCAAATTTTGTTCCATATTGTCAACATTATTCCAAGAAAAGTAAATTTGTAAATATATGCTGTGATTTAATTAGTTTGTATACCAAACATTAGAAACATCTGACATATTCTTAGGGATGTTTGCATTTGAAGTTACAGTGAATTATCTCTTCAAATAAAGATCTACAACTTCTGTAGAAAAGAAGAGTTATTTTCTATCAAGATGGGCCATGAAATAACACGTTCCCATATACTGGCATACACTCCAAGGGACCGCTCCAAAGCACAGCAAAATATTCACTACCAAATGTACTCCCGGACCATCCTGGCCATTTAGGCCATTATTGCATAATGTGAGAGAGAGTTGTGGATGTGCACAGCTTCTTATAGCACATGGTTTAAAACTTCTGGATTAAAAGCATGCATAAGAGCACTAGTGAGTTTCCATAATAATTAGCTTTTTTGCCCCAGGTAAAAGTTCAAGAAGAATGAAACATGTCTCCATACATTTAATCTTAACACGAATATAGACAACTGATATTTGACCCATTTATTTGTACTTTAGAGCCTGTCAGATGGTCAAGATCATATTTTAAACAACTATATCACAGTAAAACATAGGCTAAGCTTGGTTTACATTTATTTCTGTTACTAGATATACAATAATTAAACAGACTTTCTGAAGCAGATAGTACTAATTTTACATTTGTAACTGGCCTTTTGAACAAGTATAACATATGCTGCTCTGATGAACATTTTTGTTACTGTTTTCTTATTAATATTCATTAAGTATCAGATAATAAAAATCTAAACTGATATTTCTAATTGACTTCTTACAACATATCTGAGACATTGCTTTCTACTTTGATGTTGCTAAAGCAGAACTCTATCGCCACCCATTAGTTGTTGCTTTATTCCTTTTAAACTATGTTTGCACGTAAAAATTTGCAGTTCCCAGAATGGTTTCCCAGTTGTGGATAATTCTGAGAATAATCAGGATAATACTATATTTTTTATCTTTCATTAAATACTGCCTTCCTGTTATGCTTTCTATAGATGTTATTTAGTACATTTAGGATACTTTGAGATGCAGAAAACTCATTGTGCCTGTTTTGGAGGTGGAACCCTAGTATTACAAAAAGCTCTGATCAGTATTTTTCTTGAGAACTGAATGACACTGACAGTGGCCCCCGAAAGTTCTGTTCTACTTTGCTCAGATTTTCTTTCCTTTGCTCAGCCTATGCTTTACTCCTAAAGCCAGCGCTGCATTGTTTATAATAAAGGCTTCTCTCTCTGTGCTCCATCTTTGCTTTGTGTTGAACACTGAAGGAATCAGCCTTTATTTTGAGAATAAAATATATGTATAGCAGATACTTTGTTCATTTTTTCTTGTGTTTGTATTCTACTTTTTAGAGAATGTCCATATAATTAAAGACATGACTGAGTACACAAATAAAAAACAGATATCCAATAGCATTCAGCAAAGAAAGCAGGCATTCTTTCACTTTGTAAAAATATATTGATACACTGTGTAATCACTAGATTCACCATGAATGAATCAGCTTGTCTAACAAGAGTTTATTATTTTTTTGTTATTTAAAATTTTGATTTGAGCGTTCTTTGTTATAGAATGGCATATTATTATTCTGTACGAATGTCAGTAAGCTTTCATGTGGGTTTACACACATTCAGCCAGAGTTAACGACATGTGGCTTGTCACAGCTTACTTTCAGACCTTTGAAGGTAACTTTTTGATTTTTGTTATGCCATGCTCATTAAATTAACATTTGTTGTGAAGCTGTCTGCCCCCTAGAATCCAGCTGTTTTGACTCAGCCTATCTAGCATTAGTTCAGTTCAAGGTTCTCCAGTAGAAAAGGGCTTTATTACAGTTAATGGGCAAACTGGCCATTCATTAGAAAAAATTAATTCAGTGCTAAAGGCAAAACATCCTTTATACAGGTTAAGATATATGGTTCATGAAAAAACTTGGAAAAAGGTGTCAGACAGCACCTTGTGAGAGGGATCATACAGTTCTAATTTGACCTGTTAGAATGCTCAGCACTGGTGTTTGTAGACAAAGTCATCTGCGGGTTTGAAAGAGAATCATGAATCTTAATGGACATGCATTTAGCATTGTTTTATTCTATGCTTTTGCTGTTTAGTGCGATCTATAATAGACTGATATAATGACGGAGTTACTTAGCCTATCAGGATAACAGAACAGAAGTAATCAACTGTCAGCCTCCACATTAACTTTCTGAGTAGATACAGTTTCAACATTCTGATTTCAACAAAGAATACCACATGATTTTTTCCTCTCTAAATAATCTATTGTTAAATAAAAACATAAACTGTAAACATACTTTTAAAACCATGCACTCTAAAAGCAGCTGGAGGCACGTTCTGTGTCTAAGGGAATAAAAACCTCAGAGATATACAAGTACCTTGTAAAAATCAAATTTCTGCAGCAATTCACTTCAGAAAATACAAGAGGCTTTGTTAATTGCCTGATGCTCCACTCTGTTATATAGTGTTTCAGGATCTATACTAGGCCAATGCCGTCTAATTATAAAGCCATCAGTGTTTAAATATATCTCTCTATATATATACACACACTAATGATTTATTTAAAATTTACTTGATTCTGGTCCCTGAGTCAATCAAGTGATCAAACACAATATTTAAAAGTTATATACCAAAACCAAGCAAAGAAATTTAATGGAGGTGAAAGCAATGCCTTATTTTCCTTCACTAGTTACTAATATTTTAGAGAAGAATGACCTGACTGCTTGGAAAGTTGATTGATTTTTGCAGTCTGGAGTCTTACACCTTCAATAAATGCAAAGACTGGCAAGCACTGCTACATGATGGTAATAGTAGGCAATGAGGCACTGCTAAACCATTTCCTGGTTGATTTTTCATTTGTATTTAAATAAAGGTGATTGATCTGACATTGAGGAAACATCAAATAAAAATAGCCTGGCAGGAAAGCGAGGCCTTGTTGGTTTAAAAAGGGGAAGGGGAAGGGGAAAGGGAGTGAACAGGAAGGGGGAAAGGAACAGAAAAGGGAGAAGGAAGCTTGCAATAATTCTAACCCAATCAAGTTACTCCATGAACAACGAATGGGTTAGAGTGTTCTATAGCTGTATCTAAAATACTAAACATCTCTGATCACAATAACCTCGCTCCCCCTCCATGTTCCCTCTGTTTTTTTCCCGCATTTCTTCCTTTCAATATTTCCAGTTCACTCTCTTCCTTTCTTCCTTCACACAACTTTTTAGCTACCTTCTCCTACGGTGCCTTCATTTTCTCCCCATCCCTTCCAGTGACCTTATGGGCAACGGCAGTATAAACTGGGCATGCTCTGAGCAACGTGTTCTTGGACAGTTATTATATGTGTAGCTTTGTTACCTACAGTATCCCAGCCACCACTTCTCTGTCTGGGAAATTATGTGTTTTAAGATTCCATCCTTGTCAAACACAGTTTACTGCATCCACAGGTTGAAAAGTTATTGAAGCGGGAAAGGAAAAAGGAATTTATGTTCAGACAAGCTAAGTTTCTTAAGAAAATGAAAATAAGAATTGTCCCTCCCTGTGTCCATTTGTACCAAATCTAAACCCTAGGAATACATATGCTTGACATCGATGGAAAAAAGCGAAGAAGGGCAGGAAGGATCTCAAGTCTTGAGGAAAGATTATGATAAAGGTGGATTCTTCTCACTTATGTACTTGTATCGATCCATGTATCAAAACATACTATCCATAATTATTACACCTTGCACGTTCTCCCCAATATAGCATCATGCATACATGCATGTGCTCCTATTACCTTATTTAGTGTTGTATTATTCAAAAATACTCACAAAAAGCTTAGTATACAAGTGAGCCTCAAAAGAAATGAAGATTTCTGAACAACCACATCTGTTTTTGAATATGTAACAGCACCACTGAGTTCCATTTCCAATAACAAATATCTTAGGCAAACTAAAAATGTTCTAGCCCTCTGTACCATACTCAAAAATGTAACTACCCATCAAACACAGCATGTTATGGATTTAAGAACCTGTATTCTCTTCTTGTATCGCAACTGTTGCTACAAAGGATGGATGTTAATGTAGAAGCATTTAATTCAAGATGCAACTGAGAAAAATCAGTTTCTTGAAGATGAAATGCAAAGTTTGCCAAATTCCTATGTTGTACAAAAATTCTGAGGCTAGTTAAAGTTTTCAAATAAGCAACTATTTATCACTTGTTGTCCAATCCAACAATAATGTTTTTAGATAATGAGCATACACTTACAGTACTCTGACCAAAAATTATCTGTCTCTAAGAACTAAAAGTATATATATTTTAGTTATAGAAGTTATACATATTTTAAGACAGACATACCATCTCTTAATCTCATGATTTAATATTCATTGACTTGGTGTGGAAACAAACTTCTGTCGGTAAATACTTTCCCAAATGTTTTTACAGTACTATTAACAGCAATAATTATATCTTTATCCATTTTTACGAGTTCACATGCAGTTAAGAAAGTTGTGAAAGGTATACCTATATATTATTTTTATATTTTCTTCCTTGTTTGGATGGTAGCTCCCTTCATGTATGGAGTTTACTTGACTGCACAGTTTCTTAGCAGGCAGAGATAAGGTTTCCATAGCCTGTAGTGGAAAATGTAATTTAGATACCATCAGCCTGGTCAGTAAGAAAATAACTATTGAAAAACTAGTTTCTTCTGTTTGCTATTAGAGGCTAGATCCAGAAAAAGAATTTGGCATATAAGGAAGGGATAAGACAAACTTTAGGTGTCCAAACCCAAAACTAAGATCTAAAAAAAAAATCCACTCAGCAGCTGCCTATGGCTTAAGACATATCTGTATTTAAGATGAAACTTCTTCATATGACTACAGCTCTGCATTAGTTTTTATATCAGCATAAGTTTGTCCCAACCTCAGTACACAGGCTCCCATCTAAGCCTAAATGGGTAGAAAAAAACACAAGCATAACTGTGAGATATAGCAAGAAGACTGTATCCTACACAAAATGAAATTTAACATATAACTGAAAAAAAAAAGAAGGATGTTGGAAATATTACTGTGTCCATGTTCTATATTGTAGCCTAGCACACAGGTTACTGGCATGAGAAAAAGGAGACCAAGGTTCAAACAGTGTGTTTTTGCCAGTACTGAAATGTTTTGACACACAAAATGAATGTGTATTTATACATAGATAATATTGACATAATATGTGAACTACATATGTGTGTAAAAAAATATATAATATGTACTTGTTAATGGCTCCATAGACACAGAGTTATGTACATAAAGCCTTAAGAACACATGGCTAGTTTATAAAAATGGTCAGCATCACCATTTTCTTCCTCCCATAATTCATAAGTGAAAATACTGTATCTTTGAAAAATAATCTACGAATATGTATATTCAAGAGAAAATTCAAAATTACAGAGCCCAAGCAGATAAAGATACAGAATCTCAGTCTCTTACGAATATGCTTAAGTCCTGGGAAAGGGCTAGGTTTTACACCAATGACTCTCTTTAGTGCTTCCTGTTGACTGCCTAGGAGAATTCTTCGAAGAGCTCTGGGTTTTTGAGCCTTAGTTCTGAGGCTAACACTTCTCCCTATTACCTCTGTATCATAATTCAGGCATCTAACAAAGGAATCTGAATTCTACTTGAGAAAAATTTTTTGCGCCTAGCACTACATCTGTAGAAGAAGTAGAACTCTGCATACGTTTTCATACTGCGTAGTACTGATATCCTTTTCACATTAGGTGTGAAATTAAAAAAAAAAAAAACACCAAAAAACCCCAGAACTGGGAATGTTGTAGTTCTTGTCTTTGATGCCACCCATGCCAGATTTATTGATGCTAGACTGAAAGTTTCAGTCTCAGACCACATTAGCCAAGTCCCTCGTTCTACGGTAGACATATTCTTATTTATCTGCTATTGAGCATCAGAATACTACAGTGCATCTATCATAACAGAGCATGTATCTAAAAAGGTAATAGTGTCTAATCTTAAGCATCATCTAACAAAAATCCCAGACCACAAGAATGGGAAGAGTTGCAAAATCAAACACAGAGAAAACAACATGTCACAATGTTGCCTAGAAAACCTTAACTCGTCCGTATATACATTATGACACAGTTTTAAAGACACAGTTTTAAAGTAACCTGCATTTGCCCCCTCAAACAAATACACATTATGACATAGCTTTAAGACCAGATACCACTCTCCACTCGACCCCTGGTTTATTCAGACTGCTCCCACTGAAACTATCATGATTCAATATGTAGTTTTACTGTAATCATAAATTGTGACCGCTCATATTACTCCATGTACACCACTGAAGCAGTGAACTGACAGAAGAATGGTTCATTCCCTTACAGTTTAATGATGTTCTAAGAAATCACAGTTTGTTATAAAGATTACAGTTTTATGTGTAAAAGGTCTTTGTGAAAGGTCTAAGCTCATTGTTTTTGTTGGCCTCAGCTGCAAATGCAAGTTCTGCATATTTCTGCAATTCAAATCACATGTTTTGAGAAGGAACCCAGGAATTAAAGAATCCTTACCAGGTTTCTCTAGGTATTTCAGTTCGTGTGACTTAATATTACCCAGAAACCCTCTAACAGAGAGGAGAACAGGGTCTGACTGTCTGTGTTAACATTTGTCCTCTCAGCTACCTGACCATTACTGTATCTCTGCAGTACTCGTGTTTCATTCATCAAATGGTTTCTGACTTTTTTAACAAGTGAAACAGAAGGTCTGCAGAGGACTGGTTTGTTCACAGTCCTAGTGTTTCCCTGCAGGCACCCCATTACCCTGTTCAGTGAATCAACTAAATACTGCTTGAAAAAAGAGCAAAAATAATATCTATCTGATCATGCACAAGATGAACAAAGGCTTCAGAGTCAACCTTAATAATACATATCCCAAATCCTGAGGCCATTTTTTGTAATCTTAGTTTACTGTAGATTTAAACATAATTTCCCTCTTAAGAAAAATAAATATGGAAATGACATCTTACACAGATCACGGCAAAGCTGGATTTTTGGATTCACAAAGGTTATCTGAACTCTGCTAAGAAAACAACAAATGGAGTCAGCAGCATTGTATTTTCTGTGGGGATCTGCCACTAGAGGGGGAATAGAGCGAATGTGAAAGGGTAAAATCCTCGTGTTTACAGCTCTTTGTTGAACAGTGGTGTCAGGTTTCAAAACTCCGGGATTTTATTCCAGATTCTCTAGGAGACCCACCTGCATCTTTCCTCTGTTTTGCCTGACACCGAGCACTGAGCCCTTCCACTGCCATCCTTTCCCCTAACCTGCTTCACCTCTTATTCCTAGCTTTCCCCAATTGCCAGTCCCTTTCCGTTCTCACACTACCTCCCATCTTTTTGTCCTTCTCCAGGTAATTCACTGCATTGACCCCACTGCTCAGCTGCTTTTCTCTTTAACTCCTCTTTCTCACGCCGCCGCGTTAAAGTATCAGTCTTACCACACTTACACGCTGTCAGTTTGCACAGCAGCGCGCCGTGTAACAGAGAGGCAGTTTATCTGCCGCCAGCAGTTCGCACCACAGAAGCTTGTAACATCCACACCCAGCAGCTGCAGGAGTCCTGCACCACCTTTGGAAGCCAGAATCAAACTCTTTTAACTTTCTGTCCAGTGGGAGAAAGGGAGGGAGAAGTTACGAATAATCGAGCTCTCAGGTAGGTTCCGGAAGATACTGAACGAGCTCCAAACATGGAAAAACTGAGCAAACATTTAAGCTTCTCGGCTCCTGCAAAAGTCTACTGAAGTTTAGTGGCCAAATTTTTGTGTGTTATTACAGTTTTAAAAGCTGGGGGTGTGTGTGTGGAGGAATTTTCATGGAAAAAGAACAGAAAGCAGTAATGCTAACACGTAGATCCCGACTTCAGGTCGCAGGGGTGCGTCTCGATGACGGTCCTCAGCAAAGCAGCACACGCACAGTGGTAAAAGACGCTTTCACCACGCGCCTAGCTCTCAACGGCAGCCAATGTGTCTTAACGTATCAATGATATATTAACAATATTTCGTATCTTTCCCCAAAATACGGCTGAGGAGCAGGCCTCGGGCGAGAACATGGTCACACCCAAGCAGCCTGACCCTGCGCAGGCCCGGAGGAGCTGAACGCTGCCACGGAGGAGCGGGGCAATCTGCACGGCAGGGCCCCAACCAGCCCCTCGCAGCCGCCGCCCGCTCCTGCGGGCCTGGCGGAGCTCGCTGCTGACCCAGGTGCAGGAGAGCCCGACCCGAGCCGGGGAGCCTGACGGCGGCCCGCAAGGCGCGACGGGTCTCTGCCGAACAACGCGGGGACGGCCGGACTCGCCCGGTGCCGGAGGCCGCCCCTCCCCTCCTGGCTCCGCAGCGGGCCACGGGGAGGCCGGCAGAGGCCCGCCCCGGCCTCCCCGCTCCCG
>Ga0065711_1048314_pt1 | contig 11876 bp, 24 predicted proteins | sample Hoacrofraction12_FD_59098 | JGI IMG/M metagenome (GOLD analysis project Ga0065711, IMG submission 59098) | Hoatzin crop microbial communities from Cojedes, Venezuela - Epithelial fraction 12 v2 (version 2) | ecosystem: Host-associated > Birds > Digestive system > Esophagus > Crop | place... | reverse complement strand
CAGCTCTCCATCGCTGCTTCCCTGGGGGGGGGATCCATCCCGTCCCCCCATCCCTCCCCTCCCCTAAAGGAGGTCACGGGATAGTCCCACCCTGCTCCTTTTTCTCACCTCCTCAGATCTTGGGGTCTGTTCCTGTCCCCCCCAGCCACCATGATTCCAGGGGACCAAGGTCAAAAGTGGGGGGCTTGAAAGGGGGCACAGGCTTGTTACCAGGATCTCTTTCCTGAAGGAAGTGGCACAGGCTGGGGGTGTTGCAGAGGGCTGGGAGATCCAAAAAAGAGCCTTTTTTCGGGGGGGGGGAAATAGTAGAGGAGGGCGGACAGCAGGATGGGGGAGATGGCACAGGGACAGTCTAGCACCCCAGGTAACACCCCACTTCACATCCTGTGGATTTTAATTCCGCTCTTGTGACTCCAAGAAATCAGCTGCCAGCCCTGTTCTCTCGGGGTAAGGAATCGGGATGCAGCTAGAAGCTTGTTTTTGGAAGATGCTGGAAGCTGCAAGCAGGGTGAGGGGTTTGCTCTGAGATGTCTTGGCACAGGCAGGCGGGTGGCCAGTTGCCGCAGGTCAGCACTGATGTGCCTTGGCAAGGCCAGCCAGAGAGATCAGGGTGGGATGCAGCAGGAGACACCGCAGGTTGAGCCGCCTTGGAAAAACCATGCAGAAAGCGCAAAAGGTTGGGGACCGTCACCCAGCTGCCCGCAGGCACCAAACCTTGCCCAGTCGCCACCATCACTCTGTTTTCCCGCCTGCTGCGTTCTGGGGTAGCACAAAAGTCTGCAAGAAAAGCTGCCCCTGCCAGAGCACACATCCCTTCCCCCAGCTCCCCAAGGCCGTCTGCCCAGCCGTGCATGTGGGTTTGCTGCTCCCTTCTTGCTCGAAGCGAGCACAGTTATAGTTTGCAGTGCCCAAGAGGGGAACCACAGTGAGGGGTGGGGGGGTGTCTCCTGACTGAAGATGGGAGCAGGCTTACCCCGTGGCTGCTAAGTCAGTCCAGGGTTGCTTGCACAGGGTCAGGCGCTGAGGGCTCAGTCTTTGAAGCCTCAAAGCTCTGTGCAGCTGGATGCCCTGACCAGTACTCCTTCCCCCCTGAAGCTTTGGCTCTCTGCCTTCCCTTGCGAGGAAAAAACAGTGCCCTGAGGGGGGTGGTGGCCTTCTCGGTGCGTGTATCAGGGCTGGTGGGGCACTCTGCCTGCCCGGGGGTGCTGGGGTGCAAAACATGGAACATGCCCAGTCTCCTGTCAGAGGCGCACAGGGACACGATGAGAAGCTAAGAGCATGAGCTCCAGCAGGGAAATTCTTACTAGGTATTAGGGAAAAAAATCTTCCCTGTGAGGGTGGTAGAACACCGGCACAGGGACCAGACTGGAGCAGGAATTGCCATCCTTAGAGATCCTCCTGAGCAACCTGATCTACTGCCCCTGCTACGAGCAGGGATGCACCAGGGACCTCCAGAGGTCCAGACTGATCAAAACCATCATGTGCTTTGGAAAGCCCCAATCTGTGGCAACCCATGCTGTGCAGTAGTGAAGTGGTCACCAAGGCGAGGTAGACCGCTGCCCAGAGACCCTTGGTTTTGATTCGAAGATCCAGTAATAACGTTTCTTATGATCCCTCCTATCAGTTTCAAGGTACCACAGGTCCTGTGTTTGTAAAGGAGCCACCCCTTTTCACAGATGCCTTGCCCAGAGGTGGGTATGGAATGTTGAAGGATGCTGTGGCTCCATTCCCGCTGGAACACCTAGTCCGTGGGCTCTGTCCTGCAAGGTGCCCGAGTTGCTCAGCACCCTCATATTCCCCAGCAGTGGTGTAGGTAGACCTTTCGCACCAGGCAGGTCTGGAGCCAGTGTACGTCAATAAAGTTTTCCTGAAGTTCCAGGTGATCTGTAGATGAGAAGATGTAGCTGAAGTGATCAACTCAAGGGCCACTAATGGCAGAGTACACTTGATTCTCTTGGCCAGCAACACACAGGAACAAATCCTCCAACCCCTCTGCCTGGGACAGACAGAGGCGGAAACACCAGCTCAGCTCCGAGCAGACCCTCCGTAGCCATAATCTGATTTTGAGCATTTTCAGGACATGGGGGTCCAGTCCCGCTCACCTTCTGAGTGAGCCAGTTCTGGCTCCCTGTAGGACACAGACTTTACTGGCAGCTCAGGAAACCTAAGTCTCCACTCCTGCTTCAGAGGGGGGGATTTTCTTCCAAGCCCAAGCCTGGCAAGGGAGCTGCTTCCATGGCTGGTGTCTTGTTCCTCTTGACGTAAGAGACCTTGGACCCAAAGCAGAAGGGCTGTGTCCCCATTGTCCTCAGAGCTGAGACTCATACTGCCCTGGGCATCCTCTTAGAGGCCCTCCCCTAAAATGTCTTGTGGGAATGTCTCCTCTCCTCTGGGAAGGACTGCAAAGGGAGGAGGGTCAATGAGCAGGACAGTAAGAGTGGACAACGGTATGATGGGGGAAGAGCAGGGGCTTTGGGAGAGAGGAGGTAACGCCTCCCCTTTGTCAGGCACTGGTGTGACTGATCTTGGAACACTGTGCACAGCGTCTGTGCCTGAAGTTTTGAAAGAAGATTAAAAAACTGATTTAAGGCTTGGAAAAATACCTTACAGGGAGAGGTGTAAGTGGAACTGCCTGAACTCTTTGTATAAAAATAAGCCAGAGGAGGTTTGATGGTACGGCCAGAGAGGTGTCACAAAGAGGAAATGCCAGGACAGAGAGTGAAAGCCGGGATAGTTAAAGGCATGTAGACCCATGGTTTGAGCCAGACAGTTTCACACACTGGACAGTGAGAGGGGATCGAGCTATCAAAACTGTTGATGGGTGTCTATGTCTTTTGGTGTCTGCAGATCCATGTGGAACAGATGATGAGGGTTCATCAAGCCCAAGTTACCCAGTGTATCTTGATGAAATTGTAAGACTGGCCCTGGCGAGAGGGGTTCGGAATGACCTCGCCTCCTCCAGCAGAGAAACCACTGCAGCTCTCCATGTGGGTGATCCTACAAGAAATTTCACCTGCTCTTTCTGATGAGAAGAAGGTCCTGTAGCCACAAGGGAGAACCTTGTCAGCTCCCAAAGGGCTCCAGGGAAGGGGCCATAACCCTAACATAGCCCCAAAAATCCGCTTCCTTTGGCAGGACTCCATGATCCTGTGCTCAGATTCTGAAATCTCTCTCCTGTTCTGCCCTGTCCTGTCCTCTCCTCTCCTGTCCTCTCCTCTCCTCTGGCAATGTGCTAAATAGCAGCTGGAAATGTTGGAGTTGGGACCCCAAAGAGGAGGCCAAGGGGCAGGAGCTGGGGTGGATATTTCCTTGTTCCTTGTCCTCTGCTCACAAACCAATGCCCAAACAAGAAATGGGTACCTGCATTTCTCTTTGAAGTCCCACACCCCTGGGCCAGACTGGTGGTTTCAGAAGGGGAAATCAGAAAAAGGCACGTTCTCCTTTGTTCCCATTTCTTGTTTTTAGCCATCTACTTCTATGGAGCCATTCTGGATCTCTGGGGATGCATCTCTGGAGAAAAAATACCAGTTCTTCCAGTCCTGGACATATATGGGGATGTTTCCTGCTTCCACATCCCCTCTTCTGCTTCATTTCTCTGTCCCCATTCCCAGGATAGGGACCACCTCTACCTTCCCACCCTCCCCTAGCCCCTCCCAGGGGGCTGTGTGGCCCCCTGAGACACCCCCAAACATCCCCACCTGCTCCTGGGAGCTTTACAGATCCTCCAGGTCTCCCTCTTCTCCCCCACCAGCCCTACTTCTTTCCTCTCTGTCTGGGAGATCAGTCATCGAGGGTGTCGACACGCACGCACCCGACTCCCCCGGGAGGATGGGGAATGTTGGAGCTGGGGGTGGTGTTCTGCTGCGAGAAGGCGAAGCTGCCATCAGCAAGCGCTTTGATCTACAGACAATTACAGACGAGTGTAGGACCTCGCTCCGCTCAGCCAATAAATAATGGAATTTGTGCGTTGACACAGACAGATTTCCCCCAAACTGTCAGAAGGGGAGACGGAGAGTGAGTGAACAGGAGCCCAAGCGGCTGGAGGGAAGGGGAGAGGAGCAGGCAGGGGAGGGGATGCGGAGGGCTTGTGGGATAACTGGGAGACGGGGCAAAGGAGGAAAAAAAGAACAAGTTTGGGGAAGCAATGCTGCTGAGGGAAGCCAGGCAGGGAGGAGAAAGAGCTGAAGGAATACATATTGGTAGAGGGGAAGGAAAATCAAGACAGGACCTGTGGGTGGAAAGGAGGGGGAGTGCTGCATACACAGCAGGCTGGAAGCAGAGGGGAAATAAAAAAATCTGAAGGTGGAAAAGAAAGAGAAGGAGGAACAAAGGCATGGCAGTGCCCCCGGGGCTCCCCGGCTGCCTGGCAGATCACACGCTCTCTGAGCAGGGACCGTATTCCCGCGGCCCCGACCCTCCTGGGGGCTCAGCGCCGTGAATCCGGTAACGGGGGGCACACGTGAGTTGATGAAATGGTGCCACTGGTGTGCAGCCAACAGCAGAAATCTCCTCTGAGATCACAAGTCCCCGAAAAACCTCCTATGGACGACCTGTCCCCACGCTCCCCCTGCTCCTCCCCTCCTCATCTCTTCCTCTCGCCGATCCTTCTGCAGCCTGGAGCTGTTTGTTCTCTGGCTGGTGATGGTGGCTTTTTACTTTGCTCACAACAAAGAAATACCTCCCCTTTGCTCAGGAGCCCCACCACTGAGCCCAGCAGAAACCATCCATCCTTCCAGCAACCCTGCAGCCCAGCCTGGCTGCGGCAAGCGGATCCGGCTGGGATGGGGGGAGCCACTGGGGCTGTCTCCTTCCTCCCAGTTTGGAGCACTCAGAGGCACTCTTACTCCCCTCTTGGCCCCATTTGTGGCTTCACCTGGCTCAGGCCTGAGTGTTGTGTGGAAAGCGGCTCAACTTGCCGAGGTGTCCAGGCTGAGCACCACTTCTCTGTAGGTGTCCTCTGCTCCCCACGTGGCCCTTTTTGGAAAATGGGTGTCCATGTTTCCCATCCAAGCTCCAGTTGTGAAGCAAACACCTCCCAGCCCAAGGACACCCCCCACAAGTCTCTATCTTCCCCTCCCCCAGCCTTCCACCCTTTCCTGCTCCCTTCTGTGGGAACATCTGCTCCAAACAGCGGGTGGACCTTTGCCCTTGCACAGATCCAGCTTTCCCCTGGGAACACCTTGTCCCACCGTGTGAGGAAAGCAGGACAGGTTCCAGGCTGGGCCAAGGGTTGACTGACCAGGGTGACGCTCAGTACACAGGGTGCCCACAGAGCTGGGGAGGGGTAACAATAACGGGTCCAGCGTTGTGTGGGACGGTGCCGCAGCAGAAGGTCGGCCAACAGGGTGTGGGAGACCCAGGAGCCCCACAGCCCGTTCCCAGCAGAGCAGGGGTTTGGTGGTACGTCCTCCTGGCACCTGGTTCAAAGTGAAGGGGGGGTTCCGCGATACCACCTGTGGGTGTTGTTTAGCTTAATGATGGCAAATCGCAAGAACGGCTGCCTAGGTGGGGCAGCAGCAGCTTATGGCCTGAGCAGTGGGAGGACTGGAGTTCCTGCCAAGCTCTTAAACCTCTCTTTCAGGAGGGCAGGGTGTAAAACTGGTGTACATTGCTAAAAAGCTGGGTCTTTTTGCTAATAAAGTCACCGAAGCAGATAACGATTCAGTTGGTCAAGGCAGAGGAACACATGGGGCCAGGCTGCAACCTCTTCTCCAGAACCACTCCAGGTCCCCGGTCCCAGTCATTTTACTGGGACGGTGGGAATGCTGGGCTGGATCTGGCTGCTGCTACTCTTGTCCCAAGCAGGACCTGAAGTGAGGGGAAGGTGGGCTAGCAGGAGAGAGCAGGCTTGGGGGGTGCCCAACAGCCTCCCAGGTCTCTCCGAAGGAAGGAAAGTAGAAAAGCTGCTGGGCGTTGGTGCTCAGCCCCTCCTCGAGGCTTCAGTCCCCCCTCCAAGGACCAGGCCAGGGAAGAAGATGTCCGGGAGAGAAGAAGTGGTGGGGGCAAGATAAATTTGTGTTTTCTCTAGGGTCTGCTGTGACACCCGAGTGCTTCTCCAAACACTGCCATCAGTATTTAATGGGATGGGGCTGTAGCAGTCCAGCTGAGGCCGAGCACGGTCCCAGCCTGGCTGGGACAGACGGGGTGCAGGCAGGTCTGCTGAACTGGAAGATCCTTCCCCCAGGTCCTCCGAGCCACACGCCGCGAGGAGCTGCTCTGTGGCCAGGCCAGAGCCTTGCACCCGCTGCCCAGGTGCTGAGAACAAGCACCAAGCAGGCTCCAGGCACCTCAGAACACTTTGATGGTGAGACCGGGCAGGATACCCCAGCCTGGAGGTGGGAACCATGCGAAATACCCCTCCTTATTCCACCTGATCCCGGTTTTAGCCCGTGGAAGAGCTGTGTCCCCTTTATGGCAAGGGCAAAGTGGGAATCAGCAGGCACAGAGCCCCCCTGCCCTGTTGGCATGGTGGGGGGAAGCACAAGGAGAGCTGCAGAGCCGGAGCCTCCCTCCCTCCAGTTAAAACCCCCAGCCTTGGCTCACAAGGGCACATCCAGCACCAGCAGCCCTGGAAATGGCGAGTGCTGACGAAGAGCCACGGAGAACAACTGCTCCAGCGCTGGGGGCAGTGAGCAAAAGGCTCACACCCCACAGCAGCACTAAGCAGTGGTGGGAGCAAAGGGTTAAGGCGGTGGATGCAGGGAATGTTATCTGTCTCTTCTCTAAATATTATTTCCTCCCATGAAACCAGCTTTTCATCCTTGGCTAGAGGCAGCTCCCGCTGCTGGGAATCCAGCAAGAGCTTGTATCTGCTGCCGCACACACCGCTGCTCCCAGCAAGCCGCCGAGACAAAGAGCCCCGCTGCCTCGGTGAGAGCAGCCCCAGCGTGGGGACCAGGCGGCGGCGGCAGCGCAGAGATGCTGGGGCTGGGGCTTCAGCCCAGGGGACGCAGACAGCCTCGGGATGGAGTTCGGGTATCGCAGGCGTTTTGCCAAAGAGGAATCTCGTTAATGAAAGCCCTCTCCCACCCCTCTGCGCCGCGGAGGGATTTCCTCCCCATCTCCCGGGATGGAGAGCAGCAGGCAGAGGCACTTGGACAGGCTGGGCCAGACCCGGGCAGGCTCCAGCCCGGTGGCAGGAGGCTGCACAACCCCGACCCTCTCCCTGGGAAGGTGTTTCAGGGGCTGCCCAATTCACACCTCACCCCCTTGGATGCAACTGGATGGACAAGAACGATGGGATGCTCCGTGGGGAAACCAAGGCAGCAGCCACTGACTCCAAGGTCTCAAGCTGGGAAAGAGGGATGGTGTGGGGCAGTCCCTGCCCCAGAAGCCCAAACCGAATTCAGGCTGCAGCGAGGGTCTGGTTGTCTGTAGAGCTGGTGGCTGGGATAAAATGGCTGCTGCTAAATCTTCTCTGCAATGTCCTAAACTTTTAATGCGTATGAAACCACGGCAGCATCCCTTTCGCGCCCTGGAGGGCACAAAGGCACAAGTATCTCCTCTCTCCCATTCAGCCGGAGCCACGTGCCGCAGTCTGAACAGCGCTAGGTACGTGGCTGGAATGAAAGTCGCCTTTCCAGCTCGTGTGCTCAGAGAGCGTTTGCTGAAGTCAAAGGATTGCCAAGTTAAAAGGGTCAAACCTCCAAGGACAGTTGTATCTGACTGGCTATATATCATTTCAATAGCATCTTCAACGGGGATTATAATCTGAATTGAAGCGGAAAGACCCGAGGCAATGAAGCTGTCAGCAGTCTAAGATTAAGGAATTAAAACAGCAGCAAAGCATTATAGGATTTGTTCTAGATGTATTAGAAAGAGCAGGCTAAACACACTGCAGCCTTCCTTGGGTCGGAAATTTCACGAGTACAGAGAAGGGCAAGAGCAAGGATCTCATCAATATACATAAAAAGAGAGAGAAGAGTGAGACAGAGCTACAAAAACATAAATCATAACTGTAGACGGAAATGAGTCACGCAAGGGTTGACTGAAGTAAACAACAGCAGAAATGAAGTGGATTTAGGGGAGGGCAGAGGCGAAAAGACACTGATAGCCAGAAGACAGGAGAAAAATGGACCTTAATATACCAAGGCTGGTAAATTCTGGAGCGCAGCCCAGCCTGCTCTTGGATTGCCTAATGGACATGCAGGTCCCCAGTCCTGTCCTCCCTTTCCCTTTCTTGTCCCTTCCCCTTTCCCTCTCTTCCCTCACCCCTCCCATGTTCTTACACCCATCTCCAGAATTACTTTAAAAAGCCAAGAATGACAGCAACTGCCTGCACAGGCGAGCTGGCAGCTGAGCTGAGAGAGGGGGACACAGGCCTTGCCTTTGCCTCCATCGAGGTCCCCAGAAGGCCACCGCCAGCTCCGCGCAGCTTGGGAGACATCACCAGCTCTTCTCGGAGGGAAGCAGAAGCTCTCAAAACAAAGAAGGAATCAAACTCCAACCAAAGGACCCATTAAAATGATCCATTTATTTCCGGCAAATTGCACACGCCTTGCTTTCGTTCGCTCTATCCTAGATCAGTCGAGGGGAGGAATTCTCTCCCGCCTTAGAGATACCGAAGTTATGGGACGAAACACAAAGAAAAGCAGGGAAGTGTCCCTTGCAGATAAAATACACAGGAAAGTGTCAGCAACCCAGACTCCATGCAGCCACCAGCCCTGCTCAGCACAAGCCATAAAGATGCAGGTTGTACCGCTCAACACCGCTTGCTGCGACACGGTTCCTTTAGTTACCCGACCCAAAAAGAAACGGAATCACTCCCTGTGTCTGAAACACACAGCCCGCTTGACAACCAGAACTAGGGCCCGGAACAACGATGCCTGGTTGACAGCTAGATTAATCCTGAACCAGGCCATCTGTACAGAACGACTGCACTTTATTGAGACAAAAACGTACCCAGCAGAACACTTCCCTGCACACACAAGGCCACAGAGCAGTGATGAGCAGCTGGATCTAGGACACAGAAGGAGACGGGAAGCTAATGACAGGCGGAGCTTGTTCCGCAGCACAGGTAGAGCATGGAATCACTTTTCAACTCCTCCAGCCAACTTCTACTGGGAGATTTACATGTAAGTCCTCAATCAAGTCTCTTAAGAGTTATTCAGAGTCCCCTGGGTAAAAACAATCTGTTGCAAGAAAGAGGAGAGTCCAGAGCTGCTCAGTGATTCTTTTTGGTTGAGCCAAAACCAGAAAAACCCATCACAGCTGCCATTTCGTCATCCTCTTCAAATGTCAAATCTTCCTCCGCCCGCCTTTTCTTCTCTCTCTGCTTCTCCTTCTTGTAGGCTTTGGCCTTCTCCTCCTGAAGCAAGGGACAGAACAGCAAAATAAGCTGAACCTCCTGAGCCAAGCAAGCTTTTGAGACACCAGGCACAGCACAGTTAACCCAAGTCCTACCAACAGCACCTAAGTTGTGTCTAAGGAAATAAAACAGCCAGCAGAAATCTTGGACTGCAGTCTCCCAGGAGCAGGCTTCCCACTGCCTCCAGACCACCCCACCCGCAACCCCAAGAGCAGAGTCACACAGAGAACACAGCCAAAAAGAAGTGTTGTGAAACTCTCTCTTCCAAACAAATGTCAGAAGTTTCATCTGGAATCAACGCTGAGGCAAGCAGGAGCTGTTTTTAAAGCAGGAGGCCTTTCCCTCATCTGATGGACCACTCCAGTGACTGCGGTGCTGAATGTCGCTGCCTGTTGGCTTTCAGCCTGGCAGAGTGACAGCTGCTCACTGGAACAGAAGCTGAAGCTCTGAGCGGCTTTGGGGGGGTTTTGGCATCAAAGAGTTTGCGCTGCTCTAATCAAAGTGTTTTGCTCTGCAAGGATCACAAGCCCTGGAACAGCGCCAGGCTTGTACCAGGCGACACAGAAGCATGGCTTCGGCTCCCAACTTAGCAACTGTTCCTGCTGTTCCCATCACGGTTCGCTGCGTCGCAGCAACTGAAGACAGCCATGCCCTGGAGAAAGCTACACCGAAAGTTGCTGCTGCTTTCTTTGTTGCCATATATTGACTGGCAGTAGCTTTTCAACCCACAGCACTCCCTGCACTGCGGGGCACCTGTCTCCTACCTCCCCCAAACAGACCAGGCTCAGCAGCACCAACGCCTGCTCGAGAGCGGAGCACAGGGCTGCTCCGTGCGCACCCCAGCAGAGCACCCCTGCGGTGAAGCAAAGCTCAGGGCTTGGGCAAGGAGGCTCAAATGGGCAGCGATTTGTAACGTTTGGTTGTTATGGGACTGCTGATGGAGGAGAAGCATCCACAGAAGCTCTCGACTGTCAGAACTTAGTCAGGTTTTCAAATAAACTCGATATTCACGTCAGGGAGCTGACACCTAAGCCCAGGTTTGAGTAGAATCTGCTATCTTGCACTGCCTGCACACATAACTCACACCACAGCACACCGCTCACAAAAGCCTTGCACACTTGGAGAGGCCACAGAGACACAACATGCCATGTGGAGAAGGATCCCAGCAATCCTAAGAACCGTGGAAGATACGGGACAAAGACATAGATCTGCTTATCAGACCACACAAGTTCAAACACAGCTAATGGGAGACAAAAACCAGGTGCATCATCAGGGCTGTGCTGCTCTCAGTGGAAACCTGAAGCATCAGAAGTTACCGTCACACAGCAAGAGGGGAAAGGGATTTTCAGAGACAGCAGCAGACAACTTTTTAAAAAATAAACAACAAAGAAACAAAACCCACTCATAGCAGCAGACAAGCAGCCCATAATACCAAGCAAAAGGCTTCTGTGGAACAAGGTTAGGAACCAGGGTTAATTTCCTCACACCACATGTTTCTGGGGGGCTTTGCTCCATCAGCCGTTGCCCAGACTCACCTCCTCGCGGAGTTCCTTCATCCTCTCCTCAAAGTCATAGTCCTTCTGCTTCTCCTCCATCTTCTTCTTGTTCACCTCAAAGCGTTTCTTCACCTGGTCCAGCGTGGAGCGCTCCACCCGCATGGACATGCCCAGATTTCTCTGGTCTAGAAAACAGGAGTGGATTCACCAGTGTTCAGCAACTCTTAGCCTTTGAAGACCTGCACACAGCCCCCGTCCCTGATCCAAATTTAAATACCTCAGCATGGCAGCCTCTTCCTGCCTGCCATCCGTCCCCTCAGAGCAGCTTCAGGGCCAGCCTACACTCACGCACAAGGCCATACACTCTTGAGGCTCAGAGCTCCAACCTGACCTCCTACCCGCACTGACTCATGGGCCACCCATCACTCAAAGCACAGACAGCAGCGTTGTCCCCTGTGTTCCCGAGTGGCAGAACCTGGTATGACACTGTACCATTGCCCAGCCTTCAGGGACTCCTCTCCACACGACATCTCACCATGGACGTGACAGGTAACCCAGACCCAGCCTGGGGAGTGTGACGCAGCAGTGCCTCCTCCCGCAGAGAGGCGAGCACTTTCTGTCCTCATCTGGTCCCACATTCCGATGCAGACTGGGATTTCTTACACCAGAGGGGATGGGCTTTAGAGGGGCACCATAACCTCTTCTGGCCAAGCCCAGAGAGTGGTGGGGAATGGAGTTGAAGCCAGTTGGTGGCTGGCCACGAGTGGTGTTCCCCAGGGTTCAGTTTTGGGGCCAGTCTGGTTTATCAATGATCTGGATGAGGGGATTGAGTGCTCCCTCAGTAAGTTTGAAGATGACATCAAACTGGGCGGGAGTCTTGATCTGCTCGAGAGTAGGCAGGCTCTGCAGAGGGATCTGGACAGGCTGGATCGATGGGAAGAGGTCAATTGTATGAGGTTCCACAAGACTAAGTCAGGTCCTGCACTTGGGTCACAACAACCCCATGCAACACTACAGGCTTGGGGAGGAGTGGCTGGAAAGCTGCCCAGCAGAAAAGGACCTGGGGGTGCTGG
>Ga0065711_1048312_pt1 | contig 11878 bp, 7 predicted proteins | sample Hoacrofraction12_FD_59098 | JGI IMG/M metagenome (GOLD analysis project Ga0065711, IMG submission 59098) | Hoatzin crop microbial communities from Cojedes, Venezuela - Epithelial fraction 12 v2 (version 2) | ecosystem: Host-associated > Birds > Digestive system > Esophagus > Crop | place... | reverse complement strand
CGGCGGCGAGCCGGCTGCATGGCGGGCCGCCGCGCAGGAAGGGCGGGAGGAGGGGAAGTGTCCCTTTGCCCTGGTTGTACAGCCTCCACCCGGCGGGAGAGCGCGGCGCGGCGCTGCCCGGCGGGCGCCTGAGGGGAAAGGGGGCGGGCGAGGCGTCGGAAAGTCACCGGGCGGGGGGAGCCGGCGGGCGGTGGCGCCCGGCCCGGCGGGGCCTCCCTTGGCGAGCGGCCGGCGGGAGCCACCCTCGCCCCCTCGGGAGGGCAGCGGCGGAAACACCCAGGGCCGGGGCAGGAACGCGAAGGAGGAAATGGGGGATAATGATGGAGTGTGGCCGGGTTGGTTTGTCGTGGGAGGCGCTTTTGAAACGCCGAGCGGCTCTGAGGGCAAGGTTAGCAAATATAGTTTATTTTTTTGCTAAATGAGAGCCCGTCTGGAAGGAAGGTCGTCTGTTAGGAGATTGATGCCATTGAAAATCGGTTTTAGTAGGTGAACTCCTCAGGAGCCAGGGAAATTTTATTCCAATTGATTAAATGCCAGCTTAATGAGAACTGTTTACACAACCGTGGAGTAATGAAAGAGCAACATTTTTAGCATAGTAGATGGGTGAAAATGGGCCACTGTAAGACAGAAAATATGACAAAGATGACACACCAAAGTACTAATTAAGCTGCTTAATTGGGAAAATAGTAATGCCCTTTTCGGGTGTGCACTAGCACCTGACATTCCTCCAGTCCGTGAGCACTCGCGGGTCTGAGGACAGGCGGTGCTGGGTGAGATGTCCGAGCCGGGCGGCCGCCGGTGCGCAGTGCTGAGGGGCTGCTCCGGCTGTTCCCGGCTGAATGCCTGGCTCCTGGCGTTCCGCCGAGCGGGACCTCGCCTGCCGGGGTTAGCACGGTTCCTTCTGTGCAGACATGATCTTCGGTTGCTGGAACCACGCTCATCTTTGAAAAGGTGATCCCCACCCCAACGTCATCCCATTTAGGCCTTTCGACAAGTTAAGCCCGTGTGTAAAAATACATCTCATAAGTAACATGAATGCAAGCCAAGATAGTAACCACTGCCTCCCAGCCTGTATACTAGCTTCCTGATACTCTTGTTTTTATTTTAGCTAGGCTTCGCCTTTTTTGAACATCCTTAGCACCTAATTAGTCGTAAATTTGATTTTGCCTAGTCAAAAAGCCTAAGTTTTGGAAGTTAAATATACAGGATTGTCTAGCCACATGAGCTACGGGTGTGCTCTTCAACGCCACCGAGACAGTAATTGATGTCATATGAACGTGGAGTTAATCAGCTTGGCTTCCTCCAAACCTTGAAGGAGTGTTACAGGAAAGCTCTAAAGAGAAAGTAATGCTTTAAACCTCTTGATAGAAGGACAGCGCCCTTCTCTGAACCAATTCCTGTTTAAGTTATTTCTTGTTATGAAAAGCGGAAACTGAAAAGCTTTAGGGGAAAAATCCTGCTGACTGTTTTCTGCTGAGTCATTCCGCTGGTTTATCAGAAGCGTTTCACCAACGCTGTAATACGACTTGCGCCAATCGCAATCAAATCTCCTTTTGTTTATGAGCTTAGAATCTGAATTCCCTTTTCAAGGTAGAAATGAAATATAGCAAAATGCAGGACACCTGGGAATTGTCTGTAATAGCGATTGGCACCAATTTAAATCAATCTCCATTCAGTCTTCTGAACGTATTCCCAATGTATTCGTGATGTATATCACTAATACGAATCCACTTACCTTATTTCACCCTTTCTATCATTTTTTTTCTCCGAAAGCTCTGTAGAAGGGACAGATGCTCAGAACATTGTTGTTCTCCAAACGGAGCAAGTCAGAGCGTGCAAGCCAGTGGCGGATGATTCTGAATATTCACATAGTTGCTGTGTGACATTTCAAATTGACAGTTCTGGTTGTGTGGTCAGATCTCAGGAATCCTGACAATGGAATTTTTTGTTCGCTTGTTGGATTTTGTTGGGTTTTATGTTCCTAACAGCCAAACCGATTCTGGTCTCCGTTTGGCAAGCATTTCAGAAACAGCTGGTACATGACCATATGCCGCGCTGGCACTGTTGTGAGCTTATTTCCCACTTGTCCTCCTGGTCAATCAGAGCTGCTGCATGTGCTGAGGGACAGCTGGTCCCTTGGCATGCGAAGCAGCTAATGAACTTTTCCTTCAAAAAGCCATAGGGATAGAGCACACTAACTCCGATCAGAGGCTGTTCCTTTCTGAACTGCTATGAGAGATGGAGGACGTTCTCTATGCGAACCCTGTTTGTTGCCCCTGTGTGACAGCCTGCGCACAGCGAGAACAACTAGGTGGGTGTGCGTTGTAGGTGACAGCACTTGTTTGGAAAATCAAGGCTAAATGATCTGTGTTGAAAAGAATGCCAAACCACATCTGAGTCACTGATGGATTTGTGCTTCTGTCAGCCTCAGCAAGTACCACTGTTTCCCTTTTTCATTCTGACCCCTGCTGGAAAGGGTCTCCAATAAATTTCTAGAAAATTTATCAATTTCACCATATAATATTTTTTCCTACTAAGGAACATACTGAAGAAAGAATTGCACAGCAGTTCAGTATTACAGAGCTACGGCTTGTAAGCATTTTACTGTCAGCCATCCATCTTATTTCCTTAAAATTGGTCAGTCTATAATATTCCCTAAAATTTCCTGCTAGGTGCAATAAAAAAACCCTGATTTTCCCTGAGCAGAGGTTGTGTATCAGTTGGCTTTGAAAGTCATGATAACCAATGATTAGACAGTCCTCTATTGTTCACACTTCATAAACTGTTCATGTGAAATGCTTGATAAACAATCTGTCCATTCAGCATTTTAGAAATGGAGAAAAAGCAATGTTCATGAGGGAATAAGTGTAGTTTAAGAACAAAAAAGATCATGTAAGCATGCAGAATTTAAATATATACATAAATTCATAGATATTTTTAAAATCCAAAAGATGGGTGGACCTTAATGTAAGGTGAAACAAGGAACATCCAACAGATACATGATGCTTTTTATTGCATATCTTGATGTACAGCTTCAGAAGTATATAATTATCTCTCTGAAACTGCTTTGCTTAATTGCATGAAGACTTGCATAACTTTTTTACTACTTTTCACAGTCCATTTCAGGTTTTGAGCAAAGACTCATGCAAAACATTCACACCTCCCAGAAGTAATAGCTAGGTTCAAATGACACATTCAAAAGGCATTCCTCAGTGCTAGGTATCAGGTTTCAGATTCCTTTTTACTGATCCCTCTTTCCTAATAATATCCATGCACAGTGAAAAAGCAAGTTGTAGATACCCACGGCATCAGAGGGCCACTTTGTTGTCAGCATCAAGGACCTCATCTACCAGTGAATGGGAAGTGTCATTAAATTTTAGTAGAATCTGCATTAGGCCACAGATCGACCATTTTCCTTTCAGACTTCTGTTGAACAGGTTTCGCTATCTTGAGTAGGAATGCGCTAGCATAGTGAGTTTGGAATATCTGAGTCACTTCGAAATCAATTACATAATTCAAAATAAAATTATTTTCTATTTAATACGACTATATCACTGTAACCTCAAAATATATTTTTGCTGTCTTTGAAGACAAACTGCACTTCAGAAACTGTCACAGAAATTGCAGGTCAGGCAGTGCTGTTCTGTGATAAGAGTGCCTGGGTTTGGTATTGGTATTTCTTTGGGACTCCTTTCTTTTTTTTTAACTTACTGTGCTTCAGTGTACTCTTGCCTTTTTTCATCCTGCAGCACTAACAATTGAGAAACCCTAATGATACCTTGAGAAACCTTTGGGAAGTCCAAAATAAGAAATGAACGAGCCTGTCTCAACATGCTGCTGTGTGCATATAACAGACCACCTAAAGTCTACGGTAAGAAATACTCAGAGAAGATGTGAAAGAACCACAGTAATTGCCTACACCTCTTTGGACAAACAGCCAGGCAGTACAAAAGATAAAGAAAATGAAAGTTTTCTACTACATAATGAATATGAAAGTCCAGGTGCCTCGATACAGCATTTGAAACAAACCAAGGAACAGCCTTCACTAGTGGTGTCAAGAAAAGACTACAGAAACTACAGTGTTATAAAAGTAAAATAATTTCCACAAGTGATGAAATACAAAGCAAGTATTACAAGCGATTGCATTTTAAGGTCAGTTAGTCACCATAAAATATACCAATGTCTCCAAATCTGATCTTTTTTTGGTAATGCATATGTAGAAGAATTTGATGTCATAATGAAGTACTAATTTAATTGCATTATATTTGTTGCTACATCAGCTATTGTCAAGCCATTAAGTTAATTACATGTTAAGTTTTAAACTAAATGACACACATTATGACATCTGTTTTTTCCTCTTTACTACAGCATTCCAGAATTACCATGTTGGAAATGTCTGAGGTTTTGGCAGCTTGCTGTCTTACAAATAGTTCATGAATACAATTAACCATCCTTGAGTAGCCTGCAGCATCAGCATCCAATCCTTGCCTTACTCGTCAGAAATACAATTATTGTTCCACACTAATTCCACCAAACATTTTTTTCAGATGTTGGCCATATTCTCAGTCAGTGAAAATACTGAAAACAGAGCAGATCACATTATATTAGCTGACAATTCAGCCACAGATTTTGGAAGGAATATAGTAAAGGAGTCATTCCATCTATTAATGATCTGTATGAAATGAAAAGTGAAAGAAACACATGAAAGTGTATCGGGTTCTTAAAGTAATTACATCGAAGGTATTCTTTTCATCCAATGCATCAGCGTTTTCTTAACATGATATTTCTGCTGCAGACCCTAGTAAAAGAAAAGTCCTTTGTGTATTAATGGCTTATTGTCCTGGCACTTTGTCATTATGTTTTGGCTGATCAAAAAAGCTCTCTTATCTGATCCCATGATAAAAACTGCAAAGCAAAAAGAGTGCATGTTTTCAGATGCCAAAAAAAAAGAAATACATGTTTTGAAAGCTGTGGCATGTAAGTGAATCTGTATGCATGACTCATAGGCTGTAATAAACTCATATTTATTCTGTATATTTTTGTGTGTGTGAACTAACTTTTATCTGTGTCAGAGCAGAAGGAAAAATGGCCATTGCTGCTTTCTGATAGAATTGATAACCTGGGAAGTGCTGCCATTGAAAAGAACTAATTCTGTAGATATTGAAGAACCATTAAGAGTGGCTGATTAATACCAGCAGCCATTACAAAGAGTTCACACAGAACAGGGAAAAAAGTAAAGTTTTACAAAAGCAGCATTTGATAAAGGGTATTGAATCCCAGCAAAAAAAAAAATACTACTTTGATCTTAGAGAAAAGTTGTTTTGAAATACACGCTGAGATCCAACACCTGCATTTCCAAACCTGTAACTGCACTAAGGAGAGATTTCTAGCTTGCGTGATTGACTACAGGGCTGTCAGCCTGAAAGAGGAAAAATTAAGCAGCACAAGAGAAGGAAAGGATATATTTCTGTCAAGAAGTAGCCAATATTTCACTACCTTGCAACTACACTGATACACTCTCTGAAATATCTTTCATGTTACTTTGGCTTGTAATTCTAAATGAATGATATTTAAGTGCTCGTATGAAGAGTTACTCTCTGGGACTTGTTACTAGGAACACAAGTATCTGACTTTCCAAGGCCAATTTATGTATATATATTATAAAGGTGTTTTCTATCAAGACAGCTATCTCTGTTAACAGAGACAAAAACTACTTGTTTTCTAGTTTCATCAGGATTTTGTGTTGAACTTGGTGTGTCCTTAGAGTTTGATGTTATTTCAATGTCAGCTCCCAAGAGACAAAAAAGGAGGCATAGCTTTGACTGTCTGAATGAAAATTGCTGTCTTCTTGTTAAAAACCCTACACATTTCAGCAGCTGAAGAGGTCATGAAATAAAGGAATGGTTAAATGTCAAGAACCAGCCAGCTTTTCCAGGTGTAGGGAAGACTGAGGTCATTTCCCCTAAGAAAGCAGTATTTTTTTTCCTCTGAGGCGGATTGTAGGCCCAGACAGAGCTAAATCATGAACCTACTGTGATCAGATAACACAAGGAGGAGGCACTAAGCACCAAACTAATGCAGTGGTGGTGTATCAGGGGAGAGTATTAGGTGCCAGGTTTGGGCCTCAACTGCATGGGAGTATAGTCCTGTGGGATGGATCACTTGGACTTTATTTGTTGAAGGTGTAAACTGAATGCAGTATCATTACGTAAGAGAACAGTTGATTTCTCAGAAGAAATATTTTCTTCCTAAATGTCAATGTGAATATTCACAGTGGTAAACAAGAATTGGGAGCCAAGAGCTTTCTGGCTTGTTGCAATATCTTGATTTTACAGGCTTTTATTCCTAGGAGCTTACTTTCATAGATGTATGTGCTTCTGTACATTGAACAGTACTTCACTGCAAAGTTTTTCAGGTAGGAAATTATATCCTTAAGAAACAAGCTGAAAACTCCATGCTTCACTGTTGTGCATAAAAGTGATTTCCATATCTGGAATTGAGGAATTGTTGTGCCAAAAAATATTATGGCAATATTTCTTCCACAGTCAAGAAAAAACTATAAGCTCCTGTAAAAAGGGATTTGGGACACCTGCATGAGGCACCAGCTTGTCTGCCCTGACTGCCTAGGGCTGCCAACTGATTCAGGGCTCCTGTATGCTGAAATGGAGAAGTACTTAGAGCTCATCAGTAGAAAATTCTGTTGAACGTCATCTTAAAAATCAGCAGATTTGCCTTTGTGGGCAATATCTCCAGCTACCAAGATGTTTTTACGAGTAAGTAGGAGCCATAAGGGCCCCCCGCTTCACATCCTCATGACTACATTCTCTCCTCTCATCGCTCCTGAAAACCAGCATGGCTGCACCCAGGTTTCCTATCAGGGGTGGTTCTTGGCATGTGCTATCTTCAGAAGGTGCTAGGCAGTTGTTATTGGCCAAGTCTGCGAACGGTTACGTACTATGTAATCCTGTGTTCAAGTCCATACCTTGGTCTTGTGTTATATGAAGCCGTAGACATAACTTCGGAGTTCAATGTAATGTTTAGTGTCTTCAGAGCAAGGCAACTACCAATGGAGGACATAGCAGTGCCAGCCTGGTCAACGTAATCTATGGATTTATGCATTTGTCTTGGAAGATGGAGATGCGTCTTGTAGGACCTTTTCAGTCTTGACTAAGCTGAGCCAACTGATTCTGATTTTCCAAAGGAATGAGCAAATGCCAGAATGCCCTAGGACACAGGCCACTCTCCATCCCTTTTGTTGCAACAGTTATTGTTTGGCAAGGAAAGGCAGTACCAAGAAGAATACGAAAACAGACCCAAACTCCCTATATCTTGTTGCTGAAGGTACTCCTTTGAAATGAAAAGTTTAGAAGTCTTGGATTCAAATTCTATTTCCATTTATATGTATGCAGTTTACCCAACTCTGTAATGTAAATGTGAATACTGTCTCTATCTCATGAGTGAGTTACTGATTAAGAGGAGGGAGAATATGGACCTCATCCTTAAGCTATTCTCTAGACTGCTGGTTAGGGCAGTCTTCTGGAAGAGCTCACTCCTCAGGCAGGATAAGAGTGCTAATGTCAGCTGGGAGTACTGTAATGGATTTTGAGCTAAATTCAGTGGTAGTCATGGATGCTAGATGTGGGAATAGGCTCTCTGGGGATGAGTTTAGGCAATTCTTTCTCAATTACAGCATTAAAAGTTCAGTCTGGGATATTTTTAAGAATGTATGGGGGTTTGTGTAGAAAATTTTGTAGCCCGACTTGGAAACTCTACTAAATTTTAAGTTTTTCCATGGATAATAGGTGACCTGAATAGCTCTCTTGGATTTTGGGCACCATGCAGACCAGAGCTATTACAAAGCTGATAGGAAGGCCAATGAGCAGAGATAGGCTCTTATAACTGAAACGTGTTATTTGCTCTCTCATCTTCGAGACATGCACATCTGGAAAAGTAAAAAGGCAGCTTCCCTGCTTACAGCCACCCAACTTCTGAATGAGAGTGTAAACACCCATAGTTTGGATTGAGCTCCATAAGATATTTGATACATTTTCTGTGCATCTGTGCAGTATTTCTTCTGTGAATAAGGTTAACCATATATACAGTACTAGTCTTCGTGTTCCCTGTTTCGTAGATTTACCACCAACTGTCTGGTAATGTATTGTGCAATGAAAGTGAGGCATTCAGCTGTGGTTTCTTTACAGCAAACTCATTAACTGACTTTTCTAGACAGTCACTGCTTGTCATTATTTGTGACAAGGGAATTTTGAAAACTGTTACACGAGCTAGTGGTAGAGAGAAGTACTTCCAATGTACATTAAAAGTACTGCCCCATTTGTTTTACAAATAGACCTTTAACACTGTTGAAATTTAATATCTGTCTGGCTTCACTGCTGTTAGTGGTCTCATCCAAACTCAATGACAAGTGCTTACATTTTTCTGCTATTCATCTCAAATTTTGAGCGTGTGATTGTTTGCGTCAACTGTTCTGCGTTCTATAATTACATGAGATGAGAACAAGCTTGGTTAATTTTTTTTTTTACCCATAGATGCAGAGAACAATTTAACTGCATACCCTTTTCTGTCTCACCATCCCATTTCGGGGGTTCACCTGAGGCATGTCTCATAGGAGGCAGCCAGGTTTTCAGTTTATGCTTTGGCAGGTTCAGTCAGCATACTTCTTTGCTTGTGATGTTGATTTGGGGGGGATTTTCTTTTAATTCCATAATGATTAGGTTCTCCAGTGCACTTCTCTTATTTTCCATGGTGGTAGGTTTTGTAATGTCAGCTGATATTATATTCCTTTGGCACACCTATCATTTGCATGCACATAAGGCACTGAAGGTGATCATTATTTTCAGCTAAGAAGTAATCTTGATCCCACTTAATTTGAAATACGTTGTTCTCTGTATTCTAATTTTGTCTTTTACAGTTACTTGCCTCATTGCATTTGGATTACACTGCTCCGTGTTTTAATACATCATGTTTAAAACTCACAAGATAAAACATGGCAATAAATAGATACATAGATATAATTGCAAAGAAACATCATGGCAGCTAGGGAGGTTGACATGATTTATCACCTGTCAAGAGTACGTCATCGTAGGCATAGCGGACAGTGTGGTGCTGCTCTGTTGGGTAGAAGCTGAATAGAGAGGTTGTACCAACACATTTCTGCACTCACACACAACAGCAGCAGAATGCTCTACATACAGGCTCTTCTGATAATGTTGTTGCAGCAGCAACCCATCCTCAGAAGGAGCTGAGAAGGTTCACGCACCTGCATTCTCCACTTTTTTAACCCCGGAGCTGGTGTTTGCTTGCCAAGCAATGGCAAACTACTCCTTCATGTGGAAGCAGCAACTTCTGCTGAGATTCACGCACCTCTTGACTTAGTCATTTCCTTTCATCTCCACCCCAAGATTGTACAAGATGGTAGTGATGGTACGAGAAGAATTGTCCTGTGGGCTGTATTTGGCTTGCAGAATACCTGTGGTAGTGTATCTTATTTGGAGACAATATCAGTTACTGTTTGCAGTGGCTAAAAGTCTCGGTTAGAGATTAACATAATGCCAATGAAGGAAATAAGCTTCATAATTTATCTCTTTGGGAAAGTTTTACTGCATGCAACCATGAATACTCCTTTCATCTTGCCTAAGGGTTGTTTCTTTCACTTTTGGTCCCTTTTCCATGTGACATCAGAGGGTCAAAGACACAATTTATACACTACAGTATAAGGGAGTCCACAAGAACTCACAGCGGAATATTTGTATTTATATTGTATTGGAAAACCTGCTTCTGAAGATAAAGCACTAGGCAAAAAATATGGGTTACTTTTAGTTTTCCAGTAGGGAACATGCCCTGTAAGACCCAATGCCTGGAAGGGCTCTGGGGAAGGACCATATGAGCTCTGCCACACTTTGACAGGGTATAGCATATCTGTAAGGTTCTAATAATTTCCCACCTTCAGCATGCCGACATTTCAGTTGTGGACTTGTAGAAAGCACAGAATAACAATGATGCAGCCAATTTTTCAGTTTACCAAAATGTCAGCGAAGACGCTGTACAGAGATGAATCTATGTTTACCTGGTTAGTATACACAAATCCCTTACTCCCCTGGGAAAAAGAAAGTGGTAGTGTTGCACAGTTTGTTGCACTGGTCCAGAAAAGTAGAAGCAGCAATCCATAAATGTACATGTATATGCTAATATATATTCAGGTCTATAAATTACACTGTTTTTTCAGACAGGAGTGCTGAAAGGTACGTCTCTGCATTTCTCAGTGTAAGCATACATCATTTCCATGCATGTTTCAAGAGATGGACTGAATTCTTGAAGGTGAATGATAAGGGAGCATGGGTTGTGGAGCACTGAGATAATGCCAAGAGTCACCTGCAGGGTATGGAAAGGGTGGAGCTACCAAGCCTACTACGTCAGAGCTCACAAAAGTTGAATATTTAAGTTGTCTCAGTGTTGTTTAATGAATTTTTAACCATCTTATGATCACTTAGATCTCTTTTGGTGGATTGCCTGGAGTCCATGTCCCAGTCCCAGGGAAATACTGGTTTACCATGATAAGTATTCCTTCAGGAATGCATATTGTTAAGCTGCTCTTTTAAACACTGAAGTGCAGGCTAAGCCTTAAATTTGTGCTGATCTCTCCTTGATTTCACTAAGATTTAATCACAGGTTAAAGTGGTTTCCTAAATTAGGGCCAGAAAGATATACAATTTACAACTAATTGAACAGCACGAACCCAGCCTGTTAAGATCCTAGTCTGCTCCTGTGATCCATATATACATGTTTACAATATCATTTTCATAGAAGTATGGGCAAAATTAGAGCTTTTTAAAAAGAGTTCATAATTTGCATAGTTTTTTCAGATAACAGCATGGGACAAGACTAAGGGATGCAGGCAGGAAATCTGTAAGAGAAGAAGAGCCTAGCTCTGAACTTCCTTGAACTGAGAATTCAGTGATTTTAGAAAATTAATACAAAGCCATCTCTATAACAAACATGGTTTGGAATGGCCAGAAGATGCTGGGATGATATCCAAAAGACAATTAATAAAACAAAAGCTATTAACGTATTTCATGACGTGCATCTTGGCAAACATCTCAGTAAGATTGATATTGATGAAGCCAGTGAGGCCTGGGTTGCTGGTATTCAAGACTATACCTTTAAAGATTTTGCCAGGACTTGTGGAACAAACTATTTTCATACCTAGAAAGCTTCTACTTTACAGAAAATAATGTATTATTATAATTCAAAGATTTGGTACCATAGAAGGAGAATTTCTTATGTATGCTAAGAATATAGAAAATACAAAAAAAAGTAGAGGAGTGGTCCATTATGAAATAAAATAGTTTGACAAATAATGTTATTGAAAATTCTGCTATAGTTTATTTTCTGTGCTGTATCAACAAAAATAGCATAATAAAAATATTTAAAATATAAAACATGCAATTAATGTGCATGTATTTACAGAATCACAGAATCACAGAATCACAGAATGGTAGGGGTTGGAAGGGACCTCTGTGGGTTATCTAGTCCAACCCTCCTGCCGAAGCAGGGTCTCCTACAGCAGGCTGCACAGGACCTTGACCAGGTGGGTCTTGAGTATCTCCAGAGAGGAAGAATCCACTACCTCCCTGGGCAGCCAGTTCCAGTGCTCCGTCACCCTCAGAGGGAAGAAGTTCTTCCTCATGTTCAGACGGAACTTCCTGTGCTTCAGTTTGTGCCCATTGCCCCTTGTCCTGTACCTGGGCACTACTGAAAAGAGTCTGGCCCCATCCTCCTGACACCCACCCTTCAGATATTTATAAGCATTTATGAGATCCCCTCGCAGCCTTCTCTTCTTCAGGCTGAACAAGCCCAGCTC
>Ga0065711_1048311_pt1 | contig 11878 bp, 10 predicted proteins | sample Hoacrofraction12_FD_59098 | JGI IMG/M metagenome (GOLD analysis project Ga0065711, IMG submission 59098) | Hoatzin crop microbial communities from Cojedes, Venezuela - Epithelial fraction 12 v2 (version 2) | ecosystem: Host-associated > Birds > Digestive system > Esophagus > Crop | place... | reverse complement strand
TTTTTTTTTTTTTTTTTTTTTTTTTTGGTTTTTTTGGTTTTTTTTTTGTAACTGCTGTGTTGAGGACAGGGAAATGACCTTGAGAAGGATAGCTTTAGGTCATCCCGCGGCATCAGCACGCTGCTCATGGATTAGAAATAGAGTCTTTTCTAGAGACAAAAGTCACTCCTCAACATCTTTTTTTTGAATAGCAGTGAACTTTGCCTCAGGGACAGAGCACATCATTTTAACAACATGTACAGCTTTTAGTCAACAGAGAGCTAAAAGCCACGAGTTCACCTTCACTGCATGGCCCTTCAGTTCTAAATTTAATCAGCTGTTTCAGCACCAACTGTCTAGGCCAGACATTTCTCTGGAGAAACAGATTGTATAATTACTTAACATAACTTGCTTTGATTCCCCCCTCCCCCCTGAGGTTGAATTCATGTAGAAGTCACATTAAATAAAAACGTATCTGCAAGCTGTCAAGAGTTGAGATTTAATTAATGAGCATTGTGTATAATGTTCAGAAACTACTCTAAAGATTTGCTCACCTGCATATTTAGAGAAAAATACTTTATTTTTTTTTTGAAGGGCAGCTTAATTATATCTTGTGGTTGTACTTGTGGGTATTTAAGAAATACTGGACACTGAAGCAGAACAGAGTTTCTTGAGGGAGGTTTGAGATCACCTTAGGGTCTCCTTGAATGTTTAGAACATGCAGAATTCTGTTTTCGCACCTTCTAAAAATTTAAAAGCAGGGTAGCTCTTGGAAATGGTATGACTTAGGGAGCTAGCAAGGCCCGAACATGAAGGTGATCCCAATTTTATCTTTAGCAAGAGACCTCTCTGCCAGAGTAGTCTTTCAGTCCTTGCCATGTGACTGAGCCATCGGGAATGTTGCTGACATCAGCCTCTGTGCAGCAGCAGCAGCTGCGCACAACCTTTCCATGCGCAGGGTGAGTCTGGAGTCGCAGAATGGCCTTTAATGCTGCTCGTACCAATAGATTTGCCTTTGTGGGTTTGCTAGACCCAAAGGAATTGTGCTGTGTCGAAACAGCTGCTCCAAGGACCCCTTCTATGTAGACGCCTCCTCACCGTAATGCTGAAATGCTTGAGTGGCCCTGCATCCTTGCAGAAGTCGTCGTCTTGCCAGTGAGAAAAGCCAAGAGGCTGCAGAGCTGCAGCCTTCCCTTTATGGATTTTACCTCTTATTTGTAATATAAGAAATGTATCCACTGTCCAGTACTTCAGACAGATTTAAAGAAAAAAACCATACAGGAATATTGCCGGTAGTCTGGCAGCAAAATGCAATCTCCAAATTAACTATCTTCTAATTGAAGGTAATTGTTACCTCATTTATAGAAGTTATTAGTCATTTTCTGTATTAAAGATGCATTTTAAAGATGTAGTTTTAGTTTTCTCTGGGATGTGGAAAAGCCTATCTGAAGCTTATTGGCAAGCAATCCTTTAACTTAAGTTTAAAACCATGCCTATTTTTACAGAAGAGCAGTGTACTGAAAGTTATACTTCTGTACACCATTATTTTATGTAATTTTAAAACATGCACGGTCGTCATTGCCATACTGTCAGTCTTTCAGGAGTAGCTTAAAAAAGATGTAGACTCTAAACCTGTAAGGAAATCAGTGAAGAGTTTGCATTAAATCCTTTTAATTTGCTTGCCAAGGTCAGTGGCCTTAGGCCTTCAGCTTCAAATAGTTCTCAGTGTGAGTGATTGTAGAGATAGATATCTGTATATAGATATGTAGGCATATATGTGTGTGTGTCTGTACTGCTGGGCTTGATTTTAATCTCAGATTGCTTGCTTTAGAATTCAAGTAAAGGCTTATTAACTTACACAAATATAGTTTGACTATGACTCTTCCATTAACTCTGAATTTATGTAGCAAGTCAACTTTATCTTTTGGAAATACTCAATTTGAAAGCAGTTGGTGATATGTTTGTCAAATTTGTATTCTTAAAGCATTGTTTCTAGGACAGTGACTTGCGTGAAAATGAAAATCAGTCTTTCAAATCCTTCAAATGCTCTCCCGTAAGACACAGGAGCATATTCAGAAAAAACTATATCGTGGAGGGAATGCAGAAAAAGTATCACTGTAAATGAGTACATTTCTAGCAGAGTCTCTAGATCTGTCTTGGCCTATGCATTAAGTTGAATTTGAGTACTTATTACCTTGGATTTAATACAAAGTACATGAAACTCTTATTTGCCCACTCACTACCAATAGCTTGTTGCAAACAAACAAACAACGGTGGGGATCAGCTTATTTCAGGCATCTCAGTAGCTATGAACTAGTTATTCAGACTTCTTTAGTAGGTAGTAGAGAGAACAAGCCCTTCTAGATGTCTTGGACATCTGCTACCTTAGGGGGAGATGAATTGTGTCCTAGAAGTGATTTTGCCCCACTGACTGAAAAAAGAGGTCAGTGTGCTTTATCTGTCACTGTGTGGAGTTCAGCAAGAAGTGGAGAGGATGAAGATGATCATGGAAATTATGAGAGATCATGGAAAGCACCAAACCATGCATGTGGACAGGACCCTGCTATGGGCATGGGGATGGATTGCATTGTGCTTTCATCTTTTTTCCATCCTACGTATGTTCCTTACTTTCTCTTTCCTCCTTTTTTTTCTCTGTCCCCTCTTTCTTTTTTTGGCTTTATTTTCTGTTTTTCTTCTCTCCTGTTGTCTCTTTTTATTTTTCCCCTGCTTGTTTAGTTCTTTTCTTGTTTATTTGAATTAATCTCTTATTCTCCTGCAGTCCTTGGGAAAGTACTGGACTTTTATCCCTTTAGAGCAGTATATTCAAAAGAGTTTTTTCTAGGTCAGCAGCACGATGCCTTTACGGTTTACTGTCTTGCATTGGGGATGGTGTGGAAGCTTACTGTCATTCTTCAAATTAAATTCTGTATTTATGAGATGCACTGAGTAACCACAGACAACAGGACGGCCGATAAATATTTGTCCCTCTGCCCTCGGTTGCCCATCTTTAGTTGCGCGGGATGCAGAGCACGTTAAGTGTGTAGTAAACTTCAGCGTATAAGATTAGTCCCTTGTCAGTTCAGCTGAGTTAAGCATGGATTCGTGTACTTTGCTAAACTACAAACATAGTCATTGCAGAAATATTTCCTGCAAATGATCATGAGATACGTAGTTTTAGAGACAGGTACCGAATGTGTTATTTGCGAAATTCAGCTGTTGAAGTTATCTTTGAATACCACAATTGAAGATCAAGTGGACTGTCACTACATTTTTTTAAATGCTGAAGTTTTTCTTTTGGATTGATAAGAGATTTTCTGAGGGCTGATTAGAGCACTGCACTTGCTAAGGCTACTGTTTGATGTCTGATGGTGGGGCTCAAGTTTAAACGTTATCTTTCACTTCTTGTTGACATGCGGGCTGGAGAGGTGAGATATTGGACTTCAGACTCGCCTGCTGCTGTGGTATGAGCTTCCAGGGAGAGACTCGTGTGCTGGCGTAGAGTGGTGGTGGAGTGGAGATCTCATCTCTCAACTTCTCTAAACGTGCCTCTGCTTCCAGCCAGTGTTCCACTTTGCTGTTGTCAGAATAGGATGCTAAATTCTAGTCCTTGCTACAGCAGTAAATAACCCTTGGCGTAACAAGAACCGGTAAATTTGTGAAAGAAAGGAGTTTCATTCTAGTGTAGCGTTCACATGGTGAAAAAGAAATCCAGCTTCCACAAAAGCCCAGAAATTCTTCCTGACACTCCTTTGAATCCCAAACCCCAAATGAGAGAAGTGTGAAATACAGGGGGAGGATGACATCAAAGTTGGAAAATAAATAAGTTGATGATGAAAAGGGAGTAAAAGCAGATAAATTCTTCTTTGTTTTTAGTTCCTTTCTCAAACCAATTTAACAACATTTCTGTAGTGCCAGATCTTAGTCTGAGCAACCTGATGTAGTTAAAGATGTTCCTGCTCGTTGCAGGGGGTGTTGGACTAGATGACTTTTAAAGATCCCTTCCAACACAAATGATTCTATGAGTAAATGGGATATTTTGAAATACTTGAAATGTCTTTATCAGAAAGTACGATGTACGCAAAATAGGACTAAAGGCAAGGCAACCAGAGGCTGGCTGCATCAGTTCTCTGGTGGGAAAATATGGTGAACGCCCAAGTATCTTCCCTCCAATGGAAAATGTTTCGGCTTTTTTTGTGGAAGAAAGGCTTGTAGAGAGCCTCTTAATTGACCTTCTAGCAGCAATATGGGACCCTGGGGTGCGTCATCAGCTTCCTGGGGCTGGGAGGGCTGTCCTGCCCATGGCACCGGCAGGGAGCCCCGCAGCCCAGGCTGGTGTGGGACTCTTGACTGGCTGGACCTCGGGGAGACACGTTTTGGGGATGGGAGCAGCGGGCAGCATCCCTCCACAGTCAGTGGTTACTCCAAAAGTCACTTTTAAAGGTCTTATGAGCAAGAAGGCTTTTAGAAGTAGCAGCACGAAATGCGTTTAAAACTACTGTTTTAAAGCTCCGTGGTCAAAATCCTGTACTGTGTCGCAGTGATAGTGCATTAGAGAGAGAGGGAGAGCAGATCTTTGATGTGCAAGACTGAATGAATAATTCAGAGTAGGAACCTGAAGTTATTGATTCCTGTGCGTCCTTCAGGCAGCACATGGTTTGTAAATGGCCACTTAGGTCGATTGCTTGGTGAAATGTTCAGGTGTGCCCTTGATGGCAGAGGGCCCATTCCTGATGCAGCGCAGTCATTCCCTTGCTGGAAGCTGGCACTTGCCTGACGCTCGTGGTTATCATTTCGGATAGCACTACTCTGCAGTAGCTTCTTTTTAAAATTATTTTTAAAAATTCTTTTTAAAATTAAAAAAATTATTTATATCGTTTGTTTTTCAGTAGTTCAGCAAGGCCTATTGCCTTCTTAGTAGGCAGAAGAACATTTCAGATTTTCTCCTAAAAATTGCTGCTGTTGTGTGTTCAGGAATAATATAAAAGATTTTGAAGTGTTTTTTCTTTGAGACGTGCTCCTTCCGAAAAATACAGAAAATTAACTCATGAAGGAGATCATAAGTTAATGGTGTAAAGAAGTATTTGATTTTATTGTTGTCCCTGGAAATATGCACAATTATCGTTTACACACACTGCATACAAATTTTTCAAAAATCTTCCACTTGGAGGTAAACTGCACAGCATCTTTCATCTGCTTAGTATAGTCTACAGCTGGTTGCAAAGCAAATCAGCAAGCAAACTCAGGACTTTAGACAAAGTTTTGACGAGGGAGGCAGGTAACCAGGAGACAGCGAGGAAAAGCAGTGTCAGAATGCCAGAAGTTAAAGCTGAAAAAGAGGAGGCAATTGTACAAAGTTTTGGAGGCGAATGATAAGCCCCATCACAAAATCTCTCTGCAAGCAAATAAATAAATAAATGCAAGTCAATAAAAACTGTGCCGCGGATTCCAGGTTTGTTTGATCCTCTTGGTGCATGCAGACTTCATGACTAATTGGGAGCAGCAAAGAGAATAATTGGAGACAGTACATTAAATATGCATGAAATACTTGATAGCTTGAGTGCATCGATATTTTTGTGGCGTGCAGCACTGTTGAACCAGTCGAGTGTGTATTTTTATGATCCTTTCTATTGTGACGTTTGAGGTTTTTTTTTAAATTGTGTTATATAGGTGCTCACATGTGAAAGAAAGAGTATACAGAGAATTAAGTCTACCATGAGATTACTGTATGGTGAAATAGAGCTACTAAAATCAATATGTTTCCTATGATAGACTAATATATTAATATATTAATTCATTCTCTTTTTATGGGTTCATTGTTTGCAATTATCTCCCAGCATAGATTTTATTTAGTAGTATTTATTCCTTAGAGAGCACAAAAGATAAAATTCTACCATCTGCAATTAAATGTTGGCTTTTTAATTAATTGTTAAATTATGCATGGAATTGTATTTTATCTATATACTTTTGATGTGGTTGCATTTAATAATCATTTATATATCAGTTTAGAAATACTTTGGCTTGATCTAGCTCCCATAGGCACAATGTAACCGTGCCATTGGCTCCGGTGGGAGTGGTATTTGTCCTAATACCTCCAGACAGTAAGTGACTTCAAACATTCAGTCAGAAGCATTACCTAAATATTTTGTTCTACAGCAACATTTCATATAATTTGGAAAGCCAGGCTTGCCCTCAGGTAACATAGACGTGTGACTGCGTGGGGACATAAGAAGGTATCAGAATAGTTTGCCTGTAAAGAATGCATTGTTTGCTAAAGGCATTTATGGTGCTTTGAACAAGGAAATTTAAAGACAGTAACACAATGTTTAAAATCCTCATCTACGTACTGAAATACAGTACCGTGACTTTACTCAGAATAACATTATGCCTGCCAACCTTATGTTTTACCTGCTTTAGGCAGGTGTGGAATGTATTGCTTTTGGTCTGAGTTAGTGTATCCCTGTAGTTTCATGCTGTGAAAGCCGGATTTGTCGGCTGGATTTGACGTTATTAGCATTATATTTGCGTACTTTAAACCATCCCTGAGGAGGTGTATTTGGTAGCACGTAGTACAGAGCTGGAAAGGCGAGGGGCAAGTTGGAAGCACAAAGGGTGAGGAAAACTGGGTGCACTGGAAATGCTGCAGCTTGTCTCTGGCCAAAGTTAAAATGGGAGAGAAGGTGACTGGTTGCTGTCGATTCGAGGAGTTGAACTGGAACAAGGAGGCCGACAGCAGATTTTTGGTCACTAACTAGCATTGGGAGGAAGGGCTGTGTAACAGCGGCGAAAGTTATTTCTCCTCATAACTGACGGAAAGAGCAGATTTGGAGGTCTTTTTGAACACCTACAAAGATGCCCTCTGTAGCCTATACAAGACAGAGGCATTTCTGTGGCACAGCTCAGCTCATCCCCAAGCAGGTGTGCAAACAGATCCAGGCACACTTGCTGCTGTTTTCCCTGCCTGCTGCAGGAGTTGGGGTGGCTGCCTCTGATGTGGACATGTGTCTTGAGAGAGAAGTGCTAGCCAGAGAGACCTTCAGGCTGTTGGCTTTGGAAGGTCCCTGGCAAAACGGCTGGTTGGTTGGGGCTGGACTGATTGGGACTGCTTCAAAATTTAAAAAGGAAAGGTAATTTAACAGCAAGTGATTGCGAAATCCCAGGCTTACCTTTCAAAGAGAAGAGAGAAGTGGGATGTAAAAAAAGGACAGTAAACTTCTAAGCAGCAGAACTGGGGAAAGCAATAGATGGGCTCTCCTGGGGTGGTAATCCAGGAAAGGGAGGAGTGCAGGAGATCTGGCAGTCATTGAAGGCGTTTGTGTTCGAGGCACAAAGGCAGGCTGCAGACAGACAGGATAGATAGGAGGTGTCATATAGAATATACTGCTGCTTTTAAGAGATGTGAGATACAAAGGAGCCATACAAGAAGTGGAAATAAGGGCAGCAGGACTAAAGATTTGTTTGAAGGAGTTAAAGCATGGTAGGGTAAAAGAAGTGGAAATAAGGGCAGCAGGATTAAAGATTTGTATGAAGGAGTTAAAGTGTGGTGGAGTAAAATCAGACAAGTAAAAGGTCCGGAAGGAGTTAGTGTGACATAAAAGTCCACAGGAGAAAGGTTCTGTAGTTACGGTAGAATATGAAGAAGAAAGGAGAAGTATGGATGCATTACCAAGGTGAATGGTGTGGAAAAGTCTGAATTACTCCAGCCTTTTCAGTCAACAAAATACTGACTTGATGGAACGTCTTTTTAATAACGTGAGAGTAAAATTCAGATAAAGAAAGAACAGTTTGAAGAATATTCAGATAGATTATGTGCTTTCTGGTTGCACAGCTTTATTCACCCAACAGTTAGAAGCTAATTGAAGTGTTTTATAACATTTTATAATTTTATTTAAGAGTTCAGAGAGGGTGGGGGACTCGTAAGAGCCTGCAGTTAAAGTAAACATAATACCTCTGTCCCAAGCAGAAGAAAAGAATGGGGAGTTGCAGACCTCGCAGGGTAGTTTCCTAGGGAAGGCTGTTGAACAGCTGATTTTTGAAAGCAAGTGGACAAAGGGGAAGCGGTGGACGTGGTATATCTACATTTGCTTTACGTACTACCGCATGTAGTCTCATTAGCAGATTACTGTCACAAAATTTGAATGAAAGAATCCCACTTGTAGTTTGCTTGGATATTGCCATCAGTAACAGCTGCAGCTGGAACTGGTACTAGGAATAGCCAGTGCTGTCGGTCGTTGCTGCCGTTGTGACTGCCATCAGGTGCTGCAGCAGCACCCTCTGGCTCTAGGAAGCCACGTGCATGCGCAAGGACCCATCTCCCACCCAGAGATGGCATCCGAGTGTTATCCCAAAAATCAGGGTTCGTTTGCCCGGCGTGCAGTACGCCAGTATACTCACAGAGCAGAGGTATTTTACTGCATATTTGCGCAAATACGGGTGTCTGTCCCAAGACAGCTCACCTTGTTCACAAGCTGACAGTCATTTATGCACTGAACATTACCATATTCATCTTTCTAATACACATGCATTGTTATTCTATTAACTGATTGGTTAAAATCTCTTCATCCAGCCTGTAAATTAGTGCACATGCTCAGTTTCTATATCGTTTGAGTCTGGGGTGTAACTGGGGTAGGGGGTCTGTGGTCGTGATCTCCCCGAGCCAAAATTACCTTTCCCTTAGTTAACTGTTTCTTTTGGCAGTCTCAGCAGCTTTTCGTAGCTCGCTAGGTATTCTTGAGATTCATCACTCTCTGGTTCTACTTTGGACAGGTACGTCCTTCTTAGGAAACAATAACACGTTATTCAAAATCCTGTTTCTTAGTTTCTCTGAACCTAGTATAGTTAATCTTAAACTTAACTATAATAAGGGTAAGGCTTTACAAAAATACCTACAGCAGCAATAGTCTAATTAATTTCAGTTACCATTTCACATTTTTATTCCCCTTTTTACTGCTGAGTATAACACGAGCACACAGTGCCTTTGCCATACCACGTCCTCGGGTGAGGATTTGAGCTCTGTCACTTCATCCTTGTGGTGATACCCCTGTTTCTCTAACGCTGTGGCTGTGGTTTTCTTAGCTCAGGCCTTTTGTCACGTTGTCAGCAGCAAGTGCGGCCCTCACGCTGCCACGGTTCTTAGCAAAGTCCGTCACCTGCACTGGGCTGCGTTGGCTTGTGCCCAGCGAGCTCCATGAACTACAGATAAGCTTGCACCCTGCCTGTGGGCCAGCATGGTGGTTAGGAGATGAGGAGACAGCTCGTAATGCTGCCTTTTCATAGATGCGTGGGTTGGCGTGTGGGCACGCGGCTGTGAAACTCTACCTGGCTGCGCAACTCCTGATCTTTGTGGCAAGAGGTTTGTAGCTGTCTGTAATAAAGCATTAAGAAGTTAAGAACTTTTCTTGTAAGATCAAGGATAGGTTGTGATAATTGGAGTTTGTTTAGTCTGAAACAGAGAAGACTGAAGGGTGACATGATAACGTGTCCTCAGTGTGTAAAAAGTGGTTATGCAGAGGCTGATGAACAGAAGTTTTCTGAGGTCAGGCTCTAAGGGGAGGGACAACAAAAAATTGAGTTCACTTTACAGAAGAAGATTTGGTTTGAAGATTAGTGAGGAAAAATCCTCCTCTCTAAAAAGCAAGCAAGTGTAGTAAAATACTGAAGTATATGTATTACATATTACATTTCCTTCACTGAAATTTTTAAGAATAAATTAGAGAAGCATTTCTGGTGTGTTCTAGCCAAACTCAGTCTGCTCCACTGCATTGGGTCAGGTGAGGTGATCTGTTGAGTCCTTTTTAGCCTTATAGTTGTATTATTCTGTGACAGCCTAGTGAGCTGTGTAAGGAAGGGATGGCGTCAGGAAGGTCAAGGCACAGCTGGAGCTGAACTTGGCAAGGGATGCTGAAAACAATAAGGGCTTCTGCAGGTACAACCAGAAAAGGAAGGTTAAAGAAAGCATACGCCCCCTTATGAGCAAGACCGGCAAACTGGTAACAATGGACGAGGAGAAGTGTGAGGTACTCAGCAACTCTTTTGCCTCAGTCTTCATTGACAGCCTCTCTTCCCACACCTCTCGAGGGGATGGACCACAAGACAGGGACTGGGGGAGCAAAGTCCCTCCCACTGTAAGGGAAGATGACGTTCGTGACTACCTGAGGAACCTGAGCATACATCAGTCTATGGGACCTGGTGACATGCATCGCAGAGTCCCGAGGTAATTGGCTGATGTCATTGCGAAGCCACTCTCCATGATATTTGAATGGTCATGGCAGTCAGGTGAAGTCCCTGGTGACTGGAAGAAGGGAAACATTGTGCCTATTTTTAAAAAAGGATAGAAAGGAGGACCCCAGGATCTGCAGACCTGTCAGCCTCTGTGCCTGCGAAGATCATGGAACAGGTCCTCCTAGAAGCTATGCTAAAGCACATGAAGGACAGGGGCGTGATTTGAGACAGGTAGCACGGCTTCACTGAGGGTAAGTCCTGCCTGACCAGCCTTGTGACTTTCCGTGATGGTGTGACTAGATCAGTGGACAAGGGAAGAGCTATGGATGTTGCCTGTGTGGACTTCTGTAAGGCCTTTGACACGGTCCCCCACAACATCCTTCTCTCTTTGGGGAGACGCGGATTTGATGGGTGGACTGTTCGGTGGATGAGGAATTGGTTGGATGGTTTTAGCCAAAGGGTAGTGGTCAATTGCTCAGTGTCCAGATGGAGATTGGTGACGAGTGGAGTCCCTCAGGGGTCCGTACTGGGACTGGTGCTGTTTAACATTTTCATCAGTGACATAGACAGCAAGGTCGAGTGCACCCTCAGCAAGTTTGCAGGTGACACCAAGCTGAGTGGTGCGGTCAATACGCCTGATAGGTGGGTTGTCATCTGGAGGGACCTGGACAAGCTTGAGAAGTGGGCTCATGTGAACCTCATGAGGTTCCACAAGGCCAGGTGCAGGGTCCTGCACCTGGGTCGGGGCAACCATATCTGGGCATACCCTCTATCAATACAGGCTGGAGGATGAAGGGAATGAGAGCAGCTCTGGTGAGAAGGGCTTGGGGGTGCTGGTGGATGAGAACCATAGAATCATTAAGGTTGGAAAAGGCGTGTCAGATCATGAAGTCCAACTGTCAGCCCATCACCACCATGCCTGCTAAACCATGTCCTGAAGTGCAGTATCTACGTGTTTTTTGAACACTTTCAGGGATTATCAGTCCACCACTTCACTGGGCAGCCTGAGAAGCTGGGCATGAGCCGACAACATGCATTTGCAGCCCAGAAGGCCAACCGTATCCTGGGCTGCATCAAAAGCAGCGTGGCCAACAGGTTGAGGGAAGTGATTCCGCCCCTCTACTCCACTCTGGTGAGACCCCACCTGGAGTCCTGCGTCCAGCTCTGTAGCCCCCAGCAAAAGCACATGGAGCTGTTGGAGCAGGACCAGAGGAGGGCCACAAAAATGGTTAGAGGGCTGGAGCACCCCTCTTATAAGGAAAGGCTGAGAGAGTTGGGGTTGTTCAGCCTGGAGAAGAGAAGGCTCTGGGGACACCATATAGCAGAATTTCAGTGCTTAAAGGGGGCTTATAAGAAAGATGGGGACAGGCTTTTTAGCAGGATCTGTAGGGACAGGACAAGGGGAAATGGTTTCAAACTGAAATAGTGTAGGTTTAGACTGGATATAAGGAAGAATTTCTCATCTTTGAGAGGTCCTGGAGGACAGGAGAGGTGCCCGAGGACTGGAGAAAGGCCAATGTCACTCCAGTCTTCAAAAAGGGCAAGAAAGAAGACCCAGGGAACTACAGGCCGGTCAGCCTCACCTCCATCCTGGGAAAGGTGATGGAGCAGCTTATCCTGGAGGTCATCATCAAGCAAGTGGAGGAAAAGAAGGTTATCAGGAGTAGTCAGCATGGATTCA
>Ga0065711_1048310_pt1 | contig 11878 bp, 8 predicted proteins | sample Hoacrofraction12_FD_59098 | JGI IMG/M metagenome (GOLD analysis project Ga0065711, IMG submission 59098) | Hoatzin crop microbial communities from Cojedes, Venezuela - Epithelial fraction 12 v2 (version 2) | ecosystem: Host-associated > Birds > Digestive system > Esophagus > Crop | place... | reverse complement strand
CCAGTCTTAGCACTGAAGACTGAAGCAAAGAAGGCATTCAGTAGCTCTGCCTTCTCTGCATCCTCCGTCACCAGGACACCCGCCTCATTCAGCAGCAGCCCCACGTTGTCCCTAGCCTTCCTTTTGCTGCTGATGTAGTTGAAGAAGCCCTTCCTGAATTAATAAATTAAATAGAAAACAGCGTTCAATTCTGAGAGCAGACAGAAAGTAATCCCAAACCCTCTGAATAGTTTTAAAAAAATGGTTGAACTGACGACTTAAAATCAGTTTTTATCCTTTTCTATTGCAAACAAAAAAGATACCGCATAATTGAATGCAGATTAAATAACCCTCATGAAGGCTAGAGTTCAGAAGAAAGATAAAATGGGTTTGTGCTGGTTTTTTGTCCTCAGTGTCGAAACTGCAAGTGGGTGCTTAGAAGTGTGAAATTTGTAGTACCCCCAGTTTACAATCTGAGCACTAAAATTTGTGAATGCAGTTCAGGTACCAATACTGTCCTGCCCTGCAGATTCTGTAGTTTGGATCACCTTGTAGCAGCAACTGCTATGCAAGAAACATTTATTCAAAATGTAAATGAACTGCTTATCTGAAGGTATGGGTACATGGATAAACTTCTGCAAGGCAAGCTAAGCTCCAAATCTGCATCATCATCAGCTCCCACCTGATCTAACTTCAGATAATGTGAAAGCTTACCCATCTCTCAGTGAAGGATAAATTGCTGGCTTGTGCTCACTGAAGGGTAAAAGTGAGCACATTCATACAGCAGAGCAGCTAGCAAGACGTGAATTAACATGCTAGTTTGTCTTGCAGTCATTTGTTCTGCAGCCATAGCCTGATGATGCACAAGGCAATGAAGCCAGCAGTGCTTCAACGTGCACTTTTCTCCATGACAACGTTGTTTCTGTCTCTGTGCTGCCCCTGAGTTGTCAGCGAATTGATATGGATGAAAATGATAGCTTTTCAGGTGGTCACAAGAATAATGGTGCCAAAGCTCTCCTCAAATTGGCTTTGGAGCTGTGTTTTCAAAATATCCAAAATATATCAATCTGCATAAAAATAAATGCAAGAGTAAATTTGTAAATTCATTCTGCGAATAACTTTTGTCTTTTCCATGCCTTTTGTAGATGTTTATATGGTGGTTTGGGGTCTAGTCTGGTGTGTAGTCAAATGTTGTGATCTCTGGGATTGCAAAAGTGGTGGAGGTTTTCTTGTTTGGGGTTTTTAGGCTTTTTTTTTTCCTCTAAAGGTTATATGACCGTTCAGATGTTGAGCTGTCTGCAGGTAGCCTGCTGGCAGAGGTATCCTTGAAATGTAACAGAGCCCCGAGTGGCTCCGTTTCCTCTTTTCTCTGGAAGATCTCAGTGTTTACAGCCGTTGTTACTGGTTTGTCTCCGATACAACGCTGCGTTTTATGATGTAATTAGTTTTTGAGTTTCCCATCTTGGTTTTTCGCTAGGTTTATCTGTAAACACTGTTTTTCTGTTGTCCTCGCTCTGGGCCCAAGCTGGATTTGGAGTTGTAAAAGTGAAAAGGAAATATCATCTTTGGTGGTTTGATTTGTTTCTTCTTGGGGGTTTTAAAAATAGTTTAATTACAGGACAAAAATCAGTTACTAAATATAGAAAAATCAGGCACAGGTAAGTTTCAGCCTACGTAATCCCAAGACAGAGTATAAAATGTTTTACAGTACCGGTGATGCCATCAGTCTAGTAGAATATACCCTGCTAGCTTGTTGCAGCCTAGGCTGGTGTCTCTCGTCATGTTGGCAGGCGTGCTGTGCTTGTATGGAAATGTGAAGTGCACTGCAAAGAATTCAAGTAGAAAATGCTCACTTGTTTTTCTGTAGAGCTCCTGCGTGGGGATTTTGATCTCCAGACAAAATTAGGAGAAATTTCAGCACTGAATTGCAGCAATTCACGTGTGTGTCTCCTGAACCCTCAAATATGCAGCCTGTGTGAGTTGTTTTACTTAACGCTTTCCCATCACATGGCAGCTCTGGTTATATTGGGCTGACATGCATGTTACCAGCAAATCAGGTGTTTATAGGGCAAAATATGTTGCAACCTACTCGAAACAGTCGGACATCTCAGAAAATCCGAGTGTGGCAGTTGGAGAAAGCTTGCTGGCTGCCTGACCAGAAATTAATCTTGCTATTTGTCAGCATTTCTATTGAATAGAATAAGCTATTTTTAAACCGCTTGTAGCCAACATGACCTCAAAATTAGAACATGTAGGAAAATGGGTTTGGTTTTCAGTGAAAAGGAAATACTTTTGGGCAAAATGCCACTTCAGCTTCTCATAGGAAGTGCAGTTGAGGAACTCTTATTCTCATCCTCCCCTGTGGATTGAGATTCCTGGTTGGAATAAATCTCTGATAAGATACCAGTCCCATGGGCAAAAGCAGTGCTTCCTAGGGGAAGTCCCAAGGAAATGCTCACGTATGCAGATGTTGTGATAAGGCAATCAGACTGCGGTTTCACAAGCGATACAGTGGCTGCATGCTGTTCTCAGTTCTTGTTTTGTTATCAAAGCTTTTGAGATTCAGAGTTACCTTGAAAAGTTTTCCACAGGTTGTTTTTACATGTTTGTAGGTTTGAAATCTCTACAAAGTGGTTTTTTTTTTAATCAGTCATACTTGGAATATTGGCAGATGAGCCTTGCTGCATATATTTGTGTCAGTTTAAGAGTCTGTTGCCCTTTTTGGCAGAGCGGAGTATCTATGCCTGTTTCTCAGTCACCCGAGTGTGAGGTCGGGCAGCTGCGCTTTGAGTGGCCGTGACCAGACTCCTGAGCTCTGCAACAAAGCAACTGGAGCAGCGGTTTTGGTCATTGTGCTGTGGCACTGCCAGTCTTCAGTGGGGACAAGAGTGGGTGTCTGTCCTTGTGAGCTGAGGTGCTGCCTGTCGATTGGCTGCCATGCGTGTCACCTACCCGAGCTGACTGCATGCCCCCCCCATTGGCATTCAGCGATGCGTAGACTCCACTGCAGTTTGTACTGCAAAATACATAACTAATGCTGCTCTAACGCATCTCTAAGCCTTAACGGGGGACAGAAGCCTTGCACCTCCGCTTTAAACTTGCAGAATGGCCTTTGCATATTCAAAGATTTTAAAATGGCTTTTAGGTAGTAAAATATAAGAAACTGTGTTTCTAGAGGAGCTCCTTCAGCTCGTTTAGTGGTAAAAAATGTGCATGGTTTTTGTTTTGCATTCATGTTCCAATCTCTAAATCCTAACAAGTAAATTCAAGAAAGTATTTTATGCTACTAGTTATGCTGGGCATTTTGCAGCTAGGAAGGAATGAAGTGAACACTGCTTATAACTAGATAATTGTGATTCAGAATACCCGAGCAACTTCCTATCCCTGCTCTTAACTGTTAGAGCTCGTGGCTATTCTAGGTACATGCTCCCTTACAGGGACAGTTGTCTGGCTTTTTCTATGCATCTCAGCCTTTCACTTAATTTGCAAGAGAGATCTGGATTGCTTGGAGTGGCACACCTCATTGCTTTCAAATGATCATCAAGCAGCTTTGAGCGCAGGTGTTTGCAAAAGTGGAGTTTGGTCTGGTGGTTTGCTGATGTAGAAATATTTCAGGAATTATCCCTTATGCTGAAAGAATGCCCCGCAATGCTACAAGACCAGACAGCATTGCAGTCATTTGTCACTGAACTTGTGCACGTGAGTAGCACGTGCTTATTTGCACTTCAACAAGTGTTAACATCACTACAATTAAATTTCCTAGTTCTAGTGATATAGTGGTATTTTCTTTATACATGGGTATATCTTTAATTTATTACTTATTTTACAATATTGTTTTTAATAGATTATGGAAAGATGGAAGATTCTAGAGAAATGAGCCAATGCCCCGCCTGCAAGATGCAGTGCGATCTGACTTGTCTAATGACTTACAGCTTGAAGAGAAAAGTAACAGTTGCTGAAGGAGGGTTTGGGGAGTCAGTGATAAAATTCATACCTTTTTGTTACTTGGAATGGCTAAAGTGCATCATGAGATGCAAAACAATTTAATATTTTTAATTTTGCTGATCAGAATTAGTAATGTTGGGCAGTGATTTTTTGGTAATGCTTTTAATTTCTGACTTTTGTTCAGCTTTGAAATTGTTGCATTTCGAATTTAAGCTTCTTAAATGTCAGATACCACAAACATGAATGTTGTTGATTTTTCTCAGCTATGTCAGATAGTTTTAACTGGAAAACACTAGTTCTTTTCAGGGTTTAAAATAGCGTTCAAACTGCTTCTAAAGCTGCTTTCACTCACAGGCTGCCTGTTGACACCCATAAACATCTATATTCTGTAGTTTAGTTAATCTAATGGGAAATCAGCATATATAATCCAGTTAGATTTTGTTGCCTTGCATTCTGCAGCATCTTATTTTCTATCAAAATGAGATATCGTGGTGTTTTTTCCAGAAAACAAGAGCAGTATCTCAAGAATTCTTTCAGCATGTTTTCTATATTCCCCACTTTGTATCCCATATGATTTTAGTTCTGGAGCTGAATATCGTGTCTCTTTGTTGGTAGTACTTTCTCTGATAGCTTCTTGGCTGATTGTAGTTTGAATCTAGTAAAGGTGAGCATGTCTGAAGTATGGATTGGCTTGTATATAGAAACTGATATATAAGAGAATAGTGTATAAAAAACATCTAATTCTAGGCTTTGGAAGTGTAATTACAGAACTGTCTTCCCCCTTTGAAGAAGTAAGACTTTCTGATTGTATAGAGGTTTGCCCTGGGCATGGAAGTCAATTCCGTGTATTTCTCGTATATACGTAAGAACTTTTAGCAGTAGACTAAGCAAGGCCTGGACTGTGCACCTCAGTAAAAGCATGAACCTATCACTTGTACGTAAAGAAGAGCACAAGCACGTAATTTTAGGAGCAGTCATAGGGCTATGAATCCTTGCTTTGCATGGGTGCCTTGGAAGCTTGTGCTACTGGTGTCCTGCTTGGTTGCTCTAGGTAGATATTTAAATTTGGGAAGGCAGAGTTTCATGCGCACCACTCTCCAGAGCTTCTCTGTCAGCTATTTTAGGTAAACATATGCTCAGAGTAGTAATTATTCCTGGGTCTCATGCTTCACTTGCTGTGGGAAGATATTAAACAAGTAATGTGGATTTGTATTTTCCACTTTGGAGTGAATATCTATCTTTCTCTGGATCTATGTCCAAAATATTTTCCTTTCAGAGGTACCACCATTCATATTTGCAGAAGCTTGTATTTTTCACAGGGACATTTGTCGTGATAGTGATTGACCCAGAGTGGGTAAATGTGTGTTTTGGTGCCTATTGGCAGTATTCTTTTTTTTCTCCTTCTAGGACGTGAAAATCTGAGAAATGAACAAGTTACGGCAAAGCTTTAGAAGAAAGAAAGATGTCTATGTCCCGGAGGCCAGTAGGCCTCATCAGTGGCAGACTGATGAAGAAGGCGTTCGTACTGGCAAGTGTAGCTTTCCTGTTAAGGTAAGAGTTTCTGCCTTTCTTTCGGATGTCCATGAGGTACTTTTGCCATGAATTATTATTTGGGGTTTTTTTGGCAGGTGTAAGGCAGCAGCATGCTTCATTACACTCTGACCTATTTTACAGTCAGCACTCTTGCAAAGGATGTGGCTTTTTTTAAAGCAGATGACTCATGTAACAAATGCCTTGGAAAATCGCTGTCTGAGATATCATACATTATTATCTAGTTGAAATAAATCATGTAGCTAGGCAGAGGAGTAATATAATATTTGTCTTCCTTTTTCTGGAAGAGCAGAAAAATTGCTCTTGGATTGCATGCAGAGGTACTTGGTTCTCTCTGTTAAAAGTGGAGTTACGGTTACAGTTTGGCTTGTGAGGTAAGCAATGGGTTGTGCTTGGAAAGGAATCCTTCCTCCCTTTTGATAATTGAGGACATTGCTATGTAACACCTGGGTTTGCTTCCAGTGCTTGAGGTTATAAGCACTTGCTAACTTCTGACAGTGTCTTCTGTGCTGTGATTTTTTTTTTTTTTGGGGTGTGTGTGTGTGTGTGTGTGTGTGTGTGTACAATATTATTTGAGTATTTAGGAATGGTATTTAATAATAATACTTAGAAATACAATAATTAAAATAAATATGAAATTTCAAGATGTCTTCTTGCATATGCTCCCCTTGTAATCGAGAGCTTTCTTCCTCAAATCATGCTAATACTAACTCTGCAATAGATTGTAAGCAGATGACACTTATAGAAAGCTAATGGATTAAGTATCTATGCACAAGGATAACAGTCTACAGTTCTGACACCTAAGGACCTTTTATTAGTTTTTATCTGTATTATGCTTAATTCTGTCTGGTAGTTAAACCGGTGATGTTGCTACCTGGAACTCTTGAAAATGACTGTTGTAAAGCTGTGGGTATGTGTGGAATCACAATGAATTTGATGTAACTTTCACACTAGGTTCATGCCCTGCTTTACCCTACTATAGTTGCTTATATAGTTGCTTTTACATATACTCAAGTGCATATAACGTTTCTAGTGTGTTATGGTTGCTTGCCTATTTGTCTTAGTTTTCTACTAGAAGGAAGGAACTGTAATCCAGTACTAAACAGAGATGGTGTTTTGCCAGAGCTTTGAAAGTGAGTAACTGCTCTGTGGAATTTCAAACTTAGATTAAGATTTAACACTGTGTAGGAGAGAACAGAGCTGTTAACTTGAGGATTGTTATTTCTTAATAATTTAGCCGTTACACAAGTTGAGAAGCAAAACGCTCGATTTCCAGACATTTAGTTTTACTCAAACTTTTTCAGTCCTTTACTGAATACAAAGGGTGTGAACCACTTCTTGCTGTTTAAAGACTGACTCTTTAACTCTCAGTCAGGACTTGCACTTACGACAAATGCTTCCTGTATTTAAATGAAGCATTCATCTATTCTGGGCACATGTACCCAAAGTCGAAAAAAGGTTTTGGGCTATTCTGCTGAAGAGGCATAGAAATGGAGGAGTCTTTACATCCTGTCATTATAATGGGACTTATTTACCATTATTTGCCTGCTTTATATTGGAATTCACTGAATGAAATTGATTTGTTCCTTGGAAAAAATACTCTGAAGTAAACGCATCTTTCTTGATTTGATCAGAATAGTAGACTATTAATATTTAAAGAATTTGCAATTAGATGAAAACTTAAAATTGGAACAATTTGACATGAAGAGGCATTTTAGCTTATTCAATTAGAATTTATTTTCCAAAATACTGTGCCTTGGGATGGGCAGTAGTGGTAATTTTTATTAAGCTTGGGATGCAAAGTAGGAGTTAACTGGTGTTTAATAGATACAGACAGGAAATATGCCATTGTGAGTGAATGAGATAAACCAGTTGTAGAGTCATTGGTTTAGTGGGTGGTACTATATTTTGCTCGCAAGAAGAATAGAACTTCGTGCTATTGAAGGAGAGTATCCTGTCACACCATTCTTGGGTATTATTTGGAAATTCATACATTCCAGGAAAAGTATGCTGTCTCCTATGTCCTTAAATGTCTGATGGCGTGACTTTTGTTCCTGATGCTCCTCAATGGAGCAGAATAAACTGAGATATTTTGGGAAAAAAGGTTAATGAATAGGAACGCATTCAAATCTGAAACGTGGTGAAAATATCTTAATTTTCTTCAAGTTCCTAAATGGAAATTCCAGAGTGGTGCATTGCCTGTAGTACAGCAGCTCAACCACAGTTTAATGTATTTTGGGGGGTGGGGGGGTGGTGTTGGTCTGTCCTTATTCTTTACGGTCTGCCTTGCCCACTCTTTAAAAATTATCAGCTGTAGTTCTCTGGAGCTCAAAGGATGTCTGAGTGGCAAGACTACAGTCTGCCTTTTGCAGGGATGCCAAAGATTTTACCCGTATAGCTGGTGAACACCTCAGAATTGTTAACAAGTATCTCAAAAGGTTTTCTATATGAAAGTAAAACACATGAAACTAATATAGTAGCAGCCATGTTGAGGGCTTTGTTTCTTCTAATGCTTGCTATTTTATTTAGGTAAGACACTAACATTCTTTTTTGGAGAAAGCTCTTGGTTTCTCTTGTTAAAGATCATGAAAGTTTGATGGGTGAAAGATATGTCACCCTGTGGAAGCAGTGTGAAGTTGGTTCATTTTTTAACTTCTTGCTTTTGGGCATGTATATTTTGCCCAGAGTTGGGGTGTTTGTAGAGTGCTAGCACAGATTTATCCTTTTTTAGATATTACAGAACATGTGGAAGCGCATTGAAAGTTGTATTGCAAATAGAATTTCGTACTCCCTGCAGGCTTCAGTCTGTTGGTGTTGGGCAGGGACTCCAGTAGCTGCTCGCTCGTTGTACTTTGAGGATGCTGTACTGCAGACAGACCTAATTTTGTTAAAGGGTTCTCTTGTGTTGGCGCTGTGCTTGAAGCTCTTCCTGTGCTACATCCACAGCTAATACTGATTGTTAAAGTCCGTAAGTGTGCTTTTGCATTTTGAGCAAATCTAATGGATCTATGGATCGTCTTCATTTTGGTAGAGAAGATGGTGTTTGGAAAGTATTGGCAAAATTCCTGTTACATTGTTGGCTTGATGTTCAAGGAGGTGGATCTGATGCACAGTTGGTGCTCTCCAGTGCTGTACTCGTAAATTTGGAGGTGGTGATAATCCTGGGTGCGTACTGTTACTGTTGGGCAATAACACCTTTTTGTTTGTTTGCTTTGTTTCGCAGTCTGTGTTTTTCCACTAGCTGGAGTGGCTATGTTGTAGGTAACCAGCTACTGATCCTGTTTTCTCAGTCATCTTAATGTGTGTAGGATGTATTTACAGATAGCCCTTCACTGTGTTGGAAATCTGACCACACTGGAGGTGGTAATCTGATGTGTTCAGAACAGGGCCTTGGAACGTCTGCTGACTTTCCTGCAGTGCTCTTCTGTGTAAACGGCTTTGAATCCACTAAAGTTGCTTTGAAAGAAGAGCCAGGATGCGGAGCGTATGACTGCGTGGTTTCTTTGCACTCCCCCACTGCTTCAGCAGGGAGACAGACAGGTGCCTGCCTGCCAGCAAAGGTCTGAAAAGGATGTTAAACTTGTCTTCAGACAAGGGTGACTTGCAGCATTGTGCTGTTCCGTTGGGAACGTAATGGTACTGCTGTCCTAACTTTTGTGGTCTGGAGGCATGATACATTGCAGCTTTTATAGGTGTACTCACCCCATTATTAAATGTGGTACTGTTACAGCTGCTGGAAAATCTATGCAGAAGTATATTTTCAGGCGTGAATTATTTTCCGCTGTTCTAACAAGCTAAAAAGTAACTACAGCTTTTCAGTAGTGAATCCTCCCTCTGAGAGAAAAGCTGTGCTAGATCTGTGTAACGTATAAGGGACTTAGATGTAGACATTATATTTAAAACTATTCAGAAGTAGATTATTCTAACAGACATTACAGCTGTGCCTATCAGTGCTACAATTTATTTTTATGCAATCTTTATATATCATAATTGCAAAAAATGAGGTTCATTGACATAGACATTTTCAAACTTTCTTTCTTGCTCCAGACACTACCTCACTGAGAACATGCAGCTGTTCTATGTTTTAATGACTAAAATATTTGACACTAGGGCTTCTTTTGTCTGAAATGTCTTTTTGAATGTCCCTCTGGGTAAGCAGTTTTTATTCGTACAAACGCACTTTAGAATAACTGGCCTGTGAAGTTTATATCAGAAAAATTAGGTCGTTTCCCTCTACTTAACAGAACTAAACGAACCAAACATTTGCAAGTTCTTGGAGGTTCTAACCAACTGGACATGTTGAACAGAATATTAGCAGCTGATTTCCACCTGTGGTTCTAGCAGGCACAACAGTCAAATATATCTTGGATTAATTTATTAGTTTTATTCTGTCACTTTGACATTTTTGGTGATCAGTCTCTTTTGACCTTAATGCATCGTCTAAGGCTACAGTTGCCTGTAAACTGCAAGTTTACTTCCATATTTTACTCCATTTATTTCAACTGGAAGACTCAACATAGCAGTGAAAGAAGTCCGTGTGGAAGAATAACAAACTGTATTTTTTGAATTTGTGTTTTTTAATTTAACGTCCAGGATCTGCTGCTGAGTGCCTGGTATCATGTGAATTAGCCTTTCCACTGAATCTTGATTTCTGTGTTAGTGTTGACAAATAAAATTTGTATGGATACAGTTGTTCGTTGACAAGCAAAAGAACTGATTTTCAGAGTAAGTAGTCTTGAACGGTTTCCTACCTAGCCTTTGCTTTGGTGGAAGATGTTTGGAGGACACCGTATTGCTCTATCTTCAAACAGAGGCAGACAAACAGGGAACAACTTGCGCTGAGTCCCGTAGAGTGTCACTTACACTGGGACCTGTGAGTGTTGGTTCTCACCCTGGGTCCCTGTGACCCGGCAGCATGTGATGTCATTAGGCCGTACGTGGCCCTGCTGAAACTGCCATCAGTGGAAAATAGGCCGTTTCTGTCTCTTTGCTCTGTGCTCTCGCACCACTAGGATGTGCCCAGTTGTCTGCTTTAGTTTTGGAATTTACATACTAAAGTTTATTGCTTGATGCCTATTTTATGAATCTCATATTGAAAATAATTATTTTTAATCAGTTCATAAATACAGCTTGCATGCCATTCTGTTCCTCCAGGTCAGAAAGACTGGTACTCAGCACAGGTAACTGTGGCTTTTATTTTATGGCTTAAATGCACTTCTAGTTTGAAATAATAGTAGCTGTGAAAGTTTACTGGCATGTTGATGTTGAAGTGCCTTTAAGTTAGGCATGTGATATTTTTGTTGGTGAAAGCTTGAGGTGCTTGAATAGTCTTTGGAAACTATGTTAAGTATTTTTTAAGAAGTTAATGTGACAAATCTGCTGATTTCTGAAATGTCGCACAGCCTTACACATTAAACACTACAAATCCCTACCACCTAAGGCATGAATTGATATTAGCAATGAATAATAACCATTTCTATTGAACATGAACCCAGCAGCAAGCAAAGGTACATTTTAAAAATCCTGCAGCATTTAAGATCTCGGAAAACAAGCTTTGAAGACCACTAATTATAAAAGAATGGTGATTAGAACAGAAGGTGTGAGACTTACCTCAAATGTATTCCTGTGCATTTTTGTCACGATTAAAAGGAATGTAATGTAACCCCTAATCTTTAAACTTTTCACGCTTATGTCCAACCCTTAGTTTGGTTTGAATAGCTTTGCAAATAAGAAGTTTTAAATAAAGCTTGTTACTCAATTTTAAAACCCTCCTGTCTTTGGCCAAAGTAAAATTCTTAAATTGTTTAGTAAACTTCAAATTGTTTTAAAGATATCACTATTAATGTTTAGGAGCCATAAAAATGGTTTGGATGTCCTTGCAGCAACATATATTTTAAATGTAGTTGAACGGTTGTAGATCAAAAAGTTTTCATTGGGTTATACATTTTTAATTATGGGTGTTTTGTTTTTTAAAATTAGGGTATTTCCAGTGTCATAAATGGAAACTAAATTTTTTGAAGGACTTGAAGAAAAGGTACAGAATCACAGAATGAATCACAGAATGTTAGGGTTTGGAAGACACCTCTGTGGATCATGTGGTCCAACCCCCCTGCCAAAGCAGAGTCACCTAGAGCAGGCTGCACAGGACCGCGTCCAGGCGGGTTTTGAATATCTCCAGAGAAGGAGACTCCACAACTTCCCTGGGCAGCCTGTTCCAGTGCTCCGTCACCCTCAGAGGGAAGAAGTTCTTCCTCATGTTCAGGCGGAACTTCCTGTGCTTCAGTTTGTGCCCGTTGCCCCTTGTCCTGTCGCTGGGCACCACTGAAAAGAGTTTGGCCCCATCTTCCTGACACCCACCCTTCAGATATTTATAAGCATTTATAAGGTCCCCTCTCAGCCTTCT
>Ga0065711_1048309_pt1 | contig 11879 bp, 5 predicted proteins | sample Hoacrofraction12_FD_59098 | JGI IMG/M metagenome (GOLD analysis project Ga0065711, IMG submission 59098) | Hoatzin crop microbial communities from Cojedes, Venezuela - Epithelial fraction 12 v2 (version 2) | ecosystem: Host-associated > Birds > Digestive system > Esophagus > Crop | place... | reverse complement strand
CGGCGGGGGAGGCGGAGGAAGAGGCCGCGAGGGAGCCGGGATCCGAGGTAAGGGCAGCCCGCCGCGCCCCGGCCCCGGGGAAGGCCGGGGGTCTCACCCGCGCGGGGTGAAGGCAGGGCGGGGGTGAAGGCAGGGGCCGGGGGTGGCTTCACGTGGCCGGGTGGAAGGACGGCGGGCGGCCCCCGCTCCCCTTCGCCCGGTCCTTGAGGGGGGGGAGCGCCGGGGTGCAGAGGGCGGGCGGGACCCCCGAACCGGGAGCGGGCTGGGGAGAGGTCGCCGGTGGCGGAACAGGACCGCAGCCCTGGCGGGGTCCGGAGGGTTTCACCCCCGGGTACCCGAGTTCAGAAACAGCGGTGGTTCTGGATCGCTGAACAAAGCGAGACGGAGTGTTGGGAACGGGAATAAAGCATGCACGGCAGCTTCAAGTTTCTTGCCTGATTTTGGTTTCTTTTCCCCTCTCTCTCTCGGATGTCTCGAGCGGAGATGTGCATCCGAACTTGAATTCCCAGGCAAAATCGAGATAATTTTAATGTAGCCATGTCTACTAACTATATGAGAGAAAGCCTAAAACTGGATTATCCCGGCCTCTCTATTCTATTTAAAAATAGAACAAACCTTGGAAAAACACTTACAGTCCCTGCATACGTTCCATTTTGTTTCAATTTGTCGGGGATAAATCATATTCTTCTCTCTCAGTAATGCTTAACGCCTGACATGGTATTTTATGACATTTTATGGCATCATTTTATGACATTTAATCATTTTTGTGATAAGTGGCTTTCTGAAATTTCGGAGCTTAGGAACTGAAATGTAGAAGTACTTCAAGCCAAAGTACATATGCTTCTTCATTTTTAAACTGAGTACATGATGATTACTATGCTTTTACGTACCTAGGACTTGTGTTTTCTCCAGTATGTATAACTTGATTTGTATCACCTTATATTATTGTAGACCTTTTAAAATTACGGCATACATTGTTCCATAAGTCACTACAAGTACTTTGTCATTTGTAAAAGGAATGTATTCAGAATCCACCCCAGATGCAAATTCATCATTGACGCTGGAGTTGTCTTTCCGAAGTTCGCTGAGGTGTCTTTCGCTGCTTTTCGGGGTTGCTTATGTGGGCTTTTTCTGTATTTTTCTCTTTACAAATGGAGCTGGGTAAACGAAACAGATTTCTCTCAGTTGTGGAGAGTGTGGGTGGAAGTAACCGCTGGGGCAGCAAAGTCAAATGAACCTTGAGGAGTGGCTTGAATAATTATGCCTGTGTTTAGGCACACTGCTCTCTGTTTACTGTTTTCTTGCACACAAAATCTGCCTGGAAATATAATTTCACTCAGAACTGCAAACGGCCAGTGCAGCAGCACAAAAACAGGCCCCTTGTTTTCCAGTCGAAAGACGTACATGGGTCAAGACTCTTTAGTGTCAAACCTCTTGTCAACCAGCTCCTACTCTTGTTTCTTAATGTGACCAGACATGCTCACGCTCACTTGCAGTTGGCAGCAGTGGTCATTTTGATTGACTCTTCCTCCCTGTCAGCAAGGCAGGTTCTTAAACCCAGGGATTATAAATAATTACACATTGTTTTGAAACATCTTAGTTTTTAGTAGAGTGCCACTCTACCATGGCACTCATGTCTTACCATGCAGCATGAGCCAGACCTTGAATTCTAGTACTGCTTTTTGCTCCAGAAGATAAAAAGGAGATTTAAGTCCCTTCTAATTAATTTATACCTGAATCAGGGCCTGCTACAACCTTTTAATGCTATCTGAGTGAAATTCGTAAAACTCTAGCTCCATGTGAGCTTTGCACTTGAGACATTTCTAAGATACAGAGTGTAGCATCTGTAGCACCAGTGGTTTTGGAAGAGGATACAGCCTCTTGCTGCGGCTGCTGGTCTGAATTACAAAGCTCCTACTCCATAGCATTACTCTTGCTCCCTCCATTAATTCCGTTGTCTCAGGGGCAGCAGGAACTGAAGCTGCTGCTACTGTAGCATTGTGTTATGGAGGACTCTCTGATTTCTGCTAATGTGGCATTAGCACTAGCTCATTCCCATTTAGTGACTAAGAGGTGGTCCCATAAAGAGGCACTATACTTTTTTCTCTGGTGCATTTTGATTTTTCTAGCCAGGCTAACTCAGACAGCCATTCCTCCCAGCTATTATCCAAGTTACAGACTGCCTTGCCAAAGCTCCCATTTGTTCATTAGTGTTTCGCTTTCTTTTCTGACCCACGCATCTTTCTGCTGTTGAGAGCGCGTTTCCCCCAGGCGAGAGTGGGTAGAGGCAGTGCACTTGGTCACCCTTGTGCGAAGTGGTACATCAAGCACCCTGATCTCGACAAACAAGACTTGCAGAGAAAAATTCCAGGTACAAAGGCAAGTCAATCAAGGCAAAGCAATATGTGCAAATCCCACTTTCTGCTCTGTTGCATGGCTTTATGGAAATTACTGACAAGCAAGCTTTTTAGAATTTTTTTTTCCTTCTAATCACAACAGAGTGTTGCAAGCCCTAAACACTCAAATATCATTGATTACAGCATCCAAATCCATGAGATTTAAACATTTATTTTAAATCACTTTCTTTGCCATCTAAGAGCCCTGAAGGCTCACACTACCTAACTGTGCTCCACAGACAAGATGGCTGAAGGTTAAGAATCACTTAACCAAATAACTTCAGAAAGCAGATATTCAAGAAGAAGAGGCTGGATCTCAGCAGCAGGAGACAACAAGATGCTGCACAGTGTCCCACTAGCAGCCAATATTCAGGACACATGCTCCTGGTTTCCAATCTCTTCCCTAGCGGGGGACAGGAGAAGTTCAGCTCTTACAGGTGTCACCTGCTTGTTGCCCAGGTATGAGCGGTTATGAGCATCACACTGGCTAACTGAGCTGGTTTGTAATTTTTAGGTAAGAAAACTAGTCCTTCTTATGGACGCTAACAGGAACTTATTAATGCTCTTTCATTTGTTGAGATGAGCTCCCTTCCCATTTTTGTTAACTTGAGACTATCCTTCAGATGAAAGCTTACTAGTATGCACAGCACAGCATGGCACTTCTGCTTACCATATTTTGTTAGCGTTTGGTGATTCTTTAGAACAGGGTCTTCTTTGTAATTTTCCAGTTTCTCATTTGAAGGCCTCAGTCACCCCAGTATCTGGTACTGTACATAACGAAGAAAAACCTCAGTGCATTTTCTGCACAGTCACTGGTAGCCACGGTAAGAGAGCAATCCGTGCAACCAAAGCGTTATAAATCATATTGAGGTCAGCAAGCCCTGTCTTCCATACCTGAAGATCTGTCCTTCCCCAAGAACAAAATTCCTCACTTTGTTTTTTCAGATCTGGCTTCCTTGCAGGCAGAAAATAGCACTTTAGACCAGGCAAATATTGAGTTTACTTAGTAAACACCCTTTTTTTTGGTTGTGTCTTCTTGTCTTCAAGCAGTATTTGGAATCATAAATAACAATTGCAGCAAGTTCTGACAATCTGTAAAGTGCTCTGTAAGTGTCAAATGCAGGATTTGGCACAGCCCAGGTGGTCATTAGTATTTACTACAAATATTTGTCATAGTCCAGTGGTCCTGTCAGCTTCGCTGTCTTACTAGATCCTTCCGCTGAAGCCCTGACTGTATTGTGAAGACACTGTAAGGGAAGGACCACAAAAGCGATCCTAACAGAAACGAAATCATAGTTGATTTCCTCTCCAGAGCTGGGCTTTGAGCAATAAATCATCAGTTGATATAACAAACTTTTGCTGTCTTGGCATTTTCCTACCACATCTATCAGGAAGCGGAGAACATGTAGGTGAGCACACCTGGAACTACAAGGAGCGGCCAGGGATTACGCCCCACAAAACTGGTTTTGGTAGGACACCCAGCAAGCAATCTTCTTACTGGCGGTGTGAACCCTGCTTGACCATGAGCGTTCAGGGATACCTAGGGTCCTGCAGAGGTCATTCATTGAAGTGACTTGGGCCGTTTCAAAGACAATAAGGGAAACTGACCTTAAAAAGAGAGAGAGTATAGGGATTTCACTAGCTGGTACAATTCAGGTTAAAATCGGGCAGCAAGACGAGCTCTAGCTGAGCCCAGCACCAGGTGGACTGGAATGGGGAGCCAGTCTTGGATGTCAGCAAAGACCTCCTGCGGCACAGCAGTGGGATGTCACAGCACATCCTTCCACCACGCCGTCTGTCCAGCAGCACTCAAGAACTTGCTCGAGTCTGCTGGGTTGGGAGGAGCCGTGCATCGGCAGCCACTGGCTCTGAGGGCAGCAGCCTGCTGTGAGCCCCTTTGGGGAAGGGAGCTGCTGCTCTGCGGAGGGGACAGCAGGGAGGCCACCCTGCAGGTCACCCTGCTGATCTCCTGTGGGCAGTGAAGCGGCTGCGGTGGCTGCAGCCAAACATGGTCCCGCAGGAGGTAGCACTCTCATACCTGCAATAGTTTACTCACACACCCAAGCTGTTTTGCCCTTTATTTCAGGCAGTGCTAGGAAATACCAGGTTTTATGGCCAATAAAGAAACTATGAATCTTTCATAGGAAAAAAAGACTCTTATGTATCCCATGCAATTACAAGATTTATTTTTTTGCGTGTGTATGTTTTTTGAACTTGTGATGATCTGAATAAAATGCTCCAAATGGGCAGTCCTGAATACCAAAAATTTCATATCCACAGACTAGCAGCTGGTCTGGTATGAAGAGCCAATGGCAAAGTTATTATGGAGTGTTTGTTGTCCCTGGATAACCCCTGGAGATAGCCTGCTCTTCTAGGGGAGCAGAAACAGAGTCAGCAGATGCACAGAGAAAGGGGAAAGAAAGCCAGAAAACTGAGGGACATGAGAAACGAAAAAACACAGTGAGGAGCCCTCAAAGCGTTGAGAAGGACAAGTATCTGGGAAGGAGAAGTTGCTGACAGATGCAAGGCACTGAAAAAAACAAAGTAGTTCAGGCTGTGGGCCCAAACTCAGCACTATGAGAGACTGTGCCTTGGAGTCCCTCCTTTCGAAGACTAGTATACAGATTTCTGGTCATTACCTTGTTGGGATTTTTTGGTTTTCACCCCAGTCTTGTAGGCCTGAAGATTTTATCAAGGGTTGAATTCTTCCCCCACAGGCTTCAGAGATGCTTATTCATGACACTTCTTTTGTTTGACCTGAAAATCTTTATCTCCCACAACCTTAAACCAAAAATATCAAGGCTGTACTGTCATTTTTTAGTATTTCAAGAAGTCTTGGGTCCTGCTTTCATTAGCATACACAATACTTAGTTCCAGTCTAATTCTGAAGGAGCTATAGGTGCCAGATGAGTATTTCCTTAACACCAGAGCAGTGATCTCATCTGGAAACGGGGGGCTGTAGCTGCTGAAACGCTTTTAGACATGACATGAAGTCGCTGCTGCATTCAGTGAACAAAGTAATTACAGCAGACGTTGTTTTTCAGATCAGTGTGGCTCTCCGTGATGTTCACAATTTAATGGCTGCAGGAGAAAAGGCATTTACCTTGTGAATACCTCTTTAACTGCAAGTAGGAGACTTTGGTACTGAAGTAAACATGGCTGTGATTTTCTTTGTCTTTGATGCATTCAACTTTTCTGGATTCTGGTTTTTGGTAAAAGCCGTATGACCACATCTTGTGCACTGACTGGAAAGTGTCTAGAAGTGTCTCAAAATCTAGCATACGGGAGAAAAATAACGCTTCAGTTTTACCGTTGCAGTAAGTTTGCTAATGTTTACACTTCGGGTTTAACTTTTGTCATCATATGGTTCTGTAGCAGAAACGAATGCATTACAGCGGAGTGAGTTTGTGGCCTCATAACTTGTGCCATTTCTGGAAAAACCCCACATTTCTGGTTGGCAGTCCTCATTAACATCCCCCAGTGCTTGATAAGCACAGGAAATTGCAAGGCATACTGCTGCGGCAGGAGATGTGCAGGGAGGGGAAGCTGCCTGCTGCAGGGCTGGGTCTGCCTCGGTTACCGTTGGTCTCCCCGTCTGGCACAGGTTACGCTGCCTAAGCCCCTCGCTTTTTCTAAAGGGACAAGGAGAAAAAGGGAAACTAATCTAGTTCTTCAAGAAGCGATTGAGCAGCCGCCTGAGTAGCCAGGTGGTATAGCTAGTTTCTCCGTCCCACTTGTCAGTCTTGCCTTAGTCCCCACATGAGTGGCCTCAAGGGATCAGGAACAGTCAGAAGATGTTTAAATCAATCATATAAGTCTGTTTCTTGCCTGCCTTTCGTGCTTCTGCTGGTGGAAGTGAGAAATTTCAGGCTAAAAAGGCAGCTTTTAATACCCACAAAAATGCATACCTTTTCTTGAATGCTCGCTTGGAAACTGCCTTTTCTCATCTCCTCCTTTGCCAGACGATCCCCATATTCCCTTCTGACCCCAAGAAGTAAAATGCAACCTGAACCAAGGGGTGAACATCCCAGGTGCAAAAAGCATTACTGCTACACAGGGAATTTGGGGGCAACTGTCAACAACCTATATTCGGTAGGCAAAGCTTGAGTGTAAAACACTCTTGCTGTACTATGCAGCTTTCTAGTTGCTGCAAAAGGCTGAGTCGTGCAGAGCTTTCTTTGATTATCACAAGAAAACCCTAGCCTGGACTTCTCACATGTGAAAAAAAAAAAGCATCTCACACTCACAGGTAGCTGCAAATTGTTTTTGTCCTTTATTCCAGTTAGCTGCAGAAACATTGTCTGGTACTTAAAACTGATGAACTACCTCAACAATTGAGTTTATTGCCATAATTACGCCTAATTACCTTTTTCTCTAGTTCCCCTGCAACCATAGGCCCCTGGGCAGGAGTGCCAGGGTGGGTGTCCTGGGTGAGGCTGCTTGGGGCAGTTAAGGCTCATGGGTGCCCTTGAAAGCTGCCAGCAGTCTCCCCTCCTGGCATACCCTACAGTCTCCCGAGAGCACGGTTTTGAGGAGTACTTGCTGTGGAGAGCCCAAACCTGGGCTGGAGCACGTGCCTTGTGTGGTTCTTGGGCACACTCCTCGGGGTGACAGCCCTGCTGCTCGGTGGGGAGGGAGCTTCCCCCAGATACAGTCCAAAATTTGCATTACCAGAGTCCAAAATTTGCTGGTGCCCTGGCTGCTGCGGCCCCACGGCTGCTGGTGGTGGTGGAAGGGTCCTGGGTGGTGAGGCTTCAGGGTGGAGACATGAAAAGCTGGGTGAGCCTGCAGGGATCCCAGGGGTGCACACAGCAGGTAACAGGGGTGATTTGACCAGCAATGGCCAGGGAGTCTGCTTGTGCTCACTGGAAAGCCAAATGCTGTCATCCATGGTGAGGGCTATGGCCGCGTGACGCCAGCTGCCTGCGTGCCACTTGCAGGCACCAGCACTGATGGCTTTGCCTGGCGGGGTTAGGAGCAGGATTTGGGCAAGGCTGAGGCTGTGCAAGCAGGTCACCAGCTGCAGGTATGCATGGAACACCTGGTGCAGCTTCAGGGGACAGTGGAGGGAGCGTGGGCAGACCCTGCATGGCCGAACCCAGACCTCACGGCACCCAGGTGCGGGGCAGCCTCTGGATTTTCTCTGCTTGTGTCTCTGGCAGATGATGTGCTCTGGGGAAGGTGGCGGGCAGCACGGAAGGTTTGCTGCTGAGAACGTGGCTGTGGCTCTGCCAGCACCCTGGCCCTGAAATCATTGAGGATAAAAGAGGGTCTGAGATTTACACATTTCGCAATGTCAGTCCTCCAGTGATTTGTTTGCCAGCTTATGGGTTAAGGCTCTGTAAAAAATAAACCCTCCAATTTATTAAGTATTGTCATAACACGCTGATGCCATCTTTATCCAATAAATAACACCTGAGATACCAAAACTGGCTGGCTCCCGAGCCGTGCAGAAGAGCTGGCAGGAGCTGCTCTGTCCTGGGCTGCCCAGGGGGATGCCAAAGCGCAGCGCCAAAAGGCAGCAGCCTGCTGTCCTGCCCTCCTCTCGTTTCACCCCCCGCTGCACCCCTGCCTCACACCTCCCAGATCCACCTCCTGACCCCGCACTGGCCTTCGTGCAGGCGAGGCTCCGCGTATCCTCGCCGTGTCCCCAGTGTCATACTAAGCCCCCAAACCACGCGATATCACCTGGTTTACTTGCAGGCAAAACTTGCCAGTCGCTTGAGAACTGTGGGTGCTGGCAGCTGACTTCTAGCCTCGCCAAAATAAACTCTCAGGCCTGATAAGTGAAAATTCATGAACTGGGAAGTTTAATCAGTTTAAGATGAGCTCTGTTGTGCTGTTTTCAAGTTTACTTGTTATTTAAAGTGTAACTGAAATAACTCCTCTCTGGGGCCAGCTGTGTTGAGTTTCAGTGTTCCAAAGGTCTGCCACAGCAGCAGGCTGGCAGCTCTGACGTGTCTCTTTCTAGAGAAATCCTACAAATAATCCCCAACATTTTTGGATTAACTCAAACTGAGGTTTACACTCCCTAAAGCTAATAATACGTGATTGTATTGCTTATAGCCAAAAATAAAATTTTCTTGTTCTGTTTTGTTTATATTGGATATGCAGCAGTAACTGCTGTATCAGACTTTTCCTTTTCTTCTTTTGCCTTGTTTTGAAAGGCAAAAATTAGTTTTAAACAGAATATCTTGTTGGATTACCCAGATTTAGAGCAGAAAAACCCTGCAGTGATTAGAGCTCTGGATAAGGCAGGTATGAATTTATGGGCTGAGAATTACTTTTGCAGTTTTGTATACCATGCACTACAAAGGACGGTAACACACTGTTCTTCATTTGACCCATACTGCAGCTGTACTCACAGAGAGAGGCTTCTCAGAGGTTTCATTTACCTTTTTAATCCAGTATCTTGCTTTGATGTGGGGTACAGGGTAAATCTTTCCATTTGGGGTTCTGTATACATGTGGTGAATAATGAAATATCTAATGAATAAAGCCATTCTAATGAATGGTGTTCAGTGAGATCAGACACGTGGCGAGGGAAGGCCACTCCCCACTCTTCCCCTCTTCTTTTCATTCAAATAAGGAAAAACCCCAACATGTCTGAAAGACAGCAATGCCTTTCAGGCCGGCAAGTTTTAGAAGAACCAGAAATTGAGGCTTTCAAAGCAAAAGAAGTATTTCAACGTTCAAAGCGAAGTTTAGGCAACTGTCTAAAACTTCAGCTCCGGTTGATACTGCACTTTTTTGAGGCAAACAATGCCGCAGTGAGTACTGGCAGCAATGCACAAGCTGGTCGGACTCTCTGAAATAAAGATGTCCCGAAATGGGGTACCTCTTCTGCGAGGCGGCAGGGGCTGGGCGTGAGCTGTGGGGCAGAGTCCTGCAGCCGCAGCACTGAGAGCTCGGCTGCGAGCGAGCCTTCCCCACCTCCAAATACCACACACAGGCATCAACCCAGAGGGACTTCAAGGGTGGTGGGGGAGGCAGAGGAGGCAGAGAAAGGCTCTCCCAACCCTTGGAACCTCATCTGCCACCTCCTCCTCCTGCCCTATGGTCATCACCATCCTGGTGGCTGGGGTGCCGGTGCGGAGAGCCGCCTGCCAGGTCTGCCACTGCTCGCTCCTCCACACGTCTTCTGCTGCTCTGATCTGAGTGACCGCCTGGACACCAGGAGAGGCAAAGTCCCCCACGACGGCTCGAGGCATGGCACCCTTGCTTGTCTTCTTGACGGGAGACAAGCGGCGTGCAGGAGCCCTTCCCCACACAGCGGAAATCCCACATGGAGTCCTTTATGTTTCATAAGAATACATAAATGCATCCCTCATTGCCCCTTTGGCTGCCCCACGGCTGGCAGGCGCTGCTTCCCCGGGAGCCTTCCCCGGGCTCGGTGCAGCCATCTCGGCATGCTTTCCTTCCAGGCTTTGACATGCAGATGCCAGCACTGGCAATACCTGCGAGGACACATCCAGAAATGGGCTTGCTTGGGCATCCAGTGTCACTTTTCCCTTTTCTTGTACTTCAGTAATACTTCACTAGAAATTAGCTAAGGGGAGTTTTATCTAGGGAAAGCTTTTAAAGCTCACCCCTCCACTTCTGCAGCCCTTACAGTGGGAGAAATCAGCTCTGGAAGAGGAGGGCACAGGCAGCAGGGGCAGGACCCTCTTCAGCATCCCTGTTTAAATCACAGCCTGCCTTGTGCTGCACGTGAACAGTGGTGGTTTTTTTCTTCTCCTTTGTGGCTATTTATGTCACCTCTCCTCATGTAGCTGGGTAATAATGTTATGGCAGCTTCAAGACCTGTGCATGTGGAAAAATTTCTCTTCTTAAAAAAAAATAAAAATTAATGCTTTCAGTGGAGTTTAGCCTCCAGAAATAGGAGAGGGCTCATGCTACGTGACTAGACAGCATTACGTGAACCAGCTGCAAGTATGCCATGGCCCACAAGCCGCAGTTTAAAACTTCTTATGCAGAGCTGACCATAGGAAATACTTCTGAAAAGAAAAATATACCAGAGCCTCCATGTTCTGTTCATAACCGGATGGCTCCAGTGTAGTGGCGATCGGATTTTTAAGTCAGCAATGATAATAACAGAAAGTACAGCTTGCCAATGCTTCTAAAGTGGTTATTCTTGATTGTTGCCTGTGCAAAGATTTAGTATGCCAGTTTGTCAAAACCAGGACAATAATTCACCTATCAAATATTGAGAATGACTTGATATTTGTAAATCATAATGAGACATCTGGATTGAAAAAAAAATACAATCTATTAGTGAATAGTTACTCATCGGATCTGTACGCAATTAATTTTTCCTTCAGTCAGGTATTGTCTTGATTTCTGTTTGCGGAGTAAAGCAACATAAAACCCTCCCTAAAGGTCAAAGAACCAAATTGTGAAGATTTTTGTTCTCGCTTTTGCTAGTACAACTTCAACAGCATGACATAGTATACTACGTCTTTTTTTCTCTTAACTTGCCAACGGCCAGCTCTGCATTTCAGGTCAGGTGCTTTGCATTTGGGTCTCTTACTCTTGTTCTACAAAGCTATGAAACTGGGGAGACTGGCTGGGTGTTTTGAACAGCAGGGAAGATAAGTACTCAAATTTACTTTTAAATGAAGTGTGAATACCTAATTCAGTGACACCTTTTTGATCTATGCAAGGAGATACTTTAAAATTATAACCCACAGAGTTCTCTCTCCTACTATTCCCATAATCAGTCATCTGCATTGTTCCACCTTCAGGTATTGCCTGGCAGTAAACCATGGGCAATTTCAAAGGGCACGCCCTCCCTGGAAGCTTTTTCCTTCTTTTTGGCTTGTGGTGGTCAGTGAAGTACCCACTGAAGTACGCCTGTCGAAAAAACAAGAACGCTTGCTACCTTGGTTCCAGGGCAGGATTTCAGCGCCTGGAGTTTGTTGAGGGGATCATCAAAGCTCTCTTTGCCCTGACTGGTAAGTAAGGGGGACTTGGGGCAGACAACAAAAAGGCTGTACCTTTTCACACTTTTTTTTCTTCTTTTTAAAATTTTCTTCTCTGATAAAACCTATCTCATTCTGTATCAGTATTTTGCCCTCTAAACACCATGAATCTAAGGACTAGTGGGGCTACTGCTATTTATTAAATGGTTAGGACTATAACACGGTTTCCATCCCTAGCGCTCTTCTGGAGCTTTGTTAAGGTCTCCTGACTATGTCACAGCTGGTCCGTCTGAGCCTTCATATGCTGTTCCCTACTGAAAGGAGGGAGATAAGATCTTTAGGCAAGGGGCTCTCACATGCAGACCAGGAGCACCAGATTGTGAGGGCATAGCTTTTCTACTTTGAATACAGCCATCTCAGATGTTGGTAGTCTCCACTGACTTACTGATAAAATATGTAAATGCAGATGATTCTTCATTAATGTCATTCAAAAGTGAAAATACTCACAAAGAAAGACCAAACTCCAGATCTTATTGCTGCAGGACTGTTGCAATGGGGGGGGG
>Ga0065711_1048308_pt1 | contig 11879 bp, 11 predicted proteins | sample Hoacrofraction12_FD_59098 | JGI IMG/M metagenome (GOLD analysis project Ga0065711, IMG submission 59098) | Hoatzin crop microbial communities from Cojedes, Venezuela - Epithelial fraction 12 v2 (version 2) | ecosystem: Host-associated > Birds > Digestive system > Esophagus > Crop | place... | reverse complement strand
GGGGGCTCGGTGGTGCCGGGGAGGTGGGGGGACCCCCGCTGGCAGCCCTTGGGGTGACTCTGGCTGTGCCCCCCAGGTTCGAAGCCGTCGGGAGGCGATGGGCGCCCTGGCTCGGGTACCATAACCGGGGCTGGAGGCAGCATCTTCTCCTGCATCCCTGCGCCGGGGGCTGGCCGAGCTCCTCCATCAGCCTGGCCTCAGCGCGGAGCCCGGGCGGGGAGCTCACGCGTGGGCCCGGGCGCTGGTGACCCCTTAGGTCGCACCTCCTACGTCTGCCCTGCGGCTTCGGGATCCGTTCTTCAGGGAAGCAAAACTCATCCAGAGCTGCTCGGCCCAGCTGGGCCCAGCTGCATCTCGGGATACTTCGTGGAGTCTCAACAACAAGCAGCCGGTGTGCGCGTGGTCCCTTCGCACGATGGAACACGCCACGGCGTCACCACTGGAGAAGCTTTCGGAAGTCCTGGCTTGTTATTTAAGCAAGGCCAGGCTGCCCGTTGTGATTTTTGGGCGCGCGTATCCCCGCTCCCTCTCCTGAGCGGTGCTTGCATCCACCAACGGCTCCTGGATCCCGAGAGATTTATCCCCCGGGGATGTTCTCCCGTGAGTCTGGAGCAGCAGCCGTCGGCCTGGACCCACTCAGCACGGCGTATTTCGGAGCCGCCGGGAAGGAGCTCTCGTCCTTGGAGCCATCCTTGAGCAGATGACTGACAAAGTAATGAACGGGAGGGTGCCCCTGCCCGAAAAAGCCTTGTCCGAGGGCTACGCCCGGCTGCGGTACAGGGACACCTCTCTGCTCATCTGGCAGCAGCAGCAGCAGAAGCTGGAGTCGGCCCCCCCCAACACCTACCTGAGCCGGAGTCGGAGCATGTGGTACTCACAGTACGGCAACGAAGCCATCCTGGTGCGGGACAAAAACAAGCTGGATGCCCCCAGGGACACGGGGCAGTCGAAGTTTTGCGCTATTATGTAATTTGGGTGGTTTTGCATGAGAAATCCACACGTGGAGACAAACCAGACTTGCGTCAAGGTGGGGGAGATGGGTTTGCAGCACGCTCCCAACAGACCTGCGGCTCCCGCCGTGTCTGCGGGCAGGCCAGAAAGGCTGTCGGAAGTTTACATTTGTTTTCGCTGTTGGTAGTGTCGGATTTTGCATGTTATCGAGTGCGTGTAACAAAACCAGCCTCTCTGGAGCTCAGGAGCCCGTGCGTGCTGCCTCGCGTCTTGCCAGGGTCGGTGCTGGGCCGTGTGCGCGGTGGGAGACGCGCTGCCGTGCGGGAGCCGGCCCCAGCAGGCACTGGTACCAGCACATCCTCACGCGTTGCCAGAGCTCCGCGGACGCCGGTGGGGGAGAGGCAGGTGCAGGTCCGTTTCCATCACGGCTGAGGTTTTAGAAGGTGATCTGCAAAACCACCCGGCTGTTAACTCGTTCTGCTTGCCCTGTCTCCCTTTAATTACTGCCCTGGAAGTGGTCTCGTACAACCAGCTAACGGAGTGATGTATTGGGGGGGAGAAGAGGGGAAGAACGTATGGAGGATTTCACCTCAGCCTTCCAGACACCTGGCAGGAGAGGCGTGCGGTGGGCCCGTCCTGCGCAAAGCAGAGGGTCCTCGCCAATGCCACGGTCTGGGGTGGTGGAAGCAGCAGACGGGACTTGGGGCGGCAGTGGAGCTGAGTCCCTGCGCGCAGCCAGATCCCCAGGGACGGGCCCAGGAGAGCAGCAGGAAGAAAGCTCCTGTAAATACAGAAAGCTCCTGTAAATGCACACATCTCCTGCTAAGGGACCTGCAGGAACTCCTACACCGCACGGACCTGCCCCCGGGGATCGGTTATGGAAGCAAACAGCAAACCCAAGTCTGCTTTGCATTGAGGTGTTAATGCATGCGGTAGCTTGGAAGGGTTTACCTTCTGACGCAGGTCAGGCAGTAGATATGGTGCATGTACTGTAGAAGTTGTGTCTGGGAGTGTTTGTTTCAGCTAATTGAAGGATTTTAGGAGGGAAAAATACTACAATGGCACTTCTTGGGAACAGAGACTGCTTTCAGGTTGTTTCCATCAGAGCCAAGTCCCTAACTTGCTCAAGGCAAGACCAAGCTGAGGAACTCAACCCAGCAAGCACCTCAGTCTTTCTTGAAAACAAAGCAGTACCACTTCCAGGGGTGCTGACTGTGTGCCCAGGGTTCAGGATTAAAGCGTAACATCGGGCTGAGGTCACAGGCTGCCCTTGCATCCTACCTAGGATGTCCTCCTGCAGCCCTGCGCGCCTAATCCAGCAGCGCTTAGGGGTGGGCTTAGCTTCAAGCAAATCAGTATTTGATGTTGACTTCAGCATGGATTATTTACCTGCCTAAAATTAGGCACAGTCGTTACTTCTTATTATATTTATCTAAAACCTCTCTCGCGTTTTTCAAGCACTTTATTGTTTTTTTTTAATAACAGTGAAGAAGAATCTCTTCCACCTCTCCCGTGTGTGTTACACGCTACCACACACCCTCAAGCTTGCTGCACTCCATGCGCTGAGCAGAACGTACCTGTTTTAACGTGAGATGGTTGAGGTTTGGTGTACTCAGCCCCGATCCATAGCACGTGTACGCACTGCAAACCAGAGGCAGCTCATTTTTTTCCAAGTACTATTTATGCATGTGTTGGTGTTTGGTAACTCACGTGTGTGCTCATAAAACTAAACCCGCTGACGGACCTCAGTGCTTCGCAGACCTGTGCATTGCTCCGTGCGCTCAAACAGCCCTCTTGATCTTGCCAGGGGTAGCTCTGGACGAGAAGTATTGTGGTGAAGAGATGTTTTTCAGCTGGGGAAAAAGCACTCCATGAGCCTGACCAAGGCAGCACCCTGGCCCAGAGCACGGGCAGTTACGTACAGAAACGGGCAGGAGGCTGCTCCGCGAGCTCCCCTGGACACTGCACGTGGACAGGACCTGGTGAGGCAGGAGAGGGGGGTTCAGGGCCTTTCCAGCAGCCCAGAGGAGCACGCGAACTCTGGGAGTTTAAGGAACAGCACATCCTCAAAACCAGCTGTTCATTTTCTTTACTTTTCTTATAGAAAAAGTTTGTGTTGTTTTTTTAATTTCAGTAAGAAAGTTGATTATTTTGGGTATAATCAGTCTCTTTTTGTTTATGTGGCTGGTAAACCAAAATTCAGTTATTTGACGAGCATTAATTGAACTATACAAGAATAAAAACTTAAGTATGTGCATAAATTCTTCCAGGATTGAGGCTGGACATGACAGCAGAGGAAGAGCGTGACTTGTTCTTCCATCTCTCTGTGAATGTGACTGTATTAATACTTTCCATATCTGTGTGTCCTTCTTAGTCACAGCAGGTTCGTGGAGTGGCTGCTACGGGCGAGCATTTCTGTAAGCCAGTCATGTAGTGTCGATGCACTCGTTTAAAATGCTGTCGTAGCCTCTTTGATAAAGTGCATTAAAATGATTTGAATGCATCATCACGAGCAGCTGTTTTTTCTTCTGTGTGTTAATCTCTGGCACGTTGGAGGATTACAGCCATTATCACTCCCAATCCCCACCCAGGCAGAAGAGGAAAAGCTCAGCAGAGAGGCAGTTTCTCCCAGTTGGGAACTGCCTTGGTTACTGGTGGGGCTGTGGGTAAGCTCCCTCTCCAAAGTCACACCACTCCACCTGTGAAGACCGGCCGTGTCTGCAGGAGGCTCCTCCAGGTTCCCAAGCCTTGGTGGTGCCTTCAGGGACGAGGAGAACCTCTGGATGTCACACATGCAACAACCTCTGTCGACACAGATACTGGCGCGAGCCGAACCTCAGCCGTGCTCTGCCCGTCCTCAGCCTCCTCCGAGGCTGTAAGAAGCAGCACCGCTTGATGCCCCTAGAGATCTCACGAGTACATGCCGAAGAAAACATCCTCCTCTGGGGCACCTGCCTCACAGGAGATTTTTAGAGGACGGGTTGAACAAGCATTTCCTTTGGGGTATCACTGATCCAACACACAGCTACACTGATAGAACAGCCGAGCAAAACACGTTTGCCAAAGCCTTAGAGAGACGATGCCTTTTAAACCTGGTGAGCAGGAACAGGGTTAGAGAAAGATTAACCCTGGGGAAACCTGGCTGTTGTAACACTTACCTTATAAATAAACCACCAGGCACGCACGTGCGAAAGCCAACAGCCAAACCAACCTGAACCCTCTCCAGTGACCAAAATAGATTTTGGCCACCACACAGTAATGTCAAGACTGCTGCGAATGTGAGCAGCCCCTCTGGGCCCCCCCTTTCCCAGCTGCGCCTGCCACGTCCCGGTCACCCTGGGCTCGCCGACCAGCACCAGTGAGAAAGTCCCTCTGGTTCCTTCAGGTCCTACTGGCCTGAGAGTAGTCAGCATTACATCTAGATGAAATTTTATCTCCTCTTTTTCAGCTGAACTTACCTCAATCAAACGCAATCCTCACATAATCTAAGACCCCTCCAGATTGTGGGCTTCTAGGAAAAGTCCTTCCTTGGCTGCCCGGGTGCACTGAAGCAGCCCGAGCGCTTCCCTTGCACACAGAAAGGTGTATTCTGAGCATACCTACACCAGGGACCGAGCTGTGATCCAGAGACCCAGGCCAGACTGGCCCCTGCTCCGAAGGCAGCTCGCCCCGTTCACGTGGCACTCCATCAGCGCCAACGGCTGGACTTGCAAAATTACTTCCAAATCATTTCAGTACTCGTGGCACTAGGACGCTTGGTATATTTATGTCTCTTAGCAATGCTACTCAACTGACTGCTCGATCAAAGCCCTACAGGTTTTCAACTGGAGCAAGCGCAACACCTGAAAAAGGAGATGAGGAAAGGGAAAGGGAGAGAAGAGGGGAAAACATGGGATCAAACTGCACACACAAAACAATTTTTCTTTTTATTATGAAAACAAAACAAATGCCCCAGGACCAGGGTCCATGATTACCAGTAACATCAAAGATTACTTTCTAACTCTTTTTTTCAATTCTGTTGTGTTTGAGGCCAGCAATTTGCAATAAACAAGCTAAACTACTTACATTGACTCATTTCTTTTCGGTAACTGACATTTACAGGAATATACTAGAAATGGCACTAAAAAGTTTTAAGAAAAAGAGTTACGGTAAATTTGCATGCACATCATACAGAAAAGTAACATTTTTTTTTAAATATTAAAAAAAACACAAAAAAACCAAACCAAAAATACAACAACAAATCTTTCTGGATTGGTTATGCCAGAATCAGGGGTAAGTTTTAAGTGGCCTGTGTCAAATCCTAGCTGGTGGTTTATTTGTTTTTAAAAATGACATTTAAAAAGATATGCAAATACCATTTCTTTAAAAAAATGCATCTCATTGTTTTACAAGCAAGATAATGCTGCTAGTGTAACGAATTCTCAACCCTAAATTTATCTTCAACAATGCAGAGCCTGCCCACAGTTAGCCCTAGTGACAACTGCTCACATTTGAGAATGTGTCTTTTTAAAACCCGGTACTAAAAAGGTTGTGGTTTTTCTTCATCATGCCCCGATCCCTTCCCCCTAGCTCCAACCCCAACTTTAGAAAACATCATTCCTTTCAAAACAAGGAAAAAACTAAAAACTGGTCTAAGAGTCCCCAAAACAGAGAAAGAACTAGATCAGGTAACTGCAGTCTGCTTCTACCACATAGAGAACATGGAAAGAGACCTCACTGGGTAACTAATTTGTATATATACACGCACACACGTGCTTGTGTATGTGTGTGGGTGGGTGCGTGCATCTATTATACGCACACTCACCAACAACGGTTACATAGTCCCGAAATCTCAGTTCTACAGTTACAAACCCTGTCGGTAGGAAAGGTTAAAATCACATCGATACAAAACTGAAATCATTTTGTACAGACAACATTTGGTTAGCAGAAAACTGTTGCATGCAACAGGTTCCCTTAGTAGATGGATCAGGGCCGGAGCCCACGGGATGCGGATCTCCCTCTGGTCCCACTGAGCCTACGCCCGATGGCATGCCAAGGAACAGGCTGACCTTACAATCAGATAGAGTCGAACAAAGTTTTTAAAGGTGCAGTAATGCTGGTTGATTGACAGTAGGTCTGGTCAGATATTGTTTTGTCAAAACAGGAACTTGTCAGAAAACACAGTTTCAATAAAACTATTTGTGTGTAAGTATACATATGAAATCATACTGATTTCAGTGAAGCTTCCCCTGGAAAACAAAGTTAAACTTTGTTCGTTCAAGAAAAATTCTACCATAAAAATTTCAACCTTTTTTTACTCGTAAGTTTAAAAATGTTATTTCAAATGCTGTATGTTTGATCATTTCAAAGTTATTTCATGACATCCATACTGACATGTCATGCAATACAAACTCAGTTAAAGAAATGCTCTGTTGTTTCAGTTTCCAACTCATTAAGGGCTACTGCTACTTACTATGGACTGAAAACATCTCTTCTTTCCTGGAGACACTCTGATCTGGAGATACAAGAGGCACCACTACTGACATGCCGGGAGATAGTGAGCACTACAAACAACATGAAAATGAGAGAGTGTAAGAACAACATTGTGAAATGAAGAATCACCAATTTCTTTCCTGAAATGAGGGTCACGCCCCAATGGATTTCTCCTGGGAACTGCCAGTTCATAGGGAACACCTTACTTTCCATGAAAACAAAGCTTCCCAGTAAATGGCAGCCCAAGTCGCAGCTGGGTATATCAAAGATAGGCAGGTGGTTCTTCATATTCCTCGGTGGTTTTGGTTCCTTGTTTTCCTTGCAAATCCCCAAGCTAGGACAGGTTTGCCAACCAAAATAGGGGTCCTCCTCCAGCGCTTCAAGCAGTCTCAGACCAGGCGCCTTTCCATCGCTTCATGCTTGCTCCCAGACCCTTTGGCTCTAACCTTCCCACTGATTTTGGTGGGACAGACCTGTGCATCCTGGAGGAACATCCATACCCGGGCTGTGGTCAGCGGGGCTGTCCCTGATGTCGGAGGATGGTGGCATGCTCACGCTGCAGAGCCAGGTCCATGGGCTCTGTGTTGCAGTGATGCTGGCGAGAGCAGCTGCCGGGCAGGCTGCTGTTGCCTCCAACACCAGCTGTGGTTTGCTCTCCACAGGAGCAAACACCACGTCACATCAATGGCACAGCTCCGGTTAGTGCGCACGGGAAAAGGTTTCAGGCAGGGAAAACAGGGAGGTTGTTCGTCCAAGCTGTCACAGCATTGAATTGACTGCAATTATTTTAACTGAAATTCTAGTTGATTTTGATAACACAAGTCTCAGACAATAGGAGAAACACAGATGAAACCCAACCCCATTAAAAAAAACTAAGCTCTCAGTTAGGTGTTTATTATATTTCCTCATAGTAAATTCTGAAAATACATTACCAAGGATCTGTCTAGGTGAAGATTTTTTTTAAGGGCAGAATTAAAAAAAATATAGGAACTAAAAATAACTCCACGGTTAATGGAAAAGAAAAATCCTTAATTTCAGTAAGAACCACCCTAATTCATCCACTTTCAAATACTATGGGAAACAATCTGCAAAGACCCGAGAGCCTCCTGCCAATGGGCCAAGCACCTTAGTGACTGCAAAATGAGCCAAGGAGGCCCAGCAACTTCAGGAGGAACTCAGTGCCTCACGGAACACAGCATCGCAGTCTCAGCCCTTCAGCAAAAAAAAAATGGAATTCTTTTCTGCAGCAAACTGTGGAGAGTGTGTTACTGTCACTAGACAGGTAAGACATGGACAGAGGCACGTCAGCTGTATGAGACGCACATCCTAACACTCTGAAATGCTGATCTCTGAAAGACAGACTTTTAAAGACAGACACACGAGTAAAATTCTTGATAATTCCATCACCTAAGTGTCTAAGTGTTTTAGTATCCAACACCTCAGTTGATGGGCAGTAAGTGACTGGCAGCTGAGTGCGGATGCAGTCAGAAGTGCAAGCCATGGAGTGCTAACAACAGGCTGGCCTTGCGCTCAGCCAGCTTTCCAGCAAAGGGACAGCCCCGGACACCGCACATCCCAGCACGCCATCCCCTGTCCCAGCTCCTGGGAGGCTGAGCGTGCAGTGGCAATCGTGTGCTGGGGCTGAGGAGTCCTCCAGGGCCACTCGCCTACATGAAAAATAAAAGCTGGTGCAATCTGCACCACAGGGCCTCTGCCAAACCATTATTAGAGACCGCAGCAGGGTGAATTTTAGGGCTACCCCAACAGTAGAGAGGCAGCCTTAGAAGCTGGTGCTGGGAGAGGGAAAGGCATAACTTTCTGTTAAACTCTGTAGATTTTTTCTTTACAATAAAAAGTTAAGAATTTACAGTAAATTTCTGCCCCTTAGATTACAAATTTTATATAGTTATAGAACTGGTGTTTTCCTAAAATTAGATTATAAAAGAAAGAAACCACTGTTCTACACAAAAAAACAAAAAAGACAAGGGGAGAAGGACCTCTGGAAATATTACCGAGAAAATAATTATGTGTTGCATCGAGAAATTGTATCTACCTTACGTCTCCAAAATCTGTACAAAACAGGAAAAAAGGGGGCTGGGGTAAAAACACAAAGAGAGAAAACAAAACCAAAAAAGAACACACCAAGAATGACAGAGCACCAGACACACGATAGACTGGACTGTAGCACCTGTAGGTATAAAGTCCATCGGATTTAAATAAAGTCGCAGATTTTTAATTGCTTTTTTTGTTTTAAATCTGGTTCAAACCACATTTAAAGTCTGCCCTTCTGCTGGTCTGCATAATGCAGCTTTGCTTTTGTTATTTTTTTAGCACGTTTTAAATGACCAATGGTGTTTAATAAATAAAGTACTTGTATATACACGAAATCAGGGACAGTTAAAACAGAGTGTATTGCAGCAATGCAGGTCAAAACATTAGGCTGGACTAAAAAAATTGCAAGCCTTAAAAAACTGTCTCTTTTCTTTTTTTCTCCCTCCCCTCTTTTTTATTTTTATTGAGGTAAGCACTTCAGTGTCTGGAAACCTGCACCCTGCATGACACAGAAGTAGCATTCCCTTTCTAGGAGCTCACTACTGAAACGCTAAGGAGGGAAAAAAACCCAACCCAAACACACACAACGTCCCTCTCCAAGTCCTCTGCCAGCTCAGCCTCAGCCGGAGCTCAAGTGCTCCTTTATTTTAAGCCCAGACTGAGGTGCCTGTCATGGAGAAAGTACTTAAGCATGCATCTAATAATGGGCACATGACTTGCCTTGGTCACTCTGCAGGGATCACTCTGAGGTCAGGCTGAGAACTTTCAGCCAAAGGCTGTTTTTAATTAAATGAAAACTTTCATAGAGTGTCCATTTCCTGGAAATTATCTATTCGATGTCAAAAATAACATTCCCAAGAAACATGAGTGTCCCTTGCCTTCCTTCTTCCCAACATATCCCCAAGAAAAATTAAAATTTTCAATGGAAAAAACAAGAAATGCAACCACGTATACTGCTCATGTGCTTAAATTCATGCTTAAATACCTTCCTGAACAGGTGCCTATGCCTCTACCAAGATTAAAAAAAAAAGCATGTTAGCAATCCACAGTACATGAGAACTTTTTTGTTTTTGTTGTTTTTTTATGTAAAAAGATGATAGCATCTGACATTTTCATCACACTGTAGACTTCGAGATTAAGAATACTAGTGCTAATAACAAATACACCAACTAGTTCAAAAGCTAACATCTTTCAGATACAGTACCATTTTACAGAGATTTCTTTAAAAAAAGATTTTTTTACCTTGTGTGAGCCAGGCAGGCTTATTAAGAGAGAACATTCTGGAGAGGGAAGGGGCGGGAGGAAAATGTACTACAAACCTTGCAGAATTTTCTATTTATCTCCTGCTAAGAGTTCAAAGTTCTTCCAACGAATCTTCTTCAGATAAAATGTATTTTAGAGACTTTATGCAAAGGGAACTATTTGTCATAAAGTCTAGTCACACACGCACGCACACGCAAAGATCTTTGACCTATGAAAGAGTGACCCCCAAAAAAATGGAAGATACCTTTTATAACACTGAATTAAAAAACAAAATAAAAAAGTCAAAGAGAGGAAAAAAAAAACTGACCACCGTGGAACAAGAGCAGTATATTAACGAGAGAAAGGAACACTGCAGAGCATCGGTGAGGGTGATGTCCGTTTTGTGTTTTGTGTGTAAGTGTCCGTAACTCATTCCGAGTCGCTGCTGTCCGAGCTGGAGCCGCTGGAGCTGCTGCTCCCGGACTCGGAGGAGCTGCTGCTGCTGAGCCGGGAAGGGCCTCCGGAGGGAGCTGAGCCAGATTTCTCTGCGGGGAAGAAGGCAGCGATGTGGTTACTTGCCAGGAACTGACCTAGAGAAGGCTTGCTACAGCCTTCATCCTCTGTGGCTTCGTTCACAACTTTGTTTTGCCTGGGCAGCGTATCTGCCCACCGCCTTTGCTTGCTGCAGCGAGGCCTGTCCTGTCAGTGGATGTCATGGTTTCTCAGGCTGCAGGTGACCACGGAAGTTTGGGATCCGCACAGGAGAGCAGAGCACCTGCGGAGCTGTGTCCACGGACCTGCATGCTTCAGTGCAACCTCTGAACCCAGGAAAACCCTGACTTGTGTGAGGTTGGAAGCAGCTTAGTTCGCACTGGAGGAACCTTTTGTACCCCATCGGGGACTGGGCTTTTTTAATCCCACAACGGACAAAACTCATCCATTAAATGCTCTGCACTACTGGTCTGCATGCACAGTCCTGCACAGCCTAACACAGAGCAGATGAGCCTCCCCCCTCTGAAGGATGAATTGCCTCCAAGACACTCCACATTCACAACCCAGGAGAGCTTCCACCTGGGCAGGCACCAAAGCAGCCCCCACATGGAAGCTCAGTGCCCAGCAGCAGCTCGCTGTGCCCCTACACTAGTGACCAACTCGGGTAACTACCACAGAGATAAACTGAAGACTACAACAAGGTGGCAGTTTTGCCTCAGTGAGGAAGTCTATCTACATACACAACTTTTTGGACGTTGTTAGCACAGTAAAATCCAAGCCATTACCTTTCTTGGCAGGTTTCTTGTTGTTGTTTAGCTGCCCACTGACATCCTGTAACCGTTTTTCTAGTTCCTTCTTCTTTTCCTGAGCTAACTCTTCTTTTGACTTTGCTGCTTGCTTTTTGCCACCTGCAGCTGTGGAGGAGGAATGCACAATTTCTGAAACTGCATGGTCGCAGGCGACAAAGAGTGGACATCACTATTTTACAGGGCACCTAAATCTGTGCAACCACTCAGCAATGACACTGCTAAGATCAAGTGACCACGCAGCAACTACACATCCCAGATAGAGGACAATGCATGAAGTTGTCTAGATCATCGAATCACCATCATCCTGTAACATGCACTTTTTAAGACAGACCTTCTGGAAAGTATTTTAGAAGATAGAAATATCCATGTAATAACCTTGTAGTTACAGGTTACTTACCAGCCAGTTATATGGTCAATAGTTACACATTTGTAATTACAGAATTGTTACATGGGTTTTCTGCCCTGTAAAATAAAGTGTCCCATTAAAGGTTGTCAGAAGTAAGCATCTGCCATTATAACTAAAGATACCTCATGCAAGAATCTACTGTGGTTTATGTTGCTTTAAATCTAAAACAAAACAAAGAGGACAAATTAAAAACCAACCGAGGCAAAGGCTGGCAGACAACAAGAATGTAGCTGCATCAGTTAGGATGGAAATGGTGAGAAGTACGAGCAGTACTCATGCTTCCGAGCAGAAGCAATATGCCTCCAAAGGAGGGGTAACTGAACACAGGTGTTGGCCAGTATCAGCAGCACAAGACAGGAGCCAGACATTTGGCCTGATCCAGCAAGGAAATACCTACATTTCTGTGCACTGTTCTAAAGCAATGATTTAAAAAAAAAAAAAAAAAAAAAAAAAAT
>Ga0065711_1048307_pt1 | contig 11880 bp, 13 predicted proteins | sample Hoacrofraction12_FD_59098 | JGI IMG/M metagenome (GOLD analysis project Ga0065711, IMG submission 59098) | Hoatzin crop microbial communities from Cojedes, Venezuela - Epithelial fraction 12 v2 (version 2) | ecosystem: Host-associated > Birds > Digestive system > Esophagus > Crop | place... | reverse complement strand
AGGAGAAGAGGATCGCACGCTACCCGTACCAGTGGACGCTGATGGAGCGGGACCGGCGGCTCTCCGGCGTCAACAAGTACTATGTCTCCAAGGCAGGTGCCCGTGGGCTGGGGTGTCCGGGTTCGGCCGGGGCCGGCCTGTGCAGAGGTGCAGGTTAAACTGGTTGATTTTAATGAAGTACCCAAGTGCTGAGAAGCATCGCTTGAAGACCCCGAGTTAGCGACGGGAGTGGTGTGGACACAGCCGTTGCGTTTTCTTTTTCAGGGCCTGGAGAACTTAGACTGAGGCAGCAGCGCTTTGAAGAACCCGTGTGTCTGCATGAAGTGATTTGACCCCACAATAAACACACAGACGCGTTCAACCCCGGTGTCCGTGTTGCTGTGGTGGGTTGACCCTGGCTGGATGCCAGGTGCCCACCAAGCTGCTCTGTCACTGCCCTCCTCAGCTGGACAGGGGAGATCAAATACAACCACAGGCTCATGCGTCGAGATAGCGACAGGGAGAGAGCGCTCGCCAGTTACCATCATGGGCAGAACAGACTCGACTAGGGGAAATTGGTTTAATTTATTACTGATCAAATCAGAGCAAGCTGATGATAAATAACGCCAAATCTTAAAACACCATCCCCCACCCCTCCCTTCTTCCCGGGCTCAACTTCATTCCCAATTTTCTCTACCTCTTGCCCCTGAGCGGCACAGGGGGACGGGGAATGGGGGTTGTGGTCAGTTCATCACATGTTGTCTCTGCCGCTCCTTCCTCCTCACACTCTTCCCCTGCTCCAGCATGGGGTCCCTCCCTTGGGAGACAGTCCTCCACCAACTTCTCCACTGTGGGTCCTTCCCATGGGCTGCAGTTCTGCACAAACTGCCCCAATGTGGGTCCCTTCCATGGGGTGCCATGCTTCAGGAAAAGGCTGCTCCAGCTTGGGTCCCCCACGGGGTCACAAGTCCTGCCAGGAGCCTGCTCCAGCGCGGGCTCCCCACAGGGTCACAGCCTCCTTCAGGCACCCCCTGCTCCGGTGTGGGGTTTCTCCCTGGGCTGCGGGTGGGGATCTGCTCCCCCGTGGGCCTCCATGGCTGCAGGGACAGCCTGCCTCACCATGGTCTGCTCCATGGGCTGCAGGGAACCTCTGCTCCGGCGCCTGGAGCACCTCCTCCCCTCCTTCTGCACTGACCTGGGTGTCTGCAGAGATGTTCCTCTCACGTAGTCTCACTCCTCTCTCCTGCAGCAATTGCTGTTGCACAGGTTTTTTTTCCCCTTCTTAACTCTGTTATCCCAGAGGCGCTACCACCATCGGTGATGGCCTCGGCCTTGGCCAGCGGCGGGTCCATCTTGGAGCTGGCTGGCATTGGCTCCATCGGCATGGGGGAAGCTACTGGCATCTTCTCACAGAAGCCACCCCTGTAGCCCCCCTGCTACCAAAACCTGGCCACACAATCCCAAACCAGTTACATGTAAGCTTTGGGCAGAACTGGCTTCATCACTTCATGCACTCTGATGTACACTACTCGCGTGTCTGTGAGAGGAAGAAAAGGAATGCCAAGAGGACTACCATGACACTACCGTTACGGAGGCACCTGTAACAATGAGCGCTAGCGACATGCAGAGAGGCAGCAGGACTGACCCTATTTTTACACCCACTTCTGCTGACCTGCAGTTCCCCGCAGCGACCCTGCTGTCGGTGCAGCAGCCTGCCCAAATCGCCGGCGTCACCTCCTGCAGCTTGCCGTTCCCTCCCACCACAGGAATACTGAGCAGTTTTAACCTACAACACAGCCAAAATCCTGCTTCTTCCACATCCTGAATCCGCTGTAAACAATGGCGCTTGTCTGCTTGTTGAGGTATGGAAATGGGAGAATGAAATGCAGATCTTGTGTCACTACAAGTGATGCTGATTACAGAATCACAGAATGGTCGGGGTTGGCAGGGACCTCTGTGGCTCATCTAGTCCAACCCCCCTGCCAAAGCATGGTCACCCACAGCAGGCTGCACAGGACCTCCTCCAGGCGGGTCTTGAATATCTCCAGAGAAGGAGACTCCACAGCCCCTCTGAGCAGCCTGGGCCAGGGCTCGGTCACCCTCAGAGGGAGGAAGTTCTTCCTCATGTTCAGATGGAACTTCCTCTGCTTCAGTTTGTGCCCATTGCCCCTTGTCCTGTCGCTGGGCACCACTGAGAAGAGTCTGGCCCTGTCCTCTTGACACCCACCCTTCAGATATTTATAAGCATTTATAAGGTCCCCTCTCAGCCTTCTCTTCCTCAGGCTGAACAAGCCCAGCTCCCTCAGCCTTTCCTCGAAGGACAGATGCTCCAGACCCCTCATCCTCTTCAGTGTGAGGCACGGCCTGTGGAACAACAACAAATAACCACATTGATTTCAGATTATTCTTCACTTTATTAACCTGAACGAGCAGCCAGGCCAGCAGCAAAATACCCTTTTACTGTTCTGCAGCCAGTGGGAGCTGAGGGTGCCCAGCAGCACTAGGAGTTGTCTTCTGCTGGCTGTAACCAAATCTGTTTCTCTGCTCTGCATGAGCGTCTCTGTAGTGCAATTCCCCCTATTTGCTTGTAGCCATATTGAAAAAGTAATAATATTGCAGAAAAAGAAAATACACTGACATAAACAGAATTCTTATGGATTTGTATCAGCATGAATAACAGCAAGTTGAGACGCAGAAATTTGTACCTGAATTCCCCTGCTGATTAGTTGGGTTGGGATGAAGTGTTTTTTGATCCGTTATCCTGAACCATAGCTCACAGCTTGTGTCACCAAGCAGGGACGGACGCGTCTGACACTTCTCTGTGGCACTCTGTGTCCAGGCTCCAAGATGACGGGGTTAAATCCAGCTGCCCAGCTGCTCGTGCTTTCTAGACTTGGTCAGCCTTGGGTTTGGCTCCTGAGAAGCAGGGTCCCAGTTTTGTCAAGGGCTGAAAAGAGCTTGGGAATCCAAGCAATACCTGCCCAAAGCACTTAGCACCAGCCACGTCAGCTGCGGTGCTGGCTGGAGAGACGGGAGAACTAGCGGGAGGAGAGGGTCATGAGGACGAGAAACAGGGGAGGGAAAAGACGCGGAGATCAGGAGAGGAAGGAGAGGAGGAGACAGGCTTCCAGGCTCATGCTTGCGTTGAGCAGCTCTCCTGGACTGCGCAGACAGCTGAAAAGCAAGGCAGGGCTGCTTTAGACAGGGTTTGCTGTAATCCTTCCGGATACCAAGGCACCCTCAGAAGCTCCTGTGAGACTTGTCCTGCCTGGGTAAGCGTGTCTCCGTGGGCTCAGAAGAGGCCTTTTCTGTGTGACGCCATGCCCTGGGCTGTGCCCACCTTACAGCCCATCCTGAGCAGCAGCTGGAAGAAGTCTCCTTTGCTGCAGGAGATGTGTTAAATGAGCGGGCCTCGTCTGTCACACACAGAGAGCTCTTTGGGGGTCTGTGTCCCGAGCCGTGCCTCCCCAGCAGTTCCAGCACCAGACCTTCCCCTCAGCTCCTAAGCCCTTTTACAACCTGTTCCCCCTCAGCTGCTACCCCACACCTTGGCACAGCTCCTACCCCTCCGGGTCCTTTTCTCCCATCTATCTTTCAAAGCAGACACCTACGCTGCAGTTGTTCTTCCCAATTTTGTTACCGAGGGGATGAAACCAAACGAGGAAAACTCCTGTAAGAAACACAGGACAAAGTGTGCCAACGAGCGAAGGAAAGTCTCACCGCTCGCGCTCACTCTGTGGCATTACCTGTCGATACTCATTTTCCCATCTCGTACAAACCTAAACCAGCTTCCCATCGCTTGCACCACCTCCTTTCACCTTCAAGTAGTAAGCATCTTTATCAGACCAAAAGGAGGAGGACCTACACTTTGCCTATTTATTCCTCTAGCAGCTGAATCCTTCCGACAGCCCCCTGTCATCCTGGAAGAGTGGCTGCTGGCGATCTAGCGCCCTGCGTTCTGCTAAAACATCTCTGGCCTTTTCCCTCTGCAGGGCTCTGTGTCGCGCGTGCTGGTGCTCAGAGCCCACAGCACCTCCGTGCCACGGGCTGGACCACGGCTCTGCTTGGCAGAGCACGGAGCAGGAGCCTGGTTTGGTTCCCAAATTGTTGAGACTGGCAGAAACGTGACAGAGAATCTGGCAGGATGCCATGTCTGCTTTCCTGCTCGTATTGTGTTCCCCTTCCAGGAAACTACGGCTGCCAGGGAGGAATTCCCCCAGGCTCCCCAGTCCGAAGGAGCCCTGCGGTCCCCATCCCGAATGCCGATGAGGATGCCGGGAGCCCAGCGTTCCGATCGGGTGGCACTTGCGTTGCCATGCGACAAGAAGCAAACACTCCCTGGGCTGCTGGGTACCGCTCCGGGGGTCTCCGCTCCCAGGGAGGACAGGACAGCCGCAGGGACCCTGCCAGGGACCAGGAGCAGCTCCCTGGGCACCAGCCACCCCGTCCGGAACCAGACTCCTCCGGGCTGCCACCCGCCCAGCATCAGCAATCCCTCCAGGCAGCTGTAAGCAAGGCGGAGGTGAGTTACGGAGCGGGGGCTCAGCAGAGGGAGACTGCCTGCTGCTCTTCGTGCGGTCTCAGAACACCCTTCCACGTTGGCCTGAAGTTGCTCAGACAGCTCCTGCAGCTCTGAAGACCGACTCTCCCTCAGTGTGCTTGTGCGTTTCTCTTTCTAAAGGTGAAGCCAATGGACAAGGGAGAGGAAAATGCTGCCAGTGAGGAAAAAGCTCACTTTCTCACGGAAAATAGGAGAAGCGGTACAGAGGAATACCTTCCAGAGCTGGAGAAAAAAGAGAAAGGTAGTGTGTCTGCTCTATTTCCATGTGTCAGGGTTTCCCCAGGATGATTTCTCAGCATCTATTTTAGAAATAGATTAAATCTGTTATCTATTTTAGAAACCAAGTGTGTCACCAGAAATATCCAGTGGACCACAGGCAACAACTTCACAGTGGAGAGAGGACGGCAGCAGATCGAAGAAGCCGTTTCTGTGAGTGCCAGTTCCATCCACTCCGGAAGGTCACAGTCATGCCCTCCCGCTGTCAGGGAGTGTGAGAAATTAGAGAGCACCTCAGTTCCTTTTTAGCAGCTCCCTCACGCCACCTCTGTGAGACAGAGGGAATCTTAGTGCCATGTGTTTGTTCAGCAGACATGGGAGGTTCACGAAAGCTGGCTTCACTGGTCGGAATTCCTCCGGGAAGAAGAACTGAAGTACAGCAAGAGGTACCATTACAGAGTCTGCTGGAGCATGCCAACACGCAGAAAACCCATCCCACGAGCAACAGCAAGCGTCTACTTCGTTATCGAGGTCTCCAAAATCAAACCTGCTGTAAGTACTCAGAAATGGCACGCACTAATCCTTCAAGGGACAAGAGTAGGGGGGAGTTTCCTGAGGCAGGGATACGCCGGGGCAGCGGAGAGACCGGCCGGGAGTGGGCAGCTCTCACAAGAGACGCGAATGAGGCCCGGGCATCGCCAGAGTGACAGCGGGAGATTTAAACGCGATGCAACAGGAATTAGCAGTCCGTCACCGAGGGGAGCGGAGCATAGAGCGGGGAGGCTGGTTTCGCTCCCAGATCATCGAGACCAGCAGAAACTCAGCAAACAGAGATTCCAGCGGGATCCCACATCTGCTTCCCTGCTCGTACCGTCTTCCCCCTGCAAGCAACAGCAATCGCTCCAGGCAGCTGTACGCAGGGCTGAGCGGGGGCTCAGCACAGGGGAACTGCCCTGCTGCTCCTCGCGTGGTCCCAGAACCCCTTTCCAGATCAGCCTCAGGTTTGTCGCTCGTAAAATAACATGTCACAGCTCAAGAGAGCAAAAGAAATAAATTGCACCGAGTAGATGTTTTACCCCCAGAATCAGTGCTTAGTCGCAGTGAACCCCGGCCTCCTCGCTGGCGGGGTGGGGTGAGAAGCAGGGCGGGCCACGGCCCTGTGCGAGCTCTGCTCGGCGACAGACAAACCCCCGTGTTCCCAGCGCTGATCCTGGCACAGACCCCAAGCACAGATCCACACCAGCTACTGTGGAGAAAAGTAACTCAACCCCAGCAAACCCAGCACAACAGCTCACAGCCACTGGTCAGAAATCTTGTATCCTAGCACAAGTGTAAAATTGAAACATCTAAGTCTTTGCCCTCACAAGAGGATATTCACAGATGCTTTAAACCAAAACTACTCTAATCCACATCAGAAATGTACAAATACATGTTATTTTTTGAAGTAGACAGTAACTCTCATCTAATTAAAACATCTGCTTTTCGAGGTCCTGTACGTGACCTCCGCTGTGTGCCTCCTCTCTTGCAGACCTTGCCCGTGGAGGTATTCTTCACTCTGGAGTCCAGCGAGCTGATTCACAGGTAAATGTTATGACTCTTCCATCACTGACACAACTCAGGAGGTTCCAGCAAGCTTTTCCATGCCAAAAATAAACAAGGAGCTTGATGTAAACAGGTTTGCAAAAATGGCAGAGAGGTGGAGGACTGTCAAAACCTTGCTACGCAAAACCAATCAACTCTGCTTTTCCTCAGCTTCACTCCACCACAGGCACGGACAGCCCCGCCGTCAGCACCTGCCTTCTCCGGAGGGAAGCTGTCCTAGGCTTACACAGGTCTCAGCGGTGGGGTTTTTTCAGCAGATGGGCTTGCCCTGAGAATAAAGGCCCACTCTCAGCTGGAAAAACTTGGACTCAGTTTTATTCTTACCATTTACCCTCTTTTTTCTTCTATCCTCCAGGCCAGAACAGTGTCAGTTTAGAGAAAAGTGGCTTAAGGACATAATTGAAAATAAAATAATCCTCATGGAAAGGCTGACTTTCTAAGGAACAGCTCCACTGCACCATCACCAAGGCTCTGTTGGAGTTTTGTAGAGAACCAAATTAAACACAATGAAGAAAGAATGTTTTCTCCTTACTAGCATTTCTACTTTGCGGTCACATGAAAAGCTTCAAATCTGTGCAAAATCAACTACGGCCTGACCTGGCAGCTGGCTTTACGTGACGGTCCCTCGCAGGTATGGGTGGGTATGGCAGGGCGGAACCGGTTCCAGAGTGTAAATGAGAAGAGGCAGCCAGGCTGGACTTGCTGTTTGTGAATGCCAGGTCTGCAGAACTCCATGGCAAACATTATAGGACTTTTATTTTCTTTATACAAACATACAAGATACCTCTGCTGCCAAAACTACAACACAGAGATTCAGGGGGACAAAAAACCCTCTAGAATACACTTTGGTTTCAAAAGGATTTGAGAAAACAAAGGCTAAGGGGGTACGTTTGGAAATACGCAATTGAATCAAAGATAACCACCACGGAGGCACTACCTGGAGTAGGCCTCCGAGTACAGAGTTTAAAAGACAGCTGTGTAATAGTGCTAAAACAGACCAAATGAAAATACCACAGGAGTTAAAATAAGGTTGTAATCTCAAACACTAGATAGACAAAAAAAAACCAGACATGAAAATTTTAAACAAATGGGAAGACGGATCCTTGTTACCACCCGTGTACATGCGGGGGTTCCACTGACGGCACCCCACCGCTCCAACACCTAGGTGTAACATAGGAGAAAAAGCAGCAAGCAGCTCAGCTCTTCACCACAGGCTTCGGCGCGCTGCAGATCAGACCCTTCTGTTGCTGTTACTGCACACCCTGACTGCGATCTGCTTGCTTCAAAGCAACTGAAGCCCCACTGCATTAAAGCACAAACTCCTTTCTGTTTACCAGTCTGGTTTGAACCACAAACCAAACTCAGCTGTTCTGAGCAAAAATAAAGCTAAGACTTATGAAAAAATACCAAAGTGGACAGTCTTAGACCTTCAACAGGAACTTCGGAGTTCCTTCATTTTCGCTGCTGTTACCAGTAGCTTGCTTCCGATGTCTACTCTCATTAACCAAAATAAACGGAAAATCAGACTTACCAGCATCAGGTAGCAAAGCCTTCCCGCTTGTCCGGTTCAAAGCAAGCACAGAGCACTGCCACCTGCAAGCTCCCCTGCCCGCTCCTGCCTCCCCTGCCTTCTAGCCTTTCACTTTACAGGGATTCCTTGTAGATGGTGAACAAATCACCCAAGAAAATCTGACAAAAGGAACTCTGTTTCCTTGACACAAGTAATCCACTCCCGAGGCTTGGCCCTGCCGGGTGAAGGCACTGCAGCACTTGCAGCTTTTTTCAAATCACGACTGAAACAGGCAAGCTGCTGCTTGGTAGAACCTACGGCACACAGTTCAAATAAAGAATTTATTTTTCCTCTCTGCCTTTAGTCTTTCTGTAGACCATCTCTCGAAAGCTTGCGAGGATCTTATTCTCTCGTTTCCTCCTCTCCTCCTGGTTGAAGGATGCGAGAGCTCTCTTCTCATCTGCGCTGTAAATCTGGTTCTCTTTACGCAGACGCACAGCTTCCATTCGGCGGTGTCTGTGGAGGAGAACATGGCGTACATCAGCACGGGCAGCGGGATGTAACCCCCTGTCACAGCTTCCATCTGTCAGCCGGCCTGAATGTTTGGAGGGGCTTATAAAGACCCCTACAGAATCCAAACTGCACACAGGGAGGAGCGTGGCAGAGCAGAAGGTGGCTTCTGGGGGCATCTGCTCTCAGGCAGTCAGCCCGGAGCCCCACCTGCCCCCAGGGTGTCAGCTGCTGGCTCACCAAAATTTCAATGAAATTCCAGGGAGAAGGAAGTGGAGCCAACCTCTCACACTTCAATTTGCCTCCTACTGCAGAGCCAGCACACCACCACTGCTGTCCAAACACACCACCTTTGAGCCACCTGACACAAGCATCTCCTCATTTGAAATACAAGATAATTGGGAGCGCATTACCTGGAAAGAATTTTTGCTCTCAAGGATATAGTGTCGTTAAAAAATTCACCATCTATCTATAGCAATAGGGAGTTTAGCATAGATTACTGCAAGCACGCAGAGGACTCTCTCTTCCGTGCTTTCAGCTAAAGCCTGGAAGCAGTCTTGCAACCGGCCAAGAGAGGAAGCAGCTCTCAAAAATTTCACTGAACCATTACCATCACGAAAACCGTACCTGCTGCCACTCATGACATAGCCGGAGCTCTCAAATGACGCGATCTCTTCACTGGTCAAGCCGATTTCACCTCTCCGGGGTATACGTTTTCCTGCTTTTACGTACTCCGCCATGGCTGCGCCTTCACCGGGCAACAGGGCATGTCCATAGCTTTAAAAAAAAAAAACAAACCCAAACCAACGGTGATTTCAATCAGTCTCAAATAGAGAGAGCCTGAGCTGAACATCCAGCCTCGCTGTTCGCTACTTGCTACCGCTGCATTTTTCAGCACTTTCTCACTCTTTCCCACATTTTGGCCTGTTTCTTCCTTAGGGCTAACATTAACAACATCTTAAAATACCAGTTGAATCCTTTCTGGTTAAAGAGTAATGGACACACTATAAAGTCACAATACTGCAGAGCATTAGAATAAAGGCATCTTACAATTGATTTTCTAGGAACTGAGGCTAAAAAGCATAAACCAGACTTTTCTACCAGAATTCAGGCCAGAGTAAAGGCCAGCACCACTACCACTGCTGTCTGCGAGTTTCTGGCACCACGTTTCTCACTGATGCACGCCGTGTCACTGTAACGGTAACCTTCAGGCTCGATTTGCTCAGTTTGATCAAAGTACCATCAGAGCTGGCTACTCACTTCAGAGGCCTGTCATCCTGCGACGCGTGAGTTTTGGGGGCTTCTGGTCCAATCAAGCTATCAGCTTCTGTATTTTCTGCAACCATCAAAGAAGGAGGAAGATTAATTCTGTGCCTGGTGTTCTTTGTTACCAGAACAGTTGCAGAGGTCAGCAACACCTAACAAGGAACGCACGGAAAGGACACCAAGAAGTTTCAATCCCAGTTTAAAGTCAGGTGAACCTACTTGATCTCTCAATCCAGAGATCCTCCCCTCGAAACGTTTCGTCATCGGAATCCTCACTGCTGGATTCACTGGATTCCTTCCTGCTCCTCTTCTTCTTCTTCTTCTTCTTATACTTCTTCCTGTGATAAAGTCAAAAGACAGACGTGCGATTTATCAAGATTTAAGAGGAAAGGAAGTGCTTGGAATGACCCTCGAGTCATTAGTTTCTCACTACAGGAAGAATGGCTGGCTGCACACAGGCTGCTGTCGTCTCACAGAAGACGCCTTACAGCAGAACAGAGAGAGCGCGTCCGCTGTTCTGCCCTTCACAGAGCCTTAGAAAGCGGCTCCCCCACGTCTGCAGCAAGTCCTCCATGCTGCACGGCTCTGCAGATTTAAAGAAAATCCCTCAAATGAACATTATTCGACAGCATTTATAGCTCCAATGACACGAGTGCTTGGCCTTCCTCACCACCTGCTAAGAAGGCGGTGCTGGCCTCTAGTCACATGCAGGCAGAATTATACACAACCGCCCGGAAACCTACTTTCTGTTCTTCTTTCTCTTCTTGTTGTCGTCATCTGAAAAGAAAGAAAGTATAGGTATTATCAAAAAGAGGCGATTAGCTATAACTAAGCAGTTCACTGCACTGTGAGTAACCAACTGCCTCCACCAGAACACCTCAGCAGGCAGCTTCTCAGGTGGGGTTTGTTTGAGCACCAGATAACAGCGAGAAACTGTTAGCAGAGAGCCGCCCGCACTGTGGTTCGGTACGAGAACAGACGGGACACGTCTCTGGCACGAGACGCCAAACTCAGAAATCCCATTTCCTGAGGCCAGACCGCTTGCGCCCAAGGAAAAGGCACTGCACAGCCAGCGAGGGGGTGAACGGGCCCACGCGGATCGATGCCGCGGCTCTGTCATTTCACAGCACTGCGAGCGTGCGCCAGGTGCCAGGAGCGCGGCTGTGGGCTCAGGGGAGCAGCGGGAGAGCTCTCGCACCACGCATGTGGGCCACAGCCCACTCTTCTCACCACTGCAGCTCTGCTCAGACTCCGACTCGCTGTCGCTGTCCTCAGAATGCTTTCTGCGCTTCCTTTTGGACGCCTTCCGCTTTTTCTCCTTTCTTCTCTTCTTCTTTCTCTTTTTTTCTTCTAGAATATTGAGATAAGGTTAGAGAACAGACGAAGACCATCCAGCTGCCCGTGTACTTCCCGACCTTCCCAAAGAAACGCTCTCCTTCGAAGCGGAGCCCGCCGCCCTCACTCCCACCTGCCGAGGTCGGGGAAGCTGACAGACGGCAGATTCGTCTTTGGTAGCTTCCCGTTTTCGACACAAGCTGCGTAAGCAAAACAAAATACCTTCCCAGCTGGAATCTGAAGAACTGCTCTTCGATTTTGTCTCCTCATCTTCCACCGGCGTGTGCTCATCGGAACTGAACAGAAGTAAAAGTTTGCTATTTAAAACCTGTTTGGGAGGATTCACGTTCCGGGGCGCGCGCACAGCCAAAGACGGATTTGGAGCCAACGCCTGCGATGAAAGAACGGCTGACAGCAGCGCGGGAACCGCTTCCAGAACCACCACGCCAAGGTGCCCCCATCAAGAGTAAATCGCATTGTGCTTAATCGGTACGTTAATTGCTACTGGAGAGAGTCCAGCGGAGGGCTATGAGGATGAGGAGGGGACTGGAGCAGCTCTCCTACGAGGAGAGGCTGAGGGAGCTGGACTTGTTCAGCCTGAGGAAGAGAAGGCTGAGAGGGGACCTTTTAAATGCCTATAAATATCTTAAGGGTGGGTGTCAGGAGGATGGGGCCAGACTCTTCTCAGTGGTGCCCAGCGACAGGACAAGGCGCAACGGGCACAAACTGAAGCAGAGGAAGTTCCATCTGAACAGGAGGAAGAACTTCTTCCCTCTGAGGGTGACGGAGCCCTGGAACAGGATGCCCAGGGAGGCTGTGGAGTCTCCTTCTCTGGAGATATTCAAGACCCCCCTGGACAAGGTCCTGTGCAGCCTGCTGTGGGTGACCCTGCTTTGGCAGG
>Ga0065711_1048306_pt1 | contig 11880 bp, 6 predicted proteins | sample Hoacrofraction12_FD_59098 | JGI IMG/M metagenome (GOLD analysis project Ga0065711, IMG submission 59098) | Hoatzin crop microbial communities from Cojedes, Venezuela - Epithelial fraction 12 v2 (version 2) | ecosystem: Host-associated > Birds > Digestive system > Esophagus > Crop | place... | reverse complement strand
CCCCTTTTATTTTTTTACTCTCCTGACACTTCCCTTCTGTCTTTACTGTATAAACTTGCCATTGTTATTAATGCCTTGCTCCCTGTTCCTTCCTGCCCTGACTTTATAAGGCAAGAACAGAGGAGCAGCCCCCTTGGACAGAAATAAATGTTATTACTACAAGGGGATGAAAACTCCACTGCTCCAGGGCTGTAGTTTCCCACATTGCCATTGTGTTTCTGCGACAGCCAGAAAAGGCAGCTAAAGTCCTTAAACCACCCATGTCACATGAGGTATAAAACCTGGGGAAGTGCCAGGGAGCCCTGAACATCTTGGGTGGATGATCCTGTTAAAACATTAAATTTCTTCTCCGAGCTCATTCTGCTTGCCGGTGACAGGTATGGGTGCAGTCCCATGATTTAGCGCAGGCCTTACATGTGTAAGCCTGGTGTCAGAGGAAAGCTATATTTACCAGAAATGGTCCTAGTATCTGATGTATCTGATTGTCTGGGTAGGAAAAAGCGGAGGTTTCCCTGCTGTGAACTGCTGTCAGGTCGATGCGGCTCCACGTACCAGACTGACTGGATCCGGAAAGGGATCTCAGAGCACAGGGCAATGCAGACAAAATGTCAGAAAGACATTAACATCCTGGGGAATGGAGAAAGCAAGACATTTTATATGTATTCTGTTGAAAAAGCTGTTATGATAGCTCAGATGTATGCTTTGGTTATGTTGTGCCTTTGTAACAGACATATTACATTATTGTGAAAACTTCTTTTCTTTTTAAAAAGACAGAAAAGCTGCCAAGAAGGGCTAGAGTGTCTAGACCTCATTGAAGCAGGAGATAATACTTGATGCAGGAATGAACAGAATTACTAGTTTCTGCTGAAGCAGCCTGGATTATGGCTATGTGGACCTTTACCCTGCAGCAGTGCTTGCTGAAGTGGCCCCTTCTTCCATCTCACCTTGGCGTCCTGCTCCTACACTGCACTTCCCTCCTGCGTTGTGCTTGGCACGACTGCTTGTATAGTCACACAGTGAACTAGGTCAGAGGACTTCTCCGTCTGAAAGTCACCGTGCATTTCCTCGGCCATGCTACATTTCAGCCAATCTGAAACATCGATTCGGTTTATGAGCTGGACACACAAGCCCTTGTGCCAACGCGATGGAAGAGGCTTGGGCTGGGAATGAGCTCCTAGAGGCAGGCAGGGTAATACAGTAACTGCAGCAGCGCTGCTAACAAATGTGGGCAAACTCTGTTAATGCAATGTCTCATCCTTCAGCCACAGTTTGTGGTCACTTCAGGCCAGCACATTACGAACACAAGTCCGCAGTCCAACGCAATGCATACTGAGAGGTGTTAATGGGCCCCATTCCTTGGCCTTGCTTCTCTTGCTGCATTCTCACTAGCTCTGAAGTTATTATGCTGTAAGCAAGAAATGTATTCAAATCTGCATAAGTTCAGAGGGTGGTGTGATCAGGAAATCTGACAATTTGTGTTCACTTGCTAAGCACGAAGACTAGCAGCAGCCATCTGGCCAGGTGGGGTCTGTTAGAAGCACCTTTATGCTTCAAAATGGAAACAAAGATAGACAAACTGCCTTTACTGCAGGAGCGAGGGGAAAAACTAATGGCACAATTAAATCGATTATCCAGAAGAGCAAGGGTAGAAGTGGGGCAAAACCACATAAATTTCTGCTCCAGGTGATCTGGCTTACTCCAAGGCTTCCCCTTCTTTACAGGTTGCCTGGTCCATCCTTGCTGCTGATCTGCTCTCACAGCTCCAGACCCTGCAAGCAGGAAGCCCTGGAGGCTGTGGGCATTTCTCCCTCTACCAGACCACATGAGAGCAGCCACAGGGAATGCCGGCGAGGATGTCAGCCTGAAAGAAACCTCTCCCACTGAAAATCCTTACCTGTAAAATGGGGAAGAAGGTGCTTGGCCACCAGGATTTCACTGAACCTACAGCATCTCTTAGAAATAGGCAATGTGCACTTACCCTTACCTACTCTATTACTTTATTTCCAAGGAGTTTTGCCAGTTTAGATTTCCAAACTGAAGTTAAATAATTATGTGAGAATATCCATTTTTAATTTTTTTTAGTTCATTTTTAGTCCTTCTTCACTAGTCTCAAAAATGTGATCCAAATTACTGTAATGACTCCGAAGAATCCAGATAAGAAACGCAATGGAAGTGTGAACATCACATTTATTACAATAATTTTTAGTCTGAAAAGTAGTTTTATGGGAATATGCTGTCTGCACATCAGTCACTCCCCTTACAGTTTCTGAATCCTTTGCTTTATGTCAGCCAAATCTGACAGAGATCTCCAGGTCTCAAACGTGTTCAGATTTCTGAAAGTTTCCTGTAAATCAGCTTAGTGGACTCAAATTAATTCCCTTTCAGGAGAAAGTTAGGCAAAACAACCATTGGTCCCTCTTTCTGGCAGTGGTCACCCACTGCGCCGGCAGCCAGCCAGCATACATGTTGGGGTGTGCTGCCCCTGCCTTGGGGTGCCCTGTGGGGAACACTGGGTTGTTTCAAAGGAGCTGGATGAGCCACCAGGCAGGCACAAATCAGTAGGAGAGCACATCTCCTTGTTTTTCTCGCTCACAGAAAGAACTTTCCTGGCAGTCCCAATACTGAGTCTCCTGGGCTTGAAGTGCAGGGGGTAATGAGCACTGGTCTTGCTGTGGCCCATCATCTTCTCTCACCCTACAGCCTTTAATATACATTACAATCTAGTAAATTAAGACGGAATTTCAGTGCTGTTTAAAATTATATTGATTCCATTCCAAAAGTGATGTGGCAGAGTAGAGGCACAGAAGTGTATAAGGGACCTGACAAGTCCCAGGTTATTACATGGTGGCAGGGCACGGTGGGAAGAGGAAGGAGTTCACATGGCAGCTACTGCAGAGAAAATTTTGGAGAATCACTTCTAGCATTTTCTAGTTTTTATTTGTCTTGATTGACAAAAAAGAATTCTGAAAAAAAGGTCTCTTGAAATAAATGTTCCTAGGCCAATAAACCCTCATTCCATCTTCTAGCACGGAAAAGCTTCTTCGCGTGAATAACTTCTATTGACACAGGCTTTATAAGTTACAGCAGCACAGATTTTTAATTACAGCATGGAAAAAGCCTTCATCTCTTCTGAGAAACCTCTGTGAGAAGCAGTGGCGGAGCTCCTGGTTGTGAATGAGTCCAGACCGCAGCAGGAGCTGGGCAGCACTGTGAGGACCCACCTGCCAGCTGCACCGGAACCCACCAAGAGGTGGGGTCAGCCAGCTACCCCTGCATTTTTGGTGGAACACTTGTTCCACCTTCCTCACAAGGACCTGTACCACACACATTTCAGGCAGTACTTCGACCTCTCTTCTACTTGGTAAGGAAGTGTTGTAGCTGTTTGACGAACAGCTGTGATGCACCAGAGGGCAACAGGGGAAGAGACCGAAGTGGTGAGGGAGCGGCACAAACACATGTGAGCGCTGATGCTGCTTACAGGGGTCTCTGCCCTTACTGTGTGACCTGGCACGTGACAGACAGAGCCGGTCTCACGCACTGGATCCTGACACATTTCCTCGTTCACTTTTCTTCCTCCATCCTCCCTCAATGACCTTTAGAGCACAGCAGCTGCTCTGAGGCTCCCAAGCAGTCGCACACAGGTTGGGTGCCAGGTCCCCAGGCAGGATTTTGACCACCCAGGGCTCGAGATGAGGCTAATTCCCCATGCGGCATCTTTGTGCCGAGTCTGTAGAAAGATTCATTTCAGTTATTTTTGTTTGTAGGTTGGGTTTTTTTTAAGATGTGACTATGCTCCCTACCCATCTCTTCCTGCTTGGATGAAGAGACAACAAACAGAATACCGCACAGCATGCCAGATTAGACGCTGCTAAAATATATATGGCCACGAATATCTGATCACATTTGATGAATGCCAACACGTATAAAGGATGTCTGCCTAGCCACCTATTTATCATTCCGCAGAAGGCAAAGGGGAGGTAAACGGAAAGGCAGGAGTCTCCCCTTGCCAGTGCCCGTTGTCCTCATCGATGGGGAATGTCTGCTTGCTCTCAGCAGAGATGTTAGCTCAACCCCACGGGCAGAGCATCCCCAGCTGCCAGCTCACTGTAGCTCCCCTGCCTTCCTGTGAAACCGCACCGAGGTCTGTGCTCAGCCCTGCGCCAGCGCGGGCCAGCTACCCTCTGAGCTGAGCGACCCAGCCCCCCGGGAACACCTGGCTAACAAGTGCGGACGAAAAGTCAAAGCCTAAACACCTTTGGAAATGATGACATGCTACCTGACCACCAGCTTCACAGGAATAGAAAAATTCATTTGTCTGCATTAAATAAATTAATTGCGATTTGTTCACTTGATTCAGCAGTTAAAAGCTTGGAAAAAATTGTTTTCTTGGTATATTGCTTGGAAACACATGTTGTTTAAGCATCAGAAAGACAGAATGGCATTCTGTGAAGATTCAGGCCTTTTGTTAATATGTTAAATCCAGTTTTATTCACGTGTATCTAAAAGGTGATAAAGAGAAATGATAAAATCGATGAAGTGTTCTTTTCATTCCTTTATGCTATTTCTTGCCAGGGTAGACTGGTCATATTTTCAGATGTACTCTGCAGCAGCAGCCTGAAATAAAGCTGTCTGAATGTACAACCAGAACATGCACAACCAACGCAAGCAGGAGCAGCCCTGCCTCAGGGACGCAGATGACATAAACAGGCTCAGGCTGACTCCAGCCTGCCGTCCCCCGGTTACCTTTGATAGTCCAGGGGCTTTGCACCCCTGTTACTTTAGGCCATCTGGCAACATGCACCTATCTAAATCAACTTAAGTAGAATAAGGATTGACTGCACTGATAGTGAAAACATAGCAAAAATCATAAGCTAACTCACTGATATTCATATTCCGGTGTTATTCGTTTCAGGTGTTATTTTAGGCTTAGTTATTGAAAAAAAAACACAAAACAGTCAATTGAGATTTTGTGTGTTGTTTGTCCAGTTGTCATCTGTTGACAGGGGAAAATGGGTCAGCACAGGAAGCATCAGTAACACAACAGGAATCTTGAGAGGTTTATTTTGCTTCCAAATCTCACTGCATTTGGTTTTAGCTTTGAATCAAACCACAAAAGCAGTAAGTTTTGACACTGTAAAAAGAGTGAAGGGTTAGAATATCAGACATATGAGATTATGCTTTCAATGGAGAAAAAAAACCAGGAGCTAGTTAACATTTAAAAGCTTTAAGAACAGTAGATATTCCAGACATTTTTGTGAAAAACAAGAAAAAAAAAAAACAGACCCAGCATTTTACAACATTATAAAATACTAACTTGTAGGTATAAATGAATTTATTCCTAAATTAACTACTTTGGAGACATAATCACAGCCATTAGCAGTTCTGTAATACTATCAAAATACCTAGATTTAATACTATGAAATCTTTAGTGGTGGTCAGACAGTATTTTTTATTAATTACCTCTTTTACCATTATAGTATTTTCACATGCTTTGTGTTTCTATTTGATGTGCTATATTACAAGATAAGCTCTTAGTTGGTCAGCTTTCCTGTGCAAGGTCCCGTAGCCCTGGTGAAACCGGGACCATAGGATTCAGCAGGCTGCTCTGCCTCGACCCAGCCAAGAACCTCATTATCCACCTTTTGAAATAACTCAGCTGTGGAAATAATACACTTACGTAACACGTACTTCAGACAAATAACAACAGCTCTGCTTTTAAAGAGCAGTTCCTGCCGCCACTCAGTTCTCACAATTCCCTCTTTTTCTGTAAAGTGTGAACTAGAAAAATATTATGAGCAAAAAACAGCGATGACCAGAAAAGAAGGAAGAGAACCGATGAGAAGGCAGATGAAAGAAGGGATTAATGAGACCTTAAAAAAAGGTACTTAAAATATTCCAGTTCTGTTCATTTACCAACAGGCCTCACATCGCATCACAGCATTTTCCAGTTCACCCGGAACCACTTAGTATCTCTCCACCTGCAAAGCAGAACTAGAACCATGTGTTAAAGGAAACCAGCATCGACACAGTGCTTCTGCGACCAGTGACGGCCGGAGCTGGGGCCGGGGACCTGCGGGGCAGCGTGTCAGCCCCGGCCGCAGGACTCGCTGCCCCGCAGCCTCCCGGCCTCCATGGGATGGGTCCCTCTCCGGCACAGTGGATACAGGGGCTGGATCCTCCACGGCCAGATTTCAGGAGATCAGTCCTGAACCAAGGGCTTGTCTTTGCTTTAGCTACAGAGATTTGGCTGCTCCGTAGGTAAAGACCTTGCAGTAAATGCAGTTATTGGTGTCTGTGGCAGCGTGCTTAACCGTGCCCCATGGAAGTGCTGCAACAGTGAAAGACTCAAATCTTCAACCAGATCTCTGCAGCTTCTCATAAATGGACCTCCTGCATAGGTATCTAGGCATAAAAATAACACCGTCTACCATGATTTCACTTCACAGCTACTGATAACAACTGGAACCGCTCTTCCAAAATCTTCAATACACTGTGAAGCAAGAAGGGGTATGGCAGGCAGAGTGGACCTGATTCAGCAAAGTGTTCATGTGTCACTGAAATCAATGGGACTATTTAGGGGCTTAATTGCTTTACTGAATCCAGGCCAAAGAGACAAAAGCAAGATGGTTAAGCTGCAAAGCTCGGATATATGTATCTTTAGTCTGGAACACTCAGATCTTTTATCAATATTATGATTGTCCCTAATAATTCATGGAGGTTTAGAAACGTTTCAAAGTAAGCACACACCTTGCTTTCTGGCCCTGATTTAGCAAACAATTTGGTGTCTGTGTAAAATTATTCATGCAGATAGTGACATTTTCTTAAGAACAGAAAGACACGAGTGAAGTGCCACAACAGGTTGTTTTTGCAGGTCAGAGCTGTATTTTGGTATCTACAACATTTAAGCATTCCTATCAAGGAATATCAAGTTGTATAAACAACTCCTAGAGACATCTGGACACAATACTGAATTGTTTCCTATTGCAATCTGTGTGCTTGTGCATGTTCTTGTGCCAGAACATTTATTTTAAACTCTTTTTAAAAGAAAGAACGATAAGTTCAGGGAGGGGTTTGTTTCAGTCACTTTTCTTTAAACAGTAAACACACCCTAGAGAAAGAAAAATGAACAATTCCAATATCAATGTTGAAATAATGCTTTTACTCACTGGTTAGTCAGAACCCATAGAGAATGTCTGCATTTGCCCTAATTAATGGCCCATTTTCAGCAGAGGTTTTTAATTAACAGCTGACATTGGAGCAGCACTACAATGTGCTGCGCAATTATCACCTGGCCTACTTCTGTGTGATTCGTATGCTCTTGGAGAAAAAGGCACGATGCCTTTTTTCCCTGAAAGTTTTACGGAACAGAGTGGTGAGAGAGAACTGAGGAAGAGGGAGGAAAGACGGCTGGATCTTAAAGGAATTTAGGGTGGAGTTTTCCAATACAATCGGCCTGACCCACTGACCGGCTGCCCCCTCGAAAGACGGGCACCCACTCATACCTCTTTCAGCTTTGCCCGTATTTCTAACTCACTCCCTTTCCTCAACAGGCCATGCCCCGAGTGCCACAGGGAAAGTCAGGAATAAGAACACAACCAAGCCCATTTGACAGCTCAGTGCTGCTAAAACAGCACTTTTTCTAAAAAAAGAAGAAAAAAGATGGCCTTCCTCCTACTGTTTCCTCCATCTTCTCTCCACTGTTTTGTGCCCCCATGGCTCACCTGGTAGCAAGCCTGGCTGGTTCAGTCCCTTAGCCCTGGAATGGTAATGCGCTAAAGCAATTTTCTGCCAGTTCAGTGAGTTCAACCGGCTCGCTATGCAGTCACTCTCAGTCCTCACTCCTAGGATGGAGGAGGAAGAAGCGGGGACCACCAGCCCCCAGCACAGATGAGCTGATATTTTAAGCTGTACTGTAAATCGAGCCGTCCTGTGAAATCTGATCTTATCCTCTGTAGGAAGGTGTCCTGGTTTCGGCTGAGATACAGAGTGAATTTTCCTCTCAATAGCTGTTGTGTTTTGGATTTACTACAAGAAGAATATTGGTAACACTGATGTTTTCAGTTGTTGCTAAGAAATCAAGGACTTTATCCAGCTTCCTGTGTTCGGCTAATGAGCAGGCGTGCAGGAGCTGGGAGGGAGCACAGCCAGGCAGCCAGCCCAGGCTGCCCAATGGAAATATTCCATACCATAGACAGCATGCTCAGTTTATGAATGGGGGTTGGCCAGGGAGCAGGAATCTGCTCTTCTCTTTTCCATGAGTTCAAATCCTCTCTTTTCCAGGAGTTCGAGCTTTTCCTTGAGTTCGATCTTTTTCAGGAGTTACACCAAATTCATGAAATCCATGAAATTCGTGAGGTCCGGCAAACCCATGGGTTCTGTGATCACTGCTCGGGGACTGGCCGTGAATCCGTCATCAGGTGGTGAGAGAAATTGTATTGTATATAGTTTGTTTTGCAAATTCATTATTAGTAGTGCTATTAGAATTATTAGCAGTGTTAGTATTTCTTTTGTTGTCTTATTAAACTGTCTTTATCTCAACCCACGAGTTTCCCTTTTGTGTATCTCTCCCCCTCATCCTTCTGTGGGGGGGTAGGGGAGGGGTGAGCGAGTGGCTGCCTGGTGCTCAGTTGCCAGCTGCCGGGTTAAACCATAAAAGAAGGTAAACCACACACAAGTGTGTTTTTGTACTGTATAAATTTCCTGCCAGGAAATTAATGTCTGATCAAATGACGGTGCCAGTGAAGTGAAAGGTGGGACCACGTGGCAGGGGTCTGCGTGCCCTTTTGGCTGGACTGAGCCCACTCTTCCCGTGGCAAGCCATAACCAGACAGGGGACTTTGCAGAGCAAGAAGGTGCTTTACGCTACCTGTTCAAACCGCTCTATATTGCATGCAGTAACTTAAGTAGCTATTAATGTTTAAGTACATCAATATTTGCTGAGTCACTGAGAGAGTGAGCAAACACCAAGCTGCGGCCATGCCGAACCTCTCCTGCTCTCTGGCCTGATGGATGTTTCATCATGCTACACCAAGCAAAGCAGCTTCTGGCATGGAGGCCTGGGCTCCTTTCCCTCGGGTTCCTCACAGCACAGCCCAGCATGCCGACCAGTGTGCCTTCCCCAGAGAAACGAGCTGGTTCGCCTGGGCAGGAGACGGCATTCCGCCCAGCTGGGTGGCTCTGCCTGTGCTGTGCCACAGAGGCTGGTGTTTCTCTGGCTCTTCTTCCAGCCGTGTCTTGGTGGAACCCGGGGTCAGCTCTGCTGGTTCCTCACAGAGACCCTTAAATAATGTGGGCAGGGAACATAAAATCAGCATGTCGTGGTAGGATGGGTATGTGCCTGCCTGGGAAGAGCCGAGCCCTTTGCAGACACGTCCAGTGACCAAATCCTGTGTGGGAAACAACCCCAGTCTCGCGTGCCGGTGGCTTCGATTCGTGGGGCGGACGGGCTGACGAACGAGTGCTTGATAAGGCTGCGGTCCTGAGGTATGCATGGCGACTGCCCTGTCCCCGGCCAGCCCCTGCCCGATGAAATCAAACCAAATTTAACTTGGCGTGTGGGGCTGTGTTTAGCAAGCTGCGGCAGCTCAGGGGTATTTCAGATATCCGCAGCGGGGACAGCAGAGACAGCTGGGGCCGCAGTCTTGTTAGCAGGCATGGTATAAATTGTCTCTTCCCATGAATCACAGCTGCCAGGCACCAACGGGATTTGGGACCCTCCAGGGCTAGGCAGCGAGGATAAATTGAATATCATGATTTTGGATCCAGAAAGCTAAATTTGAGAAAGATTTCAGAAATTTAGAAATACAATGCAGGTATCTGCATTATTTTCGTGAAACTAGTCTTTGGAGTATGCATTAAGCCATCCTTTAGCCTGTTACACTTCCACACAGAGTTGACGATATTTGGCCTCCTAAAAATTACAGCCAAGGGACCCTTTATGAACTGCCTGTGGGGTTATGTGTCGGTTAGTGTCCAATAATTCCTGAGAGCTAAGCCCGGATCTGTCATCGGTTTGTTCCATGGCTCTGAAAGGACTTTGTAAAAATAGCACCAGGGAGGTCTGTATCTATTGGAATTCAATATTTCAGTCTGGCAGCCTTGGGTCCAAGAGCGAGACATTGCTTTTTGAGCCAGTACACCGTCACCAGGTTCTGGGTCGGTGATGGGGAATAGGAATATACTAAATAATTCAGCTGGTGACCTGACTCTCCTAGGGCAGTACTGCTTTAGCAATGCAAGGAGAAAGTGTTACTGAAATCAGAGGGATTATTAGCCTGAATAATAAACTTTGCAAGATTGTTCACTTCTTTCTTTTTTTTTTTTATTGTTGTCTTGTTGTACAGTCAAATATGCAGGGACTAGTGTCACCATCCTGCTGGAAGTTACAACCTGTAAGAGGTCTTTCAGGTCTGTTTTTGAAGAGGATCCCACTTGTCTGTTCGTTTTCCTACCACCCTCATTCTGCACTCTGAGTGCACCCTATTCTAATCATCATGTCGTATACGATACAACGCGATAAAAGCAAAAGTGAGGCAAATTGGTGTTCACGGAACTGGAGGTCAGGTTTGTGCTACTTTCTCTAAGCGCTGCTAGGTGGCAATATGTTCCCTAGAAAACCACGAGCTTCCCACCATCATCCCAGTCCCCTGCTTTGGCAGTAGCTGGGACGCGTCTGGGCACTGCTCTGCTCTGAAAGGGATGAGGCCTTGGGGCAGGACCTGGTGTGAGCTGCTTCGCTCACAGAGGTTTCTCACTCGGTGCTGAGGTTTTCCAGAAACAAACGCAGGGCTGGAAAAATCTCTCCTCTGTAAACCCAGGAGGAAAAATAAGAGGCGAGCCCGCCTGTTGCAATATTCCTGTTTATACTGGGAGCATTGTAATAAGGGAATGAATCCATTTGTTGTATAAAGATATTGCCACCTGGGACTAGAATATTTCATAGTCTTACAGGGTTCTCTTAACAATACAAAATTAAAAATATCTGTTCAGAGCGCAAAGATTTTGTTTTTCCAAATGTATGATTAATTGAAATCCTCTACATGTTCAATCATAATATTTAATCAACTAGACCAACTTCAGGACATTTGTATTGACAGTTGGGTTGAAAAACAGCTTTAATAAAGGTGGAGAAGATGTGTTTCCGAGTACATCTTTCAGCGACGTTGCAAAGACTTAAAAATGAGTCATCTGATGCATGTGTATTAACAAGGACGTTGTAATAAAGACTGGCTCATATTTGCGTATTGTTTTGAATACACAAGGTGCTCTGCACTGAAACGAGCATTTATTTCCCTCGATCCGGCTCACGGCGTGGCAGCACGCGTTCTGCAGAGTGGGAAACCAACGGCCCGGGGAAGGGCTGAGCAGGCAGGGCTGAGCGTGACAACGCCATTTTGTGGCAGCTGTGAGTTTACCCAAAACCACAGCTTCAGGACGGCTCCCTTTCGGTGCCGGGGGAGCCCGCCGCTGGCCGGGCACCTTGGCCCAGCTGCCAGAGCCCGGGTGCGGGAGGGCGGCATCCGAGGCTGGGGAGGCGGCGGCCGGGATGGAAGGGCTCACGCTCGTGCTGATGGATTAAAAAATAATTATAGGTGGAGGTGGGGAGCCCGGGTGTCTCCGTGGGGCGGCGTGGATGGGCAACACTGGGCCTGGCTTTTGAGCGATGCAGGCTACCGGTGCAGGAAACGAAACCAGTAACGACCTGCTCGTGTGGCATTCAGCAACCCTGGAGCCAACGCGCGGCTTCTGCAGGAAAACCGCTTAAATTTAGGCCGAGCGTTCGGTGCCTGGGGTCCCCCGGGAGGGGACACGACATGGCTACGGCGCGGAGCAAAGCACACCGCTCCCCGCCCGGCTGCCGGCCCCGAGCCGGCCTCGCCG
>Ga0065711_1048305_pt1 | contig 11880 bp, 6 predicted proteins | sample Hoacrofraction12_FD_59098 | JGI IMG/M metagenome (GOLD analysis project Ga0065711, IMG submission 59098) | Hoatzin crop microbial communities from Cojedes, Venezuela - Epithelial fraction 12 v2 (version 2) | ecosystem: Host-associated > Birds > Digestive system > Esophagus > Crop | place... | reverse complement strand
CCTCATAGGAGAGATGCTCCAGTCCCCTCATTATCCTTGTAGCCCTCCGCTGGACTCTCTCCAGTAGCTCTTCATCTTTCTTGAACTGGGGAGCCCAGAACTGGACACAGGACTCCAGATGGGGCCTCACTAGGGCAGTGTAGAGGGGAAGGAGAACCTCCCTCGACCTGCTGGCCACACTCCTCCTAATACATCCCCGAATCCCGTTAGCTTTCTTGGCAGCCAGCGCACACTGCTGGCTCATGGTCAACCTGTCGTCCACCACGACACCCAGGTCCCTCTCTGCAGAGCTGCTCTCCAGCAGGTCCACTTCAAGCCTGTACTGATGCATGGGGTTGTTCCTCCCCAGGTGCAGGACCCTGCATTTGCCCGTATTGAAACTCATCAGGTTCCTCTCTGCCCAACTTTCCAGCCTATCCAGGTCACCCTGAATGGCAGCACAGCCTGACGGTGTATCCATCACTCCCTCCCTGTTTGATGTCATCAGCAAACTTGCTGAGGGTACATTCCAACTCTTCGTCCAGGTCGTTGATGAAGAAGTTAAACAAGATTGGGGCCATTACTGACCCCTGGGGGACGCCACTAGTTACAGGCCTCCAACTAGACTCAGCGCCGGTGACGACAACCCTCTGAGTTCTGCCATTCAGCCAGTTCTCAATCCACCTCACCGACCGCTCATCCAGTCCACACTTCCTGAACTTCCCTAGGAGGATGCTATGGGAGACAGTGTCGAAAGCGTTGTTGAAGTCGAGGTAGACAACATCCATGGCTCTCCCTTCGTCTACCCAGCCAGTCATGCCATCGTAGAAGGCTGTCAGATTGGTCAGGCATGATTTCCCCTTAGTGAATAATATCCTAGGACTCAAAGACTTAAAGGAAGGAACTTTTGGAAGAATAGTTACATGATATACTAAATGTATCTACAACTCATAATAATAGCAAAGACCTTATTGGACAGAATTTTTAAAATGTAACTTCCACATTCCACTCTGCTCCCAATCCACTGGAACAGGAGAAGAAATTTTGAAGTACCGTAAATTTCACAACACCTGAAAAGAAAGTAGAAACTGCTCCCTTTTATCTTTTAAAATAATTCTTGTTCATAATATATGAAATACCTTTTTGTCTAGAGCAAGCATCATAGCCTTTGGTTAGGTCATTCTAATGGTGCATCAAAGCAGTATGCCCAAGTTTCAACATTTTTAATCTTATGAGGGACTTTTGCACCAATCTATCCAGCCCACTCACCCTAGTCAGTATTTGGTTATATGAAGCGGAACAAGAGCAACAGGGCAGCTAGTGCTTAATTCTAGGAAGCAGGGACATGGGAGCCTGATCCAACTTGCATGACATGTGGTGGAATATGCCATAGCTATTGACTATTTTGCAGACTATCCCCACAGTCTCTTTGACTCTTTTTTTGTTGATGGGAATTTTTTATGGTATGGAAGAAGTAAAATAGAGGTAGGACCCTGGCATGTCTCAAAAATTTGTCTCAATATTAAAAAAGTTTTAAAAATGTACAGAACATAAAACTGGTTTCCTGTTCAGCTCTGTCCATCACTATACTTGAGTATTTTTGTTTTATATTTCCACACAAAATGAGCTTTTTTTTTTTCTTATAGATGAACTTTGAAACTCTGACCCTCTGTACTTTACAGCATTCTTCTTGTTTATTTTTATAACTTTTTTTCATCTCTCATTTGAAATCCTGTAGGGATTATCTGATTACTTCTTTTCATGTTTTCTTCCTCCAGCCTAAGGTATTACACATTAATTGAGTATATACAAAAAACTTTACATTCAAAATGGTGTAATAAGTGTTGTACACTGGATTAACTTGGTAAAATATGATATAATTATTTGCATGTCATATGCACTTGATATTCCTAGTTGACCTAATTAAAATTTTTGGAGCGGCAGAATAAAATACATCTGCATTAGGGTGTTTTAGAGTTATTGCTAGGATACGAATATTCAGACACTCTTCTAAACTGGTTGCTGTTCTACAGCCCTATTATGACTGCACATCAGCTCTCACACCATATAGAACACCATAACGCCTTCTGCAGCTAGCAGTAGTCCTCTTAAACTCCCTTTTGTGATGAAGTGGCAGATCTGGAATCTGGTGTCTTGAAGTACGTGTATTTTGGGATATAATATTTTACAACTCTGTAGACATTGTACTACGCTGGGTAGCAACAACTTCTAGGACAGGCTGCTCTGTCATCTGAACTGTTTGTGTGCTGTAACATGAGAGCAACTGGCACAGTACAAACTTTAAGTATTCTTGGGGGGAGGCGGAAGGCTATCCTTCTAGGAATCAAGATCTCAAAGAGCTTGAAAGCTGTATATTCCTTACTGAAGTTCTCTTTCAGACTGTATGTGCACAGCAGAAGCTATTTTGTGCTGAAGCCTGGGTATGAGGGCCAGAGAAGCAGGGAAACAAGTCTGGATTTCCTTGTCAAGCATGAATCACAGTTTGATATGTTTTTTCCTTTTCCAGTAACAATATTTACAAATGACAGCAAGGAATCACCTCACAGAGAGGAGATGCACGCTTTATCTCTGTTCTTACCATTGTAAAAAGTACAGCCTAGAAAAGACATGTCATCAAGTCCAATATCTCCAGTGAAACCGTCTCCTACTGTACCTTTCACCAAGATCTAGGGAAACAAGAATCACAAAAGCATTTTTCAGTGTATAGTAGACTTCCATTTCTCATTAAATATTTCATATCAATTGACAGGAGTCTTTTACCACGTTTCACATGTAAAATGAGAGGAAGTTTGTTCTAGGATATATATTCTATTTAGTGACACTTTACAAAAGAGACTTACCAGCTTTCACTGATGGTCACATTAATCACAGCGAACCATAACAGAACGTTTGGCTTCATAATTGCATAAATCCACTGAAACACCATTGTAGTATAAAATGATGGCAAGACATTATCATAAGTGGCATATTATGATTAGCTCCTTTGGTACTTATTGTAATAACATTAGTCATGATTAATTATAATAACATTCATGTGAATAAATTATATACCCCTATACAAATCCCATTGTGCTGAAAACAATTATCAGGTTAGAGATGTGCTATGGAACCTTCTAAGCAAAAATGTTCTACTATTTCATTAGAGTTGCCAATGTTGTATATGTTTATTTTCTCGTTATTGTCTACCGCCAAGGAATGGGAGAGGTTAGTATTTGTGAAATAGTCTGTGGATGACTGAATAAGACTCTTCTGACTGTTGCTGAAGGGTAAAAATCCAAGCAGGTAATTAGGGCAAGACATAGTAAGACTTTTCTTAATTTATAAACCCCTATTCATAAAAAATAAAACCTCCTCAAACCATACTTTTTAAAAAAATACAAATAAAAGTTTTTGCTGAACCAATGGTGTTCAAATGGTAAAGTTGTTTCTTTGCCTTATTTTTAATCACTGATGTCACATCTTATGCACATACGCACACACACATTCAAGCTTCCAGACTATTCTGGAATGCCGCATAAAATTTCAAATACATTTTTCACTATTTATTACTCAGTTCAACAGATAATTCCTACAAAGCAATGAAGTATAAATAGCAGCAAAAATACTGCCATACTGCTTCACAGTACAGTTAGTTCTAATATTATTGTTGCAATATACTTATTTACAATTTTATTTGCAAAGAAAGCTTATTTTCAACAAGTAATGAAGCACTGCTCTGAACTCAAAGACGAACTCACTTCTGTGCAGAGAGGTGTCTCAATTTTTATGATCAAACGTCACTGATATTTTGGAAACATCCTCACAGTACATGTAATATCAAAAATATATGCTTTCATTTTACACTTCAGTATTTCTTTTGTCCTATAGTAAACGAAGTCTTGTAATGGATTCCCAGTTTCAGAAATCAGCACTGTGTATTAAATAAGCTTCTCAGTAACTGGAGGAAAATGACAGAATTCTTCTATAGACTAAAAACCATTGTTCATCTGGCAAATACGAAGAGCTTTTATAAATCACACATTAAGTTTACTCACAGATAACAGGAGGAAAAAATATTTAAAAGGTGCAAGGAATGGCCTTAACACTGTAAAAAGAGAATAATATCAGTCTTAAGAAGTTAACACTGACAAATTTGTTTCTGCTATTCTGAAGTTGCATGTGAAGAACAGATTAATTACTGATGCTGACATCACCAGACTAAATAAAGAAGATTATGTTTCACTTACAGATTATGTCCATTAGACAAAATAAATGAATATGTTAAAAGAAGATGGATATATACCCCTTACTATGGATATGCTGAAGATGGATTCCTTTCAGTGTAATTTTGACTAGCAAACACAGAACAGTAAATAAAATTTTTACTTTGTTTTCAAAGCATGAACTAGTCATAATAAATCATTCATAAATGAGTTAAAATTCAGACAAAGAGGCAGAGGCTTTGTTAGCCCAACTTACACAGTTATGAATAAGACAAACCCAGCCCCCCTCAGAACTACACCATTTTTCTGTGGGATTGTGCTGTGCTCTGATGGATGTTAACCAGAAGATCAAAAGGCCTCTCTCCCCATAACTCCCCGTGCCCACTCCCCCAGCCACGACATTCACATGGTCTGAGGCCATACTTATGTACTATCTTCCATCAACCTTTGCCTGGGGGAGGTTGCCCTCCTGCACTCGAAGAAGGAATACTTTCATTAAGGGCATAAAAATATCCAAAGATAGAAGTGGCAGGACACAATTCTGCAGGAGTAGTTCAATCAGAATATACCTTACTGTGATGATGATGCTTATGATTGTATTACTTAAAATCTCCCCACCCAAATTATTTTTTTTTAATTTATTTATGTATTTACTTGAGGAGTCCAACGTGTTGGCATATAGCATGAACTCAGTAAGTAGCACGTAAAATGTAAGAGGTGTAGGTATAGACTTAAAACTGAAAATAGGACCAATTTATGAGTTAGTGCCACAGTATAAAACTTAGTCTCTCTGCAGCTGTGGTTAAACATCGACCTCTTAAATTAATTTGCCAGATGAAATTCTGAAAACTTCATAAGCTATTATTAAACAACCTCCAGGGAACTCATCTACCATGAAGCTTGTTTCACATCTCATTTATTATTTGAATAAGGATAAATAGTTCTCAACTTCTCCAGTTTTTAGAACTCTAGAGAACTAGTCTCAATGAACTCTATAACGGTAGCTACATAAAAAGGGGTGAAAAAACCTTCCATGAAGAGCAAAATTTATTAGAATGACATTCTGTATACAGAAAAGGGTTGATCCCTTAAGATTTTCAGCAAAATAAATTATTGAAAGGTGAAGGAACATTATGACAAGTGTTAACAGAGGAATTACAATGGGTAATACTGTTCCGTACAAATGTTTCATTTTATAATAATGCTCATTTCTGTCACTAGCCAATGCCCACCGAAGGTTAGCAAAATAAATTTTTCTTTTCCATACAAGCCTAGTTTAAACTAGAATCGAATTCATTACAGAAACTGTGAGGTATTAAAAATTCCAAAGATTTCTGAATGTCTAGGAAAAAGTGATACTAGTTTTAATGTATTTACCTAGTAACATCACCTAAAAATATCTCAGGTTTATCACAGGAGGTTTCAACCGTGTTACTTCGTGATTTCATTAGTAGTTAGATCATGCTAATTTTGCCTAGATTTGCTATGATTATTTCTGGCAAGAAACCATGTGATTTGGTTTGAAGAGGAAAGACCAACCACACAAGTGCATAATAGTAGAATTAACTTACAGAACACTGTCATCAAAAACTTTTGTCATAACTTGCCGAAAGCAAAAGTAGGATTGAAATTCATCTACATTTTACTACATATCTCTAAAGAAAACTACTCCTGTATTTTAAAGCTCTGTATAGATAAAGAAAAATGTCTCATAACATTTCATCAAGAAAAGTAACCACTAGAAGATGTGAGATGATGGAACTTTTGTAATTACAGATAAAGGAAAAGCCATAGACTCATGAATAGTATCAAAATTACCTTCTTCAAAACCCTTTTTTATCAAGACACCTTTATCCAACAATCATGTCACCGTAATTCTTCAACATTTTTTCAAGAACATATGAATATATTCTTATAATGTTATCTCAATAAGCACATAAAAAAATGAAACTATTTACCTAGCAAACAGTATTCTGTGATTTATTGTGATTTTTAAAAAATCTGAGAAATTTAGATTTAATTTTCACTTTTTGAGTTATTAGTTTGTGTCAAATAAGACTCAGCTTCTTTGATAAGCGAGTCCAAACATGGTAATTTATTCCTCTCTGGTTTTGTTTCTCAGCTTCCTCAGTTGCCATTAAAGTAGGCACTGTGTGACCTGAGACCGTTTCCCAAATCTCTCATCTAGGCATCTAGTAGTTGCATCCTGAATAAACGGCACTGAACCTTTCCTTTGTACCTTGCACACCATAGTTTCTCTTGGGGGAAAAAAAGCCTCAGTGCACTGGCAGAAGGGGTGCCACAGATTGGTCCATCTTTCCCCCTTGTGGGTGGAAAGACTAGGCAATCAGCTACTATGCAGTGTGGAGCCCTTCTGCCCCCAAAAGCAAGCACTAGTGGAGACAGCCCACCAGCTGCTGGAAAGATTCTCAACATTAGATCACCACAACATTTTAATAACACGTGTATAAAAGCTTGAGATTCCACTGGTTATCTTTAAAGTCCATCAGCCCCTTTCCTTTTGTGTCCATCAAAAATGCATTAGAAGTTAACTTCTCCAGACTTCAAAAGTTGAAATAAAGTCCTATCACACTGGTGTCCAAATGTATTCTTACCAATGATCTTAAGGATATACACATCAAATATGAAAAATCTTGTGTGAAATATTTGATGTTTTACAGTGCTTGGTTTTACAAGATACCAAAAAATAGTAGTTCTAGTTCAGTAAATCACATTATCACTCTTCACTATAGGCTTGTGAACCCCCAGTTTGATTTATGATGCTTTTCGAAGTATTTCTCTAAAGTGCAGGGAAGAATCACATTTCTAACCTGTTTCAAACTCTTCACTGATGGTGGGACTGCTGACAAGCATAATATTAATAACTGTTTACATATTCTGGGAGTCAGTACTTTGATGTATTAAGGCTACAAAACTTCACTCAAGGGAAAAGATCCTGTTTTCATTCTGCAATATTAACGTTAGAAGAATTATTGCAGAAGTAGTATATAGTGAGTGCCTAAGATTTTCCGAGATTCTAGCTTTATTAAACAACTTGGATAGCCTGCCCACTTAGGTAACATCTATCTAGTAATTATAGTGGTAAAGCTAGATTTAATCCAATTTAAGGTAATGGTTAGTTCTGACTTCATCTACAAAGATTTACAGAAGTGTCCTCTATTTTACAAGATTATGGCAGAAGAAGATCGTTTTCAAAAGCAACCCAGATTGTAAATAGGAAGTGTTGAAAAAAAAAAACCACCCCACCAAAACTCACAGAAAACACAGAAAAATGGACAAAACCCCCTTTGAATCTGAAGATATTTTTCAGTCTCAAAACTAAGTTAATTTCTGTTAAGTCAGCTACAAGGGCCAAGAAATGCATATATATCCTTTAGCAATTCTGGTTTTTTGAATATTAAAAATGTAAATGATTTCTTTCCCTAAAGAGGATGAATGATGATTTTTTTAAATGACTTAAAAATCACTAAGTAAAGAAAATACTTGACAGCCAAGGATACACACACAGACAATACTAAAACATCCATGGTTAACCAAATCCAGTCCAAAAAATATCCCAAAAGATACTGTAAATTTTCTCCCTCATCTAAGGCACGAGTCTCTTTAGTGTTCCTGTATAAATTTGGGGGGGGGGTGTTAAAGCATCAGTCATTTCTGTTAGCCTTGTGGTTAATTAGGCAGACAGTTTAAGGATCGGAAGGCTGGATCTGATAGGCTGTTCTGACAAGGATACATACAAGTGAAAGCGGGTGAGTTGTAGTCTGGGAATAGGAATGCAATGGTAAGGCTGATAATGCTCTTTCGTGATCAGCCTTTACTAACTCTAATCATGTTACTGTACCCTGAACTACTTTCAGATGGAATCTCATCACCACTCCTTTAGCATAAGTGTGTTTTTGTAGCTAGAGTGATCTTCCATGACAGGTGTGTGCAGGTTCAGCAGCTTATGTACATAACCACTTATACACTACATAGATTTTTTCTTTCTCCCAACCACCATTTCCCCAGACTAAAAAAAAAAAAAGAAATACAGGATTCTGGCTGAGTTACTGCGGCAAATTCCTGGGACTTACAGTCCTAAAAGATGTGTCCTCACATTGATCAGGATGGCTTGGTTTGACCCGAGTACTTTTGTCCCTCCCTCTTGTAACCTGGAGTATGTCAAGATGTCAAAGGCTTCACAAAGACATCTCCACATCTCTATCCAGAGAAGCCTGAATAGGGCCCTCATGGACCTGCCTGTATCTGATCTATGCAATGCTTACTGCTAAGGCAATTCTTCCATGCTGGGCTGAGGAGTATCCTGGGAGAAAACATACACTACTTTCTTTTCAATGCTTATGAAAACATTTGTGACAGCAACAGTGACAATTATCTGCTTGGCAACAAATGCTAGTGAGCAAGGGGATCACTATTACATCTTTTGCCTAAAGATGTGGACCTTTCCTTACCCAAAGGATTTTTCCAGACTGAGATATTAAGTTATACAGAATTGGTGCTCCTACATCCAGGCACATGGCCTTAACCTCTCAAAGTAAGAAAACAATAACATAGGGATATCATTGGAACATGGCTTGCCATGAAACCCTGTCTTCATTGAAGATAGTGAGAATTCTGCTATATACTACAGAGGGAGTAGAATTTCTAAATTTTTTCTTAATTCTGCTATAAGCATACTCAATAAACATAGAAATATTATTAAAAAATATGAAAAGCCTTGTGTTTGATGTAAAGCATGGACCTACAGAAGGAGACTTAATTAAATCTTCAATGAAGTACTGCTTTCCTGTGACCTTCCTGCTACCTTTTCAAAGATGGCTTCCAGATCCAGTAAAGGAATGGGGAAAAAAGTCACTAATATTTTCTTTCTCTTTGCAAAGTTATCCAAGTCTCATTTTCCTGTTCAGCAATTCCTAATAAGTAATGTATTAATATCAATAGCAAATTTAGGACACTACGTTTGATTTTCTGGAGAGCAAAATTCCTACTTCACATGATTCTCATCAAACAACTCAACACAGTCTCTCAGTGGATTGTGAAAGATGGTGAAAACCTTTCATTACTTCAGGTTTTCCCTATTTAAAATGTGAGCAGTACTTGACTGTTCATTGGCATATAGAAAGTTTGTTTTTACCTTGTGCAGTTTCCTTTGAGTTTCCTACGTGTAAATAGGGAAAAAAGGTAAAACACACCCTTTTTCCTCCCTGCCTCCTTCCAGAAAAAATTGCCAAGAACTGACAGATATGAAATTGAGAATACAGTTTTGGCTGGAAAAGGCATTGTAAAGATAGCTTAGAAATTCTTCTTCTTTGTTATATCTGTGTATATTTTGTAACTTGATCACACCATGACAAGTCCTCCACTGCACACCAATAAAAAAGTAACACAAAGAATAAATTATTTCTATTGCCACAGAGAGGATTATGGCTTCTTAGTATTAAGTACTGTAATAGCACTGAATAAAAGAGCAATTTCTTTCCCAAAGAACTCAGCTAAAAACTTGAAGTTATCCCTGAAGGTTTACACAATCGACAGTGTATTTTTCTGGCTTCTCATGTGATTTCCTTGTTTTCATACTGCTTTCAGTGCTCTGAAATCCACTTGTCAAAAATGGCATACAGATGTTCAGAAATGACTTTTTTAAAAAAACACACTACTTTTTTGTGTTTCAAATATACCTCCTTGCACCACACACATCTTCAAGGTGCAAGTTCTCTGTATTTCACCTCATACTGTAGTACTGAATAGCCTTCACCTTCAACACAAAGTTCACCACTAACCACAAAGTCGTATGCTTGCTTTTTATTCTTTCCCACAAGTGTCCCTGTGCCCTCATTGTCCACTCTATGTGCATATTGGTTCTCATATAGACTGTGGACTGATGAAGAAACCTGAGCATGAATTGTCCAAACCAAAGCCTACGTGTCTTCTGCATGAAGTACGGACATGAGACACGTCAGCTGTAACACCAAAAGGCATTGATATTTCAACAGAACAGACATGAAGTAATCCACACGATTTGGCCCGACATCATCATCTTCTGGCATAGTTCCCAGACACTCTGTAAGGATCTCTGCACATCACAACATACCAGGACACATTCTATAAAGACCTGAGAATGAAATACCAGTAACACAGCAACTCTTTTGGGTTTGGGCATGTTGTTTTTTAACTAGCCTACAAAGAAATGTAGGCTATACCTTGGGCTGCATAAAAAGGAACATGGCCAACAGGTCAAGCGAGCTGATTCTCCCCCTCTGCTCTGGTGAAACCCTACCTGCAGTCCTGCATCCAGCTCTGGAGCCCTCAGCACAGGAAAGACATGGACCTGCTGGAGCAGGTTCAGAGGAGGGCCACAAAAATTATCGGAGGGCTGGAGCACCTCTTCTATGACGAAAGGCTGAACGAGTTGAGCTTTACATTGCCACAGTGAAAATAAAACTGAGAATGATGATTATAAACAGATCAGAAACCAATAGCACAACGTAAATGTGAAAACCGGAGTAGCATGCAATGTGCAAGCAGGTACCAGGGATGAAAGCAGCCAACACACAGATGAGATACGAAGAAAAATAGTTAGTGCCCAGAAAAAGCTACCAAGCTGCAGCAAGTGTGGCTGGATATCCATGTATCTGGAGTAGAACAGGAGGAGTAAGAAGCAACAGAATCATGTGGTAACGTTTAAAGGACAAAATAAAAAAAAAAAGGGGGGGGGGGAAGAATCCCAGAATACTAATCTCAGCACATTATTAAGGAAAGTGCAAAGGAGAAGAGTAGGAGAAGGAAGATGAGGGATGAGAAATTGAAAGTTCAAACTGAAGCAGTTGTTAGAGTGGAAATCCATGATGACTAAATCTTTGTGTGAAAATTGCTACTCACGAATTGATCAAAAGCAATAACAGAAAAATGATCACAAGTGGGTATTAGAGGTGTAAGAAACATCTTAGAGAAGTCCTTGACAAATTCAGAGCTCCTTCAACACCAGCTTGTAATGAAATATACGTATCTGACCAACTAAACTTTAAGAAACTCCTACAGGTATGTCATCACACACTGAAAATGAGGCCTTGAAAAAGGAAACAAGCAGACAATCAAACCAAGGCAGAAGCCTAACAACATTTGACAACAACAAACCTGGTTCAATAAGGGTGAAAATGACTGCAGAAAATCTGAAATCATAGTTAGAATATCAAAAAGGGTGAAGCTCTCAATGCACCGAAAGCTGTCTGCAGCACAATGTCTCACTGCATGAGGACAGATACACCAGAGGTTAGGTCAGCTGTTCAGCTAACTGCAGTGTGCGTCTCCCCGTGGACAGCTGCCATGTCCACAATAAGAACAGAGCAGGCATGCAGTGATAGCTCCCAAAGGGTTCACAGTATATCCCAGGTGGGAGGTGGTGGCCTCATTGTTGTGCTAGTAGCCCTTAACACACTTTTCTTTCAATAATTTGGCAGGCTACTTATTGACCTCATTCATACTTCCTTGTACCCAAAACATCCCTCAGCAATGAATTGTACAACAGACAGAATCACAGAATCACAGAATCACAGAATGGTAGGGGTTGCAAGGGACCTCTGTGGGTCATCTAGTCCAATCCTCCTGCCGAAGAAGGGTCACCTACAGCAGGCTGCACAGGACCTTGTCCAGACGGGTC
>Ga0065711_1048304_pt1 | contig 11880 bp, 3 predicted proteins | sample Hoacrofraction12_FD_59098 | JGI IMG/M metagenome (GOLD analysis project Ga0065711, IMG submission 59098) | Hoatzin crop microbial communities from Cojedes, Venezuela - Epithelial fraction 12 v2 (version 2) | ecosystem: Host-associated > Birds > Digestive system > Esophagus > Crop | place... | reverse complement strand
AAAGAAAAGAAAAGAAAAGAAAAGAAAAGAAAAGAAAAGAAAAGAAAAGAAAAGAAAAGAAAAGAAAAGAAAAGAAAAGAAAAGAAAAGAAAAGAAAAGAAAAGAAAAGAAAAAAGAAAAGAAAAGAAAATGAAGGTAAAGCTGAAATTTCAATATTTCCTTTTAAACTTTGCACAAGTAACTTTGTTGAAGACGAAGGTGTTATCACAGTCGTCTTCCCTCCTGCTCCCAGGTTTTCTTCCAGTGCTTTTTTGTCTGAAATGCTTGCAACACTTTAAAGAGTTTAGCACCTAACTTGGCTTTCTCTAGTCCAGCAATCATACATTTGCTGAATTTGTTTCTCTGATTGATTTCTGCAACTGTTGCTCCATGATATAAGAACTATTGAAGTTATCCTATTCCTCTTACCTTTAACTGAACTGCCACAATTTCCCTCCCTCTTTTCTTGCATCCATTATAAAAAGCACCATTTATCTTTAAAATTTGAATGGTGTTTTTCATTACTCTATATAAATTCTGCCATTCCCCTTATACATCTTCGTCTCATTAACAACTATGGATGTTACTATGGAGATGCGACAAATTCTTGTCTGCATATGCAGGCTAAAAATGTAGGCCCTCTAGGGTAAATAATTTTCAAATCTTTTACTCACAGCAACATAAGCATTGATATCAAGACATTTCAGAGCAAATCAACACCAGTATTTGACACATGAAAAGAAAGCTATATGCTACTGAGGTGAGGAATTTTTAACAAATTAATCTTCAATTTTGTAGTCTATATTACCGTGACAAGTTCAGTGACAGTTGTTATGCTTCATGGATTCAGGAATAGAATTAAACACTCAAAGTGAAAAAAAAATGAACTAGGAAAGATTAAAGACAGGAATATTTAGGTACTCTAGTTCTGTCCAAAGGTGTTATTATGCAATTCATTACATACAAATACAAGTGCAGAAAAGACAAGCCAATTGGGCTATGTACCCCTTTGTATTGTTGCAGTAGGAATTAACATCACCATTCATTCTTCAGAGAAGATCTAAGCCCTGTGATATTTGGGCTGATACAAAATAGTGAAGTGCTACTACTCAGGGCTCCAGATTTGTTTCTAGATTTCATGGCACCAACAGTTCTTTTTACAAATATATATGTAATACTAGTAAGCCATGATTTTCACAAACATGTGAGGATATGTTAAGCTAGCCCATGCTGTCATTTTCCCAAGCTGTTTTACTTGAAATATCTAACTTAGAGACAAATGGACAGTTCATACCATCGAAAAAGGTTAGATTATTTGACACTTTATTATGTCCTTTTGGGGAAAATGTTTTATCACAACACTGTTAATATTTGGTCTTAATGAACATGGGATTAATTTGCCATTGCCTATACTTTTCTGCAGATTTCATCAAATCAAACTATGTATACTTAAAAATTAAGTTGAATTTTTCTTTCTGTCATCTCTAAAATGAATCCACAGATTTGTTCCAATCATTAATTTTGTTTTTCCTTTATTTTGTGTGTTTATTTAGATACATCTAGAACAGTCATTTCAGCTGTCTTGAAAGTCCTTCTCTGACTCATGCAATTCTTAGGCAATGATTAAACATTACACTCCTCAGCTCCTACTATAATTATCTTGTGCACTCTATTTCATGTTCAAACAAAATGAGACTGTTATCATGAGAACCATGAAATCAGGCATCAGAATATTTTGATACACGACCTGGTAACATAGAATCCTGAATTGGCGTCATAGATTAAAAATACTGTAAAGTAGACTTAAGGTAAATATGTAAAAATAAAAATAAAAATACAAAGTGCATATTAAGATCCCGCAGAGCTTTTTGACTTTGTGCTGACTCTTTGTAAAAGAAGCATCCTCAAATAAGGGGTGGCTGTTGAGTCTACACTTGGGCACTCTGCTTTTTCAAGTTGTCATGTGCTGAATCTACCCAGAAACATCTGTGTAAGCCCTCCAATGCTGCCTGTGTAGTGGGCCGTATTTCCTGTCAGCAGAAAATCCACTGGCTTCAGTAGTGAAAGGTGTTGTATACAAATCTATCTTATATTGACAGTTTAAAAAAAAAAAGTATTTGTAATACCAAACTAAAAGTTTTTTTACTTCAGACGAGGAGGATTCAATACAAATCCAGAGAAAGCCAGAGATTCTAAGATAAGTGTTCTACAAATATCAATCAAAACAAAACAAAACAAAAAAAACAACCGAGCAGTTTCTAAATAATTATCCTGCCCTTGACATGATGACTGAGATGTCACTTAAGCTGAACGCTGAGAACCTTAATAACTCACTTATTCTATACACCCTATTATGTTAGACTTTCTTCTTCAGTCTACAAACCTAGTGTTTGGCATAGAAGACGATGCTGCAAACATACATATGCAGACAAAATTCACAGCACAAAGATTAAAAAAAGAACATGATGTATTTCATTTTGATAAATTCACAAGAACTATTAGTGCTTTACTTTCAGTCTGGTATTAATCCTTGAAATGAAAACAAGACTTAAAAATCTAAAAGGAGTTTGACAGACAGCCTGCATAGTGATCCACAGGGTATGGATTAAGTCACAAACAGTCAATGAGCCTGCTCTCTACATTTCAGAGACACTGGCTTCTCAGTGAGTACAGACCAAATACAAAGATCAGATTGTGTGGGTAGTGTCCTTGAAGAATCCTCTTCACAATGCTCCACTAGTTTCACGTGCTTTGCCATTCAAGCCCTACGCTCTCATGCTAGGTGACTGCTTTTGGTGCACTCTCTTCTCCCATAGCAAACCTTTCACAAACAAAGCTGAAAGGCAGCTCAAAAAATGTAAGGTAAAATCTTAGCTGCATCACTATCATCTGCATATTTCACAGGGACAGAGGAAGGAAGGGGCCATGGACAAGGACTTCTATCTGTAGACCTACCAAAGCATTTGATTTTGCTTTCAGAAAACATGAACTTCAGAAGATATCTGCATGGTGTAGTGGGCTTTTTAAATAGTTGACTCTCTAACTGGAAGCAGACTAACTCAGATCAGCAGAACGATTGGTTCTGCTGAGGAGATGGAAGTGTTAGTCTAGGCAGATTTCTGCAGTGGTACTATGGCATTGCTTCTGGGATCTGAGCTAGTATCTGGATGTAGAAAAAGTAAAAACTTTTTCTCAGCAAAGCATTATACAGCAATGTGTAAACATACTTTTCCTTTCTGCAGAAAATAGACAGTATGACACCTATTTTCTAAGGTATTCTTACATCATTGCATGAAAAACTATAGAAATCTCTTTTTTATCATTACCTATGATAGCAGATACAGGTATATTAATAGTAAGTACAGGTAATTATGAAAGCTGTATAACTATACAGTAACTACAATTGATCCACTATTGCTCCAACACTACAGATTTTGTACAAACATCTGCAAACTTCTGAATGGGTGAGGGAATTGGGAGCATGTCACTAGTTATTAACTTAGTTGTGCTTGATCTGATACTAACCAAAAGTTGCTATTGTTTCTATATGATGAAATTGATTTATATAAAACTAATTACCACTCTCAATTAGTTTCCATGTCAAGAAGAAAAAAATTAATATGTAATTATTTTTCTTAGTAATTATCACCCACTGGTTAGGGACTTCTGTCTCTAGTCCCTGAACTTAGTACTGGAACTCTCGCTCTAGTTTGTTTCTGGACAATAAATTTGACAGTTTATCATATTGACTGTATAAAACAGCATAGCACTGGACAAACTAGAGCCTGTGAGGTCTGGGGTTCACAATCTAAAGTTCTAGCTGCCCAAAATAAGCATGCCATTTAATAGCATCATGCTTATAATATAATTTCTCCACAAACTTATTAAATAGTTCTGCTATACAGAAATATTCCCAAGAATAGAATGCTAGAAAAGTGATGCTCCACTGCAACCAGTTAAGTTACAAAACTGTTGATTTTCCAAGTTTTTGTCTCTTATTACTCAACTAGAAAAACAGAAGGCAACATTTTCTTTTCAAGCAGAATGGTAGGCCAGTCTCAAACAGTTTCATGGGCATAGTTTTGATATATGAGAATTGAAATGAAGTAAAAAAAAGAAGAACAAGGACTTAGCTGAAAGTCTTCACTGGTAGGTATAGAACAGTCACTGCATGTTAAATCAGTGGCAATTACAGTGAAGGCAGAAGGAGTTTGTGTGGGGCTGAACCTACTAAAAGTGATTTCTTTCCCCGTGCTCTAATCTAGCTACAAAAATTATAAGACGTAAGGTCTAAAGATCAGACCTCAGGAAAATTTTTGAAGTCCTCTTGTCATCTTTGCACAACCTTCCTCTTCCAACAAGAACTAGTAAATATGGCAAAATCAACGGCTATAAAAAGCTAGGCTGCCAGGGCCATTCTCTAGTAACTTCAAGAAATTTTCATAAACTACCAGGTTTTCGATCAAGAATCCACAAATTATGCAGAATAGAGTTCCACTGGACCTGTTAAATTTCTAAATCCACTCTTTCTAGTATTTCATTCTGCAATTGCATTTTCAGGGCACATGGATTTTCTGGAATATCACTGTCAGGATTACTGTAGGAACATATTCCAATGCACATTAGAAGAATGAAGGGAAAGGAATAAAGGCCTCAAAAAATCTCTCAAGAATGATGGGGGTTTTTTGGGGTTTGCTCTTGGTCTTGGGTTTTTTGTTTTTTTAAGATGCACACATGGCATTCTCAGCTGCATGCTTGTGAGAAGAAGAGGAAAAAAAAAGCCATTGAGACAGATTCCCATCGAAATCACTCTGATAAGAGAAAGCCCTGTCTACAATGACACACCTGCAATCTAAAGGATTTGCCAAATGAACTTGAATAACAAATTTGTCTATGAATGTTCTAAAAATAATAGGATTTTCATATGGAATCCAGACATATTCTATGCATGTTCTCTGTTTTTAGCATATGTCCTTTATGGGTCAGCAAGAGATCCAGAAAACATCCAGTAAAACACATCGCAGCAGCAGTAGAATATTTTTTGTTGGAGGTGTGAAAACTAAGTAAAAAGAGAGGTCTTTCTATGCAGAATATGAGATATTACTGGCAATTATCGTATTTTAAAATCTCCTTTATTAGATATATCAAAGATATGTATTTGACAAATGACTTTTAATCTTTTTAGACAATTTAATAGGGACTTGAAAACTAACCTAATCTTGACTTACAGTGGTTGTCTGGGTAACAAACAACAGTTTCATGCTTCTTGGCAACAGATCCTTTCACAGTAGTGTCAAAGGCTTTGCAAGAATGAGGTAGTTAATATCATATATTGATCATTTTCTAAATGAAATTTTCTGAGAAGTCTCAGAAGTTTTGTTTTTTTTAATCAAGGAGGACAAACAGCATGTTTGAAAAATTATGTAGGCAAATCCACAACATTGCTACTTTCCTTGCAGATACCTAAAGCTCCTAAATGACTAAGTTCTGTTAGTGAAGTTACCTGTATGTCATTTTGGGGGCTTTCTGAGAGGCATGTGCTTGTTAATATCACAGTTAGGTACCCAAGACCAAATAATCTTCATAAAGTATTCAGTGTTCTGTATATTTTTCTTCAGTTCATTGATGCAGAATACATTTTAGATTGTATCACCCATCTACAAATATAGACTGTTTTCCCACCATTTATTGAAGAACATCATGGTTAAGATAGCTACCTAGAAGGGAAGAGAAAGATGAAAGATCAAAGCACATCTTCTGTCTACTGAAGAACATTGAACCCACTTCTCCCACCTTTTAAGAAAGTGTGTGTCTCAGTTGTTCATTTCAGAAATATTCCATTTTGTATAAAATGCTCCTGCACTTCACAGAATACAGAATGTTCAGGGTTGGAAGGGATCTCTGTGGGTCACCTAGTCCAACGCCCTGCTGAAGAAGGATCGCCTACAGCAGATTGCACAGGACCTTGTCCAGGCGGGTCTTGAATACTTCCAGAGAAGGAGAATCCACAACCTCCCTGTGCAGCCTGTTCCATTGCTCTGTCACCGTCAGAGTGAAGAAGTTCTTCCTCATGTTCAGACAGAACTTCCTATGCTTCAGTTTGTGCCTGTTGCCCCTTGTCCTGTCGCTGGGCACCACTGAAAAGAGTTTAGCCCCATCCTCCTGACAACCACCCTTAAGATATTTATGAGCATTTGTAAGGTCCCCTCGCAGCCTTCTCTTCTTCAGGCTGAACAAGCCCAGCTCCCTCAGCCTTTCCTCATAGGAGAGATGCTGCAGTCCCCTCATCATCCTTACAGCCCTCCGCTGGACTCTCTCCAGTAGCTCTTCATATTTCTTGAACTGGGGAGCCCAGAACTGGACACAGTACTCCAGATGAGGCCTCACAAAGGCAGAGTAGAGGGGGAGGAGAAACTCCCTCGACCAGCTGGCCACACTCTTCTTGATGCACCCCAGGATCCTATTGGCCTTCTTGGCAGCCAGGGCACACTGCTGGCTCATGGTCAACTTGTCGTCCACCAGGACACCCACGTCCCTCCCCACAGAGCTGCTCTGCAGCATGTCCGCCCCAAGCCTGTACTGGTGCATGGAGTTGTTCCTCCCCAGGTGCAGGACCCTGCACTTGTCCTTGTTGAACCTCATCAGGTTCCTCTCTGCCCAACTTTCCAGCCTGTCCAGGTCTTGCTGAATGGCAGCACAGCCTTCTGGTGTATCTACCACTCCTCCCGGTTTTGTGTCTTCACCAAACTTGCTGAGGGTACATTCTAACTCTTCATCCAGGTCATTGATGAAGAAGTTGAACAAGACTGGAGTTGAACACTTAGGGGCAGCTACAGGGGAATAGTGGGATTTTTTAAATCGTGGTCTATCTAGGAGTCTTATGGTTATTCTCATGCCATCACTTTCATCTGACTAATATTTCACTATTCATGTTGATTACTCTGTATTATTCCTAGAAACTCATAAACCTAGAAAAGCCTTGCAACCTTAATTAAACGAGGAGGAAGCTACAACTGAAAATTTAAGTCTCTCTCTTGGAGTACTATATGGTAATGAGAGTTTAGGCAAGTCATCTGGAGTCTGAGATCCTCAGGTGTGGGAAGGTGTTAAGAAAAACAGGTGATACAACATAGAATAGTAGAGTACTGTCTAAGTTTAGCATATCCCATCGAAACAACTTCCCACTTACTCTAAAAACAAATCTCAAGAAGCATGAGGACCCAGTATCAATTAAACAATAAATGAAACCAAAGAGGTGTATCTGAATTGGAAGACTTTTTTCCGAATAGTTAAATGCTTGATATATGAAGAAAATACAAAAGTATCCTGAGTTATATCCTGTCCCAAAGTAGCTTATATCGACATTCAAACCTGCAGGGCAGGCAAAGAAATAACCCAACCAAACCCTCAAAATACTAACAACAGTCATTAAAAAAATTACGAATGCGTGATGGAAAACTCAGACTACATAAAAGACAGTGGAAAATATACAGAGATCTCTGTTGAAAAACTCTTACTTTTTCAAAACCAATGAATGTATTTCAAAACAGTAAGCAAAAATATAAGAAGTGACAGAAAATGGCAGTTTGGGCAGTTTAACTGAACACCTAAGTGACTTCAAAACTTTTTCTATTCTTCATTTATGACTTTTTTCATTCATCGTGGCTTTGGGAATTACCAGTGGAGGTAGGTAGCGCCACTCTCCCAGTTAAGCAGATCAGCCAGGAGAGAGCTACTGCCTCCAGTCACCATTGCCTAGAAGTAAGGTTCCTTTATTTCTCTTTATTAATGGTTACAGGAAATGGAACATGCGTAGTGTGTATTATTTCTACCACTAATGATTTCTCCTTTACATAGGGTGAGTCACACATTTTCATTCATACACTGTGCAGTTCCCAGTAACCCAGAGCCCCTCAACAGTATGCTGAACTTTGTGCACAGGCACAGGAAGAAGGGAGGACTCCAGTCTGGTAGTCCCAGCTACAGCGAGTATATTCTATCTGTGACACTATGGTGTCATGTAGAGTTAGATTGTCATTCTTATGCTTGACCACAAGGGCACTAATTGTAGTTAGATGACTCATCTTCATCAGCTTTCCTGGAATAAGGCTAAAAATAGGGCCACTGGTATTATAGTGATAACAAACTGATGCAACAACTGCTCTCTGAAATTTTTGCATCTGCTATAATAGCTAACAAATAACATTTTGTAAGAGGAAGTGAAATGTCATCTTAAACAGCAGTATAAACTGAAAAAGAGGGCTCTTCTACCTCATGCATTGCAATGGTTTTTGAAACAGAAATACAAGGAAAACCCATCTGAGTCCAAAGGCAGACCATTTAGCTGTGTGGCCTAAAAGGGGAAATTCCACGATAGCTGGATGGCCATACACAAGGGTTCTGCGTGTCAAGTCATGATTTGTACACCTTAAATTATGTGCAGGTATTATTAATAGGTACCCACTTTAGAAAGACTTCATAATAAGGGAGAGTCTACTCCTTTTGCTGTGTATTTTTAAAGTGAATTTGTTGGTGTTTGGAAACAAAAAATTTGTTTCCCCTAAAATTATAGAGGAGAAGCAGAAATAGAATTTTCTTTTGATCTTTAGAAGGTTTAATAGTACAAGAGCAGGCTGTGAGCTGCTTAAACCTTGGGATGTGGAAACAGGCAGAGGTTTGGCCCCATTACCTAACAGTAGAGAATAAGATACATTTTAAAAATGTGTCTGCAGGGTAAATAGATGCTTGACAGAAGCATACGATGTATTTCAAATGCTGCATGGTCAACCAAACTCACGTGACCAATTTAGGGTCTCCATTTCTATATTTTATCATGAGGAACTCCCACTGCAGCCAGCTCAGTGTGCCTATACCCCAGGAATGCCTATATGACCAGAAACAGTTATTTTCAGATTAAATGATTCTCAGCCTGAGCTGCTGAGGCTAGAAGGGAAATTCTTCCTTCTGACTGCTAATGCCATGAAAATGGAACTAAATGGATTATGGATGCCGACATTTCCTGGATGAAATGTGTTTCTAACCAGAAACTAGATCTTCTGGAAAAAATATTTTCTGTATTGTGATTAAAAAAAGAATAAAAAGGGGAAAAGCATATCTGTAAGTCAAAGTTCACATTTCTTATTTTCACAATTCTAAATGATGATTTGTGATAATCAGTTCAGTCAGCACCCTCTTATTTTTAATAAAGCTCATTTCTACCTCTTGGAAAATGTAGCTGAGACATTTCACATTAACTACTGATTTTATTCGCAAAAAGTATGATTTGTGGTTTTATTGTTGTCCCGATCCAATATCGGGGAGGTTTCGGTATGATCCAAGGATGAGATTAAGATGCAAACAAAGTAAGATGCCGTGCACCCTTGTAAACTTTATTTCGGTGAATTGGGAATCGGAGGCCGGTCAGAGGGGGCAGCGGGAGGAGGACACGAGAAAGAAAGAAGGGAGTAAGGTTGAAATACCCCAGCAGGTAAGGAAAGGAGTGCAGGGGGGGGATCAGTTACCACCACCATGGATTCAACTATGTCCAGCGATGTCCAGTCGGCTCAGTCTCTGTGCAGGCATGGAGGTCCCAGTGAGGACGAGGTCCAGCAGCAAGGCGGTGAGGCGGAGAGAAAGAGAGAGAGCTCAGAGGAGCATGTGCTGTCCTTTTACAGGGGCATTTGCCCATGAACAGAGATGTGCAGTTTGTGCCACAAGTGCTGCATGCTTAGACAAGTCCTCTCTTGCCAGTCCGTGCCTAGTCCACAAGCAAGCGCAAAGGAGTCCTTTCCTGCAGGTCGTTGTGGCGGTTTTTTTGGAGGCCAGGAAGAGACAACAACGGCAATGTCGAGACAAAACCAGTTAGTAGCGGTCTTCTACAGTTGTCAGGAAAACACAGTTCCGCCAGATGTTTGAAACATGGAAGACACATCTGTTCTGAACAATTCAAATATACTGCTTCTGTTGACAGAGTAAAGATAAAGACACCTTCACAAGGAAATTCATACCACCCACTCTGTTTCTGTTAGGATGGGATGACTTCTCTGTCTCCCTCCCACTTTTTCTCTCCTCCTCTTACTCTCCCAATCCCTCCCTTGGCTCTGTCAACTTTACAGTGATACAGATAACTAGCTTGAAAGATTTATATCTTTCCATGGCTGAAGTAAAATTCAAAAATTCCCATGTGTTGGGTGTAACTGAAGTTGTCTGCTTGCTAGTTAATCATGCTAGTCATTATTAGTGTATGGACAGCAGCCTAGATACTCTGTAACTGCTGATTTCAAGTACAAATATTTACAGAATTTTGAGATAGTCACTTGTAAGTGTCTAAATGTTTAAGTGAAAGGAGGCTGATGCTTGAAAGTCACAAGTCACTTAGGTATTTTGAAAAGTTATCCTCTGTTTCAAGGAAGAAAAAGTAGTAAATATTTATCCTGAAGATAAGATTTTAAACAGAGAGAAACACAATCCAAACATATTTTGTGAAAAACACATTGTGTTGCTGAAACGACATGTATATGGCAAAACGTAGCTTAAACCAACATTTTATGATCAGGCTGTAAATCCCTGGAAAAGGAGAGTTCTCCAAGGAGAAGAAAAGCTCTCATACAACAATGGCACAAACAGAAATGGCAATGATTTTCTGTAGTTTTAGTGAACATCTGGAACTCATATGTTTATTTTTGAAAATTGACAAGATCTAAGACCAGAAAGTAGGAGTGGTTTGACTTCTATTAGAGAAGACTAGAACAAATGTTGAAAAAATATAACCAAGCAACACAGCAATAAGGAGTTCTACGTAACTTACAAACGTGATTTGTTTTTGTTTGAACAAAGGTTCGTTGTGCTAACTCAGTCTAACAACATTGAACTCTTGATTATATGACAAGAAATGTCAGCTATACTCAACTATTACCTATCCTCAGCAATACCATTAGAAGATATCATTAGCATATTTTATAAATAAGATATGTTTTTTCATTTATGTGGTAAAAGCTTAAGAATTTTAAATAAAGAAAAAAAATTGTATAAGATTGTCTTGTGTAATAGAGAAAAAAGGCAAAAAGTCAAGTAATATTTCAGCATAAATATTATCTGCTCAGAAGAAAACTCCACCAAGCAATGCATTATATAAGCAAGATTTATCCTCTTCATTAAGACTATATTAATCTGCCACATCACAGGTATGACAATTTAGAAGATGTAAGCAGCCATAAACTAAAAACAACCTCTCCAAAGAATCTGACTTGCAATAGGGATATTGGTGAGGGAGGTTCTCTTCTTCCTCTGCCTTTGTGAGGCCTCATCTGGAGTACTGCATCCAGATCTGGGATCCCCAGTTCAAGAAAGATGAGGAACTACTGGAGAGAGTCCAGTGGAGGGCCACGAAGGAGAAGAGGGGACTGGAGCAACTCTCCTGTGAGGAAAGGCTGAGGGAGTTGGACTTGTTCAGCCTGGAGAAGGCTGAGAGGGGATCTCATAAATGCTTATAAATATCTCAAGAGTGGGTGACAGGAGGATGGGCCCAGACACTAATCAGTGGCACCCACTGACAGAACAAGGGTATGATGATACATACAAAGGTATGAATGGTAGAGGTTGGAAGGGATCTCTGTGGGTCATCTAGTCCAACGTCCTGCCAAAGAAGGGTCACCTACAGCAGATTGCACATGACCTTGTCCAGGCGGGTCTTGAATACTTCCAGAGAAGGAGACTCCACAACCTCCCTGTGCAGCCTGTTCCAGTGCTCTGTCATTGTCAGAGTGAAGAAGTTCTTCCTCATGTTCAGACGGAACATCCTATGCTTCAGTTTGTGCCTGTTGCCCCTTGTCCTGTCGCTGGGCACCACTGAAAAGAGTTTAGCCCCATCCTCCTGACAACCACCCTTAAGATATTTATGAG